>ERZ724508.151-NODE-151-length-49358-cov-6.543152_pt1 | contig 49358 bp, 79 predicted proteins | sample MGYA00376041_ERZ724508 | MGnify/ENA primary metagenome ERZ724508 (study PRJEB28724, sample SAMN07190887) | wastewater metagenome | isolation source: effluent of sewage treatment plant in Hong Hong | place: USA: Christiansburg, Virginia | collected 2016-03-01 ...
CAACCCCAACCCCAACCCCAACCCCTACTTAGGTAATTCATGTTGCTTTCCTATGAACACCTCACATCAAAGTTGTTGGCACTGCTTTTGTATTATAACCATTTTGCTTTGCAACAACTTCAGATGGTCTTCTACTACCGAACCAGTGATGGCCATCTTGTCTACAAGGGAAAGGACAAATTTGAGAATTAGCAGCTCATCAAGTTTGCCTTCCCTCAGGACATTTGGTTTCACGTTGATGATTACTCCTCCGCACATGTGTACATCAGGCTCAACGAGGGAGAAACTTGGGACAATATCGATGCTAAGAACCTTGCAGAGATCTGCCAGCTCGTCAAGGAGAATTCCATTGATGGCTCCAAGAAGGCGAAGGTTGACATCATCTATACACCAGCAAGGAACCTCAATAAGACTCTCGATATGGAAGTCGGTGCAGTTGGCTACAAAAATGATAAGCTTGTTAAGAAGGTGCGAAATGTGGAACGAGATAAGGCAATCCTGAAGCCAATCGAAAAGACTGAGGAATGGATCGAGAAGGACTTGGAGAAGTAGCTGGCAAATTACTAAAACGAGCAGAACAGGATGAAACATAAGGAATATAAGGAAAACTAGCGACTTCGAAGACTGGAGGAATAGCAGCGTAGATAATAAGCCGCCAAGATGGACTACAAACTGATGGAGGTAAAGGAGTTGATGAAGAGCAACAAGTAGCAAGCCGACGATGATGACTTTATGTGAAAATCGAAGCAAATCATCCTCAGCGGTCATGTAAACTCACCAGAATGATGCTGATATCGTCTCGTGATAGGCAGACTTTTCGCCAGACGCTAGTTGAATGGCTCACGATTCTCTCGCAGCCCAAGTCCAAACTGTTTCGATCGGCAAATGGTGCTACCAGCTGCATGACCTACTCGTTCTCGATGTACTCCCACACTCCGTCAGAGGCGATCACGAGAAGTCGATCGTCTGCTGTGATTTAATGCTCGCTCACCTCAGGTATTGCGTTGGTGCCTGCCCTTACCCCTGCTTTGTCTCCAAAAGAACGAGTCATTGCTAGTCCCGGCAACTGAAGGCTATGCATCCAGACTCTCAACGGTCCCACAGGTTGTCCTGACTCGTCAACTTGTGCTTCGACTCTTCCTACTGTAACAATCCAAGTACCTCCAAATTTAAGAATGCGTTGCTTCTCATCCTCCCTCGACGGCTTCTGGTCATCAGACAGCGGTTTGCATCGCCAACTGTTAGCCGTACAACTAAGCAGAACAGCTCGTGAATCTCCAACATTGAAACAGAACAGTTTCTGTCCATAGACAAAGACTGCCACAACTGTACTTCCGCTTAGATCTGTGTTGATCTCAGATGCCAACAGCTCTGTGTTGGTTGTTTCGAAGGCCTGTGTGATGATCTCAACTAACTCCTTCTCTTCCGGCTTGTCGCTGACCCGTTTCATCAGTTTGTTTAGATTTCCTCTTATATGTCTTAATCAATCGAGTACTTATGAGTTGGGTACGGATGAAAGCCGAAACTAGATGTCCGTTGAGACCGTGCCCATCGCATACACAGAACATCTTCAGTCCATGCAGAAGCTTGGTATCGATCACTATAGCGTCCTGGTTAATCTTTGTCTGGTTTCCGTTGCTGCCTGCTTTAGTCTTATACGCGTGCTTGAGCTTCTCATGGGATAGTGGCTGCAGCTTCCGCTTTTTCAGCATGTCGACAGTCAGTCCGGTCGCATTGGAAGTGTTACGGCTTTCTTCATTAACTATCGGTGTACATCCTATTGCCTACGGTTGCTACTGCTCTTGAGCTTCCAGTCTTGGTAGTCGCACTTTGTTAGTCTTCTTCAACGATGTGACATCCCCCATAGGTGATCCATTTGTAAATCCTACAGTAAGGTTTACCCTACGTCTGGAATGATTAAGCTAGAGTGATCCGAACCGGCCACTGAGTTCCGAAATGCTTCTATTTTCTTGCGGAACGATAGGCCGTCCACGTCCTCCTTTAGCCTCCTTCTCGAGCTATTTCCTTGCGCTACCATCGATGGATGGCATTTTTTCCATAGAGTGAGCTATATGCCGATGAAAGGGAGAGGACGGTCTCTTGATATTGAGCTCCTTGAGAAAGTAATCCATCTTGTTGGGTTATTCTGTTCGTTGGATGGGATTCCTTTTCATATGCGTTGCAAAATTATTATAATCTGCTGATTGCTCGAATGCAACCTTGGATGCTTTCTTTCGGTGTTCGCCCCAATTATATTAATAACTTATAATATGGACATTGAGCAGCTAGTTTCCAAACCTAGCTGGATCATCGAGCCGCAGGGAAGTCAGCATGGGCTTTGTCTGGGCAGCATCCACGTTCCCCGTGATGTCGAACAACTGCGTAGTCTGCAGATAGGAGCAGTGCTGAGCGTCACAAGCTAAGAAAAAAACCTAACGCTCCCTCCATAGTTTCGCAGGCTTTCAATTGACCTTGAGGACAACCAGAAATAGCAAATCTACAGCTTCTTCAACACAACGTATCACTTCATAGACGGCAATTTGAGTAACACCAACGTGCTGGTGCACTGCATGGCAGGCGTAAGCCGAAGTGCAACCCTGGTGATCGCGTACATCATGAAGAAGTACAAGATGTCTCTTGACGAGGCGAAGAAGCTGGTAGAGGCCAAACGGCCATTCATAAATCCCAATCCCGGCTTCATCAAGCAACTGTAACTCTACGACAAGTAGCTAGCAGGAGATCGATGCACTCTAATTTGACTGCTTAAACCATATCACCGCAGGTGCATGCATCTAACTTTCAGTTGACGAGCTTTTTGGACGATGGCAGCATCTCGTCTTCGAAGTCGATGAACACGATGTTCCTGCACAACTCCGAGAAGACTTCTTTCTCCTCTGCTCGTATCTGTCGAGGCTATTCGAATCGCCTTATGTTCATTGTCCGGATCAGCTGCAGCTCGTTACTCATCATTCGCAGATCCACCCCCTACTTCTTCTTCAGGTCGATTTAGTGGTCGGAGTCCGAGTCTATCTCGATGGTTACGATTTCCTTCTCTGCCATTGAAGGCATAGGTGCAGAAGCCTTCCCAGAAAAATCGTTGGTCTTTGGTTGAATGGATTGCACTGTGGAGTTTGGTTTGAATGTCCTGAATGGCTCGTCTTCTAGTCTATTCTCGGAATAAGTTGGTCGGTATAACTATTTGCTCACAACTGGCTCCCGGCTCGATATTGGTCTTTCGACGTTTACTGGTGGAAGTATGATATCCAAATTCTCTTCTTTTTCTTCTTCCTATCTTAATTGGGGAGACGAGCTGTCTGACAAGTGAGGTCTCACTTCTTCGTCGTTCTGGTTTATATCGTTTCTTTCATCCTTATCAAACGCTGGACTGGTTGATTGAATAGGATCAGCAGGCCTTACATCATGTCTTTCCCAATCATGATCTTAATCCACAACGTCTTCCGCTCTCCTCTCGTTCTGCCATTTTTAGAATTTCCTTGATATCGCTTGTTCCTATTCCTATCTGACGTGTCTTTCCTCTTCTTCAGCTAACTTTTTCAGTGTAGTTCTGAGCTTGGTATCTTGCTTCAACTGCTAGAGGCTGTCCTCAGAGTCAAGCAACACGACCTCTGTCTCGGATTGAACCTTCCCTTTCTTCTTGATAGGCTTGTTGCTATCTTCATCAGAACTATTGTCTTCATTACTGTACACTAGTTTGAATCCCCCATCTCTTTGAAAGCTGACTGCAATCGCTCGATTATCCTTATCAATGATCTCCTTTAGTCTCGAATCTACCATAAGTTCGTATGTATGACACCGGCAGTGAGGACATTCCCACTTCCTGTTAGGGCTGGAGTAATTCAGCTTGATGAGTGTCAAAAGGTCAAAGCAGCGATAGTGTTTACAGTACTTTCCTCTTGCGGGAACTTCAATACGACTGCTGCTGAGCGAGCAAACGAGTGAAATCGACTCACCCTCGATCGAGACGTCTTCGTCGCTGATAGTGAGTTTGAGCAATCTATCGGATAGCTCGTGAGGTGCATAGTGATCCTTGAGCTGTTGGAAGAGTTCAATAGATTCAAGTCTTTTGACCTTGTAGATACCAATGAAGTGGGGACTATCAGTGATTTTAAACCTCTCCTTTGGGTAGCCTGGTAAGTCTGCCCAAACTTTAAGCACGTTACTAAACCTGATGCTGGGTTTGTTGATGATTACTGTTGGGTCTTTGCGCTTCTTCAAACCAACGTTGGTTGCGAGAGGAATGAACGAAATCAATAAGGAATCGTTGAGAGTAATCTTCCCAATGTCCGGCCAAGTCTGCACGTTGTTATTGATCCCATCGATTCGAATGCAGCGAACTTCTAGAGCTTCATTCGTACTGATCATCGAGGGGGAATTGAATTAGAGGGTATAGCTATCCAGCTTCGGCAAACAAGCAAGAAAGAGACACTCCATCACAGGGTTTAATGGATCCAACTTATGAAGTACGCAGTACGGACACTCGAACTCTGACTGCTTGAGCTGCATGCAGTCCCGATGGAATTTCTTTCCGCAACCCGAGCACTGACCTAGTTGAGCACCAGGTGCAGTTCCAGCAGCACTACAGAGACACTTATAGGAATCCTTAAGGTTGAGCAACTTCGAACTCGGGCGGTAGGTGGTATAGTTCGACTGGTTGAACTGCTGGGGCTTGGTATAGAGTTTACGTAGAATCCCTCGAACCTCATCAACTATTGGATCGTTCTGGGAAGCCCTGGCAGAGATTGTATACATAACGTTGTTGACTACGTCAGCGTCCCGTCCACTAGAACTACGGTTATGCTGAATCATCTCTTGAAGTTTGGAAGCAATGATCTCTGCACAGCTTTCACTTCGATGCCTGTTGGGATCGGGGATTCGAAGCAATACCATGAGTGGTAGCAGAAATTCCTTCTTCCCGCGCTTACGTAGTTCTTTCAGTAACTCTTCACGTTCGCGGTCGGCGCCACTTTGCATCTGCAAGTTCAAGAGGGTATATAACTAGTAATAATTAGACTAGGAGCGCCAACGGATTAAATCGTCCGCTGTCCAGCCGAAAAGAGCAGCTCAGCCGTAGCGATGCTCGTGCTGCGCCGATTTGAAGTATATTGAGAAAGGGTTTTCTTCCTTGAACTTACAAGTTCTTGGTTTGCGCTGCCGACTATCCTCTGACTTGGGCGTCTTGCATGTTCTCAATGGCTTGCTATCGGAGTGGTGCTTTGTAGCTGAATTACTGGTGCTTCGGTGGAATCCGCGGAGGTTTCCACTCAGCGACCTACCCATCTTCTCGCTTTCGTTCGTTTGATAGCGGCGACGCGTTGAATGGCTCGCACTTAGTTTTTTCTTCGAACTAGGCACATGCAGGACTGATCTTTGTACTTTCAATTTTCCCTTCTGACGAGTTCGTTTCCCCTCTTGCGTGTTGTTTGCCTTCAGCTTATTAGAAGCATTTTTGGCGGGTATCTTTCGAGTGCTATCCACTGGCCGAAGCGTGCTCTTTTATCTGTTACGGGGGCGTGATCGCCGAAAGTTCCTCTACTCCTCTTCCATTTGCTTGAGATACTTGTTGACCAGCTTCCCTATCCAAAAAGGCTTGATGGATTGCTGAGAAGGAAGCTGAGCGCCAGTCGATACGGGGGTCTATTCTTCCTTAAGTCGGCGACAGCTACCCATCAGCGAAGGCTCCTTAGGGCGGTGGTGCATCCGACCTCCAGCAATCACAGTCCACTTTATTTAATTTCGTAGCGATTGATCAATTAGAGTGTGATGATTCTTGTCGCTCTGAAGTTCTGTTAAGATTGAAGTCTACAGACTACCCGATTTCGCGGATAAGCTGATAAATTAAAGATTCAAATCGATAGGGGGTGCCCAAGATTGACTGGATTTCCTGTTGGGTTCAATATATCAAACAGTTCAAAATGCCAGCTCTCGCTGGAAGGTGGTCATGGCATTATCGAATACCGCCGGCGGTGTCGTTGTTAGTCCGGATTGGGCTTCCATCAATCGAACGATCATTGTGTCCAATCTATCTGCTCATAGGCACCGTATCGTGTATTATTTATATCGACTCATTGACATCGGCAATGGGTATTATAATGATCATGTTATCCCATTAATCACTGCAGGATGCGCTTGAGCATCGTAACCTTGGTCTGATCCAATGTTGTCCAATCGTCATAGACGATTCCTCCAGTGTCTCCGCTGTTGGGATTGAGGCACCAGTAGGAGAAATGCATCCTGTTACTCTTAATGTAGTCCACAAGAGCGTTCTGCCAAATGCCTTCCTTGCTGGTGGTATCCGATTGATGTCCTCCAAACTCGCCAATCCAGATTGGAGCTTGACCAGAAGTATGTATTTTTGCCCAATGGTTGTTCCATACTGTTGGCAAGTTCCTTGGGAAGGTGGGATCACTGAACCAGGGTTGGTTGTAAACTCCAGGTCCATAATCATGAGGAGAGTAGACAACTTTGTTGGCAACGCTGAGCTGAATAGGAAGCGATGATGCTGTTTCAAGATTACCTCCCCACCAGTAGTAATCACTACCGACATGTTCAATTCCCTCCACAATAATAAGCCAATTTGGGACAATACTCAGCAGCGCATCTCCACATCGCTCGGCAGCCTTGTTCCAGTCAGTGCTTGGGCTGGAATTTCCCCAAGTTGCAGATCCGTGTGGCTCGTTGTGAAGATCAGCAGCAATAACAATATCCTTTGACTTGTACCTTTCAGCCAAAGTTTTCCAATCGCTAATCCACTGAGCTTCACTGACGGAGCTCGTATACCACAGCTCGCTTTGAGCGTCCTTGTTCGGGCGATGGCGATCAAGGATAACCCAAAGACCAATTTCCTTGCATCGGTCAATCAGGTAGTCAAGGACCTCCAACGACTTCTTTCCGTTGAGGTTGGGATTCGCGCTGTAGTTTATCCCATTGGGCATGGGATTTTTCATGATGTCGTTTGACCAAGGGATACGGATACTATTGAATCCTAAACCCTTGATAAGCCGAAGAAGGTCCTCCATGTTCCTCGTCCAAATTCCATGAACCACGAAGTTTGAAGTCTCAAAACCAAACCATGCGATGCTCTTGAGGATGACACTCTGCCCATCCGGTGATTTGATCTCGTTCCGACTGGTTGTCCATCCAGAAGCCTCGGGCAGCTGATCATCAGACTTTCCGACGGGGTTAACCCCAGTCTTGCCACCGACTTACATATGCCAAGCTGAAGCCACGACCAGTAATACCAATGGCAGCAGAAGTACAGCTTTCATAGGAGATAATATATTAATAAGCAACTTATATCCATGCGCATTCTATTGTTTCTTGGGGGCGGTTCCACCGCGATCACTACAGTGGCTTTAGCCTACCTTCCCATGTGACTGGAGGACGCAGTTTAACAGACATTTCGTGCCTGGCTTCGTAAGGGAAGCTCTCGTCACAGCTCAGTGGTGCATCCTTGAAGTAGTACTCACCGTAGGAAGGTTCCTTATCCTGCTCGTAAAGCCAGTTGCGATCACCCAATAGAACATGTCGGTAGAACTTATGCAGAGTGAATCTGAATGTCTTCCATTCAAGATAGGCAGCTGGGTTAATAACCATCTACTTGCTGCCCACAGCCCAAAGGCACCGACCACAGCAACACCTCCGAAGGTTTGGTAGAAGCTAGTCTGACTGATGGTGCGAATACCCCTCCTGCCCAGTGGTAGGAGTCTTGTTAGCCATGAAGTTGCTGTCCAGAAACCCATGCTTGTCAGAGTGAACAGGGCGAAAGCTCTTGGGAAGGTTATGGCCTTGAAGTCTCGCTGCAGAACATCCTACCAGTTCCTTGCGTACATGAACCTGCCTATGAAGACAATAGTACCTCTTGCCCTGGTCAATGAAGTATGTGCGCATATCCAACACCTCTCCGCGTGCGCAGTTTTCAACTGCCAGACTCATATACCGTTTCATGGCGGGGTTATCACCGTGCGAGTAGAATCTCTCCGGCTCGTAGAGCTTCAAGACAGCCTCTTCAGGGATGAATGGATACTCAGGCTTGCCCTTCTTCATGATGATATTAAATATTACAAACCTACGAAGGCCATACACAGAACGCCGACGGCCGCATGGGATTATTGGCTCGTTGAACGAATGGTTGATGCCTGCCCAATTATAAAATCGATGAACCGTAATAAGTTTAGTGGGAAAGTACAGCAAGCCATCGAGTACGAGGAGTCATTCTTCCAAATGAGAAGGAAGATGAAGAAGCCACATCGAGCCTCCTTAGTGGAAAAATGGATTCCGCTGAACAATATACCGTTTCCACAGCTTAACAATACCAAAGAACAGGCAAAACCTTGCTCTTAGGTCAAGTATATCCTCCAGTCTAACGACCAAAGTCAATACCGGTTGGTAACATGCCCTCCCGCTGCCTTCAGCAAAAGCAATTCGAGCGGTTCACTGCGCAAGAGTCGTTATGAACTCGAGCGACTTCGCACGATCAAGATAGAGAACATCAAATTGGTTGAGACCATACTGCTAACCAAACCATCCATTCAAAGGGAGTAGATGCGCAGGTCATTTAATAAGCACCGTGAGGCAAGCAGACGACTGTCACGCTACAACCATGCATTCAAAGAGAAGCCCAAGAACAGTATTGATATGCAAAACAAGTCGAGCTTCAAGCTACCATAGCTTTTTCCATAGCTCAGCCGAATAAAGCATCAGAGAAGGAACACCGAAGTTCTCATCCGACCGAGAGGCAGGAGGAGCAGCATCAACATAAGCTACCTGTGAGCTACCGATTGCGACAGGAACCCTCAGTTATAATTAATTATGAAGATCCTGATACTTTGCGTAGGAATATTGATTCTGCAAGTGGCTGCCAACGTGCATCTCAATGTCAAGTACAGAGATGTGCTGCATGGAAAGGCAGAGCTCACTGAGGAGACGAGTAGGCAGATCTACTCCGAGTTTGCGACTGTCTATGCCAGGAAGTCGGAATCACACTATGAAGCCTTCCGTGACACCTTGAACGAGATTCGAGAGCATAACCTCAAGAACCTCTCATGGACGCAGGGAATTAATGACTACTCCGATCTCACCTTCGAACAATTCGCTGCTCTGCGATTGATGGCACCACAAAATTGCAGTGCCACCCACAATCTTAAGGTGAGCGATAGCTTCAAGAATTTGGGGATCCCTGAATCATTTGAGTGGAACAATTTCGGTGTGGTGACACCCGTTAAGAATCAGGCGAGCTGCGGATCATGCTGGACTTTCTCAACTGTCGGATCGCTGGAAGCCTTCTGGAATATTCAGAATAAAGGCAAGAACGTAACCTTCTCGGAGCAGCAGCTAGTCGACTGTGCTGGTGACTTCAATAACTTCGGGTGCAGCGGAGGACTACCATCTCAAGCATTTGAGTACATTCGCCATGCCGGCGGTATTCAAACTGACTTGACCTACACCTATAAGGCTGTGAATCAAGTATGCGCAGCAGACAAAACGAAATACGTTGGCCAGGTTAAATATGGCAGTTACAACATCACTGAGGGAGACGAAGTGGAATTAGCTGAGCGACTTTACATTGCTGGTCCCATCGCCATCTCATTCCAAGTCATCAACGGCTTCAAGAACTATATGACTGGAGTCTATAGCGTCGCGGGATGTGGCAAAACCACTCAAGATATTAATCATGCTGTCCTTGCTACAGGTTACGGAACAGAAAACGGAATGAAATTCTGGAACGTCAAGAACAGCTGGGGCACCTCCTTCGGAAACCAAGGGTACTTTAAGATCGAACGAGAAAAGAACATGTGTGCTATCGCCATGTGTAACTCCTACCCTCTTCTTGACCGCCCAACAAGCCAAGGCCTCGAGGAAGTGATAGTTTGAAGAATCGCACCAATAATACATACAATGTTTCCTTCATTTTTAGAAGGTCTTCAGAGAAAGAAGCCAAGACAACCGAAAGAGCAAGCCAACGAAAAACGGCAACGTCTATCATTTCTCAAGTCATCTATGTGCTTGACTACGGGAAAGGAAAACCACCAGGCCATAAGCGAAGTATTCGCGCGATCGCCGATATCACGCGTCTAAACTTTGCGAACATCTCTGATGATGGATCACATGTACAACTGTGGTGCCTCTAAATTCAACCAGCGAACTAGCAGTAAATTTGCAGGCCAAACGATGTTCATGATGAGCGGAGAGTTCCGTCGTAAGCGAAGAATCAAGGGATAGATGTCGCACAAGCTGGTCGATCGTGAGAATATTCGGAAGAAACGAAGAGAGCACCTGATGCAGATCGTGAAGATGTCTCAGCCTCAACCGCGAAGCAACAGCCTGCTGAATTGGGCCAAGATGCGAGTGGAACCAATTGGTAAAGTTGCATAATTCGACATTCAGCGACTGAAGATAATCAACGTATTAGACGCAAACCTTTCCAGTTTGCTGGCCAAGTTTGAAGCAGAGAGCACAAAGGATGACGAGGAGATGCAACCGGGTAATAGAAACCGGCTGGTCATCTTCGGACAATTTATTGAATTCATTCGGATAAGCCTGTCCGATGATGTGTTGGCGCTACAGAACACCTGCAACATTAAGATCCATCAGAGTACTGAAAAGCGTTTTATGTGTTGCTTGCTTCGCTACTTAGAGAATGAGTTGGACGTACACTCCAAGGAGTGCCTTCTGAATTGTCTGAATAAGTACCGATAGCTGCTCACTCCTGCCAACATCCTCGAGGAGATCGGTGGGGTACAGGTAATGAAAGAGATCTTCGGCAGTCTCTACGGCAAAATTGAGTCCGACGAGTTTCTATCCCACTTTGTGAAATCTCCCTCATGTGAGTATGAAGCAATGGAGAAGTGTTTCTACTACTTTCTTATGGAGGACTACCCGGTGTTGTCGATGAAGCTCGCCAGTGTCGGTGTAAAGGTTACTATGCACTAATTCTACCTACTCAAATAGAAACTATGGCTGACTCTCAGGTATCGCATTAGTTCGGAAATCACCACCCGACTCCTTGAGTTTCTCGAGAAGCTCTTTCGAACTGTCCTTTTTAAGAGATAGTTTGTCGAAATCGGGAAGGACTCCCGTTCAAGACTCAGCAGCTCCCGTAAGGACAACATCGACGAATTGTTACTGCAGAAGCTCCGATGGCACGACAAGTAGAAGAAAAATCCGTTGTTGATGATGATCTGGCAGGAAAAACTCAAAATCGGCAATATTCTGTTGGACGTAGAAAAATACCTTGAAGATTCGGACTTTCTCAAGCACTATCCGGAGGAAATTGAAAATCTCCTGTACGACTCCGAAGAATACTCAGGGCTTCAGCTCTTGGAGTACATCATCGTTTGCGTATTTTCGTCCAACAACTGCATTGATTCGGTGGAAATCAAGTCATGTACCTATTGATCTAACCTAGACCTCACCAACGAGAAGATCAGTGAATTCGTGCCCTACCTCTGGGTTCAGGGACTTTAAAGTGTCTATGCTCGGACAGTCAAACGTCGTAAGGCAGAACTTCCTTGGTTTCAAGGAGTAGTCGAGGAATTAAAGCAACTGTTTCAATCTTGGAATCTCTACTTCCAGTTCCGTAAATAGTGATCCATGATATTGACTGTCACTATTCCCTCTATTCCATCAGAGCCCAAGACTTAAGCTCGTAGTCCAACACGAATCCCTTGAGGTCTCTCCCAATAAGCAGAGCATACGCCAAGATCAAATATGTCATGGAGTACTCAGCGACTTCCGTGAAGTACCTGTAAGGGCTTTTGTAAAAGATCGCCAGAATCATCCAAACAAAAAGCGACATGCTCACGATCACCTTGAGAGTTACGTTTAGCTGGGATATTGTCTGTTTTGTGCGCCAGATGACAAGGCATATCAACGTATCGAAGATGCACGCCCAGATTGTTCCGAGGAAGAACACCACTGCACAGATCACGTGAATATGATTCTTATAGACTCCAGTGTCAATAGTTGCGGAAGCTGCCATGAGACCAATAGCTCCGATCGTCCCCAAAAACAGGAATATCTCTGGTAGGTAGCGTCCTGCATGGGCCACCTTGGTTCGAAGCCAGAAGTAGTGTAGAAACCAGGTCATGATCAGCAATGTAGATGAGCATTGGATAGCGATTCTGAAGATAATGTACTCAGGATAGTGTCCAGCTGTCATTGAGATCGTGGCTCTCGGGAAAGGCTTTTCATGCCCGTAGTGAACTGCAATGATTTCACATAGAAGGATGGCGACCCCAGCTACGACAGCAGTGATGTTGGGGATATGCGAGGCTTTGAACTTCCCCAGCGACATCTTTGAAGAGAATATTGACAAGTATTATGACTGGCAGTCAAGCAGCAGAAATTTATAAGATAACAGCCCCGCAATGGACAACTCTTCGAGCAAGTTTCCACTCGACGGTTACGACTGGGCTTCGAGGGTACTTGTCGGCAAGGGGTCCTTCTCATAAGTGTTTAGAGTCAAAAGGCTAAACTCCGAGTAGAATGTTGCCATCAAGGAAATAGATATGAGTCTATTCAGCGATGCCGGTCAGCTTCGTGCTCTAAAGCTCGAGATTGAGCTGATGAATAACCTCAAGAGTGAGAATATCGTCACGATGTATGAGTCCGCCATCGGTCAAAAGTACAGCTACATTGTGATGGAGCTTTGTTCGAGTGATCTTCGCTAAAAGCTAGCAGCCTGCAACGGCAAGCTCCCTGAGAAGGAAGCAATTGCAATTTACACCCAAATCCTGAAAGGCTTCAAATTTCTCACCTCACTCAGCTATATCCACCGAGATGTCAAACCATAGAATATTATCATACGGGACTCAGTCTATAAGGTGGGTGACTTTGGTTTCTCTTGTAAAGCCGACATGAACTACATCACCAAGATGGATGAAGTCTGTGGAACTCCCTTATACATGGCACCGCAGATACTATACGAAAAGGCCTACACCGCAAAGTGTGATGTATGGAGTCTCGGTATCATGCTCTACTAAATGATCTTTGGGTACGGGCCATGGGTGTGTCGCAATCTCGAATCATACAGGCACAACATCATGAACAAGCCATTATCGTTTCCCTATAACGGCAAAATCGGATAGCACACCAAAGATTTCATAAAGAGGTGTTTGGTAATCAACGAAGAGAAGCGAATAGGTTGGCAATAGCTGTTCGAGCACCCATTAGTGAGTAACAATGATCCAGGAGAAGCGAGCAGCAATATTAAGGTTGAAAAGACAGCGGTCGCCATCCTCAAAAGAATCCAGGAGTCTGCAGCTAGGAAGAGTATCGACATATTGAAGCCATTCGAAGTGGACAAAATAGAGCGTATTAACCCAAGTACACCATACACTACCTCAGAGCAATTTCAGCAGTTGTGTGCGTCAATCGACCCGTCCGTCAGCAGCTTTGAAATTCGCATGCTCTTCCAAGCCATCGACACATCCAAGGATGGCAACATTGATTATGAGGAGTTTCGGAAGATGATGCTGGAAAACGACTTCCGGGATGTGAATGACATCGCCAATAGGGTAAGTCAAGGTCAACGTAGTGTATCCTGGAAATCATCGAAATCATTAAAACGAGGAACATCAACACTGAAAAGCTCTTTGAGGAGTACGATCGCAACAAGTCTGGAGCAATCGAGTTCGATGAGTTCACCAGGCTTGTTCAGGAGTTTCTGCCTAAGATGCCACCATTCGCAATTCGTCCCATCTACGACAAGTTCGATAAGGACAAGTCTGGAGACATCTCCCTCAAGGAGTTCATGTTCGAGCTCACGAAAGGAGTCACGACTAGTTCAAACACCCAACAAATCCTCAATGAGAAAGCTATCCGGTGTCTGAATGCCCTGAAAGCAGCTGTAAGCTACTACGGAATCGACTTCAAACAGCTCATGACGGTGTTCGACTCCAACCACGATAGCGTGATGGACTTCAAGTAGTTCAGCAATATGGTCTACACCATTGACAAGTACATTCCAACCAACGAGTTACAGCTAATATTCGATTACATCGATCAAGAGAAGAAAGGCACCATCAACGCCAGCAACCTTAAGAAAATGCTTAGCTGATAAGCTTCATCTACTGCTCGTCAGAACTATCTCTTAGTAATATTATTATGGAGGCGTACGAGTAGACGCGACCCTGCAGCATCTGTCGCCGTGAGATCTTCCTCCAAAACTATGAGCTTCATCAAATTAAGTGCGAGAAGCAGGGAATCAGCCGAATCAAACTTCCAAATGAAATTCCAATCCGTCCAGTTGTGTCGGTACTCTAAAAACTGGAAGAGCCGAAGCCCAACGCCATCAAGGAACCCAGTCGATTGAGCATGCTTCGGTCCTCCCTGGCACTTCGCTCGAGTGTAAGTCGCGAAGAGCCTATCAACTGTCCTCAATGTTGTGCGGCCCTGACACTGGAGGAGCTTGACTCACACGAGAATACTTGTGAGGCTAAACTCAAAAAGTGCGAATACTGTGATGAGTAGTTTCTGGAAATCTTGATGCCTGACCATGAGGAAGTGTGTACGTCGAAGAAGATGCTGTAGAGAATCAAAAAAGAAGACTAGCAAGAGTTCAGGTCCTTCGAAGGCGGGAATTCAGAGGAAGAGGAGTATGAAAGACGGTTAGCTCCTCCTTCTCGAGGATCAAGCAACAGAAACTCGAGCAGGAACTCTTCAAATAACAGTTACAGATCTGCTCGCTCAAATGGTAGAGACCAGGGTCCTTTGGGTGCTTTCACTGCTCTCTTTGATCTCGGCAGGAGAAATGAAATCGCACAGCTTATCAGCAACCTAATTTCCAACAGGAGCATCAATACGCATAGTACGCATGACGAGGGTCTTTCAAGTGATGAGTTGACAAACCTAAACCGCAGAAAATACCGCAAGCGTCGTCAGGAGGACCTGTGCACGATCTGCTACTGCAACCTCGAAGAGGGCTAGGAAGTAATTCAACTGCAGTGTTTGCATCTCTACCACGACGATTGCTTGGTGAAATGGCTGGAACAAAGTTCAAAATGCCCCGTCTGTAAGCACGATGTCAAAGAATAGTGACATTCATGCCGAGAGTGAAACATTTAAAATAGCAGTCAATCAACTCGCATTCCTATACATTACTTTAATCTGGCTCCCTTTGATCTTCTCAGTCTTGCATATCTTCACATGCCTTGGGTTGTGCACCTTGAAGTACTCCCCATCGATTTGAAAGAAGGTCTGAACATTCGTGTCAGGGGAATGCTTAAAGTGGATCATAAATGGGCCAGCTCCTTGAGCCAGCTTGGAGGACTGACCTGGCATTACCTTTTCGAGTCCTAGTTCCAGTTAACTTCGAAAGCTGACGAACTCAAGCTGCCCGTCACTGAAATCCTGTACCCCAAAGAGAGGCGAGTTCCCCCGTGGTCCCTCCAAAGCAGTTTTCTCTGAGGTCCATACCTTGGATGCTCCGGCCATAAAATTCGTAGAGTTTAGGGCAACAATATTCCTAAATCCCTTTTTGATATGGTTATCTCCTCCATAGAAGTCTACATCACCTCTCACTAACCTTTGTTGGTGTGAAACACAAGTTTCTTTTGAGAGTCTCCAGGTCGCTAGCCCTTGGAGTTCACTTAATTTTCCTCAGAGTTGGCAATGTTCGCAGGCAAACTGATAGTTTAGTACTCCATCATATCCACCAAATCCTCAAGCTTCTTGGAGCGTTTAAACAGCTTTGCAAATCCAATGCAACCGTAGCACAGTAAGTTTGTAAGCACATTCCGAGTACGGTACTTGTCGAAGCTGTATCCAATCCTCGCATCTATCCCTATTCCAAAGTAGTTGGAAAAGCTCTTCTTCAAGTGTTTTTCCGGCATGATGAACTCTTCCTTGTCCTTTATCTTTCTGATGTCGCCTCCTTCATAGAGCTCGAGTTCGAAATCCCAGATATCGTATTCACGTATTTCTGCGTGCATCCAGTCCATGACCAGCCGGCGTAGCTAGGTTATGTTGCTGCTTGAGAAGTTTGCAGAGCTGCTTCCCCACCCAAGGGTGCGTGAGAAATCATTTCCGGTACCTATGGGGATTATACCAAAAGTAATTTTGCTGGCGTCGACTCCAGTGTCAATGACTTCCTGGACAACCCACAGCACAGTCCCGTCTCCACCACAGATTACCACACGCATATCACAGCTTCTATAGTGTTAGTGAACGTATGCCAGACCCTATTGGCGTTTCGCCAAATCAAAGAGGTCGAACAGCAGCACTCGAATGACCTAACCAGTGCCAGTTTTGAACGTCACATCTTCAGAAGCAAGAGTCAAGTACTGTTTGCCGATCTTGCTTCCACTAACACTGTTCACGAAAAGCGCAAAAACAGTGTCCTTTTAGTGTGACTCCATGAAGCTTGCTATTTATAATAGGGTGTGATCAGCAACTTCCATTGTTAGGCGTTACCTTCGTTTCCACACGAGTTTACCACCAGGTATCACATTCAACGGCTGTTTTTATAAACGAGTTTTCATCGGAGATGATGTTGCACCCGCCACATTACCAAAAGTTGGCTTAGCTGTTCGGTGACTCCAAAGTCAGCATTACTGAGAAGAACAAACTAGTCAGGGAACTATTCGAGCAGACGGACATCCCCCTTGTGGATTTGTTTCGGTTCGCCCCGCCATAGATCTTCTTGCATTACATCGAACGTTTCCTCTTGCTATATTCACGGAAGAAGCGAATAGAGGGCTAAGTGGTAGAACTGAAGGCTTTCTGGGAGTACATCGTCACGGTCACAATTCCGGATGCAGACTCGGGGAACAAGTAGCGGCTAGTTCACTAGCCTGACAAATTAAGTGAATTGCTGCAGAGAAGCTTCTTCTCAATTTACCAATTCATAGGTCTGGAGGATCTCAAGCTGGTGATGCATCTGTTTAGTGACTTGAAAGTCTTACCGAGGACGCTGTTCATGATGTACTTCCGGACAGAAGATAAGTAAAAGTTTAAGGCTTTAAGAGAATTTCTTGCGTAGATGGGCGCGCTGAAGCATGTGGACTATCTTATGGTCGTGAAGGAGCTGTTGAAGGAAGCATCTCAACCCATAGTCTACAATCACCTCTTCCTGCAAAGGTCAAGTGCAGTCGCCCAAACGTTCGACCTTAAACAATTAGTTGGAAACCAACATGGGTTGGCATTTGCCATCGAATCGCTGCTAGATGAGCGCTGTGACCAGGAACTTGTGTAGCTGTACAGCTCGCTACTTCTCAAAATGGCTCTGGCCAACTCCGATGCTGATTTCTTGTGGGAGACCCTGCAGGTTGCAATACTGTATATGAAGATGGCAGATCTTCGATACCTGTTTCCAACTTTATTCGAGAAGCTACAGCCACTGATGCTGCGTCGCTTGTTCCTTGAAGGTCTTTTCCGTCGTAGGTTTGTTTGTTGCAGCTTCCTTCTCCAGAACCTCGAAACCCTATACGAAACACTCATCAAGGAACTACCTACCAAGTTGAAGGATACAACTGCCGAAACACTCTAGTTCAAAGATGCAATCACCGAAATGCTACTCGTGCTCGTCGCTGAGGTGATGGAACAACCAAACTCCAGGAAAGCTGACTATTCAAGCCTGATTGAGATCATCTCAAATTACCTCTAAAAACTGCTGCAAGGCTGCGTCGATTCTAAAAAGCTCTATATGTTTCGAGACTGGCGTGTGCTTTCTTTGAAGGCATTGGAACCAAACCTCATTGAAATCAAGCCGAGCAGCTGTCTCAGCATCCACAATGAAAGGATTCACGATCTCATGACGCTGTTGGAATGTGCTTGCAGCACGTACCAGCTAGAACGAGTTTACCTTTGCCTGCTCGCTCTCAAGGATTGTCTGCAGCCACTCAAGATACTTGAAGATGGCAGAGCATCCACTCTGTTTGGTCTCATCAACCAAGCTCTTGATGTGTGTCAAAGATACACTCCTTCCTACAAGAACTACGAACCACTCGTGATAGCAGAGGGGGTTTACAGGCTCTGCTGTTGGCTCTTAGACTACAGTAACGTGCCCTCCTTTAAATCGGTTCGTTCAGAGTAAAAGCTTAATCTACAGGCCTTCGTTGAGGTTGGTCTGACATACCCTCAGATTATTTACAATGTACTCTAAGAAGTCAGCTCACGGATAGAAGACCGCCGATACGTCTACCCGATTGCGTGCATGTACCAGGTGTGGACGTTGGAGGAATGCAACAACGCAGATGTGAAGTTTCCAAAGTGCGAATACGCCAAGCATGAGGAGTATAACTAAAGCAAGTTCAACCTCACCAACTGGGTGGTGTGGGCCTACCACCGTTACAATCTCCACGGGCTTGAGCGGTTGTTGCTGCTCATGGCTTCGGCGTCTCACGATGAAAGTCTGGTGGTTATTGTCATTCCAATGATCGTTCTACTCATTGAGACTACGATCAGCTCAGAACTTACAACCACGGCAAAGAAGAAGAAGCCTCTTCAATTCAACGTTGCGGATGTCTTGCGGCATCTCTTTGATAAATACATCTTCGAAAATCGAATGGAGCGGATACCGAAAGCTGGCTTTCTTAACCTCCCAGAAGTGTTGTTTCTGTGGCAGGACAACGAGGAAGTGTCGGGACTTCGCAACAAAGTTTTTGGGCTATTCGGAAAACTGAACAAACTTAGCCTGTCAGACTCCTTTGCGAGCATCGGAATATACAAGGCTGCAATTCGGTACCTTGAGCATCACATTGCACTGATTCGGGATGTTCAGAAGAACCCAGTCCCCATTGACCTCTATTGGAAGCTGTACTGTTACGAAGTGCAACTCGACTCCAACCTCCGCCAAGTTTCGTTTGATGTGATAGCGACCACCCTAAAAGTCGCAAAGGACAGCGAATTCAACCGGAAAGACTTGCTGATCGAAGAAGACGCTGTGCTGATCGAGGACATCATCAAACTGTTGATTGAGTGGACCACAAGAATAATCGAGACAAGGGATAACTTTCCCCAGGAAAAGTCTTTCTTTAAGTTCGTAAATAAGAAGTCCTACAGGCTTTGCCACAGAATCTCAAGCGTCAAGGAGCCCTACGAAAAGAAGATCAAATATCAAATGTTACTGCTCATCCGTCACATTGTCAAGATTGTTGACCTATGTCGGATTCAGATCAAATCTCCCGGAAAAAGTTGTGAAATGCCATCAAATTGTGGGCTATCTGCCAAGTAGTATCAGCTTCTCCAGAAGCAGTCAAAGCCTGTGTTGGAACCGATCAAGCAGCTTGAAAAGTCGCTCACAATTATGATTGACTTAGAGCTTGCAGATACCTTTCGTGCCAAATTGCTGAATGTTATCCTTGAACTCGTTGGAGGCCAGCTCAGAGACTGCTTCAAAAACTCCAAGTAATACCAAAGAATAGAATCAAATATCGAACACAAAATCTACCGGTATATGGTGGATCGCAGGATACTATCCCTCCCCAAGCTGGACCAGCAGTCGGAGCAGAGGGATGACAAAAACAGAATTCGCTGGCACTTCTATGAGAACGATAGTATGAGGGTGAGCAATCTCTGCGAGCAACGAATCTTCGGTCCAATAGCGAAGGAGCAAAAGCACGAGGACATCGTCGAATTTACGTATTACTTTTTCACGAGCAAGTTCAATCTTTTGCTGTGTAACGCCAACCCCGACAGAATTATTGAAAGGATTTCCAACGAAGCAACCTTTTCAACTTCTGAGGCAGAGTACTTGTGTCTACTGCTCAACGAGATCTATCTCAAGCATTGCATCACCATTGGACAGTTCAAATCTTTCATGAATATCGGCAGGAAGTGGATTTACTAGTGTAAAGTACTCGGCAGGATGGAACTCGCGCAAGATATCATGCTAGAGCTCACGAAAATCCTGCTCGAAAAATTCTCTGACGAAGAGATTAATGCTATTGTCGGGAAAGGTTCGGGGGATATCATGTCCAAGGTCTTTGCGAGTTCGTTTCTCTACTATGGCAACTAGGATCTACTCAAGGGGCTCGTTATCGAAATACTCATCGGCAAGGTGGATGCTCAGGAGCCACTCAAAGCATCACTGATCCTCCTGTTACTAACTATGGCTGCTGATAAGAATCCAGGCGAGTCCATTTGGTGGGTGGCGAGGTTGGCTCACTACTGCGATACCAACAAAAAGTTCAGTGACGATATGCTTAAGAAGCTATTCAATGAGACAGACCGAAGGCTCGACCAGTTCGGTAAAAAACTTTATGACCAGATAAAAGGCAAAGTGCCAGATGGCGTGATTGGCTTTCTCCAACACATTTATCTCGTTATGGGGTTGGGACAATTTACACTTTAGACGGAAAAAGGCAGAAAGAGTCATTCTTTGATGTTCAAGAAAGAACCTCTGAAGCTTCCATTTGTGCAGCCCACCACCGTCATCGAAGTGTTTGACAAACCAGCAAAAGGACCTGAATCGAAGTGCGAGACGATGTTCCTGGAGATAAGATGCATCAACCCTGAAGCGAAGAAGGAATACATGTCAAAGCTGATTCTCAAAATGGAATTCAAGGAAACCAACAGGGGTATTGAATCCCTCGCTGCCCAAATGTTTCGAAGCTTGATACCCGTCGACCTCGGCATCAGCTACTCCATCATACGCATCTCCAAGTATGCCATCATCGTCGAATTCTTGGATAATTTCAGAACAATGAAGGAGATTATCTACGAAACCCAGGAAAACCTCAGCGCGTCCCAACAGGCAGTTCTTCATGAACAACTTGAAGACTTGAAAAGCATAAAGAGCACTCCTGCAATGTTCCCTGAAATTTACCGAAAACACTACCTCAATGCAGTGCCCAGCAGCCAATACATGTTCAAACCACTCGATCAACTCGACCAGTGGTGGGAAGCTCGGGTCACCTATGTACGCTGTACTGCGATATGGGCCATGCTTGGCTACATCTTTGGGCTTGGGGATCGTCATACAGCTAATATCATGGTCTAACCTTCAACTGGCAAGGTTGTGCATATCGACTACGAAATGATGCTCGATCTGGGCAGAAATCTTAAGTTCGCTTAATACGTGCCGTTTCGGATGACGCCTAATATCGAGGCACCAATGGGAGCCTTTGGACCATTTGGACTCTTCTTCCTCTACTGCATGCAGGAGATACAGAGATTGCAACAGTTAAGCAACACAATCGTGAACTGGACATAGGCTCTTCCCCTTCGCAGCGTAAACCTCGTAGACGTCACGAAATCGATAGAATTCATCCGAGGCAGATTGCATTTCTCAGGGCCGAAAAAATCAGTTGAAAACAGCCTATTCGACCTCATCAAGTCAGCAAGGGACAATACTGTGCTCCAGAACATGTACTTGGGTTGGAATGCACTCGAATGATGCGACTGTTAACTTTTGGTCGGTTTAAATGTGAATATCTCATAATGGGCATCGAGGGGCTTTTAAGAAATCTCAAGGAGATTGTACAGGTCAGGCACCTCCGGGAGTACAATGGACTCACAGTGGCGATTGATACTTACTGCTGGTACAAGCTTTGGCGAAGAATAGGCTTCACAAGATTATCAAGGGAATGTGCTACAACGAAATTGCTTAAGGGAAACTTAGCAATCGATTCGTTCGGGAATGCATCAATAGAATACAGTGCATCCAGGGGTTCGGAATCAAAGTGATCATGGTGTTTGACGGAGGTGCCCTTCCAATCAAATAAGCAGAAGAGTCAATTCGACAAAGGTACGGTAGGCAACTATCTAGACGCCGATAGGACTGCTATTAAAAAGCTGAGGAGCTTCTGAAGAAGGGACAGGCAGAGCTCGCCAAAAAGAAGATAGCTGAGGCGTTCGATGTGACGCCGTAAATCGCTCACCGGCTGATCGTAGCACTCAGATAACGAAGCATTCCGTTTATGGTCGCACCGTACGAAGCTGATGCCCAACTAGCCTATCTCAGTATCAGCAAGATTGTAGATGTCGTGATCACAGAGGATTCCGACCTGCTAGCATTTGGAGCTCCTCGAATTCTCTACAAAGTCGATTATTCCACCTGCAAGGGATAGGAGATCTGCCTGAAGGATTTGAAGAATAACAGCAACCCCAACCTCAGTAAATTTACTCGGAGTATGTTTTTGTCAGCATGCATCCTATCCGGCTGTGATTATCTCAGCCAAGTTCGAGGTATCGGTCCGAAGAGTGCCTTCCAACTTATAGCGCGTAATGGAACTGGCCTGCAGGCGATCGAATCTTTACGCACAAAGACGAAGCAAGTCCCGCAAAACTACAACGATGAGTTTGTCAAATCATTTCTCACTTTTCGATTTCAGACAGTTTATTGCCCTTAGCAACGCAAATGCGTTAGTGTAAGTCACCAAAACCCAATCAGCTACCTCACTGAACTAAGACAAAATGTGTAAGATAACATAGATTGGGATTCTGAACTCATCGAGCCTGAAATGCTGAGATTCCTTGAATCGATGACAAATAAGGATTGGTTTTTTGCGGGTCAGCACCATGCTACCGAACTAGCACAGTCGATTGCAGAAGGCTATGTCAATCCATCAACACTGAAGTAATATGGCAGTTAACCCAAACACACGCCGTTGGATGATCATCGTACCTACAGCCTAGCCCCATCCCTTCTTCCAGTCAATTCAAATTATTCTCATGAGATAACTACAAAACAAAAGGCATTGCCACTCAACAATTATAGTAGAAATCAAGTTCTAAGCCAGCTCAAACAAGTTGCGGCCTATCATTCCAAGCCTGAACGGATATTCTTGGAGGAGGAAGTCTCAGTAATCTGCGAGAAACCAACTAAAACGAGAAAGATGCTGCTACTGACATAATCCATTTCGGCGATCAAGCGGAGACAGCTTGTCAATGAACTCGAGTTCCGCCCAGAGCCTCCGATGAAGTGGTCCAGCTAAGAAACAACCGCCGAAGAATGTGAGTGACCAATGTATTCCAAGCTAATTATCAGAAGAAATCTGGAAAACGTATTTTGAGGAGGTCGTCCAAAGGCCCAATTTGGCTTGGAGGCTTTCCTTTAATCTTGTTGTAGGTATGTGTGGAGGTCTACGCAGTCTGCCCCATCAGCCGAAGTTATGGGTCGACGACATGTGACCTTGCACTCTTATTGTTGCGTCTGTTCATTCGGCACTTCTTAAAGCTGGAAGGAATGTATCTTGGCCGGGTGTTCTCAAGCTAGCTTAAGACCTTCGATGCGGACGCATCGGTCCGTTCGGAGTACATTCGACGAGAATGGCGTCGCTTGTCTGTCTGCTATTTCTGTTGATTATCTCTCCCACTGTTGGGCCTTCCTGCAAGTGTCTCCTTCATGAGTTACCTGCAGTAGTTTGGAGACATCAGCAACGAAGCATAGTTTTGGTAGTTATTAGGGTACTTCAAGCTCAGTTTTCTTAGGTTTTTAATACGCTTTCGGTTGATCTCCCTCTCGGAGTACTTTTCCCTATTGCTAAAGAAGTTGTTGTGCGTTGGGTAGCAGTGTAGCACTGGTGGGCGGTTGCTTGGGGTTATTAGGTCCTATCGTTTCGGAAATTTTGACTTATCAACTGAAGTCGGGTCAGCACATCCGCTCTCGGTCTCGAGATACTCTGCTTATTTCTTCAGGATGTAAATGCCAGTTTTTGTACACTCCGTTGGTTCTGTCTGTTATGATGGGAGCATTCTGCGACTTCTGCAATCCCTCTTTGCAAATATCCTGCTGGGAATTGTGTCCTCCAGAGTAGTTTCTTCGACTCTTGGAGACCTTTGACTCTTCTGCGTACGGTTCACCCTTTCGAGAAGGATATTTCCATTAGCCCAGCCTGAGAACTCATCGTCATGCACAACCATTTCCTGATGGATGTCCTCGCTAAACGTATTAAGTTTTTCCCGAGCGAAGGATTCCAAGCAGGTGCTGTCGAGGTTCTCCTTGTTGACTGCAGGAGCAACCTTGCCGTAGTGCTTTTTCCGGTACATCGAATAAAATTAATGGGCGGCAAGCTGTTATAACTTTATTAGTAAAGCTCTACTCTCATCACTATCGACACTAGACACTCAGGTTGGTCACCTTTCATCTGCTTCCAATCATCGACATGACGGTGAGACAAATGAACACAATAGTCAGTCCCTTCGATAGGTAGCCTTTCGCCCTGGTCAACCATGATTTCTCTTCGATCTCCTTTGCCTCCAGTTTCTTTGAATAGAGGGCGTTTAGTTTTGTCAGATTGGTCAGGACATTTTGAAGCTCGTTTGAATGCTTTTCGATGCTTTCTATCAGAATTCGTTCTTCGGTTGCCCTTCTTGAGTCTAAAATCCTGACGATGACCATAATTGCACTGAAGAAGTCCCTCAACAGAACAAACTGCTGGAATAAGGGCATTCTTGGATACACCCAATCCAGCAAAGTAGTTTGCTCTGGGTTGAAGAATGCGTAGAGTTCCTGTGCTAGCGATGCTACAAGTGCCAGAAACAGATATTTTCTCATATGCCTGCTGTCGGGGTGGATGGTGAGTCCCATCATGAACACGAAAGCTACTAAGTAGAACATTGCGCAATCCGCACTGTAAATGAGCTGCTGATTTTGAATGAACTGTTGAGCTTAAGCCTGTTTGTCGGATGTGGGAAGCTCAGTCAGACCTAGTGCATCGTACAAGGCTGGTTCCGGCCTTGACAGAATATTTTTGATGTTGCGAATGTAGTTGAAGGTCTCTGGGCTTCCTCCTTGATCGGGGTGATACTCCTTCATTGCCTGGGTTAGATTATGTTGCTACCTCCCGAAATGCACTTTTCAAAGCTGTTTCGTTATGTACTCGATTGAGTCGCAGCAGCTCATAGGCAGACTGCTGTCTCCATACCATCGTGCCTGCCATGGGCAACATCACGTAGGCATGCGGAGGTATTGGAAGGTAGGGGAGGAGCGTGTTGGTTAGCAGCATGAACAGCAGATTGTAGATGATCATGTCCCTCTGTGCGAATAAATTATAATGGTATAGCTATTAACCAACAACCTTCGCTGTGGCCTTCAGTCTTCCTTGACCATGCTGCGCAATGTGAATTGGTCGCCTACGTAGATCGGTGCACATGCAGCAACTAACTCTCCATGTTTGAGCTCCTCGTCCTTATATGCGATGCCCCAGTATTCGTTGTTGCGATAGAATGCAAGTGTGCCCTCAACCATGTCCAAAGCCACTCCAATTATGTCGTTGCTTGAAAGCTGTGTGCCGTATTTTGGGCCAGTTGAGTTACTATTATGACGCAGCTCTCCATTGTATATGCCCCAACCTTTCAGAGTGTCACTGAAGGCCTAAATGCTTTTCTGATGATACCTCCTCCAGATTGATATCCAGACGGCATACGCCAATCTTGATCAACTGCCCCTTGTTGATGAACAGCTCAAAGTAGTATCGACCGCCTGCCTGAAAGACCTCAGTGCCTAAGGTTGTCTTAAATCCACTTCCCTCCTTGACGGTACAAGTGAGGTTCTCATTATCAAGGGTAAGCTTGCTGCTAGATCGTTTGTTGTCCCATGTGAACAGCGCTGAGTGGTACAGGCAGTTACGTGCACTGAATCCTTCCGGTACGTTGACCATAACGTCGTTCATGCTTGGGTTCATTGGTATTTAAGTGGTATGAAATATTCGGTTTATATGGGGTCGCGCCCTGGTCGGAAAGTGTTGGAGGAAATTGGCACTCAAAGTCGATTCCATGGAATAATGATCAATAGTTTGAATGATGAGGTTAAGATGGAAGGAACATCAAAGTGTACGTGTGAGGCATCAGAGAATCTATGACTATTCATGGGTGAAGTGCTCCCATGCGCCAAACTTGGCTTACTTCAAGGTATGCGTCTGTCTTCGAATATGGCTTTTCCGAAGTCGCGGAGACACGCTCTTTCTGCCGCTGAGAAGGTTGGTAAGGGCTTTTGGAGTTTGTGATGTTTGCGTTTCGACACGAGACTGTAGCTCTATTCGATTGATCTTACATGGCTCAAGCCTACGGTAAAGTTAATGCTTACAGACTGTTCATAAGCTCCAGATGCTTGAGGAGAGTTCGATTGAGGGTTCTAGTGTGTTGCCGACTGCCATCGGAGCCAATACGGTTATGAGTTTTTTTGCCCGTTGTTCTAGCCGTCATAGGTTACCGAAATGCACAGCTTGAAGCAGGTCTGTCTGATTTTCTGGATTCCTTTATTACACTTGTGAGAGGGTGTTCAACTTCGGCCGGTACTTAAAGCTGATTGCCCTAATAAATTTTGGTGTGCTGAAGATCCTCTGCGAGCTTCGCACACCTCTCCTTGAGTAAGGTGTTGTGGCTTTCTTGAATGAGTGCCGTATACTTGTTGCGCTTGGTCTCGAAGTAGCGGTCGAGAACTCGAAGTGATTCCTGCAACTGGATTTCCTCATACTTCAGCTGCGGACAGCGAAATTTTTGAAAGTCGTAGTGGATCTTCTTGTTCGATAGGTGGCTATAGGATCTGCGTGGCACGAGATTCTCGGTGGGACAGCCCACAAAGCTGACTCCTTTTACATACATGTGAGAAATAACTATATTTCAGGCGTCATCGTTGTGATTACGCTCATGCCTTGACTCATTCCAAGCAGCGGGTGACTGGGCCGCATACGTACTTGCCGATACTCGCGGTGTCTTTCCAATATCGTTTGTCTTCTTTATGGTTACGATGTGGTCACGGCTCACATTGACCACTTTGCCCTTAGCAGTTAACCGAACTGCAATATTCGCGCCATTGTTATTGACGATGGAGCCTACATTACTGATTGGAAATACCTTGGTAGCCCTTGAACTCACCACCCTTAATGGTGATGGTCTTGCCAATCTGCAGCTCTTCCTGGGTGGGATCTTCATGCCTCGCCTTGTTGGTGTTGTCAGCTTGCTGAGAGTTGTTGCCGTATACTGGTCGGGTGAACTTTATCTCCGAGCTGGGAGTTACCAGTATGCAGTTATTGACATTCTCAACTGTGATGCTGCTGGACTGATAGATATCGATGTTGTATAGGAACAGCATGTCTTTGTAGACATGCTTGACTTCACACCGTTTGCCGGAGTGCGTTCCGCTGATGATTCGTACTATTGCTCCATTCTTGATGATCTCGTTATAGGTATTTTTCGCTGCCATCTTCCGCGTATCGAGCTTCGAATCGAAATCCAGCACACTGATAACCTTGATGCTGTTGTTGATATCCAAGATCTTGAGGGTATCCTTGCTAGCAACCAAGACAATACCCACTCCGTTGATTGTCTTTATCAGCTCGAATTTCTTAAATTGCTCGCGAGATTCTTCGCTCGTGGAGGATGGACCGTTCCAGATAATGAGGTTGTTGACCAGCACCTTTATCTGATTTTCATTCTCTGTGAAGATTATGGCCTGCCGCTATTCAATCTTCAGAATCATTCCTGTCCGACCCTTATCGTTACCAGCGACTATCTTTACGTGCTGCCCGATTTTGAACCTTTTCGTCAGTTTTTCTACTGGTTCTTCAATGCAGTCAACTCCTAAATTCTTCTTTGTTATCTCGATGGTGGCGATGTTTCCTCGAATCTATTTCACTTTTCCCACAAGGCCTTTGGTATCTCCATAGGCAATTTCGACTTCGTCCCCTCGGGAAATGCTCACGGCATTGTGGAAATGTTGCAGCTCCTTCTGCATGAACTATCCATTGTTCTCATCTCCCTTGTTGAAGAACGATATCTCCTTAGGCATGACTGTCTTGAGCTACTGGGAAAGCTCCTCGCCGGTGAAGTTGAGGATAATGAAACCATCCTTAGTCAGCTTGAGGTGGGTAACATCTCGGATATCGGGAAGTTCGTTGCCGAAGGTGGGTCTGCGAGGAGGTCGGTTCAGGTCCCGAGGTTCTCTATAGTCAAAGTACTTCTTGAAAGCCTTGCTGATGATCTTATCCCTGTCCTCAGAGTTTTCATGCTTCTCTCTCAAGTCCTTGATTCTTGTCTGAATTTCCTGGATATTAATGCGTGGAACCAAAGTAACGTCGAAGCTCTTCTTTTTGACTTCATAAACTTTGCCGAGATCTTCATCGTAGAGACCGCCCTTTATCCTCACATAATCATCCTTCCGGATACTGCTAGTAACTTGCTGTCGCTCTCGGAACAGTTTTTCATAGTCCTCATCCTTCAACTGAGAGACCCGCCCAAGGAACACGTCATACATGCCTTCGAGCGCCTTCTTAACAGTTAGCATGGATTTGTTTGCATCTTTCTCCCGTCGCACCTCCACGAAGATGTAGCCACTGAACCTTCTTTTGAGTGAGATTGCGCTGATGATGTTCATTTTTCGTTCCTTATCGCTACGCATTTTCGCCGCCTTATTCAAAATCTGAAGAACGATGGCATCTTCCCTTCCGTTCTTCACTGGGACCATGAACACACAGGGATCTTCTGGACTTGGACAACTGTTTTCTGCCGAATACTGGTTATAGGACCGTTCCCTGAACATTCTTTCGATTTCCTCTTCGTTTTTCCCTTCGATGTCGTCAAATAGGCCGGGCTGATTTGAGCGCGGTTTGTTATAGTACTACTGAACTGTTTTAGACCTTCATATTACTTCTCTTTCGAGCTTCCTAAGCCTTGATTTCTGCATCCTCGGGTTGCTACTCGTGCTATTCATCATTATCGGACTACTCAGCCTCCTCATCGAACATGTCGTCCACTTGGTTTCGACGGTTCTTTCTACGCTTCTTGCTGGGCTTTTTGCCTTTCAGTTTGGAGCCTTTTCGCTTTAGTCGATCCCGGTCATCCTCATCATCATCTTCCTAATCTTCCTCGTCCTCAGAGTCATCCTCATCGTCTTCCAAGAGATCTTCGTCGCTGGGCAGCTCATCATCATCACGGTTAGGTTTATCACCCTCAAAGAGCTTGCGATCCTCCTCGTCAGCGTCACTAGCGTTGTCGCTCATTTAAATAATTATAAGGCAGAGACTCGTCACTAGCGATATAAAGTTTGAGCGCCAGCCGACTTCCCAACCAGAGCTGGATATTCTATAGTATTCGGCAAGTGGATTCCAAAGGTGATTAGCATAATAACTCGATCACTACGTGTAATTTAAACGATGGATATTTTTCAACTCATTGGCGACTTCCTGCACTTAGTGGCGATGCTCATGCTGGTGATGAAGATCTTGGCTAACCGCAGCGTCCTCGGTACGAAGTATCTCACTCAGGATTATCGTACAAAACTCAGGAGATCTACCTCGTCGTCTTCCTCACCCGCTACATCGATCTGTTCCTCGGGTGGAAGTCGTTCTATCTCTTCGTCATGAAGATACTCTTCATCAGTATCACCGCATACACCATCTACCTCATGCGGTTCAGAAATCCCTTGAAGCTTGTAATCGAACCAACTCATGCAGACTTACATGCCCACCGAAGATAAGTTTCCTCACTACTTCCTGTACGTGGGTGCCCTCGTGATGGCAATCCTCATTCACAAATCACTCAACCCCCTCGATTTCACCTGGTCGTTTTCGATCTGGCTGGAGGCACTCGCAATTCTACCGCAGTTAAGCATGGTGACTCGACTCAAGGATGTTGAGAACATTACAGCCCATTACGTTCTATTCATGGGTTTCTACCGTATTCTCTACATCTTCCACTGGTAACTGCCAATGCTATTGTAGGATCTTCCATTGGGAGAGTGTTATCTTCACCTCCTTCATTGCAGGAGTTATCCAGAGCTTGCTGTACGCCGACTTCATCTACTATTTCATTTTGAGTAACCAGCAATCATAGAAGATTAGGTTCCCTGTCTGAGAATAGTGATCAGTTCGAAGTGTATAGATATACTGGCTGCTGGCAGGAAGGGAGGGAGTATGTATAACCGATTAATAAAAATAAGTCGATGGCCAGCCTCAGTCCAAGAAAGGCCTTCAATAATGTGGAGAGTCCCAACACAAAGCTTAAACAAACTGCTGAGCAGATCGCACAGTCCGAAATATACCTGCTCATGGGCAAGCTGGACAACTTTACGGTGGATCTCGAGACCAAAGTGGATGGTCTTCTGCATAGCCAGGAGCAATAGTTCTTCAAAGCATACCGAGGACATCTAACGAACATCCGCTATCGGCTCACTGAGATGGAGAAGACCATTGAGGAGCAGCAGAGGAAAATTGAGTAGTACGAGAGCGAAGGCGAACTCTCGAAATTAATCCGGAAGATAAAGAGCTACGAGAGGGAGCTCAGCGAAGTCTACGGAACCATTGCTGAAAAGGAAAGAGGTACAGCTCCAGCAATAACTCAGTGGTTCAAGACTACCGGGTGAAGAATTAAGTGCTGTAAAAGGTGAACAGCCAGTTGCACGATAAACTAAAACAGTTGATGCGGGAGCAAAGGGAGCTCAAACGGCAAACTCTGATTCAGCAAGATGATTTCAACGATAGCAAGGAGCCAAACTGCCAGGATGATAGCAACATCTTTCCTACTTAGTTGAAGGACCGACCCACCGATAAGACGCATGACGAGTCTCTGACAGCATTGATCGCCATCGACAAGCAGAATAACGGGCAGAGACGTTCTCTCAGTCGAAACGATCTGGAAGTTCAGAAACTTCAAAAGGAAGTGGCCAAGCTTCGTGAGCGTAACCTTTCCCTGCTGAAGACGAATGTTCACGTATCAAGTACTCACAGCGAACTCCAAAATTTCTTCCTGAGCTGTGTCAACGATGTCAAGAAGCACATTTCCATCCGCAATAGTATGCCGAAGTGCGACTTCGAAGACTTCAAAAAGGAGGATAAAGTAAAACTGCTCATTTGGGTGCTCTCCAATGATCGAGTGATTGCTGGGTTGCACACTGTCCTGTTCGGTCCTGACTCGAACAAGAGTGTCATGGAGTCAAATACAACTGGGCTGCATCAGTATGACACTCCAGTTGCGATGGAGAAGATGAAAGCAAGCACACCCATAGGCAGATTAAAGGCTGTAAATCATAACAGCATTGATCGGGTGCGACTAATATACGACGAAGATGAAAAGCTGCTGCCGGAGCTCTCAGATGTCAAGAGACTGTCGAGAAAGAGGAGGAATAAGCTGGGAACAGGATACCTCACCACTAAAAGATTCTCCGATGTCTACTGATTTGCTTCCCTTACAATATCATACCGAGGCATTGCTATCAGCATATTTGAAGTTTCATCGAAGGGGGGAGGATAACAGTTCGCATCTTCATGCTGTCTGAGCATGATGACGATAGGTCATTGACCACTTGTGGAATACACATCACACCAAACAAAGCAGGAGGTAGTAGGAGTCGTCTATGCCTAAATATGCACGGCTGAGGTAGATGTTGGAGTGTCGGTTACTGCCCGCGCTCGATCATAATTAATAACAAGCAGAGGGAATTAAAAATATCAAATAATGCGGTGGCGACTTAGGCAGGCTTAATTTCTACAATCGATAATCACCAATAAAAAATAGGCCGCAGGAAATGGCCAGCCGTCGAAACGCAACTGACTTCGAAGCGGGCAGACCGCGAAAACCCGCCTCGACAAAAAATCGGCAAGATCAGCTCGGTAGCGTCCCGAACAACCATCAAAACGGGTCTGCCGGCCCTTCAAACTCTTTTTGTGGATGTAGTTCAAGTCTTATGCAGACAAGATGGAAGTTCCAAGACCACTGCTCGACTATATGTGCTACCTGGAGCAACACATCTTGGATACGAAGGCTCAGTGCTAACGAGAAAAGGAGATCGTTTCTGGAGTCATCCTCAAGTACAGCATTATATGACTTAGCATGGCTCACCTCTTCGGACTAGACAATGTGACGCAGGCATCCATTGATGAATGTACCGCTTTCCATAATGCCAGTTCTCGAATCGACAGTTATCGACGCCAAAGAAGCTGAGCTCGAAGCCATGCTACAACGGCCCGATTGGTTTGAGATGCTACAGGAGAAGCGTATGGAAAGCTTCCTTACGGATAAAACGAAGGAGCCATAGAAAAAAGAGCCAAGTCCGATTACTTACAGAGATAACCACAGCTCCGATGACTTCACAGTGCCAAAGCGTAAGTATACCAAGAGAGTGCACGAACCTGACTTCGAACCCAGAAAGAAGAGAAAATACGAAAGCAAAGAGAAACCGGAGGCTGCTCCGACACAGCAAGTACCTCAGCTGATGCCCGATTTCATGGGAGGGAATGTGAAACTTGCCACCACCAACGACTATACCACACTGCTCGCAAACATCCTTGAGCAGAACGGGAGCAACGTCAACATGGCTATGATTGGCGGCTTCGAGAAATACATAAACCCAGATTTAAAATTCACGACCACGGACAATAAGAAGCTGGGATGACCAAATGAACTTTAATCTTACATTGCTGGTTGGGTGGTTTATGTGCCAGCAGGCTATCGTTGGAGATGAGTGTTGTTTCTCCTCTCACCAATTTTACGTCGGGTGGGGATAGAACAGCTCGACAACATTTTGAGTGCTCCGGTGTGGATGCTATCATGCACTACAATTCCTTCAGATGGTTCGTTTTCTATTTGTTATTTATAAACAGCATGGGTTGCGAACCTTCTAAAAGCAATATAGACTCGAGAGTCGACAACAGTTCGAGCATGGACAGCGACAGCGAGGACCGAGATGTTGTTATTCCACCGGATAATGCTCGAAGTACCCTCAGCTTCATTCTAGGTGCTCCACAGCAGACCGTTAGCATCAGTATTGCCAACCTCACCTCCATCGAAAGTAGAATGAACATGCTCAAGAGCAACCAGCAGCAGCCTTACAAGAGACGTAAACGATCAGCAGCGATTCAGGATCGGACGCAAGGTCGTCCATCGACGGCGGCACCCTTTCATGAGCATGTTCATGATCTTATCTCACATTCCTCATTAAGTTTGTGTTTGGGTTTTAAGTGTCGATTGTCAATCGTCCGTATATAATAGAAGTGTGCCACAAGCAGATTGCTATGTATCTGAAACGTCTCAACAAGGAGCTACTGAAGTATGAGAAGAGCAAGCCGGAGGATATCAAGCTTGACAAGACTGAAAAGGAAAATGTGCTGGTTGCTACCATCAAAGGACCCCGATAAACATTCTGGGCTTAGAACGAGTATAAGCTGACGATGGAGTTTACCCACGAGTATCCCCATCGCCCACCGATCGTTAAATTTGTCACGCAAATCTACCACCCCAACGTGTACACTGACGGACGCATTTGTCTTGACATACTGTCGAACGAGTGGAGTCCAATATATGATATTGAGGCACTGCTGACCTCAATTCGATCTCTACTCTGTGACCCCAACCCTAATTCCCCAGCAAATGGTTCGGCAGCAGAAATGTACATCTCGAACAGAGAAAAATTCGAAGAGATTAATAAATCGGGCCAAGCTGCAATTACGAAGCAACTTCAAGAGTAGCAGGAACAGGAGGACATGGATTACGGCATTTTCGATTGAACTATTGACTGTCTATCGATTCTTATCATTGACATGAATGAAGACCATTTGGGATTTGGGGCTCATGGATTGTGACCCAATCTAAACACTGCCCAATAGTAGTGTTCGTTGAAAATACTCGTCGGATGGAGCCGAAAAGTTAATCAAAGTGTTTTGATTATCTTTTACAATCAACCGGCTTCATCAGTACACATTAACTATATGATTTAGCTCGACAGTTTACTTCCTCGTCAGGTCAGACGAATCTGCAGACAGTGTGAGTATGTGGGTGGTGCTCTTATCGAGCCATGCCACGGCTGCTAGGTTGATCTCTTCTTCGAGGAGCAGGATACCGATTGCGACAGTGATGCTGAGACTGTCGTCCCAAAGAAGAGCAAGTTCACTTCTGAACAGCTTCAAAGGAAGAAGGAGAATCGGGAAAAGGAGATGAAGCACCGTGCTGAGATCATCGTAAGGAAGGCTCAGGAGAAGGAGGAGCAAAGGTTGGCAGAATTGAGAAGGAGGAAGCAGTACCGAGAAGATACCCTCCTCAACTTGATCGAACCAGTTGCCAACAGAGATGTCTTTCGAAAATACTGCCAAAACCAACCAGCCCACCTGGAGGAATTTAATCGAGAGTATACGGCTGAGGACAAAAAGATGAATTCAACCCGAGGATGTACTCGAGGACACCGTGGTAATAGAATGTTTACCTACGAAAAGCCTGCTGGCTACTTTGGCTATGCACTTGAAGTAAAGTCGGGACCAGAAATCGGTCGGAAGAATTATAGCAACGAATGGGTTGTCGCATACCACGGTACCAACTTCAACAACATTGGATCCATACTTTCAAGCCAGCTTAAGGCAGGAACCCGTCAGGCTCACAATTCTAGGCAAAATATGAACAGCATGTCCGACGGAGGTGATGTCGGAGAAGGTATCTACCTGTCGCCCGATGCCTCTCAGGCTGAATCCTATGGCTCGAGCAACGGATTTTACTGCCTGCTTCAATGCAGAGTCAACCCACGAGCAGTCAGATATTCTTATGGAAACGAACGTGGTTATTGGGTGGTGCCCAATGGTGCGGATATCATTCCGTACAGGTTGCTGTTCAAGCTCAACCGTTGATATTACTTGGGAAATTCCTGTTATGCATCTTCAATGACTGGATTGAGAAAATTATAATGTTTAAGCACTCCGAACAATTTCCTCCGATGCAAGACAAGTACACAAAGTTGGAGAAGATTGCAGAAGGCAGCTATGGTGTAATTTACAAGGGTAGGGACAATGCAACCCACCAATTCGTGACGCTCAAGAAATTTAAGAAACACAACATTGAAGAGGGTATCCCACAAAACTGTCTTAGGGAGATCCAAATGCTCCGCATGCTCGAAGGCAGCCAGGAAGTTATTCAGTACGCAACGACCTATGTAGAATCAAAGACGTCGTTCTTTCTTCTAATGGTTCAGTTATCATCGTCTACGACTTCCATGAGTCCAGCTTGAAATCATTCCTCAACCTGTCTGGCTCTGCGTTTAACCCAAAGGTCTTTATGCGCGAGATACTTGGGGCAGTTCAGACCATCCACGACTATGAAATCATCCACAGGGATCTCAAACCCTCAAACATCCTAATGACCAAGGATGGGGCACTGAGGCTCGCTGATTTTGGGCTGGCGAGGTAAGTAGAGGAGATAATGACTAACGAGGTTGGAACACTATCGTATCGTGCTCCAGAGTTGCTTCTAGGGGACAAGCGTTACACCAAAGCTGTTGACGTTTGGGCGACTGGCTGTATCTTCTACGAACTGCTCAAACGAACAACACTATTCACTGGGAAGACCGACCCAGAGTTGTTGGTGAAGATCTGGACAGTGTTGGGCAACAAAAGCAATCCTAGTCAAGGTCTGCCAATCCCTGTGATCAACAAGCTGCAACTGCCACCTCCGGATGAAGCCGTGAAACAAAAAACCTTTGAAGGCATCGAAGAGGCAGCCTTAGACCTTCTGTTACGGTTGTTGGATCTAAACCAAAGCACTCGAATCAAGCCAGGTGATGCTCTGAAGCACAAGTACTTCAACGACAAATTGAAGGAGTGAGACTCGAGACATATTTGTCGGATGATGCTCCCTCCAAACAAGCGATATAAACGACAATGCGTCATATAACAAACTTTAAAGATAAATGTGAGATGCCAAGGTGGCAGTTATTTTTTTCAAATCGTCGGCTGCGCAAGAGGTGCCAACTGCAAGTTGCAATAGTATCGGGAGTTATATTTATCTCATGAGCAACCTCAGTCGCTTCGGTATCCCTGACGCCAAAATGTAACGATCCAGACAGAAGCGAAGTCTGGTATCCACGGCTGATAACGACCTGATCTTCAAAGCATCACCCAACAGAACTGCAATTCAGATCACGCCTGAATTCGCCTATGAACTTCTATTGTGTGAGATGGACTTGGAGTGTAGTCAACCTGCAACCAAAGAGTTGGTGGTGAGGATGTTTGAGCTGTACAAGCAAGCAGTGGAACACTTCAATATTCGTGGAGATCCTCGGGAATGGTATTTTGCTGCTAAACTTCATCATTTAACCAACCATCCGTCAGTACTGGATATGCTGCATCGGGAAAACTAGCGGGAGGACAACTTCTACAGAAAGCGGAAGATGGAGAGGCTCGTTGAAATCAGTGTGGAGCAGACCCACAACGAGATTGAGCAGATGATCAGGAAAGTTGAGGATGCTGGCCGAAGAAATGGATAGACTGTCCGGAAGAACCTGGATTCGCAAGTGACTGCGATCGAAAAACGGAGATAGGCTCGCCGCAACGGATCAAAAGCAAGCGAAGAGGATCAATAACAGAGTATATTGTAAATTGAGGAACAGTTCGGAAAGTGGAACTGCGGGAAGGTTGCCACGGCCAACAAATGTAGAGACAAGGAAAATGAGAATGTGAACATACTAAACTAACAGCCTGAGGACTGTCGTTGCATCATCTAACCGTCCCCAGCCTGATCATCAGTGTCAGTAATACATACGCAAAATCATGGTCTTCGTTGCTCCAGAAACCTAAACTCGTAGGATGGGAAGACCACCGTCGGGTCAGGACGATTCAGTATCTTGAGGGTGAGGAGCATTGTTTCTCCAGGGGCTATCACCGCTGAACCGCGATGAGCGTATGGCTTGCGTACCTTAAAGCCTTGTTGTTTTAGGTTCCTACTTTGACCATTGGATGTACTTTTCGTCGAATTCAACCACTGCAGACTCTGCCCTGCCTTGTTGTGCAGGTAGAACTCGAACCCATAGAAAGGCATATCCTGTTTCCCGATACATCACCTTTGTGAGGTACTGAACATGAGGAAGTGCCGACCGAATCTCCTCAGCTGGCGTGATTGCCACTATAGAATTAAACATTTTCTGGAGCATATTTGGATGGTCCTGCTTGGTAGTCACCTTGAGCTGAGCATGTTCCTTGCAGCTGAGGAGAACAGTCAAGGTCTTAGGTTGATCACTTTCCCATTCAGATTTGAGAAAGATTAGGTACCTGCCCTGCTTGAGACTACACTTCACCGTTGTTGTTTTGGCGAGTTACTGCATACTGCCTACAACGTAGCTGTAGTTGTTTCCCCGCACTTCGACAAGTATAAGAACCTGCCTTGCTTCCTCCGTTGAGTAAAGTCTAAGAAACACAGCGGTCGGCTTGGTGAGGTAAAATTCAGCATAACAGCCATGATGGCTATCTGTTCTGAGTTCGAGCCAGTCAACCGAGTTGTCCACGATGTTCTCAAGTGCGAACGCTCCGATGAAGAAGTTGCTAAACTCACTAAGTTGCATTGCAAAGCTGTTGGCCTTGTTTAGTGACTGCTGGATGGTGTTCTTCTGGCCTGGAGATACCTTCTCCCAGGCTGGATCAAAAAGAGAATAAGCTCCGTTCCAGCTATTCAGTTCGTTTTCGTTGGTGGGTTGCAGCTGGACAAGGTTGACCTCTCTGTTATCGACATTCACAGTGAAGTGACCGAGCTACGATAAGCGCAGTAACTACCAGTTGGTAAGACTAGTTCTCTCGGAGCCCGTAGTCCTGAATGTCCTTGCTATCCTTGGAGATGACACACCAGTGGTTGTTTGAGATTGTGTTTAAGAAGGCAGCTTGCTTCTCCTTTGTGAAGTACTTGCTGAATGGCTCCAGCACAGTCACGGGAGTACACGCGATACTCTCCAATACTTCGACTGGATTGGTCGGAATGTCTTTGTAGCTGCCGTACAGCTTTGCTAAGGCCTTTTCCAGGAGCATTGGAAAACATTCGTTGATGTTAAACGGACAGCAGAAGATGGGTTTGCCACCGTATGCCGGAATGTAGTCGTCGATCAGCACACTCACAACCTGCCCTTGGAAGAGTAGGCAGAACTGGTAGATTCCATCGAAATCCAAGCACTTCAGCATGTGGTTCTTCAGCAGTTCGGGGCGGTTGCGTGCCAACACACTTATTGCTATTTCGAGTGCTTTGTTAGAGCAGCGGAACCGGGTTAGGCTTGCCAAACTCTCACTGCTGTAGTATACTGCATCCTTGATGAGGGACTGCAGCCGAACCCATTCCACCCTTTTGTCAAAGCGCCAGCCCAAGGATTCCTGCTCATGAGCAAACTCCTCGTCCACGAAGTTTCGGTTTCGTGCGTGCAGCTCCTCAACGATCTCGCGGTAGTCTTGGGATTTGAGTTTGGTACGTCGCCATTCCTCAAACTGGTCGTACTTATTATGCGGGAAGTGCTTGATGAGCACTGACTAGCGTTGCTTGTGGTTAGGGTTCACCCGATCAAACTGGTAGTAGGTGTACGAAGCGTTGAGCTACCGAAACTGTTGCTCACGACAGCACGAGAACATGCGATATAAAAGTTATAGTTAGGAAGATATCGGGGTCAGTCGGCAAGTTCAAGCTCAGCAGCCTCCGCAATTCCCTTTCTTGTGAACTCCATGTTCTTGATCTACGGGTAGAAGGTCTTGTCGTAGATCAGCGTCAGGATCTTTTAGTTGTTAAGCAACTTTTAGATCAAGGCCTGGCGAGCCTCCCGACCAAACTAATCTTCCTTCTTACGCGCCTCTCGGGCTTCGGCACGCAGCTGCATGATCTCCTCCTTGATGTCATCCACAAGCTTCCTGAGGATCTTTTAGAGTTCTGTCTTGCTTTCGATTTCCCGCATATACATGGTCTTTAGCTCGCGTACACGCTTCTGTTCCTTAGCCAGGGTGCTCTTGAGAGTCTGAATTGTGTTTGCCGCTCTGAATTGGCCTCAATTTACCTCTTAGGATCTGCTTCATCTTCCTTCAGCTGCTTGAACTTATTCGTGTTACTCTGTATGGACTCGTTGCCGAATGTGTCTGCTCGCTAGGGAGCCAGCTGTTCCTGCTCGTCCACCTCCTTTGATACCTCCTGCAGCAGCTTCTCGTACTGCTCGATTTGACTGCTGAGCACTGCATTCTTCTTCTTCTTCATGAGTAACTCTCGCAGCAGCATGTCTCTATCATTCTTCTGAATTTCGAACTCCGACTTCAGCTCGGCATACTTCTTCACGAGTGTTTGGTTCTCGGTGTCAATCTTCTGCGCAATGTTTTTCATCCATTCCAGCTCCGACACCAGCTGCTTCTCCTTCTGAATGTGCTCTTGATCCTTCTCGCCCTTGCTGATTCTCTCTTCCTTGAACTTTTCCTTAATTTCGTTGATCTTTTTATGGAAGAACCGGATGATATCAGATTCCTGCTGCACCAGTATCTTCGAGGTCTTGCTCTGTATTGTCGTGAGGTTGTCTTGGATTTTCCCATGCAGCTCGAAGATTTGCTGCATGCGTGCCTTTTCGTTCGGGTCCAGCATCGTCTTGTTTCTGAACATCAGATTCGTAACTACTTCAGCTCAGTCTGCAGCTACTATATGATTTTGCGGTATTCGATCTCTCGCTCCACGAAGCGCTGCTTATACACTTCCAGGTCATTATCCAGCTTCGTGTTCTTTTCGCGACAGGCAGTCAGCTCTGCCATTAGCTACTTGCATCGTTCGGAATAATCATTGGAGGTCATTTCACTCTTCATTAAAGCGCCTGCAATAGACTCAAAGACTACTTTCACCCCCTTTCTTCTGCTTGGATATTGCACTTGCTGGTTCTTTCTTCTGCCGTAGAATCGAGTCGTTGTCCAGGTCTGCTTCAGCACTGCTGTACATTTCATCAGTTCGGGGGTATTGCTCGTCAGCCGCTCAGCTATTTCCTGCATCTTCTGCAAGGCTGTCTGCGGCGGTTTCTGCTCGCTCTTCATCTATAATATTATATTGGCTGTTGGGTAGAAACATGGACCGAAAGCAAAAGGCCAAATAGACCGTAAAGTACTCACCCAAGAAATTTAGAGTTACGTCCTACGCCGACTTCCTCCAAAAAATGCAGAACCAGAAACAGAATATCTCGGTGACTTCCATCAAGCATCAGCAGATCAGCAAACAGTCAACAACTCCCTCCAACGGGGCGAAGACAGCTCGGCAGATAACCCGCTGTACGACTTAGAGTTGCTACCCTGAGATACAGCGTGACCACCTCGTGAGTAAGGAATCCAACACCCAAACATTTGTGTCTGGCGCGTTCGTATCTGTCCATAATGATCTTGATTGGGAACAACCGCAGAACAATAAGGAGAACACCTATACTCAGCCAAAGAGCTGCTCTCGAAACAAATCTCGGCATAAGCACAACACTTCAATTGAGACGCACATTGAGCTCCCAAGTAAGAAGAAGACTGCAGAAGCTGCGAACTTCCTCCTGAATGAACTTAAGCTGATCGTGCAGTCGATTACCAAGTTCAACCGGCAGCGCATTACCTACCTCGACTACCTGTAGATCCTGCGAGAGTTCAACATGATCCAGAACAACTACGAGCCGAGCAAGGAAGATGCAGTGTTCAAACTATGGGAAGTGCTCACTGCAGGACGAGACAACTATACATGTCTCATTAATCTTGCGATAGCCCTGCTGGCAGTCATGCGAGTAGGCATCAAAATCAGTACTGTCAAGGAGTTCTTCAGTGGAATATGCTTCTCCCTTGATGATGCGAGGTCTCTTGCGCACCACAATAACAAAAAACACCCAGTCAAGGAGTACAAACGAAACAAGTAAGGACTTCTCGATCTGTCTCCTGTTGACATTGCTGAAATACACTCGAACTTCAAAGAACTGCGTGTTACACGCATGTTCCTGGGAAGGATAGCTAAGAAGTCGGATATGCTAGAAGAAAAACTGGAGAGATATTCCAATCACTCGTTCAGGCCTCATGTCTCGGAACGCAGTCGATCACTTGCTAAGAGGAAGAAACTCAAAGACACGTCGGTCAGGCATCTAGAATCAGTGGAACCTGTCGAGCAGCACTGTTTAACTGACAGAGTGGCTAACGAAATCGACGACTGTACCTTCCAGCCGAAGACCACACGGAACCACAACGAACAGCCATTATCACCTTCTTTAGGACTCAGACGCACCCAACTTTTATATCAACTGGCTAAGAGAAAGTCAAAGGAGAAGAAGGATCGACATCCCGACGAAATCGAACTAGAGAAGAACAAGTAGCTCTATACCTTCAAGCCGAGCAAGACAGCTAACTGTTTCAGGAAGAGCCTTGAGAAGCAAAAAGTACAGGGTGAAACCAAATAAATCAACAGAATGATGAAGGCTCGAGTGGAGAGGCAAGTGACCGAAAAAGCAAGTGAAAAAGGACTACCTTACAACGTGAAGGAGATGGCGAAGATTCGAAGGAAAGTGACTGATGAACTGGTGCATCAAATGCTGACGAAGAAAGCCTCTGATAAGCTGCAGGATTGTCTTGATCAAGTTAGAAAGGTCATGGATCCAGCACATGAAAACGGAGTTGATCCCGTCACTAAGAACGGAGGAATACGGAGGCAGGCAGGCATTACTGAGTCGATCAATAGTTCATTAAAGAATGAGGAAAACCACGAGCCTCACTGTGACAGCATTTTTGCATACCCAGAGGTCAAGAGCGAAGAAGGGAAGGAAGAGCCAACATAATAGCATAACAGTGGATCGACTACACAGGAAACTAGCAAGGCAAGGAGATAACTATTCACTTTTGAGGTATTCCTCGAAGAGGACGTATGCCTGGATAGAATAACTCTGCGATAAGGCGATAGCCCTTAGGAACTGGCTGCAGCCTTCGTTGCCCATCACGGTAAGTAGAATTCTATGTAGGTTTGAAACCGGAGATGGAGGGGAAGCTGATAAAAGCACTTTATGCGCACCTTCTGCAGCTGATCGAGAAGGACCAGCTTGGCCGCATCGATGAGTAGAGTGTCGAATACTCAGTTGATTTTTGAATTCCGCCTGCTAACTTAAATTGCATGGTTTTGCTGCTTTTCCAAGCCGTCCAGCAAGAAGTCCAAAATGTGCAATTCATGGTCGAATATCATTGCATCGGTCATAGAACAGGTAGCGATCCGCATTAGTCTACATGGTTAGGATATGAGATTTTCACTCTCGTGAACCGGGTTCGATCCCCGGATGCGGAATTTTTATACTTTCATATTTTTAGGCTGCCGTCAACAAGTGCCCTTTGTGTCTGCATCGTGTAGACATATATCAAGCAGCGTGGGTCGCCAGCTCCTTCTTCAGCCGTTCGATCACTAATAGTCGTTCTAGCAGGTCAAATCGGAAGTTGCTGGTGATCTTCATCTTGTCCTCGACCTTCGGGGGCTCTTTGTCACGTGGATCGAGCAATTCCGCACCGAAGTTCTTGATTTTGTTCACAAGTTGACCGCCGAATTGTTCGATGTGGAGCCCAATTCTTGAATCGATAATCTGCAGGTCGTCAAGGATCTTCTCGAAGTAGGGGCGGACACATATTTTACCGTCTAGCTAGGGAAGGCAGTTCATCGGCAGATAGTAGCAGAGAAAGGCGTACTTCTGGATATCGAGATCGATGATTTTGAATGCGAAGTCACCCATGGTGAACAGCTTGTGGGTTAGGACGAGACAGCGAGGTGCTGGCTACCTCGGAAGATGCCCATTAGCGCGGAGCATTTCGAGCATGTCCCGGTCAAACTAGCATCTGCATTCGGTGAGTGGCGGCCTGTTGCTAGTGTACCTATTGGAATCTACGAAGGTATTCTCGTTGAAGATCCACGCCCATTCTGCGAGAACGTTTTGCTAGTCCTCGAGAAGGTAGAGGTCAGTTGATTTATGGTTGTTGCTGTCGTGAAGGTTCTTGATGTTTTTGTAGGCCTGCTTGCCGTCTGAGTAGTAAGATTGGGGAAGTACCTTTCTTGAGTTCGTAGTGTGAGAATTTCATCTCGAAGGTTTCTTGGTGGTCGAGTCGCAGCAGGGACAGCCTCTGGCTGATTTTTTTGATTTGCTAAGTAGAAAAGAACTCAAGGTAAAATAAACAATTCATATCTTATAAACAACTGCCACCGATCGAGCTATTAGCCGCCGAACCTTGTTTTTGGCAGCCACTAATTCTTATTGGCTCATATGGAAGAATAGCAGATAGGTCCCTGGGAGACGACGGAAATACAGTGTACTCTCAACTTCCAGCAGCGTCACACGCTCAAACGTGCGCTTTCGCAGCATGAGACCATCAAGACAAACAACATAGGAACGCTATCGTCTAGCCAATATAACAGCTCCACCGCTAAGCTACCGCTGCTGCAGAGTGTGGCTGTTTGGGACGACAGTATTGCTATCAGCAATAAATAGGGGCAACCTTTGGCGTCTACGATGAACACAACCAGAATATTCTTCCTCAGCCCTTCGAAGGAAAATCAACGTCCTGTTCGCAACTTCATCTGCAAGAAGAAAGTAACAGCGAAGTGGCCGAACCCATTGGTGTCAACCCACCAATCGCCAGTGCATCGGTCACCTACTCGACTGCACTCCCTTGGCAAGTCGGCATGGACATCAAAGAATAGCCCCTACTAAGACTTTCAAAGTACTTACCGGGTGGAAAAGGCCTACCTCAAGTATAAACGAATCGGCAAGATTCGTTGACTTGGAATGCATTGAGTCTATTACTACCGATTGTTTTCTAATGAAGCTATTTTCTAAGTTCGATCGTGTGAACAATGAGTACGTGTGTCGAAGGAAATCCTGGTTCGGGCGTACGCACCGTGTGTATAGAGAGGATCAAGCTCTTTACAGTCAAGAGGGGGAAGCAGCAACGCCCAAGAAACAATTCGAATGCAAGACAGAATGTATGGGCAGTCAGTAAAGGCTATCAACTCGAGCTGGTCGAGGCTATCGGTCACCGCTAGGAGTTGTCCTCTATGAGCGTGAGTTTGTCAACCAGTCTGCAGAGGAGGAGAACAAAATGCTGCGACAATAGAACAAACAACTCAACAAACGCTTTCGCGAGTTTATGAGACAATACCAAGCCTTGAACCAGGAGATCGCTCGGCTGAAAAGCAATAACAATCAATTAAAGCAGTTCATTGGATAAGACAAATCTTCCCGTCCTTCATTATATACAGGCAATAACCGCTGTGATCAAGAAGAACCAGGTGAGTAGTCTATGTTGGTGAACTACCTTCCGCTGGAGACCGACCGATAACGAGAGGTCCGTTACAACAGGAAGTTTGCTTCAGAAGCTATGCAGCTTGACCAGTTGACTAATTTCTACTGACTGCCACTTTACCAATCGCTCTGGCGCAAGTCTCTTTTGCATGAGGCGATAGCGCCAGATCAATTATAATAGATTATTCAGAATGCTGTTTACGCGAGACTACTACTACGAAGATGAACTCAAGGGAAGCGTGACCAACCGTATGAAGATGTCAATAGCAGAAGCAGGAAAGCTTCCTCTCCTGTCGGAGCCACTCTTCTTTTGCGATCGATGCGACTTTCCCCTCTTATAGTCTCACTGCGTATTCTGCCACTTCGAAAACCCCGAGAAGCCACTGGGAGCAATAATGGAGCAGGAGCTTAGAAACTTTCGGTTCCAGCAGAAGGCAGAACGCACCAGCTTTGGTAGCAAACCCCTGAAAGGTAAGAAATCATGCTACATTCTTTGCATTGACATCAGCGGCAGCACTGTCACAAGTTATCTTGCACCGGAAGGCTATCGAACGCCGACCATTCAACACATCATTAACGAGCTTGGTAAGGAGGCTTACATTAACCTGAAACTCTACATACCCGAGCAAGACATTCTCAAATATATGGAATACTTCCGCAACCTCTACTCTGTGGGTCTCAGCCACGCTGACATCATATCCGAGTACCGCAGGGAGAATGGAAAAAGCTACGGTGGCAGGTTTGGTAATCGGAAGGCTGAAGTATACGTCAATAGAAAATAACTCATCCAGCAGGGAGTCACCAAGTTCGTTGAACTGCTGGTTGCCAACGATCCTGAAGCTCTTGTGTACGTCGTCTACTTCAATAACAACGTAGTGGTTCCAAGAGCAAACTTCGACGGTTATCAGACAATCAGCGACACTGATACAAAGTTCCCTGATGAAATGTATGAATTGGGAAGGCAGTACGCCGCTTCAATCAACATTCCTCCCATCAAAGATTCTGCTGCTAAACTTCTGAACAGTTTGGTTGGAACACCAAATGAAGGTCAGACCGCACTCGGACCCGCACTGGTCTTCTGTTACGGCATCGCAAGCGAACTGGGACTGCCCTTACACCAAATGTACTGCATAGCTTAACCCTAGAAACATCATCACCGATGGCAGTTCAAACGTGGGGTTCGGAGAGACATAGACGGAAGACTCAAACACCAAGTAGCTCTACGAGAAGATAACTCTGAGGTATGGTGTTAACAATTCGTGCATGGTTAACCTCATTGGCTTTTCGGACGAAAAGATTGGCTTCGATAAACTTTCTGAGGTAATCTTCAAGACAAATGGCCTCGCATTCCTCGTGGATATCGTGTAAAACGAGAAATCACAGCGTTCGGTATCTGTGCCGTCCCTGGAGAAGTACTTAAACGAGTTCAAAATCTATATCGACCGAGCTCGCAACTGCCTTACAGACTTCCGAGCTAGTTTGGTCGTCGATAATGCCGACATTATGCTCAAAGTAGAACCATCTGATATGAGCTACCTCGCACATAACGAGTATCCCAATTGCATAGATCTTGCATTGGGGCTCTCCAACCAAAATCGGACGTTTGGAGTGTTGTTTGAAGGCGGCATGGAAGAGAAGAATGCTCCCTTGAAGTTCAGTCTGGTCTTTGATTTCGTGTTCAACGGTGTTCGCAACACCCTCGTCACTGAAAGGTTCATAGAGGTTCGGAAAGGCACGAAGTAACTTGCCTAACAGTAAATGCTGAAAGGCCTTTAGGAGGAAATTCGGTGTCTACGTTTCAACCATAATGCTGGTGTTGAGGAATATAAGAGCATGAAAGGTATCAGTTGACTAATGTAGACATGATGGAGCGTAATCCGAAAGTTGTCAAAGAAGATCAGATGGAACTCATTACAAAGGAACTTTAGCGGCTGGAAATAATGGAGAAGAAGCGGGAGGCAACCATTGGTAAGGACGGCACTACAATTAGGCGAGCGAGGCGTGCAGCCGACTATGATTAGGCATGAATGTTATCAACTAAACACTATACTGACTCTCAACTTTATTGGTCTTGCCGGGTCGGACTCACCCATGTCCCTTAAGCAGCTTCAAGTTGTCACTCGGCAGCAGACAGACACCAACGTCGCACGCCGTTTTTAATTATAATTGAAACAATGCGATTTCTATTAGCTATCGTGTTGCTCTTCCTTGTTCGAGGTTGCGTTCATGACGAGTTCATCAAGACCGTAACAAGGGTCTTCTACGACGACACACCTTAGCACAAGGGTCGCCTGATGCAGAGCACCTCCAGTAATGTCGGAAGGTACCCTTTTCAGCCATACAGCCTTCGAATATTCGCTGACTACACAACAATCGTGAGCACTGACCTCCCCACCATTAACATGATCAAGAGACTGGTGAACATTAGTACACTCGTGTTCTACAACATGCTGACAGTGGACAGGTTGGAGACTCTCTATTATCCAGCCAATGTCAGCCCCAACTGTAAGATCGAAGCTAATAGTAGGCAGCACGATTACTATTCCAGACCAATATATCAGGAATGGAATACCGAAGACAGACCTCGCCATCATGATCAGTGATGAGACCAATCCGGATGGTGCAGTGTATATTGCAAAATCAGCAAGCTGCGCCTACCTCGCATCCAACAACCGACCTATCTGGGGTGTCATGATCTGGAACAGCAAGAACCTAAAATTCGATCAGGAAGGTTTCCAGGAGATCGTGTTTGTGTCCCTTCATGAAATCACTCATGTGCTTGGGTTCTCAGCTCTTGCATACGACTTGTATCCTACTGGCAATCCAGTCATCAAGAACGGGGAATTGAACTACCTGAATAGCTCGAGAATCAATTAGGAAGTGGCGGCGCATTTCGGGTGTAACTCTAATGCGGGTTTAATGCTGGAAGATCAGGACGGTACGCTGCTGGCATCACACTGGTAGAGAAAGGTAACGTACAATGAATTCATGACGGCATCCAACAGCAAGAACACCTACATCTCGAGATTCACACTCGCACTCTTCGAGACTATGGGATGGTACCCTACTGTGAACTATGACTACGCTGAGAACAATCTATGGGGAAAGGGAAAGGGTTGCGACTTCCTTAACCTTAACACATGTAGCTACAGTTCGGAGTTCTGTACTAAGGGCTTTGGATGCGATTTCGATTCAACTGGCATTGGCTCATGCCGCACTGACATCTTCAGCAACGACTGCTCGATGCAGAAGCACTATACCAACACAATATGTTTGGATCCTGCCTACCCACTCAAGAATCTGAACATTAAGATGAATGCTCTGGAGGTTGGCGGGTGGAACAGTCGATGTTTCAACTCTGACATGAGACAGAGAGGGCTGAATGCTACCAGTCTCAACTTTAGGTGTTATGCAGCGACTTGCTCAGCTGATCGACAGTCTCTATTTATACAGGTTGGGCAGAGTGTGTTGGTATGTCGCACTCCAGGGCAGGTCCTAAAGGCCCCACTCTCACTAACAGGAACTCTGACATGCCCGAACAGCTTCGCTCCTTACTGCTAATCCAAACCCACCTGCCAGAACAACTGCAACATCAACGGTATCTGCATCAATGGGCAGTGCATTTGTACTGGCAGCACAAAATTCACACCAGGCTGTTTGGTTGTGTAACTAACACAACAGCAAGTAGGAGGCACAGGTGGACTTTTGCGCAGTGTATTGGTCTCTACAACTCTTAATGCTCCCGGCACATCTGCGAATAGTGCTGTCTGTTTCGACAACTTCGTAGTCCAGCCGGAATTTGGAGAATGTGTTCCGTGTTCCGATGTGTACAACTGCCGCGATTGCAATTCGGGTGGGTGCAGGAAATGCGACAATGGCTCCCCTACGCCTAATGGATATTGCTGATTGTGCATATTCGCCAGCGGAATGTTAGATAAAGCATGTTTAAATTGGCTCGGACCCTTGAAGTATAATTTCTTTTATTGTTTGAATGGAGCATCCCAGCCTACAGCTCAAGTAGTTTCGTGCACTCGCACACAAGTCGGCCCAGCTCGGGGGTTGCCATTAGCTCGTCAGGCTGGTCGAGGTGGTCTTCAGCAATGTCGAGGTACAGCCATGTACAACGCAGATGCTCAAGAACAGTTTTCGAGAGGGGCATCACCCGACCGATGTGCACCAAAGCAGTGATGCTAAGCAAATCATGGATTTCTACCGGGAGTTCCCGAAGGCTAGCAATAACTCGCAAGTGATCCTCACAAGCTTGGTAGGCTACTCCACCTATTTCAGGACGGACTGTTAGCAAAGTTGCGTGGCGAGGCTGAAGTCAAGGCCTTACTTAAGTCCAGTCAGGAACTCAGAGCGTTGTTTCTTGCCATGCTCTATCCGTGCTTCTACGAGTTTGAGCATAGTTTCGAACTCATCAGACTCGCGCATGTTTTGCACTTCGTCTCGCCGGAGATGCGCAGGACACTGAGTCTATGGCTATGTGATATCTCCGCAGAGGAAATGCTACCGATGGTGGAGGGAGTACAAACAGTGCTTTCGGTGGAACTGCTGAAGCTGCAACCCGACAGTGGCGAGTCTGATATCGAGGCCGTCTAGCACTACGTGTTGATCTACTGCCGGTTACTGGAGTTGCTGTTCCGAAGGTATCACTAAATGCAACTTAGCAACTGCATGAAAAAGCGAATGGACCACTCCAACTTCCAGAATGCTCAGCTCACCGAACACTTTGACCCACTGATGCAGGTAAAGCTTACCATGCGCAAAATCGGTCGTCTTAACTTCGTTCGGTTCCCATTTCTCTTCGACCTCGACTACAAAAATGTACTTGTCACTCCAATTTAGAAACTCATTGAATACGAGTCCAAGCTTGAGCAGATGATTAACCTTGAGAAGGGTATCCAAAGCCTCAATCATGGGCATCTACCGATGCCCGACAGTCATGGCAACTACACCATTGACAACGTGCTCTATCTGCACTTCGAAATTCATAGGGAGAACATGCTGGATGACTCAGTCACCAAGCTTGCGCAGGTCAAGCATGGACTGAAGAAGCCATTGAAAATCGCGTTTGTGAATGAGTAAGGCCATGATGAGGGAGGCGTCAAGAAAGAGTACTTCCAGCTGCTCACCAAAGAGATTTTCAATCCCAACCTCGCAATGTTCCTACCCAAGAACAACGGGAGGTACTTCTGGTTCAACGGCGATTCACTGGAAGCGCCAATTATCTTTGAATTTGTTGGGATGCTGTTGGGGCTGTCAATTTATAACTCCATTCAACTGGATCTCCACTTCCCGCTGTTAGTGTACAAAAAGCTGCTGGAAGATGACCTCACTAAAATCGACTACTTCGAAGAACTTAAGGAAGTGGAACCAGATGTGTATAAGGGGATCAAGCAGATGCTAGACAGCAAAGAATCCTTGGCTG
>ERZ724508.152-NODE-152-length-49272-cov-6.371010_pt1 | contig 49272 bp, 40 predicted proteins | sample MGYA00376041_ERZ724508 | MGnify/ENA primary metagenome ERZ724508 (study PRJEB28724, sample SAMN07190887) | wastewater metagenome | isolation source: effluent of sewage treatment plant in Hong Hong | place: USA: Christiansburg, Virginia | collected 2016-03-01 ...
ATTCAATGATATTTTAGTCGATTACTCAAAGAATAGAATTACAGACGAAACCATGTCGTTATTACTTGCATTAGCAGAAGAGGCTGGATTGAAGCAAGCAATCGAAGATATGTTTACGGGTAAAAAAATCAATGCAACTGAAAAACGTTCGGTATTACACGTAGCGTTACGCAACCGTTCCAATACACCTATTTTTTCGGATGGTAAAGATGTAATGCCAGAAATAAATGCGGTATTAGATAAGATGAAAGGCTTCTGCGAAAACGTTCGCAGCGGGGCATGGAAAGGCTATACAGGAAAATCTATTACGGATATTGTTAACATCGGTATTGGTGGTTCTGATTTAGGTCCGGTGATGGTTACAGAAGCACTTAAACCATACGGTTCTGAAACATTAAATGTACATTTTGTTTCGAATGTAGATGGTACACACATTGTAGAAATTACAAAACATTTAAATCCAGAAACTACTTTATTCATCATTGCATCCAAAACGTTTACGACGCAAGAAACCATTACCAATGCAGAATCTGCAAAAGCTTGGTTTTTAAAAACAGCTAAAGATGAAACAACCGTTGCAAAACATTTCATAGCACTTTCTACAAATGCCAAGTTGGTAGCAGCCTTTGGTATTGATACCAATAACATGTTCGAATTCTGGGACTGGGTTGGTGGTCGCTACTCGCTTTGGTCTGCCATCGGTATGTCTATCGCATTATATATTGGTTACGACAATTACATTGAATTATTAAGTGGCGCACATGCCATGGACAACCATTTTAAAGAAACACCTTTCTCTAAAAATATACCCGTTATTCTTGCCGTGTTGGGCGTTTGGTACAATAACTTCTATAAAGCTGAAACGCTTGCCATTTTACCTTACGACCAATACATGCATCGTTTCTCTGCATATTTCCAACAAGGAGATATGGAAAGTAATGGCAAACATGTAACAAAAGATGGTACGGATGTGAATTACCAAACAGGACCAATTATTTGGGGTGAGCCTGGTACAAACGGACAGCATGCCTTTTATCAATTGATTCACCAAGGAACAAAATTAATCCCGTGCGATTTCTTAGCACCAGTTGTAAGTCAAAACCCAATTGGCGATCATCATCCTAAATTGCTTGCTAATTTCTTTGCACAAACAGAAGCTTTAATGAAAGGTAAAACTGCTGCAGAAGTAAAAGTAGAATTAGAAAAAGCAGGTTTATCTGCTGAAGATGTTGCAGCATTAGTAAATCATAAAGTATTTGAAGGCAACAGACCTACAAACTCAATCTTCTTTAAAAAGTTAACGCCCTTTACCTTAGGCTCGCTAATAGCGATGTACGAACATAAGATTTATACGCAAAGTGTAATTTGGAATATCAATGCCTTCGACCAATGGGGTGTTGAATTGGGTAAGCAATTAGCGAACGCAATTCTTCCTGAATTGAAGGATGCTACGCCCGTTACAAATCATGATAGTTCTACAAATGGCTTGATTAATTTCTACAAAAAGAATAAATAATACGCATTCGTTCAAATTTAGAAACGTCAGGTAAAGAATACCTGACGTTTCTTTTTTAACTATCTATACTATGAAAAACACCATTCTAATCCTTTCCATTTTATTGTTTTCGGTTTTCATTTCCTGCAAAAAACAACCTGTTGTTACGCAAGACAAACCCTTGACTGTAGTTGCAGCGGTAGAGAAAAAAGCCCCTATTGAAAAAGTTAAGAAACCTCTTTATATAGGTAAAAGCTTAGATGAAAAAATTGGGCAAATGATTATGATTGGCATCAATGATCGTAAAAGTTTACCTTCGAATGATTCATTAATTGCTGAAATCAAAAGTGGCAAAATGGGTGGTATTATTTTATTTGAAAAAAATATAGCCAATTCAAATTCTGCGGAAACATTAAAAAAGCTTATTAGTGATTTACAGAACAATGCACCTACCCCACTGTTCATAAGTATTGACGAAGAAGGTGGTAAAGTACACCGTTTAAAAGAAAAATATGGTTTTGTATCCATGCCATCTGCAGAGTTTTTAGGCAAGCTCAACAATATCGATACAACTATTTATTTTACTACAGCACTTGCAAAACAATTACAAAACTTGGGCATCAATTTAAATTATGCTCCATGTTTGGATTTAGCAACAAATTCAAACAATCCCATCATTGCAAAAGTAGGTAGAAGCTATTCTGCCGACCCTGCAATTGTTGCGACACAAGCAGCAGCAAGCATTCAGACACATCACGCATATGGGGTTAAAACAATTGTAAAGCATTTTCCAGGTCACGGCAGCTCTTCTTCTGATTCTCATCTAGGCATTGTAGATGTAACCAATCAATGGAACATCATTGAATTACTTCCATACAAAACATTAATTGATTCCGGATATATCGATGCGGTAATGACTGCTCATATCATCAACGAACATTTAGATGCGTCGAAATTGCCGGGCACCTTATCTAAAATTATGGTAACAGATATATTAAGAACCATGTTGGGATTTGATGGCGTAGTTTTTTCAGATGACATGCAAATGTATGCAATCAGCAAAAACTATGGACAAGAAAACGCTATAAAGCTTTCCATCTTAGCGGGAGTAGATGTTTTGGTTTTTGGCAACAATGTAAGTGTGACAGATAGAATGAAAGCATCTGAAATACATGCTATTATTAAGAAATTAGTTCTATCAGGCGAAATTCCAGAAAGCAGAATCAACGAAGCGTATGAACGCATACTTACATTTAAAAATAAAAAAGTGAATTAAAAATGCTTTTTACGAACATAAAAAATTTGACTTTTAGTCGATTTTTATGTTCGTAAAAAGCATTTTCGATTTTAGTATAGTATTGTAATTTTAGGACATAAAGATGGATATGCATTTTCAGATGATGCAAACCTCAATAAATTATGTCTTGAGAAATTTAGCATATCAATTTTAAAACCTTTATTCCCTGAAGCTAATTGCTCCTTCAATATTTCTGTTACATCAAAACTATATGTTTCAAATTTATTTTTTGTAACAGCTGTCATTGTAGCTGATACAGCACTTGAAGAAGGCTGATTAAAATAATTCAATGTTGATTCAGACCAATCACCTGTTACGTTGCTAACTTGTATCTTTTTTGTATCATCCTCAATATCATGTCCGTATGTTACATATTTAGGCATTGAATTGTATCGGAATGTATCTACATAAAGTGTAATAAATGCTCTGTCAATAACAGCTGATGCGGGAAGTTGCGCATAATCGAATTTTAAATAGATAATGTTATCATAGTACATTCCATAAATATCCTCAACTCCTCTCCAGCTTCCAACTTGAAGATTGCGCGATGAGCCAAAATTGGCTGAATTACCGCCATTATAGCCAAATACATAGCAGTCTTCTACTAAGTCTTCTGTTTGGATCTCAAGTGCACTTTTTGTCTCACAATAAAAAACAGGTTTGTTATTATTTTCAGGAGCAGGATCTATTTCTTGCTTTTTGCAGCTGCTCAGCGAAAGAACACCTAATAAAAGTAACATTGAAAGAATTGAATTTCTCATTTTAAAAGTTTTTTGGTTGAAGTGTTTAAAATATGGTTAAAATCTATCGTATAGTTACGAATATTTAATTATTCAACAGCATACTTATATTCATTATTTTGTATTATTTATTCATTTTTTAACATAAGATAAATAACCCAACCTCAAAATTTCACTTTTCATGGACATTTTTGCTCATTTTTAGTAAATTGCACATAAATTAAAAATTACGCATAACATGTTTCAATCAATAGTAGATGCCCTTCACCAACTTCAAGGTGATTATAAATTCGATGATCCAATAGCAGCATATGGTGTTGTAGCATTTGTATTATTAATCGGATTAGAAATTGTTTTAAGCTTAAAATATGATCCCGAACTATACCAATGGAAAGATTTTGGTGCAAGTGTTTCAATGGGAGCCGGATCAGTTGTAGTTGCGGTATTTGCCAAGATTCTATCCTTTGCTGCTTTCATTGGCGTATACAATCTCTTTAATACCCCCATTAACGGTGTAGCGAATGATTTTTTCCATCCCGCATCTGTCAATCTTTTTGGTTGGAGTTCTTTTGGAATGGCTTGGTATATATTCCTTATTTGTCAAGTATGTGATGATTTTAACTACTATTGGTACCATCGTTTGAGTCATACTATCCGTTGCTTATGGGCAGCGCATATTGTGCACCATTCTTCTGATAATTTCAATTTAGGCTCTGGTATTCGTAACGGCTGGGTAACATTAATTTACAAACCGATCTTCTGGTTGTGGTTGCCTGCAATTGGATTTAGTCCGGTTATGGTAATGATTTGCTTATCCATTCAATCTTTATGGCAATTTCAATTACACACCAAGTTTATGCCCTACTTGGGTTTCTTTGAAAAGTTCATGAATACGCACAAACAACATCAAGTACACCATGCGCAAAACGTTGAATACATGGACAAAAATCACGGTGGTTATTTAAATATTTTTGATAAAATATTTGGTACGCATGAAATATTGGATGACAAAAACATCGAAATCAAATTTGGCGTAGTGCATCCTCCAAAGTCTTACAATCCCTTGGTTATTTTAGGTCACGAATACAGAGACATCTGGAACGATATGAAAAGCACTCCAAATTGGGGACATAAATTCATGTATGCATTTGGCCCTCCAGGCTGGATGCCAGGCGATTCTTCTCAAACAGCAAGAGCGTTGCAACGCGAAATAAAAAGACAAAAGGAAGCACAAAAAGCAATCCAACAGCAAACAACAGCGGTGTAACACAAAAAAGGTTTCGTAAATTATTTACGAAACCTTTTTTTATATTTTTCGAATTCAATGTGCATAATTATTATGCAGAACATACTTTTTTACAATCATTCGCCAGAATCATGTAAAACGAATTGCTGTAACAAATGGATATTTGCATAGACTAAATAATACAGCTATGAAAAACACTCCAGCAAAACAAGTAAACAAATTAGTAGAACTTGTAAAGGAAGTGAATACATGCATGCTCATTACGATTGAAAAATATACCGAACATCTTTCTGGTAGACCAATGGGTATTACAAAAATTGAAGGAGATGGCACCATGTGGTTTTTTGCTAAAATGTCATCTCCGAAAGTAGATGAAATTGAACAAAATATGAATATCTCATTGGTAATGATGAGTGAATCAAAAAATATGTATTTAATGGTAAACGGCACTGCAAGGCTGTCTTACGATTATGGAAAAATGAAAGAACTATGGAACCCAATGATGAAAGTTTGGTTTCCATTAGGTATAGATGATCCAGAAGTATTATTAATTAAAGTTACTCCTACTGAAGCCAGTTATTGGGATAATTCTTCAAGCAAAATTAACATTGCATTTAACATGGTTAAAGCATTTGTTACTGGCAAAGAATATGATGAAGGGGAACATGGTAGAATAGCCTTATAAAATAGACTTCAAGATCTAAAAAAAAGTCCTAGCTAAATACAATTAGCTAGGACTTTTTACAATTGAAATAATCTATTATTTATTATACCTATTAAGGAATATATACTTCTAATAATTTCACTTCCCCTAAAGGAGAAAATAATAATTCTTTTACAGAAGCAGGTATTAGCACAACATCCCCAAAGGTTAGCAATTCAGAGGTATTATTATTTGTCGTCATCATAACATCTCCTTCCACTACAATAAAAATGCGGAACATATCTGTTTCCGAATAATCCAATTCAATTTCATCTGTTAAAACAAATAAGTCTGTCGTGAAATACTTGGAATCAACTAAGTTGACAGGAATATTTTCTTCCGCTTCGTATTTCGTTTTGTATTCCTCTTCAAAACTAAAATCGAGTGCAGCTAAAGCTAAATCTGTGTTCAATTCACGTTTATTTCCTTTCGCATCTTTTCGATCAAAATCATAAATGCGATACGTAATATCTGATGTTTGTTGTATTTCAGCCAATAAAATCCCTCTTCCAATATAATGAATTCTACCTGCGGGTAAATAAAACACATCGCCTGCTGCAACCGTTTCGTAATGCAACAAATCTAAAATTTTACCTTTATTTAAGTAATCTAGATACTCTTCTTTATTCGTTTCTCTATTAAAACCAACATTCAATCGTGCTGCTTCATCAGCTGCAAGAATATACCACATTTCTGTTTTACCAGCACAATTATGTCTTTCTGAAGCAATAGCATCATCGGGATGCACCTGAATACTTAAATCTGCATTCGCATCAATAAACTTTATAAGTAGTGGAAATTCATTCCCAAAACGTTTGTAATTTTTTTCTCCCATTAAAGCAGCGCCATGCTCTTTAACCAGCTTACTCAAATCCTCTCCTTCAAAAATACCATTTTCAATAATGGAAGACTCTTCCGAAACAGCAGATAGCTCCCATGTTTCACCACAATTGGGAAGCGGTGAAAAATCTTTTCCTAAAACAGTCTTAATTTTAGAACCACCCCAAATTTTATCTTTGAAAATGGTTTTAAATCGTAATGGATATAACGTGCTCATTGTAAATTAAAATATAGTTGCAAGATATAGAAAGCAGTTTTTAAACCAAAGAAATAGCACGTTGAATTCAAAAAAGTGAGTATTCAACATACAATTTATTTAAACCTTTGTCTAAGTTACATCCATTATATGGACAGGATTTTCTGTTCCTGTAATTGCAATTACATCAAACCGAATACGCCCATTCCAATTATGCTCAACAACATACGCCTCTGCTGTCTGCATAATCTTTTGCATTTTCTTGTCGGTTACAAACACTTCCGGGAACCCGAATTTATTATGCTTGCGATATTTCACCTCCACAAAACAGATGCATGTTGAAGTTTTTGTTATAATATCAATTTCGCCTCTTCCAGATCGATAGTTTCGTTCCAATATTTCATAGCCCTGTTCCATTAAAAACAAACATGCTTTATCCTCTCCTGCCTTGCCTTTTAGTATATGCTCCATAAAAAAATTGTATCTTTATGTATTGAATGTGGATCAATGTATAAAAATACAAACAAAAATATACTAATTGAAGATTTGGGTATAGTCGATTATCAGCAAACCTGGGACTATCAAACAAAACTTTTCAATTCAATTATAGAAAAGAAATTGGCACTAAGAGATTTGCCTGAAGACGATCAAATTGCGCCCTCAGGATATCTATTGTTATGCGAACATCCACATGTTTACACCTTGGGAAAAAGTGGTAAACGTGAAAATTTATTAATCAATGAAACTGAGCTCAAACAAGCTGAAGCTCAATATTTTGAAATTAATAGAGGAGGTGATATCACCTATCACGGACCCGGACAATTAGTAGGCTATCCTATTTTGGATTTAGATAGCTATTTCACAGACATTCATAAATATTTACGCTATTTAGAAGAAGCAATTATCCGCACATTAGCAGAATTTAATCTGCCTGCAGGACGAATAGATGGTCTTACAGGTGTTTGGATTGGCTTTGAAGATATTAAAAAAGCCCGAAAAATATGCGCCATGGGTGTAAAAGCAAGCAGATGGGTTACCATGCATGGTTTTGCGCTCAATGTGAATCCTGATTTGCATTACTTCAAAAATATCATCCCCTGTGGAATTGATGATAAAGCAGTTACGTCCATGGCTGCAGAACTAAATCGTTCCATTCCAATGGAGGATGTAAAACGAATACTCGTAAAACATCTGGTTGATCTGTTTGAAATTACCATTGAGACTTCTATAACAACGTACTAACTAGCAGTAAGGGTTCAGTTTATTCTAAGTATCATATAAAAAATGTCGTATAAAGAATTTAGTAAGTAGTTAATAGAAATTTACACCCACATCGAAAAATAATAACAAAATGTCCTGGGTGCTCGTAATTTTAAAAAACCATTCATAATTTTAATAAACTAGTAGGTGGTTGGTAGAAAAAATACAACCACGGAAAAAGCATGAACAGCTGATAATCCATTAAGAATACATGCGCATCCAATAATAAATCGAATGAAAAAAGATATTCCTTTCCTTAACGTAGAAGGTGTATATATTGCCGTAGCACAAGAGGTTTCGGACAATGTATCCTGGAATGTGTACATCATTAATAGCAATGATTTCCCAATTGATAATGTATTTGTACGTTCCCGCGGATACGGCATAAAAGATGGTTTTCCGCAAGAAACATCCGTATTACGACATGTATTCCCCATTGTAGAGGCAAATAATTTCATGAAAATAGAATTGATTGACCCATCTGTTTTTCATTTAAACAATGAATATTGGATTAGTTATTTTATTGGTAAACAGATATATGACAAAAAGTTTATATTTGTACCCGAGACAATAATTGAACAAAATCTAGTGCAAATTCCACAATTAGGCCTAAAAGGGATTTTACACAGTTAGTTGTATTTCATGGTTTTATTCAATCTTTTGGGTTAAACCTTTTTATAAAAAAATCGTTTAAAGAAAGAGCGTTTTATTCAACAATTTGCATTGTGCCAATTTTAGAATAAATTACCATATAATCGTTTTTGAAGAGAAGCACGAATGCAGCAATCGGTTGATAACAAGGAAGAAGAATTCTTATTAAAAGTAAGCAATCTCAGCACCCATTTTCGCACAGAACGTGGAGTAGTTAAGGCTGTTGATAATGTGAGCTTTACCTTAAAAAGAGGAGAAACAATTGGCATTGTAGGCGAATCAGGTTCTGGTAAATCCGTTACTGCATTATCTCTCATGAAGCTTATTCCCAATCCGCCTGGGAAAATTGCACATGGAACAATTGAATTTAATCATCCTCAAAAAGGCATCATTGACCTCGTTCAGCTAGGTAGTGAAGAAATGCAGACTGAACGTGGAAATTCTATTTCCATGATTTTTCAAGAGCCAATGACTTCCTTAAACCCTGTGTATACTTGCGGGGATCAAGTAATGGAAGCCATTCAATTACACCAAAAAGTTTCTAGAAAAGAAGCGAAGAAAAGAACTATAGCCTTATTTGAGAAAGTTGAATTGCCTCGACCAGAAGCAATTTTCAATTCATATCCACATCAAATATCGGGTGGACAAAAACAGCGGGTAATGATTGCAATGGCAATGTCTTGCAATCCTTCTATATTGATTGCAGATGAGCCCACTACAGCCTTAGATGTTACGGTACAAGCGCGAATCTTAGAGTTGATGCAGCAATTGCGTGATGAAAACAATATGGGCATTCTCTTTATAACCCATGATTTGGGCGTAGTTGCAGAGATTGCGGATAAAGTAATTGTCATGTATCAAGGCAAAATTGTTGAACAAGGTACGGTATTCGAAATATTTAACAATCCCAAACACCCCTATACAAAAGGACTTTTAGCGTGTAGACCCAAATTGGATATTCGTTTGAAAGTACTGCCTGTAGTATCCGACTTTATGGAAATGGATGCGGAAGGGAAATTTCAAGAAAAGGAACGTAAATTCTCATCCATCGGTGAAGCCATATTATTTAATTATGTTTCGGATGAAGATATCGATGAACGCAATCAAGCCTTATGTAAATTAGAGCCTATTTTAAAAATCAGAAATCTGAAGTTATGGTTTCCAATCAAAAAAGGCATCTTCAATAAAACCGTAGATCACGTAAAGGCGGTTGACGATGTAAGCTTTGATGTGTATCCTGGTGAAACAATTGGCTTGGTAGGAGAATCGGGTTGTGGTAAAACGACCTTAGGTAGAAGTATTCTTCGATTGATTGACCCTACAGACGGATCTATTGAGTTTGAGGGAATCGACATTTTAGCTCTAAAAACAAATCAGCTGCGTGAACTTCGAAAAGACATACAAATTATTTTCCAAGATCCGTATTCTTCCTTAAACCCACGAATGACAATAGGTGAAACAATTATTGAACCTATGCGCATTCACAATATATTAGACTCGGATTATGCACGAAAAATACGTGCGATTGAGTTATTGGAACGTGTAAACCTAAATAGTAAACAATTCAATCGCTATCCCCATGAGTTTTCGGGTGGCCAGCGCCAACGTATTTGCATTGCGCGCGCACTCGCATTAAACCCAAAATTCATTATTTGCGATGAATCCGTATCAGCACTTGACGTGTCCGTTCAAGCACAAGTGTTAAATTTATTGAACGAATTAAAAGAAGAGTTCAATTTTACTTATATCTTTATATCACATGATTTATCCGTCGTTAAGTTTATGTCGGACAGAATCATTGTAATGAATAAAGGTAAAATTGAAGAAATGGGTTTTGCAGAAGACATCTACAAAAATCCACAAACCGAATATACTAAACGACTTATTCATTCCATACCAAAAGAAAATCTCGAAGATATTATTCGAGCCCAAACAAAACGAAAGAAAAAAGTCTAATCTTTTTCATGAGAAATAAACACACAGAACAAAGCGAAAACAAAGGCGGAGAAAGCCTTAAATCAAAAATTATTAAATTTTTTAACAATAGCAGAAAGAATCCTTTCAGCTATAAAGAATTAATCAAAAAACTGCATCTCGTTCGAGATAAAGACAAGAAATCTTTAAAAGATTTATTGGAAGAATTGGTCATAGAAGGAGCAATCTCAAGAGATAAATCTGCCTTGTATAGTTTCTCCGCATCAACGGATGACTTAATTACAGGACGTGTAGATTTTGTAAATCCACGATTTGGGTATGTTATACCGCAAGGAGATGGAGACAAAAGCGACATCTGGATCAGCAGCAACAAAATGGGATCTGCCCTAGATGGCGACATTGTGCGTGTATCTGTATTCAAACGCAGTGGCAGCGGTAGCAGAGGTACCAAAAGTGCAGAAGGCGAAGTAGTGCAAATTCTTGAACGCAAGCGTACCTCGTTTGTTGGTCGCATTGAAGTATCCGCACGACATGCATTCGTAATTCCTGATGGACGAAAAATGCACGTTGATATTTTCATTCCGAGAGAAAGCATCATGGGTGCTAAGACAGGTGAAAAAGTATTGGTAGATATTGTTGAATGGGGTTCTCGTGAAGAAAAAAGCCCTACAGGTAAAGTTACAGAAGTGCTTGGTATGGCTGGCGAGAATGAAACCGAGATGCATGCCATACTTGCAGAATTTGGTTTGCCCTACGAATTCCCTACTCAAGTAATTCAAGCAGCACAAGAAATAAAAGAAGATATAACCGAAGCTGAAATTAAGAAGCGCAGAGATATGCGCGATACCTTAACATTCACCATAGATCCGGAAGATGCGAAAGATTTTGATGATGCTATTTCTTTTAAATATTTAGAAAATGGCAATTGGGAAATCGGAATTCACATTGCCGATGTTTCGCATTACGTACATCCAGGCGACATCTTAGATAAAGAAGCATACCGCAGAGCAACATCTGTATACTTAGTAGATCGTTGCGTACCAATGCTTCCAGAGCGCTTGTCCAACGAGTTGTGTTCACTTAGACCTAACGAAGACAAACTTACGTTTTCAGCAATCTTTGAAATGGATTCGACAGGTAAAATATATACAGAGTGGTTTGGCAGAACGATTATACATTCCAACCATAGATTTAGCTACGAACAAGCACAAGAAGAAATAGAAACGCAAGAAGGAAGTTTAGTAAAAGAATTAACGATACTAAATACCCTTGCGAAAAAAATGCGTGCGCAACGCTTTAAAGACGGCGCAATCAGTTTTGAAACCATTGAAGTAAAATTCAAATTGGATGAAAAAGGAAAACCATTAGCTGTTGTTCCTAAAGTTCGTAAAGACGCGCATAAATTGATTGAAGAATTTATGTTGTTGGCAAACAAAAAAGTGGCGGAGTTTGTTTTCAATCTGAAAGGGAAAGAAAAAAATACCATGGTCTATCGTACACACGATGCACCAAACCCAGAGAAGCTTGCGACACTTTCTAATTTTGCAAAACGTTTTGGTCATACAGTGATATTAGATGACGAAGATAACATTGCAAAAGAATTGAATAAACTAAGTGATGAAGTAGAAGGCAAACCAGAACAAAACGTATTGCAAAGTTTGGCGATACGTACCATGTCTAAAGCAATTTACAGCATACAACCAGACATGCACTTTGGCTTGGCATTCAAACATTACTCGCACTTCACCTCTCCTATTCGTAGATACCCAGATGTTATGGCGCATCGTTTATTGCAACACTATTTAGACGGAGGCAAATCTGCAGACAAGGATTATTACATTGATGCATGCGAACATTCATCTGCACAAGAAAAATTAGCTGCAGAAGCTGAACGTAGTTCGATTAAATTCAAACAAGTTGAGTTTATGCAAGGCAGCATAGGCGTTGAATTTGAAGGTGTTGTTTCTGGCGTAACTGAGTTTGGTATGTTTGTAGAAATCGTATCCACCAAATGCGAAGGTATGGTGCGACTAGCAGACTTAGACGATGACTTCTATGAAGTAGATATGGAAAACTACAGAATCGTTGGCAAGAAAAATAAGCGCATGATTACCTTAGGCGATACCGTTCAAGTAATTGTTAAATCAACAAACTTAGAACGTAGAACAATAGATTTAGAATTAGTAAAAAATAAGGACGGAAATAAGGACGGAAATAGACCTGCGAATAAAAATATAGATAGAGACGCATTAGATTTCGGTGATAGTTCACAATCGCCAAAAAGATAAATCAATACATCTGTGCTCTTGCAACAATAATTGATTTATACACGCATCCCTGTTTCTGAATATTGCATTAATTAAAATACTATGTTACTGACTACAGAGCAAGTTTCCAAAGACATTACAAAAGCGATATCAAAAGCTGAATTTGGAAAAGAACCTATAGAATTATACGAACCCATTCGCTACATCATGGAGTTAGGAGGCAAGCGCACACGCCCACTCCTAACCTTGCTCTCTAGCTATATTTTCAATGAAGATTGCAAGCAACATATGAATGCTGCAATTGCCGTTGAAGTATTTCACAATTTCACATTGATGCATGATGACATCATGGACAATGCTCCGCTTCGCAGAGGTAAAGCAACGGTACATGAAAAATGGAACACCAATATTGCAATTCTTTCAGGAGATGTTATGTTGGTAGAAGCATACAAACAATTCCTTAGTGTAGATAAAAAGCATCTTAAAAATGTATTGGAGCGCTTTAATGAAACAGCAGCAGGTGTATGTGAAGGACAACAATACGATATGAATTTTGAATCGCTTTCAACTATTTCTGTCGATGCATACATCAATATGATTCGTTTGAAGACTGCTGTATTATTGGGTTTCAGTATGGAACTTGGCGGAATAATAGGAGACGCAGATGCAAAATGTTGCACCAATTTGCGAAATGTAGGTATTGCTGCTGGTATTGGATTTCAACTAAAAGATGATTTATTAGATGTATATGGCGATGCAGCAACATTTGGCAAACAAGTTGGCGGCGATATTCTTGCAAATAAAAAAACGTATTTACTCATTCGTGCTTTAGAAAAAGCAACAGGCAAAACAAAAAAAGAATTAGAAAGTCTACTTACAGATAAAACTATTTCGGACAAAGCGAAGATTGAAGGTGTAACTGCTATTTACAATCAATTAGAAATTAAAGAAGAAACAGAACATCGCATTCAGTTCTATTTTGAAGATGCGATTACGTCTTTAAACAAAGTTAAAGGCTCGCTTTTTCGCAAGCATTACTTAAAAGATTACTTACTTACACTGATAGGCCGAGAACAATAAGCAGCCCAAAACACCTTTTATTATGCAAATGCAATTGTTCTCCATTACACTGATCATTATTATCATTAATTGTGTTATTAGCTATATAGCAATAAACAATCCGACGGTAATGAATAAATTAATACTAACACCTTATTGGGTGGAACGTAAAAATGAATATTACAGATTTCTTACTTCTGGCTTTATTCATGCGGACTACAAGCATTTAATTTTCAATATGATTTCCCTATACTTCTTTGGTTACATCGTTGAAGCATGGCTGGGGACTAGCTTGTACATTATTATGTACTTAGCGGCAATTGTTATTTCAGACATTCCAACGTATCTGAAATATAAAAACAATTCCAACTATGCATCCTTAGGTGCATCGGGCGCTGTCTCGGCAGTAATTTTTGCATCTATTTTGTTACATCCCATTAATCTGATATTTATTTACTTTATACCAATGCCTGCATTTGTATTTGGGATATTGTATTTGGCCTATTCCTATTATATGGATAAACAAAATAGAGATCACATCAACCACTCTGCACACTTTTACGGAGCAGTTGTAGGTATTGCTTTTATTGGCATCTTATATCCAAGCACAATACCCGCCATGTTTGAAACCATCTTAGGTGGCATTCAGCGTTTGTTAGGCTAAACGGACATCTCTTAAATGCAGAATAGCATACGAACCACGAATGAAGTCTTGATTTAAAAAATACATTCCGATTCATTACAAAATATTTGTTTTCAGTGTCTGAATCCACACTTTTATTCTGATCACTGACCACTTTTTCACTGACCACTCGTTTTCATCTGCTTTCAAACCAAGTTTCTATATTCACACATTTACACTTAAAACACAAAACGTTACACCTTATACCCATCCCATAGCATTCTTCACTCCTTTTTTTTATATTAGTATAGGTCCAACAACTATATGAGAATATTATTTGTCATCAATCCCAATTCAGGTGCTGGAAACGGCAGAGCAACCCTTGCACGTATAATAGAAGTAGCTGCGCAGAAACATATTTCTACGAGCATACTGTATACGACAGGCAAGGGCGACGACAAACTAATTCGGGATGAGTTGGAGCTATATAAGCCAGATATGGTTGCAGCAGGCGGCGGAGATGGCACCATACAATTAGTAGCCAGGAATCTATTGGGCAAAAATATTCCTATACTATTGTTGCCTTTGGGTTCTGCAAATGGATTAGCAATTTCTTTAAGTATCCCCACGAATGAGGATGACTTGGTTGAGTATGTATTTGCCAAGTTAAGGCCGATGCCGTTCGATATGTTGCGCATAAACGATACACATATTTGTGTGCATTTAGCAGACATTGGTATCAATGCTAAAATGGTTAAAGAATATGGTGCAGCTGGAGACAGTGGAATGCTCGGTTACGCAAAACACATTGCACAAGCCGTAAAAGAAACGCCGCTTTTGCATTACACAATAAAAACAGATGCTGATGCAATTGATCAGCAAGGCTACATGCTTACGTTTGCGAATGCCAATATGTATGGTACAGGCATTAAGATTACCGAAGGTTCTGTGCACGATGGTAAATTTGAAATACGCAACATAGCCGAATTGAGTTGGATCGATGCAATTAAAGCGGGTCTTACAAAATTCAATATTCATATAGACAATCACATGTTTGAAGACGTGATTAGTTGTCGCACTGCAGAAATATTTATCGATCAAAAAATAGATTTTCAAATCGATGGAGAATATATCGGAGAAGTTGATTATTTGAAAATCGAAATCCTACCTTCCGCTATAACCATTTTAATACCTTGAGTCAAAGACAACCCATATTACTAAGCTTATACGCACTCTCTAATGGAGAAAAAGTGATGGTATTTGGCCACATCACACATTCCTTTATTAAAGATTTAAGTTTTACAGGCTTCAGTTCATTTAAAACATTTTTCACTTTATTCTCTTTATACCGCACCCGATTTGTTGCAGAACAACCTATTGAAATCATTTTCAATACGGGAGAAGTAATCACTACAACAGATATTAAAGGATCTTTTTATGTTACGACAGATTTAGTTATTGGACAGCAAAACATCATAGACATTCGTGTTGCCGGTGTGTCGGTAATATTCTTAAAGGAATTATATGATTTAGAAATTCATACATTCCATTCGAATACGATATTAATTAGCGACATCGATGATACAGTTATTCACTCGTACATTTCAAATTCGTTCAGTAAATTTCTTACGCTCATGTTTACTGCTATGGAAAAACGCATAGCAGTAGAGCCTACTATGAAATTGATTCATGATCTCTGTAATAAAGGAGTAGCCCCGATGTATCTATCAAACAGCGAGCAAAATTTATACCCACTTATATCTCGTTTTTTAAAACACAACAACTTCCCCAAAGGACCTTTATTCTTAAAGGAAATGCGCAAACTACGCGATGTGTTGCTTGGTAAAAAATATCCTATAAAAGAACTGCATAAATTAACAACCTTAAACCAACTCATTCGATTTTTCCCAACGAATAAATTTATACTCGTGGGTGATAATACACAACATGATTTGGATATTTATTTACGTATGGCAGAAAAATTTCCGGATAACATTCAATACATTATTATACTTAAAGTTATCAATCGACAAGCAGACGATGAAGTGGTAGCCTACCAAACGAAGGCGTTACAGGCTCAAGGGATTGGATTGTATTACGGTAAAGAATTCCCTACGAATTTTGAATTGAACGAGTAAATAAATCAATTTACAACAATCCGAAGCGTTTGACTTCCGCATTCAGAGTTAACACGAATTAAATACAAGCCAGATGAATGGATGGAAACAGTTATTATTCCAACATTCACATTACTATATTGTTGAATTCTATTCCCGTTTAAATCAAATATATCAATTGCCTCCAAGGGGCTATTTAACTTCAACTTAAAATCTCCATTATTGGGATTGGGATATAGTTGAACCAATTCCTCTGTTGGTAAGGTTGTTTTGTTTTTTACAATTGCCAAAGGAATACTATTGGATTCATAGGCACCCATATCCACAACACCTTCAGCAGGTCTTTTATAATCATCAAAGTCGAATATGGGCGCATCGGTATTAACACCTGCATTAATAGCAGGGCTCGCTAAGGCTACATTCAGATTGTCATCGACATTATTGGCAATATTATCTACACCATCCACATCTACAAATAGTGGATTACCTTCAATACCATTTATACCCTTCACTTCATTTGTCCAATTGAGACCTTTATATCCATGAATTAAATTATGGTCAACAGATACGCTCGACACACCCGACTTGTCTGATATTTGCATCGCATCATTTGAAGCGACTATATTGTTAAAGATTGAAATGTTGGAAACGTTAGTAGAGTAGACAATAATCCCTCCGCCCCAAGCCGTATTCGCATCTCCAAATCCATTGTTATAAACGGTGTTGTTCATAATACGAATATCGTTTCGAGGGCCATCCAAATCATAATTTGAAACAACGATTCCAAAATTATCATTGTTATATGTTATATTGTTGTAGATATTAATTGCGCTGGCAGTACCCCCATTTTCAGAGGAGATAACAATACCATCCGAACAATTAAATACACGATTGTTATAGATTTCAATATCATGCAACTCTTTATCCCAACTGTCTGCATAAATCCCTAAGCGATCCAAATCATGCACAACGTTATTATAAACTTTTCCGAATGAGCACGCTTCTTTTGTATCAATGCCTTCACCTCCATTTGTAGAGCCGCCACTTTCAAAGACTTCGTTGTGATGAATTTCAAAATTAGATACCCCAGAAAATGTAATGCATTCTTGCGAACCCGTTGAAAGACTTTGGTAACAAGCCTTTCGGACAGTATTGTGTGCAGCAAAGATATTCGATGAATTCCATACACTAATGCCCGACGCCCCAGTATTAAAGGTTTTATTGTTTTCTAAATAAATATGATCGCAGGCTTCAACATAAATACCAAACCAATAAGCGTTTTGAATGGAAAAATTTCGAATGCGTATATAGCTTTTTGCAATGAGGTTTAATGTACCAGACCATACGGATGTATTTGTCGGCTCTTGTATCGTTACTGCTCCTACACCAATAAAAGTAATTAATGCATCGCTTGTACCTGAGTTGGCGAATGTTATTTTTTCTGTATAGGTGCCTGCTTGTACATACACGGTATCTCCTGCTTCAACTGTTGATGCTGCCTTTTGAATGGTCGCCCAAGGCGAACCATTCAAACCTAAATTTGAATTTGAACCACCGTTACTTGGATTTACGTAATAGACAGATGCACTAGATTCTATAATCCATATATGCATGAGTAGCACACAATAAATAATACGTATCATATATTTCTGTATTAAATCAATCAAATTATTTCAATACCATCAAACGGTTAACCCAAATACACCAAGCCAACAATTCCCAATATGTATACGAGAATAACGGCAATAGAGTCTACGCCCATTCTGGCGAATTGTGTTTTTCTTCTAAAAATTAAACCAATCATGTAAATACTTGTGAGTAAAATACCCAAACCCGTTAAGAACATATCCGTAGGCTGAAGATTTGATATCAAAGCTTTCCCGCTTATGATAGAGCCTAATAAAAATAGGCAAGGTAAAAATGCATTCCCACCAAAAATATCGCTCATAGCCATACGATAATCTTTTAATTTTGCAGAAGCAATGCCTGTAGAAATTTCAGGTAAGGATGTAGATGCGGCAAGAATTGTAGCTCCAAAAATAACTCCACTCATATTAAACCTTCCTGCAAGTTCTTCGCCACTCACCTCCAACATCCATCCTGCAAGAAGCGTTAACACCGCACAGATACTAAACCAAATGATGGATGGCTTTACGGAACCCGACGTTTCTTGATCGCTATCCACTGCTTGTTTTGGTTTTTCTTCCTGCACATCTTTTACAGCATGTAAAAAACTGGGTAAGGTATCTTTTTTCGAAAGAATGAAAATGCCAAACAACCATACTGCAAAAATCAATATTTCAATGGGTGTGATATGGAATGCCATTATATTGGGAGAGATGAATTTCCCCATCAATACAAGCGTCAGAATAAAAATTAAAATGAGACCTTCAATAATTAATTCGACAGAAGATGCTCTATATGTTAGTGGCGCAGACTTTCCAACACCAAATACATCAATTACGGAAAGTACAACCGTTTGTATGGCAATGCCTCCCAAGATATTACTGGCTGCAATTTCCATGTGTCCGTTATAAGCAGCCACACAGGTAATGGCAATTTCAGGAAGATTGGTAACAATGGCTAAAAAAATAATTCCGCCCATTGCCTCTCCTATTCCAAAGTGTTTTGAAATAATATCTATTGCAAACGAAATCTTCGTTCCCGCAAACCAGATGATGGCAGAGCAGAACAGGAATAATAAAATTAATAAAGGGGTAGCGATTGAATGCATTTTATATAAGTGGTCAGTGGTCGGAAATTTTGACCCAAAAGTAAAGATACGCTATAAAGCAGGTTTAATATTGTAGGCTATACGTTTTAAGTAGAGAACTAGTAAAAAAGGAAAATTGTCTGAATCAAGATTAAATTGATTTAAGGATTAATAAGAATGAATTTGGCTTAGTTTGCTTGATGAAATTCTTTTAAAAAAATACCTCTTGGTGAGACTTTGTTTTTACATGGGTACAAAATCCAACTGCCTGTAATCCTGTAAATCTTAATTCAGACAATAAAATTCTAAACCATACAACAGCAAAAGAACTCCAATCTACTTGCGTAGACAGGAGTTCTTTATTTTATACATTTCAGTAAGAAAACTTACTTATGCTTTTGCTTCTGCAGGAGGAAGAACAGATACGAATGAACGATCCATACGACCTTTTCTGAATGTTACGATACCATCCGTTAAAGCGAATAATGTATGATCTTTTCCGATACCTACATTTTCTCCTGGATGATGTTGCGTTCCGCGTTGTCTGATAATAATGTTACCAGCAATTGCTACTTGTCCACCAAATAATTTTACGCCTAGACGCTTGCTATGTGATTCACGACCGTTTCTTGAACTACCAACCCCTTTTTTGTGTGCCATGGTATTTAATTATTAAGCGATGTTTTCGATCAAAACTTTAGTTAATGACTGACGGAAACCGACAGTTTTTCTATATCCTTTTCTACGTTTCTTTTTGAAAGCAGTTACTTTATCATCTTTAAGATGTTCAAGGATTTTACCAGTTACTTTAGCACCAGCTACAGTGGGTGCGCCTACCTGGAATTGGCTATTGTCGGCGAGTAAAAGAACGTTATCAAACGTTACAGACGAGCCTTCTGCTCCTTGCAATCTGTAAACATAGATAAAATGATCCTTTGCTACTTTGTACTGCTTGCCTCCAATTTCTACAATTGCGTACATGATTCTTTTGGTTTAATTTTAATAATTAGGACTGCAAATGTACGGGTTCTCAATTAAAGAACCAACCCTTCGTGCGAATTTATTCTAGGTTGCATTCTGTGGAAAAGTTTCATCTCATCTAAAAAGTGCCTCTATCACCCAAAAAAGCAGTGTGAAATATTCACTTTTTTGTATCAATCTGTATGCCAGCCAATCTTGTTTTTTCTCGATTTTATTACAGGCTGAAATGTGGAAAACAGTATTTGCATCCACTTTGGTTTTCAGTGCCATTTTTAGCATTTTTGTAAAGTGCCAATCGGGCTAGTCAAGTAATTCTTTTTTGATCTATTACATTTGTAAAATCTACCACAATACTAGTAAACACGGGCTGTTACTAATAAATTGAGAATTCGCAAATGCTGTTCAAATACATGTTACAACAATCATATACAGCCTTATAGACGCTGTTTAAAAACTTTATTTGATTAACACATGTTATACAAACTGTATGACATACAAACGTACGCTATTATGAGTCTACTAGAAGAGCCATTATTAAAAGAAAATAAGAACAGATTCGTACTGTTTCCTATTAAGCATGACGACATCTGGGCGATGTATAAACAAGAAGAAGCTAGTTTCTGGACTGCGGAAGAAATCGATCTTTCTCAAGACTTAATCGACTGGGCAAACTTGAACGATGGTGAACGTCACTTTATCTCTCACGTGTTGGCATTCTTTGCTGCAAGTGATGGTATTGTAAATGAAAACTTAGCAGTTAACTTCCTTGAAAAGGTTCAAATCCCTGAAGCTAAGTGCTTTTACGGATTTCAAATCATGATGGAAAACATCCATTCTGAAACCTATTCGTTGTTAATTGATACCTATATTAAAGATTCGAAAGAAAAAGATCGTCTATTTAATGCCATAGATACGGTTCCTTGTGTGAAGAAAAAAGCAGATTGGGCGCTTCGTTTCATCGACAACGGTTCTTTTATTGAAAATATCATTGCTTTTGCTGCTGTAGAAGGCATTTTCTTCTCTGGCTCGTTCTGCTCTATCTTCTGGTTGAAAAAACGTGGTTTGATGCCAGGTTTAAGTTTCTCCAATGAATTGATCTCTAGAGACGAAGGATTGCACTGCGATTTTGCTTGTTTGCTGTATACTAAGTATATTAACAATAAGCTTCCGGTTGAACGTGTGATAGAAATTATCATGGAAGCGGTTGAAATCGAAAAAGAATTTGTTACAGATTCTCTACCGGTTGATTTGATTGGGATGAACGCACGTTTGATGCAACAATACATTGAGTTTGTAGCGGATAGACTGCTCGTTGCTTTAGGTGCACCAAAACAATACAACGCTACCAACCCATTTGATTTCATGGAAATGATTTCGTTGGAAGGTAAAACAAACTTCTTTGAAAAAAGAGTTTCTGAATATCAAAAAGCAGGCGTTATGTCTGAAAAAGATTCGCAAAAATTTAGTCTGGATGAAGACTTTTAAAAATATGATAAATACCAATACCCAATTAACAACACTTAATAATTTAGCTTTTTTCTTATGTTAGTACTAAAACGAGACGGCAGACGCGAGTCTGTAAAATTTGACAAAATCACATCCCGCATCGAGCGTCTTTGCTACGGTTTGGATATGAACTATGTTGACCCAACATCCGTTGCGAAACGCGTGATTGACGGCTTATACGATGGTGTAACGACGGAAGAATTGGATCACTTGGCTGCAGAAACTGCTGCTTCGATGACTACCAAACACCCTGATTACGCTACGCTTGCAGCCAGAATTGCAGTTTCTAACTTACATAAGAAAACAAGTAAGTCCTTTGCAAACACCATGAAGCGTTTGTATACCTACATAGATCCTAAGACGGGTGAAAATGCGTCTATGATCTCAAACGAGGTGTATGAATTTATTCGTAAGAATGCTTCTATCTTAGATTCAGCTATTATTTACGATCGCGATTATGGCTATGATTATTTCGGTTTTAAAACACTTGAAAAATCATACCTATTAAAAGTAGATGGTAAAATTGTTGAACGTCCGCAACACATGATTATGCGTGTGTCTTGTGGTATTCACGCAGGCGACCTTGATGCAACATTGGAGACGTACAATTTAATGTCTGAACGTTGGTTCACACACGCTACGCCTACCTTGTTTAACTCAGGTACTCCCAAGCCTCAATTATCTTCTTGTTTCCTACTAACAACTCAAGACGATTCTATTGACGGTATTTACGAAACATTGAAACAATGTGCAAAGATCTCTCAATCTGCGGGTGGTATTGGTCTAAGCATTCACAATATTCGTGCAACAGGTTCTTACATTAAAGGCACCAACGGTACTTCTAACGGTATCATCCCAATGTTGCGTGTATTTAATGATACAGCACGTTATGTAGATCAAGGTGGCGGAAAACGTAAAGGGGCGTTTGCTATCTACCTTGAACCTTGGCATGCAGATGTCTTTGAATTCTTAGACTTAAGAAAAAACCACGGTAAAGAAGAAATGCGTGCGCGTGATTTGTTCTACGCTATGTGGATTTCTGATTTGTTCATGCAACGTGTAGAAGACAATGGCGAATGGTCCTTATTCTGCCCGAAAGAAGCGCCAGGTCTTGCAGAGGTTTACGGTAAAGACTTTGAAGCCTTGTATGAAAAATACGAGAAAGAAGGTCGTGCACGTAAAACAATCAAAGCACAAGAACTTTGGTTTGCAATTTTAGAAGCACAAGTTGAAACAGGTACACCGTACATGTTATTCAAAGATGCTGCCAACCGCAAATCAAATCAGAAAAATTTAGGTACGATTAAGTCTTCAAACTTATGTACAGAGATTTTAGAATATACAGCACCAGACGAAGTAGCGGTTTGTAACCTTGCTTCTATTGCGCTTCCAAAATATGTAATCGACGGTAAGTTTAATCACCAAAAGTTATATGATGTTACCTATGTAGCAACATTAAACTTGAACAAGATTATCGATGTCAACTACTACCCTGTTCCGGAAGCAGAGAAGTCGAACAAACGTCACCGTCCGATTGGATTGGGTGTACAAGGTTTAGCAGATGCATTTATTATGATGCGTATGCCATTTGAATCGGAAGAAGCACGTCAGTTAAACATTGATATTCACGAAACGATTTACTACGCTGCCATGACGGCGTCTAAAGATCTTTCTGCGAAACTTGGACCGTACGAAACATTTAAAGGTTCTCCGGTATCAAAAGGAATTTTCCAATTTGATATGTGGGGTGTAACGCCTACATCTGGTCGTTATGACTGGGAAGCGTTGAAACGCGAAGTGAAGAAACACGGTGTACGTAACTCCTTATTGGTTGCGCCAATGCCTACAGCTTCTACGTCTCAGATTCTTGGTAACAACGAATGTTTTGAGCCATACACATCAAACATCTACACACGTAGAGTATTGTCTGGTGAATTTGTAGTGGTAAACAAACACTTATTAAAAGACTTAATTAAGTTGAACTTGTGGAACGACAAGATGAAAAACAGACTAATCGAAATGAACGGTTCTGTACAAAACATCAACGACATCCCTCAAAACTTAAAAGACCTATACAAAACAGCATGGGAAATTAAAGGTAAAACCTTGATTGAAATGTCTGCTGACCGTGGCGCATACATCTGCCAAAGCCAAAGCTTAAACATCTTTATGACGGATGTAAACTTCGGTAAACTTACTTCTATGCACTTCTACGCTTGGAAAAAAGGTTTGAAAACAGGTATGTACTACTTAAGAACGAAATCTGCAGCCAATGCAATCCAATTCACTGTAGAGAAGCAAGCAGAGGTGCAAATCACAGCACTTACTATTTCTGAAGCAGAGAAGAAGGCACAAGACATGGCGTGCTCTCTAGATAACCCTGAAGGTTGTGAGAGCTGCAGCGGATAGGTTCTGTCTAACATTTATAATGCAAACCCCGGTCTGAAAAGGCTGGGGTTTGTTTTTGGGGAATTTTAATTTTAACAAATATGGAAATTAGACTAGTTTGTGGACACAGGTATTTTTTAATTGACGAAACCGTTTTGAATTTTTCCATTCATGATTTTATTCTTTCAAAAGACCGTACCCTGTTGCATAGATCGTTTTTTTATCCAGCATTTTATGAAAGAGTTGGAACAAATGCGTTTCCAATGTTAGAAAAATACCCTTATTTCATTTCCACAAATGATAGCAGCTATTTTTTGAACCAAACAAATATTCTAAATGAAGATCGATTATCTGAAAAAAAATTAGAGGCATTACAGTATTTCATGCTTTGTTTGTGGTTTATAAAGGACAATAGTGCTAACACAGAATATTTATATACATATATTCCTCAGCGAAAAATGGCATTATCCAGAATCAGAAATATTCTTTACAGTAATGCAAGCGGAGAGTATTTAGAGACATTATTTAACATTTCAGATTTAGAATCTGCTAAAAATATTTTTCATAGACTTCAGACGTTAAGTCAAACTGAGTTAAAAAAAAATGAAATAACTGGTCTTCCCAAACATATTGAAGACCATTATAAAATTGATGAGGGCGATTTCAATTCTATTATATATAATTCACAAAATAGAATTGATAGAGCTATACTTTTTCTTCAATTAGCCCGTAGTAAATCATATCTGCCAATAAAAATAACTTTTTACATAGCAATATATGAAGCTCTATTTACTACTTCAGATGGTGAAATCTCACATAAAGTTACTGAACGAGCAACACTATATTTAGCAGGAAGCATTGCTGAAAAATTAAATAATTTCAAGATTATAAAAACTGGTTATGATATTAGATCAAAGTTTGTACATGGTCAAAAACTAAATAAAAAACACAAATCCAAAGAAGACTTAATTCCTATTAGTAAAGAACTAGATGAATTAACTAGAGTACTATTAAATAAAATAATTCTTTCTGATTCTGATGTCTTTTTACTAGATGATGAAAAACTTGAAGAGTGGTTTAAAGAATTAATATTGAAATCCTAAAGCTCCACATGGCGAGTCTTTAGCGCAGCGGGACTGGTGTCTAGCAATTGTCTGAATTGGGATTCGTCGGATTAATGGGATTGTTATAATAGACGACGTGAATTATAATAACAATCCGTTCAGCTATTCAATATCATGTCCATCATCTAAATCAAAAGAATCATAGTTCAGACAAAGGCCGTTGGCTCATAAAGCGTACCACCATAGATTTGCAGGTTGTTGGTCGAATGGCACAACAATGGGTCGACTCGCGGTTTAGATAGAATACACAATAAACAGTTATAAACACACCTATTTAAAATGAAACCATACGTCATATCTATATTTTCCTTCTTCCTCCTGCATCTACAATCCAGTGCATGCAGCTGCAGCTTCGATAAATATTTAACGATAGAAACCTATAATAATTCTGCATTGATCTTTACCGGAAGAGCTGTTCGGATTGACACAGTGATGCGATTTGAGAAAGAGCAAAAGATTTATTATGTAATTGACATCTTATATAAAGGACATCCTACTTCAGATACCGTTATTGTTGATGCACGTATATCTCAAGGCATGTGCGGCATCCGGGTTAAACTCTATGAGCAACGCATGATTTTCACTACATATACGAATGATTTTGTGAATGGCAAAACTACCAACGAACGTTTATTATATACGGATCTTTGTCACAGAAGCTGTATAACAGATACAACTGATCGTTCAGACCTAACAAAAATTATATTGGATCAAAATTATCAGTTTCTAAAACAAATTCAACAAAACAAAGACTTCACCTTCGATCAATATTACCTTTCAAAAAAAAGCATCTTTCATGATATTCCTGCTGACACTTTATACGCAAAAGGGGAATTCAAAAATGGTACAGCAGTTGGCACGTGGAACTATTATAATGCAGAAAAAGTATTATGTAAACAAAAAACGTTTTCACCTGAAGGGTTTGCTATGGAAATAGTAAATTATTATAAGAATGGAAATATCTATTATAAAGTTGTATACGATATCTATGGTAAAGATGAAAGCAGCATTCAATACGATGAAGCAGGGACGGTCGTAAAACAAGAAAATGCAGACCCCAATTCAACAGGTGTGAGAGAAAAAGTATATTATAAGCCATCGGGAAGTTTAGCTGTAATTAAGTACTAATTCACCTGGCGCGAGTCTTTAGCGAAGCGAGACTGGTGTCTAGCATTGTCTGAATTGGGATTCGTGGGATTAATGGATAAAATGGATTGTTGTAATAGACAGCGTAAATTATTATAACCATCATTTCAACTATTCAACATCATGTTCATCATCTAAATCAAAAGAATCATCGTTCAGACAAATTCAGTTGGCTAATTGAGCATACCATCAAAGCTTACTGGGTTCTTGGCCAAATGGCACAACTGGTTGGATATTGGTTTGGTCAAGGTGCACGACGCAAACATACAATAAAATTATACCGAAAGAATAGTTATATTACTGTGGTTGCTAAAAGCTGATACCGATGAAATATGCCAATAAACTTCTATTATTATTTTTCACTTCAGCACTATTGCTTGGGCTTTGTTTGTTATTGATACATTTGCAAAAGGATACAAATCCTCAACAAGCTGATGATATTTTTTATTGTGGAAACGCAGCTTATTCATCTGAATATACTGAAAATTCAATCCATGAAGCGGGAGGACAATTATTCAAAGAAAATTGTAAATCTTGCCATAAAATTCATGAAATATCTGTAGGCCCAGCACTATTTGGTATAACAACAAGAAGGCCTACAAAATGGATTTATGCGCTCATACACAATTCGGACTCTTTAATTAAATCAGGAGATACTATGGCAGTCAATGTATATAATAAATACAATAAATGTGTCATGACTGCTTTCCCAACATTTACTAATTCAGAAATTGATTCTATATTACTTTATATAGAAGCATCCAATTATATATCTAATCAGCCATTAACAAAAATATTTATTTGTAAATAGAAGTTAGCCTATTTACTGCTGTTGGCGCCCCCACTCTATCGTACACACGAATACATTCGTTCTTGTGCCAGAGGCCAACAACCAGTTACTGTATGATGGATAAGGGATTGCCTGAACCGCTCACCTGGCGCCAGTCTTTAGCGCATCGTGACTGGTGTCTAGCATTTTCTGAATTGGGATTCGTGGGATTAATGGATAAAAGGGATTGCTATAATAGACAAAGTAAATTATTATAATAAACTTTCTGCTATTCAATATCATGTCCATCATAAGAATCATAGTTCAGACAAACTCAGTTGGCTAATTGAGCGTACCTTCGTAGATTCGTATACCAATAACCATCTATTAAACGTTTGATTCCATATACACTATTTCAACTTTTCAATTATGAAATCTCTATTTTTACAACTGATACCTACAATCGTATTTATAAGCTTACACTATAATGCGGTAAGTGCTAACCCAATCGATTCGAGTGTAAGTAGACCGCTAATTATTAACCGAGCATGCATAACAAGCGATGCAGCAAATACCCCTCCTCGAAAATACATATATGATTCCGATGCGTATGCTCGTTTACTAGCATGGAGTGCATGTAGAGCAGATAGTTTCCCAGATGTTGATTTTAATAAAAACGTATTGATATTCGTTTCCTATACCTATTCTGGCTGTATTTATAACGCAGAACGCTTTATGCGATGCTATGTAGATCATACCACTAAAAAGGTAATCTTAAAAATAATTGTTAATCAGAAAGGGCCATGTAGGCCGCTTTATTATGCACAAGATTTTTTCCCTATCCCAATCATACCAAACGATTATAGCATTGAAGTACGTCCCCCAGAAAAAAGAGCTTGGTATATTATTCCAGCAGAATAATAAAAATCACCTGGCGCCAGTCTTTAGCGCAGCGGGACTGGTGTCCACCATTCGGCAGTCTTTGACTGCCTTTAGCAAATAATAAAATGCAGTCAAAGACTGCAAAATAAACAACACGATTCACGCTCCGCTAAAGACTCGCGCCAGAGAAGTAAGTGGAACTTTTTTTACACATACACCACTTCCATCATACAATCTATCCCTCCCGCATAATTTCTAGCACTGCTGTATTTGTATTCTTCTGCTGATAATACAAAACCAGCGCGCACTGGATTTTCATGCACATAATTCAAGCGTTCTTCAACAAGAAATACATTGTTGAGTTCAATCGGATGGTATCCATTTTGCCAAAATTGATATCGTTCGTTACTCGTATTTTTACTTCCTATTCTTTCAAACATACAAAGCATCCATTACCTTTTAGTTTCAAATGGATTATGTTTAATTGCATCCAGTAACTTATAAGAAGTAAATTTCTTGAAATCACGTACAATAAAAGCAAGGTTATTATCTTTCTCTGCACTAATTATTAAATGCACATGATTGGTCATAATGCAAAACGCATGAACCATCAAACCTTTATATTTACTACAGTGATTTAGGCTATCGATAATAATATTCCTATATTCATCACGAGTAAATACGTCAATCCAATTAACAACAGTAAACGTTACGAAATGAGCATACTGCCCATCTCCTATTTTGTATTTTGAACTCATAGCTGTGAGTGATTAAAAAACGATAAATTAATAACATGTAAATTAAGAAAAATAGTTAATTAGCTTTTTGTAAAAAGGTTAACAATAGTTAAAAAGCAGTCAAAGACTGCCAAATAATAGACACCAGTCACGCTTCGCTAAAGACTGGCGCCAGGTGACCAGGTGAGGTGAATACATCAATCCAATTAACAATAGTAAACGTTACGAAATCCGCATACTGCCCATCTCCTATTTTGTATTTTGAACTCATAGCTGTGAGTGATTAAAAAACGATAAATCAATACCATGTAAATTAAGAAAAAAAGTTAATTAGCTTTTTGTAAAAAGGTTAACAATAGTTAAAAAAAGCAGTCAAAGACTGCCAAATGCTAGACACCAGTCTCGCTGCGCTAAAGACTGGCGCAAGATGACCTATGCTTATCTTTTCATTAATCGGACCACACAAAGCACGGCACCTATACATACATATCACCCACTTTTATTTATATTTAGTAAATAACACCAAGCATGATGTTGAAATATTTTATATTCTTTATTGCAAGTAGTTTTTTCAGTTGCTCGGCGCTGCAAACAAACGAAACAGAACCGACTACTCTCGCTCAACAGTATGTGGATACGGTTAAACCTATCGTTAACAGCAATAAATCAAGTATGCCTAACCCCATTAAAGTAGCAAAATTTAAAGAATATGCAACAGATTGGAATGAAAGCGAATTCCCCGCTCCCACACCGAGCATGCTTGTACAGTCATCTGTTATAGATCCAGGGTATCTGTATATATCCAACAGTTTCGATTCATTAACTACTAAAATAAGTACGGAAAACACTCCCTCAATTGGAAGACCTTGCTCTTGGAAACAATCATTTAAATCCAGTATCATTTATAGTACGTCAACTTGCATGGCCGGTGGTACAAAATATTCCATTCAGACCAAAAGCAAAGACAAACAAATATTGATTCGCCTGATTGATGTATTATTTTACACCTCAGAGAATGATTGGAATAGTGACTCTACGCAATACGCCCCACTATCCGAAATGGCTGGCAGCTACTATTCACTTGAGAAAAGTGATGCAGGAAATTACAGTATAGTGTACAGTTGCAGCTATAAATAGAAGTGCGTTAAAATAAATTAAAACCAAGCTCAATTATCAATATTAGCTTAATCAGTGGTTCAGATAAATACCGTTGGTTAATTGAGCGTACCATCATAGATTAGCAGCTTATTGTCAGAATAACTCAACAACGGTTTGAGTGGTAGGTTTGGTGAAAGAATTGCTATCGCAAACTTATGTAAAAACTCACATAAATTAATTTTGAAATTCCGTAGCCATTACATTCAATAAAAAAGTCCTGCGTAAAAATACAGGACTTTTTTATTATTGACATACGAACTTAATTACTTTTTACTAATCTTTTGCATTGCCACACGTTGCGCTTGTTCGTTGTATAAAAGAATCAGATACATTCCATTTTTCAAGGCCGCAATATTCAATTCTGTCACTTCGTTTCCTTCCATCACTACAGCACCTAAATTATCAATAAGTACATATTTTGAATAACGTATACCTTCAATACGAATTACATCTGTTGTTGGATTTGGATACAATTTAATTTCACTGGAGGTGATTGCAACATCTGTCTCGGTTGTAATTGTATTGATTACAAAATCGCACGTAGCACTCATGTTATTAATATCCAATGCAGTTAATGTAACTGTAAATATATCATCTTGTATGAGTGTGCCAGCGTCAGGAGTTTGCGTAATGATTGGTGCTTCGTTGCAGAACCCTGTTGTTGTTGCCGATTGAGTAAAATCAGGAAGCAAGGTTCCTTTATTCAGCGATTGATCCACTGCACACGTAATTTGCTGCGTGCCGAGTACAAGAAATGAACATTCACTTTTATTTCCGGCTTTATCTTCAGCAGTTATTGTTACAGTCATGTTGGGATTAAATACAGAACCAGCAAGGGGTGATTGTGTAATAATGGGATTGGCATCTGCATTGTCAGTCACTGTAATCAATGATGTGTATGAGGGAATGATTCCACAGTTACTTTTTTGTTCAGTAGGACATGTGATAACGGGCGCTTCTATATCTACTAAGGTTTTCACATCATGGATTAAATAGATTTCACCCAAATTTCCGACGGCATCTTGAAAATATAGATATACATCATACGCTGCTCCTGAAGCTAAGTCTGCAATACTTTTATTGATAACAATTTCTGCTTGATCGGCTTGAATATTGCCAAACTGCAATGCATTTATTCCGTTTAAAATGTCCGAATGTATATTTATTTCATCTTCTTCACTTGGATAAATACCATAATGAACGCTGCCTCCTTCTTGTGTATTTACTTGTAGGTTAAACGTTGTATAATTGATAGCTGTAACCTTTGGATAACTTGCTGTGAGAGGCTTTGCATAATGATCCCCACCAAAGACAACATATACTTCCCCAGATTCGTTGCCACCAGACAAAACAGTGCCTGAAATTTCACTTCCAATCATAAAGTCAGAATAGCCGTCTCCATTTATATCACCACCACCACTTATTTGCCTACCAATATTTGTTTGCTTTATATTTTTTATTTTGAAACCACCAGTACCATTTAGTATTGTGGGATCAAAAGTTGCAGGTACGATTTCTTTGGAACCGTATACAACCCAGTTTTCATAATTATTAGACACAACTAAAAAATCGTCGATTCCATCGTCGCTCACATCTCCGATGGCTGCAGAAGTTAGATTAAATCCTGTAGATGCAAAACCATTTGTTCCGTTAGCAACAAAGGTTTTTGCAAATGCAGTTTTTGAGCCATAAATAATAATATTACCCGAAAAACAATCATCGATTCCATCGCCATTGATATCTCCAAGCGTGCCCACTGGAATTAAGAAATTATTAGAGGCATTTTGAATGGAAAAACCATTTGTGCCATTTACAGCTTTTATATCAACGATCATTTGAAAAGGTGCGGCATGACCGAAATAAACATAGGTCTTTTTTTCATCAGCAGAACTTCCAGTCCAAATACCAACCATAACATCAGCATAGCCATCTGCATTTATATCACCTGCTGAAGCAACATAAAAAGCAGATATATTTGCTGACACCTTACCTAATTTAAAGCCACGAGTACCGTCTAACCAACTTGCATCAACATCTAATGGAAAATTAGAGTTCCTACCAAAAAGAATATAGGTAGTGCCCGACCATGCATATTGACCTAACAAAATATCATTAATCCCATCTCCGTTTACATCACCTGCTCCCTTAATTTCACCAACGCCACTTTCAGTAAAAATAAAACCAATGGTAGCAGTGATCTCATTCATTGTTATAGTAGCTGAAAAACCGGTACTTCTTCCATACAAAAACATATGCTTATCCCCCTGAGATGCCAATGCAATATCATCTATACCATCGCCATTAATATCGCCTAACTTCCCAATTGATGCGCCTCTTCTTTCATCTTCAGCAACACCTTCCACTTTAAAGCCATTAATACCATTTAGGGTAGTTAAATCAAATGGGGAAGGATATGCATTGACTGAACCAAAAATAATATACGTAGTGCCAGCTAGTTCAAGATTATTCGGTTCAATAAATTGTGTATTTATAGCGATATCTTCTAACCCATCGTGATTGATGTCACCAACAAAACTCAATTCAGAACCAAGGCGATCGCCTCCATTCAAGCCTTTTACAATAAATCCATTTTTACCATTCAATGTGTTTTGATCAAATACAGAAGGAAAATTTTGTGCATTACTGGTCAAAAAATTCAATGTAGCGATTAAAAAAAATAAAGATTTTTTGGATAAATTCATAGCAATTCGTGAATAATGGATTGTTAATAAAACAGAAGTGCAAGAAAATACTTGTAGGCATCTTATCCAAACCGATAACATTCCTATTCCTACCGTTAAATAAATAGTTTACCTATTTTCTCCATATCGTATATATAATGGATGCTCAAACCTATTTTGTATGTGGCTACAGGGGAAAATATTCCTCCATTTGAATAAGGCATCCTTTTCAAAGTGAGCGCCAATATCAACGAGATAACAAATATTTTTACTATTGTGTTAAGATGATCTTACTTAGCAATTCCACCACGAGACAGAAAGAGACAAATTCAGTTGGCTCTTTGAGCCTACCATTATAGATTCTTAGGTAGTTGCCCAATACAACCATACAGGCTTTATCGATGCTTAGATCAAAATACCCTTACCGTCTACCTGCGTAAAAACCATCCATTCACTTTTCCATTCTTAATTATAAATACATATCTTTAACAAAACACGAATAACCGTTAATGCACCATGTACGAATCGCTACGCGCTTATATTGAAAAATATGCATCCGATACTTTTTCGGAAACAGATTTTGAAGTTGTAAAAAAAACCTTTACGCACAAACGATTTAAGAAAGGTCAGTTTCTGTTGCAAGAAGGTGATGTATGCAAATACAATGCATTTATTTTAAAAGGCTCTATGCGCCTGTATTCGGTAGATGCAAAAGGTATAGAGCACATTATTCAATTTGGTATAGAGAATTGGTGGGTGGGTGATCGTGAAAGTTTAACCATGCTTACGCCTTCTAAGTACAACATTGATGCTATTGAAGACACAGAAGTGTTGTTAATCACATCCGAAGAATTGCAACAATTAACTGCTACCCTACCCATTTTTAGCAAAATGATTCACACCCTAAACCAACGAAATTTTAGTGCTTCACAAAAACGCATTCACGATGCACTTAGCTTAACAGCCGAAGATCGTTTTCTAGAGCTACAAAAAAACCATCCAGACTTTTTACAACGTTTTCCGCAAACCATGCTTGCTTCGTATTTAGGAATCACGGCGGAAACATATAGTAGAATTCGAAAGAAAGCGCTGAAGTAAAAAAAATCCGAATCGATGCGTAACGATTCATTTTTTAAAAGTATGTACAGGATTTAAACCCTTGGCTATAGTGATACATTGGGATATATTTACTGTTTCAACGTTCACATTTTTTAGAGATACAAAAACGCGTACCGAATCTATATTAAAGCTAACACAGAGAATCCTCAGCAGTTAGAAATTTTTCAGGTACAGATTCGAATAGACTCAAATACTCCCAATTTATGTATTTAGGCGCTTAAGCATTTCACATACATCCCACCTCTTGACATTTGTCAAGCCTCTTTATTGTCATTTGTCAATCCGATTCCTCTTTTTATGCTGTTACTTTGTATCAACAAAAAGGGAAAGCACGAATGCTTCTTCTAAGTTAAATAAAAGTACTACGAAAATGGAAAAGACGATCGGAACAAAATATGGTGGTATCAATTCCAAAGTTGGCGAACTTTTAGTGAATCGATTGTTGCCAAACAGATATATGGATGCAGTAGGTCCATTTGTATTTTTGGATCACTTATACCCGAGTGTTCAAAAACCAAAAACACCAGCTGCGCCTACTGGACAATTTGCACATCCCCACCGTGGTATTGCAACTTTCAGTTATGTATTTAGCGGCGCGCTTGAACACTTTGACAGCAATGGACAACATGGTATTGTAGAAGAAGGTGGCGCACAATGGATGAATGCAGGAAACGGCATCATCCACGACGAACATTTCAGTCCCGACTTTCAAGCGCGTGGTGGAATCATGCACGGACTTCAATTCTGGATTAATTTACCTGCAGAAAATAAAGCACAAAAGCCCGATTACATGGCGATACAGGCAGGCGATATTCCTGAAGTAATATTGCCAAACGAAGCAGGTATCATGCGCATAGTTATCGGCGCTTGCGGGGATAATAAGTCGCCTGTTAAAACATTCAGCGAACAATTTCTTTATCATATAAAACTGAATCCAAAATCTAGCTTTATGTATACAACCAACGTAGGTTTGGAATACGCTGCCTTTGTGCCTTCAGATGAAGTAATTATTAACGGAAAAGCCATAAGCAAAAGTGAGATTGTTTCATTTGCAAACACGGATGGCGACATAAGTTTTACAAATAATAACATCACAGAGGTTGATCTTGTTTTATTTGGGGGCGCGCCTTACACCGAAGCAATCTTTGCAGAAGGCCCCTTTGTTATGAACAGCCGCTTAGAAATTGCACATGCCTATAGAGATTTCTTTAACGGAGATTATGGGAAAATTAAGTATGAAGAAAGTAGAATAAATTAAGAATAAATAAAAAGTAAATACGTAAACAAAATTTAAAATACATACAATTATGACAACTACAAATTGGGTAATCGACGCATCTCACTCTGAAATTCAATTCAAAGTAAAACATTTAGTTATTACAACTGTTACAGGTGCTTTTAATGATTTCAGCGGTACGGTTGAAGCAGGCGACGACACGTTTGAAAATGCGAAAATAAGCTTCGAAGCAAGTACGGCATCCATCAATACAAACAGCGAACAACGCGATACACACTTAAAAAGTGCGGATTTTTTTGATATAGAAAAATTTCCAAAATTAACGTTCAGTGCAACGAAGTTTACAAAAAAAGGCGATGACTTTGAATTGGTCGGTGATTTAACAATTAAAGATGTTACAAAATCAATTACACTTGCGGTTGAATATGGTGGAACGGCAAAAGATCCTTGGGGAAATACAAAAGCAGGTTTTGAAGTTTCAGGAAAGATAAGCCGCAAAGAATTTGGTTTAACATGGAATACCATCACTGAGGCGGGCGGCGCATTGGTTGGCGATGAAATTAAACTCATTGCAAACGTTCAATTATTAAAACAATAATTCAAATAAAATCCCGTCCAAAATGGACGGGATTTTATTTTTTAGATTCATAGATAAAAAGGATTGTAATAATAGAAAACGTGAATTATTATGATAAATTTGGACTAAGCTGCGCTAAAGACTGGCGGCAGAAAGCCAGAAACAACTGATAGAAATATGGACAGAACAGAATATTCTAATCGCAAACAATAAAAAAATATAATATGGATGTATTAAGAAAACATTGGTATGATTTAGGTGGATTGTTATCTATCTCTGTTTTGGTATTCGTATACGTAAACCTTAATACATTATCTTCTTATCAACTATTAATGTGGCTAAGTTTAACATCGTTATTCTTTCATCAACTAGAAGAATATAGAATCGTAGGCACCTTTCCTGGCATGATTAACACAGCAGTTTTTAATAGTCCCATACCAGACAGGTATCCATTAAATACAAATACTGCATTATATATCAATATGGGTGTTGGCTGGCTATGTTATTTATTGGCCGCTTTACTAGCTAAAAAAGCTATCTGGTTGGGGATTGCTACTATACTTATTTCCTTAGGAAACATTATTGCTCATACATTTCTGTTTAACATTAAAGGCAAAACTTATTTCAACGCAGGAATGATTACGTGTTGGTTGTTTTTCGCTCCATGCATATATTTTTTTATAAAGATTACATATAGCGAAAATTTAATAACAGTAACTGATTATCTAATTGGAATTCCGCTTGGAATATTTCTTAATATTGTTGGTGTATTAAAAATGATTACTTGGCTCGCAGATAAAAATACGCCGTACGCTTTTGAAAAACGCAATCTATTATTAAAAGACAGAGATATTAATAGAAGTATTTAAAAGAGGACTGGCATTCCTTGTCCCAGTGATAAGATAATTAAAAAATTTTCTAAATTTAGATCCATGCGATTAATGAATAAAATAATATTGAATAACAGGCAATGAATAATATTCATTTCAGTTATTCAATATCATGCAAATCATACAAATCAAAAGAAACATCATTCAGGCAAATACAGTTCGCTAATTAAACATTCCACCATAGATTCGTAGGTTGTTGATTCGAAAATGCCTACAACGGATTGATTCGTAGTAGGGCTAGGGTAACCATTCCAAAACATGATACCCATCACCAACCATAAAACCTTTTATCATTTTTCGAATATAAGCCTCGGCTATGCCTTGTTCTTTCAGCTATACTTATTAACTTAGTTAAAAGATTTTAGTACCCTATGCCGTCCATACTCGTTATAAACAGCGGAAGTTCTTCCCTTAAGTTTTCGCTTATAGATATTGCCACACAATCGCTCCTTCTTTCAGGAATTGCAGAAAAACTTGGTTTGTCCAATGCATTTCTGATTATAAAAAAAGACGATACAAAAGAAACGATAGCGCTCGCATCTAGCACACATCAGGCGGCGATGGAATACATTCTCACATACATTCAGCGCGAGGGTTTAAATGATGCGATTGTTGCCATTGGTCATCGAGTGGTTCATGGTGGAGAGTTTTTCAAATCAGCCGTATTGATTGATGATGCAGTCATCAAAATCATTGAAGATTGTATTGCCTTTGCTCCCTTACATAATCCTGCGCATCTTGAAGGGATTTATGCAGCACGTTTGTTCGCTCCTACGCTCCCTCAGGTCGCGGTATTTGATACAGCCTTTCACCAGACGCTTCCAGACTATGCCTATCTATATGCCTTACCAATGGAATACTATCGAAAACATGGCGTAAGGCGTTACGGCTTTCATGGTACGAGTCACCAATACGTTTCGCAGCAAGCAGCTCTATTGTTGAATAAAGATCTTGGAGATAGTGGATTCATAACCGCACACCTTGGTAACGGAGCAAGTGTTTCTGCGGTATTAAATGGTAAAAGCGTTGATACAAGCATGGGCTTTACACCCCTTGAGGGCTTAGTTATGGGTACGCGCACAGGCGATATAGATCCAGCGATTATCCCCTATCTGGCAAATACTTTAAATATCAGTGCCTACGACGTTGTAAATACGTTCAATAAAAAAAGCGGATTACTTGGCTTGTCTGGCTTATCTTCCGACATGCGTGAACTTCAAGAAGCCGCTGCCGGTGGTCATAGGGGCGCTGCAATAACAATCGAAGTATTTGTACATCGTCTAGCAAAATACATCGGTGCCATGACAACTTCTTTACCAAAAGTTGATGCACTTATCTTTACGGGAGGCATTGGAGAAAATTCTTCCATTGTTCGTTCTAAAACTTTAAAACGCTTGCACGTTCTTGGATACACCATCAACGAAGAACTGAATGATAAAGCCGTTCGTGGTGCACATGGTGTTATTACCACAGCCGAAAGCATTCCAGCGATCGTAATCAATACAAATGAAGAACTTATGATTGCCCTTGATACGGCAGCATGTATAAAATAAACTAAAAATAGTATGCGTACCTTTTACCTTGCCCCTGTCGGCCCAAACGCTGGCCTAACATCCGTTTCACTTGGAATGGTTCGAGCTTTTGAACGATTGGGAATCAAAGTTGGTTTTGCAAAACCCATTGCCGATGCTTGGCCATTAAACGATAACAAACGTTCCTTACATTTCGCAGAATCCTTATTTCATATCGATATCCCAAAGCCTATATCTGTGGGTTATGTAGAGAAGATGATCGGTACCGGACAAATGAATCAGTTATTGGAAGAGATTGTAACATTACTGTCCATCACAACAGACACGTATGATATAACCATTATCGAAGGACTGGCACAAGATGCCGATAGGCCAATTCTTGCTTCACTCAATGATGAGATTGCTCGTAACTTACGTGCAGATGTAGTACTTGTTGTACCTGTGGACAAACGTTCGCCATCTGAAATTGCAGAACAAATTGAAATAGCCTTACAACAATACGGCGGACCAGATCACACTTCTTTTGTAGGATACGTGCTAACAAAGACGCATGGCATTGAAGATGCGGAACAACTGCATCAGCAAATTGCATCTTTTAGCAAAACCATTGCTGCAAAGAAATTGCTTTTTATTGGTGCAATTCCTTACGAACCTACTTTAATGGAAGCGCGCGTATCGGATATTGCATCGCAGCTTGAATGCCGCGTATTATCGGATGCAAACATTAGCACTTCGCGTGTTAAAAGCTATATGGTTGCAGCACGATCAGTTGAATTCATTGCAAATCGCTTGAAGCCGGGCGTACTCGTTATTACACCGGGAGACCGAGACGATATTTTATTAGCGACTTCGCTTGCCGTTCTTAAAGGAATTCCGATTGCAGGCTTATTGCTTACAAATGATTTTGAACCCAGACCAACCATTCATGAATTATGTTCGCCCGTATTGACACATAAAATTCCGGTGTTGCTATCTCCGCTTACTACCTACGAAACCAGCGGTTTGCTTGATAAGATGGACAATCACATTCCGATGGATGATATTGAACGCATTACCAAAGTAGTAGACCATGTAGCGGACCATTTAGATGGGGATATTCTGAAAATAAAATTGGGACAACCTTCTGAAAAACGCATGCCTCCTGCAGCTTTCCGATACCAACTGATTCAATCTGCTCGCATTGCAAATAAACGCATTGTATTACCTGAAGGTGAGGAACCGCGAACCATTAAAGCAGCCATCATCTGCCATGAAAAAGGCATTGCTCATTGTATCTTATTGGGCAACCCAGAACGCATACAAGAAGTTGCTTTAGCACAAGGTGTAACCATACCACCAGACCTTCAGATCTTAGATCCAGATTTGATTCGTCAGCGTTATGTGATGCCAATGGAAGAAATACGCAAAGGCAAAGGCTTAACGGCACTTCAAGCTGAAAAACAATTGGAAGACAAAGTGGTTTTAGGAACGATGATGATTGTGCAGAACGAAGTAGACGGTTTGGTATCGGGTGCCATCCATACAACAGCCAATACAATTCGTCCGGCGCTACAATTAATCAAAACCGCTCCTGGTTCTACCATTGTATCTTCGGTATTCTTTATGCTGATGCCAGACCAAGTATATGTGTATGGTGATTGTGCGGTGAATCCAAACCCCACGTCCGATCAGCTTGCTGATATTGCCATTCAAAGTGCAGATTCAGCAATCGCTTTTGGAATAGATCCAAGAATTGCGATGATCTCCTACTCTACTGGAACGTCGGGTATTGGCGAAGATGTAGAAAAAGTAAAAGAAGCAACACGTATGGTAAAAGAAAGAAGACCCGATTTGATCATCGACGGACCGCTACAATATGATGCTGCAACTGTTATGAGCGTCGGCATGCAGAAATCGCCTAACAGCCCCGTTGCTGGGCGTGCAAACGTATTTATATTTCCCGACCTAAATACGGGAAACACTACTTACAAAGCGGTGCAACGCAGTGCAAATGTAATTAGTGTGGGCCCAATGTTACAGGGCTTAAAGAAGCCTGTAAATGATTTATCCAGAGGGGCATTGGTGGATGATATTGTGTATACAATTGCTTTAACAGCGATTCAAGCGGCGGCGATTGAAAATAATTAAAGTGTAATTTTTTTACTAAACACCCGTCTTTAGAGAGACTGGTGTTTAGTATTTCAGCCTTTTCAGCCTTTTCTGCATACGTCTGGCGCATTCTTTAGCGCAGCGTGAATGGTTTCTAGCATTTTACAGTCTTTGACTGCCTTTAGTAAATAAAAAAGCAGTCAAAGACTGTAAAAATAAAAGTCACGAGTGACGCTACGCTTAACACTCGCGCCAGACAAGGCTTAACATTCTTACAAGAAAATATAATTTCTACTTACTCACGATTTTAAATTCTACACGTCTATTTAATTGACGTGTTTCTTCGGTAGCATTGCTAGCAATGGGATTAGCTCCTCCATAACCTTTTCCAGTGATCCGATTTTGTGAAATACCTTTCGCTACCAAATAATCTTTTATTGCAGCAACGCGTTTCTCCGATAGTTGTACATTCAATCGAGCGTCACCTTGATTATCGGTATAGCCCAATAATTCAATACGCATAGTCGGATTGTCTTGCAATAAAGTATATAACTGATCAAGCGACTCATTACTACTTTCAAGTAAGTCTACACCACCACGTGCAAAATATACATTTGGTAATTGTAAGGTCTCACCCACTTTGATGGGCTTCAATTCATAGGTACTGCTTGGTTGTGCTTGCTCTGATACGTTAACAGAGACATGTTCATTTACATAACCCTCCTTTTCTATCTGTATCGTATACGTTCCAAAAGGCAGTTCAATACTATACGCCCCGTCTGCAGAAGTCTTTATTTTCTTATACGACAATTTGCTTCCAGATTCAAAAACAACAATCGTAGCATCAATGGACGATTGATTCGACTTGTCAATAATACGACCACTTAATATCTGCGTTGTAGGAATAGAGCTTCCATCGGGAATTAATTCGATTGTTTTAACAAGGGTATCCGTAGTTACTACACGCAATAAATTAACGGTATCCGAGATTGATTTGTATCCTTCTTTCTGAAAAGAAAAAACATAGATGCGATCTGCGTATGCATTTGTACTAGAAGATTGACCTGCCCGAATGGATGTAGAAGGTATGACAAATTTTGATTGTACATCCATACAGCTTGTTGTTGCCTGAATACCTTTTTTTGTTCGTGCATCTATAACGTTGTATTCAATGGTATATTGTCGTGGCAAATACGCTTCTGCATAAACTGGCATGAATACCGGACCCAATGCATTTCGAATATCTATTTGCAACAGAGTAGAGGTCCTACCACGTTGGGTAGGTGAGAAATTAAGTTTGACCACGAGGGATGCGCCAACAGCTAATGTAGATGTAATAGGAGATGTAATTGTAAATTGCCTTTGATCGGGACCAACTAATCGCAGTGCATTAATGTACATGATATTCTTACTCGTATTTGTTAATACCTTCGTAAAGCTCGTATCTATTTTCTTCCCTACCTCAATCAAACCCATATTCAATTCGTTGTTGGCTATCGAATATGGCTTTACAATTCCAGTCCCAGAAATGCGAACGCTTACTGTATCGTATTTTGTTATAACTTTCAGTACAGCTTCTTGCAATCCAGACTTAATTGGTACAAAACGCAGTTCAATATCTTGCTTTGATTTTGCATGCATTATAACTGCTGAAATAGGATTCAAAATTTTAAAGGCCTTTGCATTTTGTCCTTCAATTGAAATCTCCAAAATAGGAATATCTATTGAAGTAACATTCTTAATACATGAAACGACAACACTATCCCATATACTTTCAAGATACGTAGAAGCAAATTGTATACTCTTCACTTCAGGTTTTGTTGAAAGGATTGTAAATGGTTCAGAAGATTGATCTGAGATAATACCACCTGTCATATGTTCAATCCCTGAAGTAACCATGTACACTTCTTTAGAAGATGCATTTGCAAATAAAATATATGCACCATTACTAAAAGGTACAAACCAACCAAATTTTACAGCCGTTGGTAGCACATACGTTAATAAGACCTTCCCTGTATTTAAATCAATTAAGACAGGATAATTATCTTTAGAACAGATCGCATAATTTTGATAGGTATCCAAAGACATGAAGGACTTGGAAGAATTTTCAAAGGAATAAATTTTCTTTCCGTTTAAATCATAGGCCGTAAAATCTTGGTTCAAGCCATCTGCAGACCAAGTAGAGACAAGCAAAACAGTCTCATCTTGATTGAATTCAACATTCACAATTTGCTGGTTTGGAATAAAAATATCCAACACCTTCTTGCCATTTTGGTGATCCCATACCCATACATGGTGATTTGTTTCTTCTACGGATACGATATACTTTTTTGTAAAATCCGTTATTTCTTTCCCTGCGACAAAACTAATATCCTTAACTTTTATTCCCGTTTTAAAATTAAAAATACCCAAACTTCCATCTGTATCTTTTGCCACGTACTCTGTAAGATCATTGTTTATATAAGGTTCAATAAAACTGCTTAATGTTTTTCTGAATATTCCCCATTGTTCAATAAATCGAAACGTGTATGCATCATATACTTGTATGGGTTTTCCTTCATCATAGATGAATATATACTTCCCATCTGGAGAGAAAATAAAATATCCATTCCGAATGGTATTTTCTATTTTAGAAATTACCAAATTGGTATGCGTATCATGTAAATTTAATTGTGTTGGTGTTTGCGATATGTATCGATCCCCGTCTGGACTTAAGTTATATGCATTCATAACTCCTGTAAAACGATCGTGTATCATTTTAAATTCAGCCTTTGTTTTTTGTTCCACTACACGGGTTTCTACCTTTATTAAATTAGAAGTTCCAGGTTTATATGGAATTTTCCATTTAAAGAATTCATCTTTACAACTATCTTTTAAGACTACCCAATCTTTCCCTGCATTTGAACTAAAAGACACCTTTACGGGTGCATGAGTATTCTGCAAGCCCCATCGAACAAGGGTATCTGTACCTGTATAAAACAATTCCTTCCCATCTGGTGCCATTAAATGTATGGCTGGCTTTTCGCTAGGCGGTTGATATTGATAATAAATAAATGTGGATGGACAACCAGCAGAAACCAACTCCATACTGCCTGAAATAAACTCTGTAGAAGTACCTGTATATTTAATAGTAACATCTTCAGAAACTCCTCTACTTATAGTATGTGGTAAAGCAGGTTCTGTTACTAAAAAATTTGTTTTGGAAAAACGAACAGATTGAATAGGAAAATTCCCATTGATTGCTTTTACTGAAATCGGTATTTCTTTTGTAGTTGCATTAAACGTAATGGCATTTACATCCAGAAGCAGGCGTATCGTTTTATTTATAGGTGCATCGTAATGTGACGTAATTTGTTTTACAGTATTCTTTTTTTCTCCGAATAAGATATCTTTAGAATTTCCGCAGGTTGTGGTACTCTCCCATTCTATTGTGGAAGGTGTAAATCCTTGTATGCGATACAGAATACTTAGATAGGCTGTATTAATTTCTTGCTCTGAAATAACATTCTCAAAATAATATCCATTGGTTGCCCGAACAATTTCTCTTAATTCATCCGGGGTACGCATACCTAGGGTAATCACAAAAACCTTCGCACCCATGGCTTTCGCCTTTTGAATAATTTCTGGCGTGTGTACTTCTCCATACCCATCGGTTAAAAAAATAAGTACTTTTTCATGCAAGCCTTTTTTAAGAATATCCAAGCCGCCAGCATTCGAGGTTGTAAATCCTTTGTCATAGTCAGTCCCACCTCTTGGTTTCAAGGTCTCAATAGACTTCTGTAACTTTATTTTATCTCGTGTAAAATCGGAATGTACATAACTCGCATCATCAAAACTGGTGATAGCACATTCGGATTTATCTAAGGGCAATTTAGAGACGATTGCATTGGCGGCACTTTTGGCAAGTTTTATATAAGGCCCTACCATGGAACTTGACACATCTATCGTCAATACCAATGAAATTTGTTTGGCTTGAACTGCGTTCGGATTTATGACTTTAACAACCCGCTGTGCGTTTGTATTCTCAGTTATAAAAACATCGTCTTCCGTAAATGTGATGATCTGTTTTTCAGCAGCATCTATTGCAAAGAAATCAGCCTTTACCCTTGGGTAATTACTTGTATCAATATTGAAAAACGTAAGCTGCTGTCCAAATACACGTGTATTCAGACACATACAAAGACTTATGATACTAATAAAAAGAATATTTTTAATAAAACGCATATAGCGGACAATTTACCGAATTTAAGGATGTGTTCAAATAAAAGGTTTTGTTGAATAAGGGGTGCATTCAAACCTTATTTGAATATTTTTATCTGCATTAATTCAAATTGCTAATTAATACCTTTGGATGATGGACTAACGAAAAAGGCCTTCGTTTAATTGTAAACGAAGGCCTTTTAATACACAAATCTACAAACTAATCCATACGTTCCACGCGTTTGGAAAACACATTACCTGCTTGGTCGTGAATAATTATCAGATACACGCCATTTGAAAATGAAGTTAAATCTATTTCTTTAGTATTTGTATTTGATTGATACAATTTAATTCCCATCATATTGTACACTTCAACGCTTGAAATAGTTGTAGCGTATTGTATCTGAATTTTATTTTTTGTTGGATTGGGGAAAATAGATATGGCATTTTGTACATCCGCTGGATCATTTATTCCTGTACAAACACTCACTGTCGCAACAACTTCAGTTCGTGAAGAAATGCATGCTCCATTTTGAGCTTCTACCCAAAAGCTTTTTGATTGACTAAGTACTGGTGTTATAAATACATTTCCTGTATGCATACTTGCACCTCCTATTGAACTAACAAACCACTGTAATGTATTTGTAACGTCAGTTGTTGAGGCATTTAAAGTAGCAGTGGCATTTGTGCATGCATCTCCATTTTCAATCGTAGAAATTTGAGGAAGAGTATTATTTTGATTCACAAAAATTGGGTATCCACCATAACATCCCAAAATATCCATTTTCCAAATATCATCATTTCCATTTGTTGATTCTCCCACAAAATCCCAATCAGTAAATGTAGATTGTGTTTTCATTTCGATAGTTGTTTTACCTACTCCTGCATCACTAGTTGATTGACCAGAAACATCTGTATCCCAAAATAAATTAGTTGTTGTACCCTCATTAATTGCAATCATTCCTCCGACTGAACAGTACATACCTGTATTGTTCACTATTCCAGAAGCATAACAGTGTTTGATTGAATTATAATTAATACCTGCAAAACCACCAACAAAACCATCATCTTTTGTTCGGGTTACATTACTGCTTGAGTAACAATTAATGATTGAGCTATTATTTCGACCTACGAATCCGCCAGCATTAGAATATATTCCCTCACCTATTACTTTACCACTAGAATAGCACAGTTCTATTTCATTATCATTCGACCCAACTAATCCTCCAACGTTACTTCTATCCATAGAATCAATTACATCGCACATTGAATAACAATTATTAATTATACCTTGTCTACTATTATAACCAACCAAACCGCCAATATCATACATACTTATATTAGAATATACGAATCCAGTAGAATGGCAATTATTCATTTCACCATTATTATTCCCTACTAACGCACCAAGATAGTTCCCATTTCCCTTTACGTTACACCCGCGAAGCGATATATTAGATAGTGAAGAAACAAAACCTGTAAATCCAAAGAAACCTATTCCTTCGGTTTCACTATTCATAAAAAGAGAATCAATGAAATATGAATTTCCATCAAAATTCCCTGTGAATGTTGTTTCATAATTCCCAATTGGATTAAATCCTTTTCCTGAATTGTAAAAATCACCACCAATTTTAAAATCCACAGATGTAAATGCAATATTTGCGGTTTGTATAAATGAATTAATCCAATCTTCGCTGTGTTCTGAAAGGTATTTTAAATCTACTTTATTAGCTACTTTAAATGGATTATCCGTTGTGCCCAATCCGCCAGAATACATTTGCGCATATGAGTTGTTACTAATCAAAATAATCATCGATAATCCGAACATCAAAATTCTAAATAGGTTTGTTTTCATATAAATACATTATTGAATAAAATATGTGCAAAGATAGTTTATAATCTAGTGATACAATAATGCTATTTCTACACCGTAATCTATTAAAAATACAAAAAGAACTATCTTCAATACTACTGATTACCATTGTATTAAATACCATTTTTTCACTACATTTATCCATATTTTAAACTAAAAATCACAAAATGAAAAAACTTTTGCTTTTATTTTTAAGTATTGGAATGCTTCCCATACTTAGCAATGCTGCTTGTACTCTTACTACAACTGGCAATCAGACAATATGTGCAGGTAGCACAGCTAATTTAATTAGCACTGGAACTGGCGGCTTTACGGCGTATAATTGGACTTCTACTGGCACTGGAACATTCTCTAATTTTACCACATTAAATAGTATTTACACACCATCCAATGCGGATATAACTGCAGGTACAGTTACTATAACAATAACAGGAACGGGTGGAACATGTTCTACGACAACTTCTTCGTTAATTCTTACAATTGCACCTTTACCTACTAGCAATGCAGGAACTGACTTAACGCGCTGCGCTGGAATGGGTGCTGTAAACTTAAATGGAACGATGTCTGCGGGTGCTAATTTTCTGTGGACTACTTCTGGTTCGGGTTCATTTTCAAATATGACTATGCCTACATCTACGTATATACCTAGCACAGCTGATGAAACTACAGGTACAGTAACACTTACTGCAAAAGTAACAAATGCATCTGGATGTGTTGTATCAGATAATTTAGTTTTAACATTTGTACCAATGCCTATTGTCAATGCAGGTCTGCCTCAAACAATATGCCCCAATGCAATCGTTACATTATCAAATGCAACGGTTACAAATGCTTCCACATTTTCATGGACCACTTCTGGAAACGGAACATTTACGAACAGCACCACATTACAAACATCTTACTTTCCTTCTGCTTTAGATATTGCTATGGGAAGCGTAACGTTAAAACTATCGGCTATTAGTATGAGCGGATGTGTCAGTATGAATACAATGACTGTAACTATTGTTCCTGAAGGCACTGTTAATGCAGGTTTGGATCAAACAATAACAACTGGTTCCGTAAATTTAAGTGGCACAATAACCATGTTTACTTCTGGTTCTTGGTCAAGTAATGGAACAGGAACATTTGGTTCTACAACTTCATTATCGACAACCTACACACCATCTGCATCAGACATTTCTAATGGTATCGTAAAAATAACACTTACTGGCCTAAATGGACTATGCACTACTGTGACGGACCAAGTTCTAATTACCATAGGAAATGATTTGAAAATCTCAGGAACAATTAATGTTGCTGCAAATAAATTGGATAAAGGAGTTGTTATGTTATTTAAACAGTTAAGCTCTGGTTTACATTTCATTAAATCTGACACCATCATTGGTAGTGATAATGGGGCATATTTATTCGATCACGTTCCTGCTGGAACTTATGTATTAGTTGCAAGCCCAATTACAGGGTCAAGCTCTTTAAATACGTTTCTACCTACTTATTCAGGTGGTGTACAAACATGGAAAACTGCAAGCCCAATTACTGTTATAGCAAACAACATATCAAATCTTTCCTTAAATTCCTATACAAGTGCTGATCCTACTTGGAACACAGGCTCAGATGTCATTGCAGGGATAATTACAGTGAGTGAAAATGCATCTGCAAATGCACGTACTACAGGTGCTACTGTACCAGCAGCTTTTGTTATTACTTATTTAACGGATGCCTCTGGAAATAAAATCGCCTACACACAAACAGATGTAAATGGTGCGTATTCATTCAAAAATGTAAAAGCTGGTAATTATAAAATTGCCCCAGAGTTTGTTGGCACTGGTTTAGCTGCAAACGGAACGTCTATTCCTGTTACTGCAGATGGAAATCCTTCTACTAAAGAAGATGGATCTATGACTCTTGAAGAAAAATCGTCATCCACAACAGGAGTACTAAATAAAACATCCTCTACATCAGTTTACGCGTATCCGAACCCTACGAAAGACATCGTAACTATTACGGTAAGCAACACCTCAGGTTCTGGTGAATTAAAGTTGTACAACGAAACAGGAAGTGTTGCATTTCAAAAAGTTGTTTCTGTAAACGAACCGACACTTACAGTAAACATTGAAGCATTACCTAAAGGTATTTATATGTTGCAATTAGTAACGAACGATACTGTTTATACTTCAAAAGTAGTCAAACAATAATTTTTAAAAATCAAGAATTGAAGATTCGCTTTGTATCGTACAAAGCGAATCTTTTTTTTAATCGTACCGGTTTAACGAACCTCTAAAATTTGCAAACAATAAATTGCCGTAGTAGAACTAAAATAAATTATGGAAAATGAAATATTAAATCAAACAAATAAGTAGCCTTCTCTTACGGATCGCATAAAATCAGCAAGTTTAGATTCTATTTTTATTTTATTTTTGATGTCGATTGTAGCAATGATGTTTGATGAAATCGCTGATGTGCCCGGCTGGATACGTGCATGCATATTTATTGGTTTATTTTTCATCTACGAGCCACTTGCCCATACCTTGGGTTGTACATTGGGAAATTATATAATGGATATACGTATTAGAAGCAATAGTGACCCGAAACAAAAGATAAATATCATTCAATCCTACATTCGTTTTACTTTAAAAATGGCACTTGGATTTATTTCGTTTTTCACAATAAATAGCAATCCCAATCGCAGAACAATGCATGATATGGTTTCAAAAAGCATCGTAGTGTATTTCGAATAAACGAAGAATCTAATTCGTTAGAATTCTGTGTGCTTTCATGCATGAAACACCTAGAGTTAAAAATTGTACTGTTCAACTATAAAAATATCACGAATGTAAATTTTTTATATGCATTCAATTCTGTCTTCTTTTAGTTAAGTAATCTCTACTTTCTAACAACAATTCATCACACATACCAGAAACAGACTTTAAAAATGTAGGAGGCACATGTGAATAGGTATCCATAGTTATTTTTTGACACAATGGGAACATGTAAAATAATTTATATAAAATACAGGTTGCATGTTTGGAAACATCCTCCCGAACTTTAAAATACATTCCATACATCTTAAGTCGGTAATTTATAAACTCTGAAATATCTGGTATAGATTCAATCCATTTATGCTTATCTAAATAGAATACCCACATGGATATTAGCGCATCTTCCATCTCAGCTACATCAATAGCACTAAACTCGGGTCAGGTAAAAAAGCTGGGGAGTAACTGATAAAATATTAACTTTACAGGT
>ERZ724508.154-NODE-154-length-49004-cov-5.654865_pt1 | contig 49004 bp, 65 predicted proteins | sample MGYA00376041_ERZ724508 | MGnify/ENA primary metagenome ERZ724508 (study PRJEB28724, sample SAMN07190887) | wastewater metagenome | isolation source: effluent of sewage treatment plant in Hong Hong | place: USA: Christiansburg, Virginia | collected 2016-03-01 ...
GGCCTGACACAGTGCTTGACTCCGTTTGCGGCATACGAATTCTCTTTCATGACGCGCGGATTCAGTTGTAGTCACGGTATGGTATAAGATGGAGGAAAGCATTGCCATCTGGTAGAATCAGTCCAGAGGATATGACCTCTTAGATTAGCTGTTGTCGACTTCGAAGCTGATCTGAAGTTGAAGAAGGATAATGCGTTTTATTCTATACTATGAAAGTGATAGCGTCTTTGACTCGAAGGAGTATCGGTAAGTCAAGATGGCTCTACTGGATTTGTTTCTATTCAGGAAATGGAAATCATGCATGCTCCTACAACTTTTGAATTGCCAAGCAAACACTTTTGCTGGTGCGTGCGTGGACACAGGGCAACTGAACTCAAGTCTGGGAGCAACGGTTCTCCATTCGTCCCTGAAACAAACCCCTTTCTGGTAGTTGATCCGAAAGCCTTTCTGCTCCTGCTTGATTTAAGCGTGCTCCCCTATACTTTTCGTGTTGTTGTTCTCCCCCAGCAATTGAGCATGCTGCTTGTGATATGGTAGAACCTCAGGAAAAAGTACATGACTGTGTCATCGCAAACCATGTTTCGGTAGTCTTGAACTAAGTCGCTGTCGTCTAGATTTTCCTCGGGCTGGAGGTCGCTACTGAAGATTGAAAGGGGTTCTGCGGCCTCCTTCCAAATTCGTTGAGGACTTTGCCATCAATTTTAACTGATATTATTCCAGTACGAACATTCTCTCCAAACTCAAATTCGGATTATTTCCCTTTCCAAACCCCTTGGACTCGAAGCCCAAGCAAGTAGCCTTGTGCCGAACCTATGCATAAGGTTAGCAAGATTGTTATTCCATCGTTACGTGCTCAATTTGAGGGCAGGATTTCTGATTCGACCCAAAGCCACCTCAGCCTCGAAACTACTCATCAATTTCCGCTGATATTCCTGTTTCCATGGGGATAAAAGTTCTCAGGCGAAGGAATATTCTAGATTGGCCGGTTATATCGATTTAAATTTTCGCTTCATAGAAAGTTCTCGAACGCTTTGCTTTAAATGTGCAGGCAACACTCTCTCAACATAATCAAAAAAGAAAAATGGCTGAAAAGAAAGTCCAAGGAAAGGCTATTGGTATCGATCTCGGTACCACCTACTCGTGTGTTGGTGTCTGGCAGAACGATCGTGTCGAGATCATCGCCAACGACCAAGGAAACAGAACTACTCCCAGTTATGTTGCCTTCACCGAGACTGAAAGGCTCATCGGTGATGCCGCTAAGAACCAGGTTGCTAAAAACCCAATCAATACTGTCTTCGACGCGAAACGACTCATCGGAAGGAAGTTCTCTGACCCCGTCGTTCAGAAGGATATGAAGCTCTGGCCATTCACTGTTGAGGCTGGACCCGATGACAAGCCCGTCATTGTTGTCAAGTTCAAGGGTGAAACTAAGAAATTCCATCCTGAAGAGATTTCCTCAATGGTACTCGTGAAGATGAGAGAGACTGCTGAGGCTTTCCTCGGTCAACCCATCAAGAACGCTGTCATCACCGTGCCAGCTTACTTTAACGATAACCAGCGTCAGGCCACCAAGGATGCCGGAAGCATCTCAGGAATGAATGTGCTGCGTATCATCAATGAGCCCACTGCTGCTGCCATTGCCTATGGTCTTGACAAGAAGGGCAAGGGTGAGAAAAACGTGCTCATCTTCGATCTTGGAGGAGGAACATTCGACGTTTCCCTCCTGACTATTGATGAGGGAGTGTTCGAGGTCAAGGCCACCGCCGGTGATACCCATCTCGGAGGTGAGGACTTCGACAGCAAGATGGTCGACTGGTGCGCTGCTGATTTCCAGAAGAAGAAGGGAATTGATATCCGCAAGAACCCAAGGGCTATCAGGCGTCTCCGTACCCAGTGCGAGAAGGCCAAGCGTATTCTCTCCAGCTCTGCTCAGACCACTATTGAGGTCGATTCACTTGCTGAGAGCGAAGACTACTCCGTCGCCATTACCCGAGCCAAGTTCGAGGAGCTGTGCCTTCAGATGTTCAAGGACACCATCCCCCCCGTCGAGAAGGTTCTCAAGGACTCCGGTATGAGCAAGAACCAGATCCACGAAGTCGTGCTGGTCGGTGGTTCCACCCGTATTCCCAAGGTCATTGAACTCCTCCAAGAGTACTTTAACGGAAAGGAGCCCAACCGTTCTATCAACCCCGATGAGGCCGTTGCCTACGGTGCTGCCGTTCAGGCTGCTATCCTCACTGGTCAGGGTAACGAGCATGTTGACAGCCTTCTGCTGATTGACGTCACACCTCTGTCCCTCGGTATCGAAACCGCTGGTGGTGTTATGACTGTTCTGATTCCCAGGAACGCTACCATCCCAACCAAGAAATCTCAAACCTTCACTACCTATGCTGACAACCAGCCTGGTGTGCTCATTCAGGTCTTCGAAGGCGAGCGACAGCTTACCAAGGACAACAATATCCTGGGTAAGTTCAACCTCGACGGTATTCCTCCCGCCCCTCGTGGAGTTCCTCAAATCGAGGTCTCCTTCGAGATCGATGAGAACGGTATCATGAATGTTACCGCCACCGATAAGGGAACTTCCAAAAACGCCAAGATCACCATTACCAACAACAAGGGTCGTCTCTCCAAGGAGGAAATTGAGAAGCTCATCAAGGATGCCGAAAAGTACAAGGATCAGGATGACCTCATCCGCAAGAAGATCGAAGCCAAGAATGGTCTGGAAAGCTACCTTGTCAACGTTAGGCACAACCTAAGCGACGAAAAGCTCAAGGACAAATTCTCTGCTGACGACAAGGAGACCGTCAACAAGAAGGTCACTGAAGTTCAGTCCTGGTTGGACGGACATGCTGACGCCGAGACTGCTGAGTACGAGCGCAAACAGAAGGAGGTTGAGGATGTGTTCAACCCCATCATTTCCAAGGTCTACCAAGCCGCTGGAGGACAACCCGGTGGATTCCCCGGAGGATTCCCCGGCGCTGGAGGAGCTGGCGGAGCTCCTGGCCCTGCTGGAGGAAGCGGCAGCACTCCCAAGGTCGACGAAGTGGACTGATTAATTCAGTTTGTATATCTATGTCTTTGAATTCTTTCCCCGAACCGAGTATTACTCCCCATCCAACCCCTACCATTAATTGTTTATAATCTAATCCCATGAAGACCTACAAGAAGGTGTACGTCTACAACTCTGAGAAGCCAGTGTACTCTTCATCGAATGCCCGAACCTACCAGTGTTTGAATAACGAGACAGGCGACAAACGACTCATCATTATCAACCATTTGAAGGATGTGCCTGTTGTGGAGTCACATAGCAACGTTCTTCAGCCGCTGGAGGAACCCACCAAGGAATAGCCGTTTAGTGTGTATCCCATTACGCACTGCGTGAGCTAAGTTGGCAAGATCGAGGAGCATGATGTAATGTAACCTCTCTACTTAGGCTATGTACTTCCTCAAGTGTCTTCTTGAATCACCGCAGAAACAACCTACGTATTCTTTAGTCTCACCACAAGGAATATGCACCAGTAATGTTGAGGGACTTTTACCTGAGGCATCACCGAAGCTTTTTGACCTAATGCTCGGGTTATTGGACATTCCGGAGAATCTTGCAACAGTGCCGCGAACAATTATCAGCAAGTAGTGCAATGCTATCATGCGTGGTCTTCGCAACGGAGATAGCGTACTAAGCAGCGTCAATATTCTTGGTGGTTGGAAGGACAAGAAGTAAGTCGTGAAAGATCCCTAATTTTGGGTGTTCAAGGGTCGCCGCAAGGAGGAAGGTGTGATGTCGGAAGAGTATGGCCTGGCATGGGCACTCGCTCCCAAAATCGGGTTGGTCAGATTTAAGGGAATCGACACCAGTAAAGGTGATGTAGATCGAACAAACCTACAGGATTACCTCCGTAAGAACGACTTCATGATCGAATAGAGCGGTGGATCAAAGCTAAGTCTTCTGAAGGTTTACAAATGCCAGTAAGAACCAAAGCAGATTAAGCTATTCGTTCAGAATACGAATCAGGGCACCCTTTCAGATTACCTGGGAAAGAGAAAAGACCTCAATATGCCAATCAAGTAGGATGAGTTTTTCCCCATCCTTCAAAAGTTTGTCGACACGATGCGTGATATTGTGCCGACCTATCAAGCTCACGCAGCCCTGCATATCAAGTACATTTACATGGACTACAACATCATGTTGTTGGGTGAGCCGATGCTTATCAGCGACCGTTCAGAAAAGAAGCTGAGGGAGCTGCGTAACAGTATGGACTACTTTGCGCCTTAGCTTAAGTAAAACATCATCATCAGAGAGAACGTTCAAAAACTCGATCAAGAAAAGATCGATGTTTGGTCCTTTGGGTTCCTCCTCCACAAGATCTTCATGTTCGAACTGCCAGTATTTGATCCTGCTAGGAAGCCAATCATCAAGGATAGCAAGATGTCCAGTGGGCTGATCGTGCTAATTCAAAATTGCTTGAGGTTGAATCCTGCGGAGAGGCCACGTTGGGCCGACATTGATTTCGGGAAAATCAAAAGAGAAAAGAAGGACGAGATGATTGTGCAGGAAATCGAACCCCAATAACCATAGAAGGAGGAGATAAGACTTGGCAGTCGCAAAGAATCTCAAAGAGCAAAGTCTCCATAAAAGGCTGAAAAACTATCAGTGGCTCTGGATGTTTCCAAGCGAGCGGAGTCACCAAAAAAGGTGACAGAGTCTCCAAGAAAAGGCACCTAGGGGCATATAAACGAAAGTCTTAGCAAGTAGATTTCCGAAGCCCGACTTAAGGAAAATGACTAGCTTCTCGATGTCGAATAGGAAATGATGATAGCCAAGCCAGCCACCCCAGTCGCAGTGATTCCTCAGCAGATCTCCCTTCGGCTCAAGCAAATCAAGAAGATATTTAAAATCATCATTCTGCTGGTGCTCTACCTTGCCTTGTTCTTCGGTCAGTTCATTTCTGGCACTGTCAATCTTTTCGCTACCCGGGGGTTCCTCAGTGCCGCTACCCTCTATTCGCTGGACAGCAGCAGCACCATCCAGTCTTCGGTGACAGTTCTAACCAGCAATCCACAATTTTTCATGCTCAACGATATCTCTTTCGGCGACGTGTCGGATACCTATAACTGTATCAACAACCAATTCGATCCCATCTACAACCCTAGCTTCAGTCTCAACACTTACATCCAGACCAATGCGTTCATTGGAGTTATGGTGGCCGGGTGGATCTTCATTCTCGTCGTTATCATCGTCAAGTCGCTGATGGTCTGGAATGCAGGTATTGGAAACAAGACCGAGAAGGACAACTGGCGCTACTGGGTAATCTATGGCTACCACGAGCTAGCTATGGCCAGCGTACTTTACGCACACTTCTACCTATTCGAGTTCTTCTATTTCTGCAAGGTTACACCCTGCTTCAGCATCTCGCCTTTTAATGGTGTGGAACCCTACTTCGATTCCATTCTGTACCTGTTTTTAAGTACGTCTTGCTCTTATCGCAGCCAACCTGTAGGGCTACTTCGCCAAGGTGTTCACGACCATGTGTCTATTTGCTATCCTCCTGTTCGGCAGCATGCTGTACTACTCACTCGCAGTTCGCAAGGACGTCAAGAACTTCTTCGGAGTGTTCTCCATCGTGTTCAGAGTGGTGCCATGGATCGCCTTTCTTGTTGTCTGTCGAGTTGGTGTCTTCAAGCTCTATGCACCAACAGGCATCAACGATCCACTGGGTATGCTGCCCAGTATTCTAAATAACAGCGTACATATCCTTCCTATTTAGTTTTTCGGCTTTATCGGCATAGTTCCTGAACTGTTCATCGTCATCTGCATCTTGTCGGAGCTACTCCTCGAGTTGATCTTCTACTACTGCGAAAAGAACGCAGCGAAGAGCGATTTATTGAACAGGCTCTTCAATACGGATAAGAAGAAAGCAAGTGTGGTCAATACCAATGGTCTCGACGGTCACGAACTTCCACAGGACTCGATGGTAATGAGCCGCAACCAGCTCGACCTCAGTGAGATTAACTGAAAATGATAACAAAACACACGCAGTAACGATGGTCACGTTCTGGCAAGGTTGTTTAGGCACTACTGCAGTTGCTGCGGACCTTTTCGGCTGGTCTGAATTTCTCTGAATTCAATGAGCATGCGACGTAGCTTGTCGGCTTGCACCCTCTCGCCTTTGCTTTCGTGATTGGTAATCTATTTCTCGGAGATGTCAATGGTCTGCTGGAAGTTCATGAGCCAGTCCAGCGTGGATAAGCATTCATACTTTTTGTCGGGGTTACCGAGCTCGTAGGCAGAGGGCTGTATAGTCACTCCAAAATCTTCCAAAGCAGTCTTGCGAAATTCTTTCATTTTTTAAGCAATAGCCAGCTGCAGTACGATGGTGTTTTCCAATCGTTCGAGTTTGTTACTCTGAGTAGTTTGCTCGGGCCTGAACCTTTTGATTTGCCCAGAGACGAAAGAAATGCCCTATTGGAGGGTATTGAAGAACTGTCCTTTGAACTTTTCGAGAGTGTTGGACTCAGTGGTTGGTGGTGGCTGGTAATGTTCCTCCTTCAGGAACTTGTAGAGCTGCTAGGGGTAGCATTCAACAATGAATTTGAAGTATACGGTGAGGTAGCTGGTTGCTCGGGTAATCCCCTGTATGAATTCTGGGGTGTGCAGTGGCACTAGTTTGTTGTAGTTCAGTGGAAAGTATTGCTCCAGGTAGGAAAGGTAGTCAGTAGTAATTGTCTTTTCTGCAGATGTGTCATCGTTATTTGTGAATTTTACTCTGAGTGGATTGCTGCTCAAGATAAAACTCACAACTGCAGGAAGTTCCTTCTGAGAGGATATTTTCCCGCCCTTGTGCTCCTTCTTCTTGAAGCCTGTCCCCTGCTGATTTGCAGATGGTTCCAGCTTGTAATTGGAGTTGGGGATGTCCAGATGAGGAGGCTTACGAAAGGTATCCAGACGAGGTGATACTACTATCGGGTGGCCGGTGGGTTCTGTTGCCTTGATGCTATGGTTTTGAAAGTCTAACTGTTGCACTACTTCAGCTGTCGGCCATAGGTTTAGGTTAGGTGTTTCCCGCACGGGTTATGTACGCTTCACTTCAGGCGAGGAATCACCCCAGTTAATGTCGCCATATTCTTCTTCGCTCATTTGCTGCATATGCACAGACATTCCTAATGACTAGTTCTCCTTCTATGCGCTGACAGATGCTCCCAATCTGGACGATGTTGTGTTGGTGCTATGGGGTGCAGTTACTTGCTACTGGGGTTTGAGTTCATTTAATGTTATAGGTTTCTCTTCGTTTGGTTTTGATGGCACTATCTTTTAGGGGGACGTGATCGTGGGAGCAGGAAGTTGAGGTTTTAATGGTGGACCCGATTTTCCACTCTTTTCTTCTGGACCATTGATGTCTTCGTCGGAGTCATAGGCGTAGAATTCAAAGGAGGACTGCTTGATAGTTCCTATCGGTATGGATTTGGACATGTTAATATTATCGCTATTGCTATTGCTCTCCATAAATCAGCCAGGTGAGAGAGGCGTTGATGATACTGGTGTAACGTACCAGATCTGATTGTTGCGACCGTGATAATCGTAGGGAATGACTGGGATGTTGTTGCTACCATCTTCGCCTGCAACGTCGAGCACTTTGCCGGTGGCACAGTATACAACGAATTAGTTCGAGCCTGGGGAGGTCTATTCCATTCGCCAACGTTGACCATTGCTACCGTTGTAGGTGTTTTCTCGGACTCGAGAGATGTTCGCAAGACTGCTTATCGGCTGACCTTCATTGATGGGATGATTGCCTTCAAAAAGTGAGTCTAGAACCTTGCCGCTTTTAACACACCTAATCACAAGTTACTGTCCATTTGGTTCCAGCTGGAACTGCTGGTTCTTTGCACCTACGTAGTTGTATATGATCAGATCTCCGATTTTGTTTCCCCAATCATTAGTCTGAGAGATGTCAAGGCACCTGCCCGTAAGTTTGCTTCGGATTACGTACGGACCTTGCCCACCAAGATGAAACGGACCTTGGCCAGGCTGCCCCATTCCGTATTCCCCACCACCCATGGCATTTTGAACCCAGTTTCCTGGCACGTTCGAATTGGCATAGGGACTGGGGTTGAATCCTGGATTAAGTTGCTGGTTGGCCTGCCCACCGTAGTAATTCTCCATGAACTTAACAATATAGATATTGTGTGATTCACAGCTCCCATTTAGGCATTTAGGCAGATGACTAAACAAATCAAACCAATCTCCCCACAACGAAATATGTGCCCTATAAACTTGGCGGGAGCAATCGAATAAATATTATTATTAAAGATGCGAGCGTACAGTCCGATCCGCGGTCTGGATGATCGATAGAGCAGAAGGTTGATTGAAGACGAGCTTCAGTAGGCTCGACTTCGCCGTGAAATGAAATCGCAGTTGCTGGAGGAGGAGAATGCTGCACTCCGTAGGAAACTGCATCGCACAGCCAATGATAGTGAGGTAGAGGTGCAGACCCTGATTCTTCGAAATAGCCGATTACAAGATGAGGTGGAGCTGATTGGTCAGAAGGCATACCAAACTGCAGTGACTGCCAACGTTAGGGAGTATCATTCTACGAAAGTGCAACGCAATCTCACGGAGGAGCTAGCCTTTCTTTCCAGACAAAATTAAAGTTTGAAACTCGAGTTGACTGCTAAGAATGCCGAGCTGGAGAGCACTATTCGGCAACTTACCACGATTCAGAGCAAGTATGATCAGGAGATTGGTTTGCTCACTGCTGAGAACAGGGATCTCAAGGGAAGGCTTGGCACTGCTGAACGACAACAATTCGCGGAAGTTGAGGGTCTCAAACGCAAGTACACTGCTCTGCATCTTGACGATTCGGAGGCTTTGAGATCAACACACACCCAAGAAGTTCGCTTCTTGCTTGAGGAGATTGACAAGTTACGCCTCTCACTGGCTGACAAGACAACCGAGCTCCAGATTCAATTCCAGGACCGTAGAGAAATCAAGTAGCAGTATGACCTTGATCTCGGACAAAAAATTGTGGAGATAAACGAGCTGAAGAACAAGCTGATGGTGGTGTAAAGTCAGGCAAACAAGGAGATCAGAGATTTGGATGCCAAACGATCTCTTGAGCGTTCACGGACTGCCGTTGTTATTGAAGGTTCAAAGGAAAGTACCAACTACCTGGAAAAGTAAATCCAAAAACTCACCAAGGAGCTCAGCTAAAAGAACAGTCAGCTATAGAACCTCACCAAATCATACCTTTCTGAGAAGAAGAAAAATGAAGAAAGCCAAAAGACCTTTAACGATAAGCTTACGGAGGTGCGTCGAGAGCATGAGTAGCTACAGCGTGACAAACTAGCTCAGTTTGAAAAGCGCGAGAGTATCTTACAGGAGGAGATACTCGAGAAGAAGAAGAAAGAGACTGAGCTGTATATGCGCATTGACAAACTGGAGAAGGATTTGTAGGTGGCTTCTCACGAGCATGATCTCCTGCTCAAGAACTACAAACAGCAGGAGCACGAGATTGCTGGCTTAAAAATCGATGCAGAGAAACAACGGGAGGAACACCTTAAAGAAATCACTAAGCTTATGAACGAGAAGATCAAAAGAAGATCGTCCAGAGTGCTTTCAAGTCAACGTTCTCTCAACGATAGCATGAAAGATAGCAATTTGGTTGAGGTACAAGGCGAACATTCGGTCGGTCCTGGACACATTACTAATGATCTGCACCAGATCAAGGAGGAGGTTTATCTGAGGGAGTCCAACCGCAGCAAGGAAAACCAATCTTTTGTGGGAATGGAGGAGCACTAGCACGACGATTTCGCCGGGCTCGTAGCTCACTACGAACAGCTGATGGAGGAACTCAGAAAATCCCATCACGTTGATAACGAGACTGCAAATCTCAAGATTCAAAGACTTGAGTCCAGTCTACGTGACAAACAAGCAGAATACGAGGATGTACTGAGGAGATTCGCCCCACTAGTACTGATCAGTGCTGGAAAGAAGAGTTTGGAAGATGACCGACGAGAGCGTATCGAAAGACACTGGAAGGCTGACATCGCATTGTTGGAAGTTCTCCTAGAGAAACACAAGATCCGTGCGTTGGAACCCGTCCGTACTCCGTGATCATATCCGATCGTCTATCACTGAACTTCATCATAATCGTTTCGAGTTGTCGGGCTGTCGATTAACGGGTAGCTATTGCATTCGGCGATGGCACACATGTTTACGTCTCGTTCAATCTTAAAATAGCCCTTCTCTCCCCAAGTTGGCCCCCAACTATTCTTCACATTCCAAAACTTCTTGCCGTTTTAGAAACCATAGCCAGTTGCCAATACCGCGTGATTGATGTCCTTGGTTGTTTTCCCACATTTTGTTGTGGTGTAGACTCCAGTGCGATAACTTTGGAAGCCAGTGATTACCTCAAAGGCAATCGAAATTGGCCCTACTGAATACAGTCTCTCGGCAAGTTCTGTTTCGTTGCCTTGGGTAATGTTATAAGCCCCATACTTTAGATAAGCGATACCGTTTTGCGGACGATAAACGCACTTCCCATCTCTACCAGTGTAAGGATAAGTCTTATCGCTTTCCAGTCCACTTGGAATAGAGCGAATGTACTCGAAGGCTTGAGATGGAAGCCCACCGTTGCAACCATGATTATTGTAGCCACCAGCACAATCAACGAGCTGCTGCTCAGAAAATGTTAAGTTCTTGCCCTTGCCTAGAATGTTCCAATGGGACTCCATAGCGCCGACAGTTGAGAAGGTCCAGCAAGAACCACAGTTACCTTGGTTCTTGACTGGAGTAACCATACCTAAGCTACTCCATTAGTGCTCGTCAGGAATGCTGATTGACCTTGCACTTTCCTTGAGTTTAAGGTTTTGTGTGGCTGAACAATTTTGTGGTGCCATCAGCCTTAAACCCATGAACTCTTCAAATGTGAGATCAGAGTAGTCGTTGATTCCTTGCGTCCATGACAGTCCAAGCAAGTTATGTTGACGCATCTCCTCCAGCTTTGCGCTGAAGATTTGGTATCGAGACTCACTCTGCAGGGAATACACAGACTTGAATTGGCCATAAATCTGGCGAGAGATGTCTTCGGCTATTGGGTTTTGACCATGCAGCACATCATGATACTTGTCGTTGAGGTGCTGATTGCAGAAGACACACACTGTCAATACCACAATGGCAAGAATCTTCATGGATGATTATTATATAATCATGGTCAGAACAAATTCCAACGATTGGCGACTCCTGCCGCACCACTTTGCTGGTAGCTTGATCGGGTTGCCCAATTCTACTGAAAAAATGCGGAATCGGCCATCTTGGCAGCGCCAATCCAAGCCAAGTATTCACGATTGTCCGGTTCGTGAATGGTTACCTATTGGGTCAGCAACCCGCCAACATCTTGCTTCAATCGAGCGCCGAATCCAGGAAATAATGTTGAACCTCCAGCGAGGACAATGTTGTGATAAAGCTCTTCTTTCCTATGACTCTTGCTGATACAAGCGTGAGCGAGAAAGGCAATGCCAGTATCATACTTGCCCAGCAAAGCAGTATCGAAGAGTCCCTCTGGTACAGTCACCCGAATTTCGGTTGAGTCAAGATTCGTGCCGTTTGGGAGTTGGTAGTTGACTTCGTACGGAGAGATGGATTGCAGTTAACCTTCATAGTTCAAAGCCACCCGACAAACCTTTTATTTGATTTCTTGGACAACCTTTCGTTCTAGAAAGTGGTCTTGCTTACGAAGCAGTTGGTCAGTAAAGTTGGTGAGTGCATTGCCAGCCAACCTATTGGTCCATGAACTATCCAAATCTGCTTTTCCGTCATACACTGGTGTCACAAAGTTGAGACCAGCACCTGAACCCATCACTACGCCTGTTGTGCGACCGGTGGCGTAGAGTGCTGCAGCTGCTTGAGTGACGACTGCGAGTCTACTAACTCCGACTTTATCGAACATTGTCTTGACTGCCTATTCCAGCTATTCTCTATCAATTGTCACAGCTGAGTAAGTCGGGAAGTACCTACAACCAACACTACGCTGGCATCGCCTGGTCGAACGTTCATATGCTCTAAGCACTTCAGCCAAAGGTAGGCAAGCTCTGCTGTAGATATGTGTCCGCCGTACTGTACCGGCCACACTTCCTTACCGTTTTGTGCCACTATAGTTTCCTTCACGAAGCTCGGAAGATGCCCACTTGCTGGTCCCGCCTTCGTCATATAGCTGCCGGTGTCGATTACCACTAACTGCTGTGTTTCCATCAACCAATCTTAAAATACATAGACATGAAAGATAAGGATTCATAACAATTTCCGAGCGGGTATCAATAACGATAGCTTTCTTGCCAGTCCACCACGTGCTTGGCACCACCGTCCACCTTAAACTTGAGGGTGTACTTGCTTGCTGACTCACGTTTCCACATGTGGGTTGTATCTGACCGGTCGGCCAGCTTCTGAGTAATTTCGTTGTTATCTCCATAGCTATTGGCCAGCTCGATCCTGAACTATTGGGCAATGTCACCTCGGTTGGTGACTTCCAAACGTAAGGAGGCATCGTAGCCGTTGCTAACATCGTTACGCTTGAGCGCTATCTTCTTTGCTACGATGTCAAAGGCTGTCCCGGTAGTCACTGTGACGTTCTCGTCCTTTGGAGTGTGATTGATCTTATCTTCACCGATAAATTCCAGAGAGTTATCGGCTTGATCGGTCTTGAACACGCGGATTGTACCTTTGGGGAGAGCCATGCCCATACCGTTTTCCTTGGAGTTAACAAATCGGATGGTCCCTTGAGACTTAATATTCTCCTCCCCATACCCACCAGCTTGGACAGTGAAGGTGTAGTACTTTTGCACACTTACATTGTAAGCAGTTGGGATGAACTCAATCTGTTTTTTGGACGACTCGTTGAGATTCACACGCTGTGACAGGGTATACATGTGATAGTCAGCAAAGCTTTTTTCTGCGAAGGCAGGAGGTGCAGCTGCTGCTCCATCATTCATAGCCATAGCCATCATTGGCATAGCCCTATACATTGGTTCTGGAGGCTTTATAACATTGACGTCACCAGCGATAAGCTTCAAGCTGGTATTCTTGTATGTCTTTCCGCTGTTGTTATCAATCGTAACCCAACCTGCAAAATCCACCTTATCTTCCTTTTGATTGAGAGTCATCAAGTAGTCAGCCTTCCAGCTGAACCCTTTGGCTCTGTAGGCAACCTCACAATCCACTGTCGTAGCACTAGGTGAGAACACCCTCCAAATCAGCGTAGGCCTCACCAATAGCCCTTCGGAAAGTTGATCCACATGCACAGCATTGGCAGACTCGAATATGCTGATGCCTGAGCTCGTTTGCAGGATCATAGCATTTTGGTATGACACCAACTTTCCGTTGAAGTTCCTGCTCAGCTGGCCCTGTGTAACGTCGATGCTTATATTTCGGTCGAGATATTTCTTCAGCAGGCTGTATCGATCGGCCAAATTATTTTCGTAGTTCTGTTAGTAGACACGAATTCCACTGCTGGTATTGCTCGGTTTGAACATCACGGTCTCAGTTTAGATTGTCTCTGCCACATCAGTGAAAGCCACCTGTGATTCACCCTGTTCAAATTGGATGCTTCTCACGTCCTTCACCATCCCGAAGTTATCGTTGTAGATGGTCAGAGCCAACGTCCCGTCACCTTGCACTGCGGAAGCCAACGCAACGGCCAGCACAAGCGTCACTACAACCAGTAATTTAGTCGACGCTGCCATTCCTATTATATTACAGATTTATTCGGGCCTGCTCTTATAAGTTCCAAGTCCCTTCCGAAAACTAACGATCTTAATATTGAAAAAGAATGGAGGTTGTAACTTCCGAGGCTTCTGCGGTGGGTCAGCTTCAGAGATAGTTGGAGGAAAGAGTGGAGGCTAACCGCCGTCTCCACGAACTACTGTGCCAGCACGATATCCACATGGAAATGCCATTGGTCGACCGGGAGCTGATATCAACTGACGTGGCGGCGATCAAGCTGGACGAAGCTACTCTACGCCGACGACTAAAGCATGCAAGTGAAGTGCAGCAGTATCACTCGTAGCGGATGCAAAAGAAAATGCGTTCGCTGGAGTTCGATCTCAAAGCTGCATAGCGCTAACGGTAGGAACTTGAACAGCTTGCCAGCAATGACTACAAGTTCATGAGAAATCAATGGATGCACTACCGTGACTGTGAGGATCTTGACCTGGACGATCGAATTGATAAGCTGAGTAAGGTGGTAGCGATGATTCGCGGGAAGGTCAGTCGTAGAATCGAGAAGGAACGAGCAGTTGAGGTTGACGAGAAGGAGCGGTAGGAGCTAAGGCAACAATGTCTCGCGGAGCTGCAGTAGAAGCTGTAAAGAAGCGAGCGATAAAGATCCTTATTGGAGACTAAACTGGCTGAATCAGATGCTGTGGTCAATAAGGCCCGAAGCGACAACTAAACTCTTTTGGCTGAGCTCAAGCGAACCAAGTAGCGGCTCAAAGCAATAGAAGTGCAGTACGTACAGGTGTGCAAACGCGAACAGGAACTGAGTGAGAAGTTCCTTCGTAATCAGAATGAAGTTAAAAAGAGCAAGCTAACATACCAGGGAAAAGACTTCATTGTATAAATTCTCAAGGACGGACTGCCGAAGCTCTAAAAGATGACACATAAAGATCTGCATCATATCCGAGACTTCCTGGAAGGCTCCCACGACGAGAATAGGTTTAGCTTACAGAACCTACCAACAATTCCAAAACTGAACTTCGAAAAACGACAGAGTGTTGCGACCGAAGGTGATGAGTCTATCACCACCACTGACTAATCTCAAGAACCTGTACGTCGTACAGGCCAGATGAAGTAGCTTGGGTACATGCGAATCAACCGCAACACCAAGACTGATCGACTACAGTTACACGAGTCCATGAGCCAACGCTCGTTCTATACCAAGCTGCACAACATCGAGGACATCCTAATCAAAAGGTGATGCTACTGCTTTCTTTCAGTCGAAACATAGCAGCATACCGTTGTCGTCCTCTCCGGCGCAGGCTAGCCTCGTTCGTTTTTGGTTGAGACCGAGCAATCTGCACACACCTTTTTTCATCACTCCGTAGCCGTATAGGCATTAGCCACTGTTGTTGTCATAGGTGAGGATGTTGCCGCTGCCGGTGCCTACGATCGTCAGGTCGTCGACCTGTTACATTGCGAATAGCATATCCTGAGTGTCTATCTTATGAATTGTCTTCATGCCGTTGAGGCTGAACAGTCTCAGGTAGTGGTCTGCAGATGCTGTTGCCACGATTCCCCGATTGACATTGAGACAGTTTACGGAACCCTTATGTACCATCTCCTGATGTACTGCCAAATGAGTGCGCATATCATGGACTACCAAGGTCCCGTCCTAAGTAGAAACTGTCTTACATTGAGTCCAGTGCTCAAGATGAGCCTATCATCACCATCACTGGCAAACTTGATGTTGCTAACAGCTCCTTTATGAGTTTTAATTGCATGCACCGCCTTTCCTTCGTTGAGATCCCATATTGCGAGAAGTCCATTCTTATCTCCACTTACCAACAGACTGTTATGCCAAATAAAGTCCATGACTGCATCTTTGTGGGCGCCCATCAGCTTCTCGCAGTCTCGCTTTTTCTTGAAGTCCCACACTATCATACTCGTATCGTAGGAGGCACTGATACCGATATCGTCTTTCGCCATGACCTTGCTGATACTGCCTCTGAGTCAACAGAAAACACTTACGAATGACCACCGAAATGATCGCACCGAACTCCATGAGAGTCCCATAAGCAAACCACTGAATCCATGGCTCCACTGATGATCTTGCCATTGGAATAAGCACAAGTGCTCACCCATTCCTTATGGCCGTACTTCTTGCCGAATAGTTCGCGAACGTACTTGCCCGTATCCCTTCGATCATCGAACCATGTACATATTGTATTCGCGTAATCCATGGTCAGCGCTACCAGTGACCACCATACTGCCTTACGTCGCCATGCAGAATATTGGTCTGCCGTGCGGTGGTTACAACGGCATTGCTGTACTTGGACCTTCCCTCCAGTGCCCTCTCAGCGATATCATCAAATAACTTAATTAGCATTTTCATGCGCCTGAGTAACTTGTCGTGTTCCATACCTATCTAACTGCTAAATTCCTTTGGAAGCCCCATCAGAAGATTAAATTTAAATCCTAACTAACGATGTCAAGTAAGCTTGTGGAGATGCGTACTGTGCAACAGTACAAGGAGTATGCCGAATCAACCGAACAGCTCAACGAAGCACTCAACAACGAAATCAAACAGTGCTACTGGCAAATCGATTCGCTCAAGGCTGACCTTAAACGACAATCCGAGGGTTCCCCCAACCGTGATAGCCAGGGCAGGCTCATCAGCTAATTGCAGATGCGAATTACCGATCTTGAGTTTCGAGGACAAGGGCAGGCAACGGAGCTGCAGGGAATGCGAACCCACACTGCAAGAATAGAAATTGAGTTAAAGGAAGCCCAACAACAGCACCAGTTCAAGAGCCGACTGTTAAAGAAGGCTGAGGAAGAGCTCCAAAGCATGAAGGAAACCCAACGAGAAGCCGATCGGAAGTATTGGGAACTCGAACAAAAGTGTAAATTACTGCAGGAGGAGAACGGCAAGCAGTTGGCAATACTAAAAGAACAGGCAGAGATACCAGCTGGTCGGCAATCATTATCGCAAAGCCGTAAGCAGTAGCAACAGCAACTGGATGAAATTCGTCAGAAGTTCAGTCTCACTGAACAAAAACTGCGAACAACAGAGGCGTAACTCAAGCGAAACCAAGAGGATAATAGCTGGCTCAAACAACTGGTCGCTGACAAGGCTGCATTGGAGGAGATGCTCATGAAGCAGGTCAGCTCAGTTACCAATGAACGTATTGCCGCTGAGCGTATCGCTAAAGATTCTGATGCTCTGCTGATCTCATCGAGAGGTTAGGTGAATGATCTGCGACATAAGCTCACAGTAGTATCGGGAGAATTGAAGGACTGCCAGAACAAGCTTCATTTGGAGGAACAAAAGGCTCGACGTTGCATTGAAGAATCCAACTAGATGAAGTCGCGGATAGCGCAGAAAGACCAACTTAACAATCGCTTAGAGGGTACCATTCAACAGCTCGAAGCGAGACTGAACGAGTTAGAGAGTGAGATCAACGGGTACCGTCGCCTTACCGACCAGAGCAGGATGTCGCTAGCACAGAGTCGACATACCAACCAGTAAACTTTACAGTTGCGAGCAGAGTTGAACCGCTTGTCGTCATAATTGGCAATCAAGAATCAGGCAGTTGTTCAGTTCAGTGAGCAGATAGAATCACTATCGTCGCACATCACCAAGCTGGAGGCAACTCACACATTACCGCCGGTGGAAGAATAGTTAGAACTAGCAGCCAACTAAATTATCAGCCTGCGAAATCAGCTGCACCAACTTGGGGACTACAAACAGTAACCAATAGAGTTAGTTAGGACTCTTGCCAAGCTGCGTGAAGAAAATAACCAGCTGAGAGCATCTGTTTCTGTCTACGAGGAGGAAGCCAGGAAACGAAACCAGGAGAGTCTCAGACAGTCTAATACACATAATGGGCAAAAACTCTCCAGCAGTCGACTCAAGGCCTAATTTGCCGAGGCCTTACGAAAGAATAATGCGCTTATCGAAGCAAATGCCCGATTGGAAATAGTCCGAAATTAGTTGCACCAAGAGGTCTAAGAATTGAAGCAAGAGCGGTTGTAGCTTCCAGAAAACTCCTCTGAAGTGGCCGAACTTAAACAGCGCCTCACTGAAGCCTACAGCCAACTCGAGGAACTGTCCAGGACCTCCGGAAAATAGAACTCACATAGCAATTCTCTCAAACTCTCTACCTTCGATTCGGACAAGCCTAGTTGGAGACAGAACGCCAGCAGCCTCAAACAGCTCAAGTCAAGCACCAGCGAGCACTGGCTTGAGATGCAACGCAGAATAGATAACCTGCGCAGTGAAAACGATACTCTTCGGAAGAACCTCAGCTTCACGGGGCAATGGCGCTGTTGATATATAGTGCATACGCTGCTATAATTCATCCATATGGTCAGAAGGACACCTCCAACCTGCCCTACTGGTGCTTTAGCTGCAGGTATAGCTTGGTGCGGTGCCAATATGCGACTTGAGCTGCCACGTCGGCTTCCTTTTCGAACTCCCCAAACTTCTCCAGGAATAAGTTGAGCACTGTCTGTAATTCCTAGGGCGTGTATGAGTAAGCCAGTCCGAAATAAGCGTAGGCATTCATGATTGGCACGAACAGGTACAGATTCCTGATGGATTGTCCCACACATGTGTTGGCGAGTTTTGCGCACTTCTTAAGAATTTCGAAGACTTTGCTCTGATCATTCTGAGATAAGAGCATGGCTTACGACTGCATGACTATGGAAGAGGTGGGTGCACTTCAGAAGTATCTCGCACTGCTCGTTCTTCTTGAGTATTTTAGAGCAGAAGCCCACCACGTTGGTGATCAGCGTATCGTAGTTCTCAGTGCTCACACAGTCAATATTTTGCAGCGTGCCAATGATGATTTGTAGGTACTGCAGTTTTGCTTCTGGTTCGGTAATGTGCGACTCGTACAGCAGCAGGCAGTCCGAAGTAGTTTCCTATCATAAGTCAAACAGGTACGTAGGTGAACTCGTCGTAGGCTTTTCCACGGTCAAGTTCGTTGACGATCTGCAGGAACTGCAGGTACAGCTTAATCGAAACTCGAGGCTGGGATTCACTGAGTTCGTTTATTAGTGTTCGGCTCAGCTCGAAGATCTTCTTGAAGACCTTGGGTTCGGCCTCTGGATTGCTTGCTCGGATCTGTCGAGCGAGCTGCAGCAGTTTGAAGATGGTAGAGGGATATGTGAAGCGAATACGTTCGGGTCCTCCCTCTCGGAACTTTTCGATGAAGCTGCGAAGGATTCCCCATACCACCGCTGGGTCCTCATTGTTAATTTGGAAAACTAGCCGAGCAACGTTGGTCTGTTCGTCCTTGAATAACACATCGCTAATGTTCTCCGAGTCGGGAAGCTTCTTGAGAAGAGGTTCGATGAACACCAACAATTGGCCAACCAAGTGGTCATCGGCCAGCTGAAGATCGTTCTTAGCGACAATCTTGGCAATCTGCTGGGCAACTTCCCTTCTACGAGTGAACTTGAGGTGTTTCATAAGGTTGGGGTACTCGTCCATTGTGAGCACTGCTACCGACAGACTATCCAATGGCAAGGTTAAAATCTTCACGATAAAGGACTGGCACTCCTCGTCCATATGACTGGTGTGCAGAGAGCAGCTCCTTACAGCTGACTTCAGAATATCGTTGACGTACTCTGCCTGAGTTGGGTAGCACCTAATCGTAAACTTTAAGAAGGCAGCTTCCAAGTACAGCACGTTTTTAAAGTCGGAAGCATCGCTGTGTTCGATCAAAGTATCGATATTCTTCTTAAACAGCTCGTAAAGGTTAATCTTCTCCTTAATGGTTTCGGTGACTTCCGAAGCGGTGGTGGCATAGTCAGCTAGCCTCTCCATCAAGCCAATGAAAACTTGCTTGACATCCACCTGCTTCTCCAACTCGTTTGCGCACAGCTCAAGCATTTCAGGAAGAGTATGGATGTGGAACTATTCGGGGAATCCCTGGATCATGCAGTCCAGAAGATACTGCTGGGCAAGTGAATCCTTGCTGGCTCTGAGCATCTCCAGCAGCTTCGGCAATACAATGGTCTTGTAAACCTCAAGGTTGACACCATCGAGACTGGTCAGTCGTTGAAGACCCTCACCAATGAGCACCTTCAGATCGTTTCTGTCCTTCTCCTTACGGTTCTTCTCCTTACCAAAGTTGAGGCGGATCCACAAGAATACTGACTCACGGAGGTTCGTGTAGATGATTTCCACAGCTTGCTCAATTCCACGTCCAGGTGATTCATACTCACTGCCGGTATCCGGAAGCCTGTCCTTACACATCTTCAGGAAGTAGTAGCGGATGAAGAGCCCGCGCAGGGGGTTCTGCACAGCTCGGAGCATTTCAATCAGGTCTTCAAGAATCTTATGAGAGCCATCTTCGTGGCTTTGGATGTACACGCTTCCGACTGTGATGAGCAGGTATAGCCGAGGAATCAACTGTGGAGCGTGCTGCACGGCCTCGTAGAGATCAACCATCTTGCGTCCACGACGGAACTCCTCCTTGAAGTACTTCTCGAGTTCTGCATGGCCTCATAAGTTACCTCTCATTTCGTCGAAGACAGCCATGAACAGGATGTAGTAGTTGCGAGGAGCGAGCTTGGAAGCGCGTAGCTCGCTCAACAACGAAGCGGCATGCTTCAGAGCATTGCGCAGATTGGCATTTTCAAGCTCCTTGTTCATGAAATATGCATGCTCCTTGACGATCTTCTTGGCGTCCTCCAACTCCTTTTCCTGGTCCTCCATAAAATAATTATTACGCGATAGATGATAAGCCTATTACGTCGGGATGTGCTCCCACAGATAAGTCGTCGCAGACGACTCACTAAGTTGATTGTTTAAGTACACCAAATCAACCGCCGAAAGTCTCGCGGTCGGAACCGCTCAGTACGGTTGCTAAAAACTGCATAGCTTTAACAACTTATCTATTATGGAGCATAGTGGCGGACAGTTCGAAGCAGTGTTGGCTCAAGCACTGCTGCAAACTGAAGGTGATCCGATACAGCATTACGTATTGGCATGCAGTCTCAGCCTAACTGAGATACCAAGTCCTAGCCTACTGGGACTACTGCTAAGGCTGTGTAGTAGAGACAGCAGAGGTCGCTGGTTAGAAATTGTGCGTAGGCTTAGCAAGAACAACCTTCAACTAATGTTTGAGCACTATCGAAATGAGCTCGTTGTTTACTCAGGGCTCGTCGAACAACTCTTCGAGCAGAATTGGCAACCAGCAATTAACCATGTCTTCCTGATAACACTCCAGCATATGCACAGTGCCATTCAACAGCCTCCTCAGAAAGAGGCACTGTAGCTACTGTACCGCACACTATCTGATATCCTCCGGATGGCAGTGACAATGCCCACAGTCACGGATGCTTTCCTCAAGGAACCGCAGCTAGTGCAGTTCTTTCGGTGCTGCGGAGATCTCACGAGCAAGCACTATCTCGAGGTGGTAAGATTCCTGCTCAACCGGTACTGTTAGCTTGAAAGCGTCAATATCTCCTGCATGAGTATATTTTAGTTCGGAAGGTTCTTCGCACCGTTGGGTTAGTACCTCAAAGTTCTTCTCGAGGAGCTTCTGAGGTTAGAGACTACATAGGAAACGCTACAAATAATCACCGCCATTTGCAGTTCGCCTTCAATGTACTTTACGGTAAGTCGGCAACTTCCCATCGTAGTCCAAAAGGCAGTCAGAGAACTTGAAGTCTACAATCGGAGAATACCATCAGCAGTTCCACAGTAGTTCAGTGAGGTCATCAACTACGAGGAAGACTTACTTGGACAGAGGGTACCACATCGAACTAATAAAGCTATCAGGAACCAATGCAACGTTGGCTGCCGAACTAATCGTACAGCTTTGCAGGAATGTTGATGGAGTTATGTCAAAGATCCTGCGTACCACCTTAATTGCTGTAACCAGAATTTACGACCAATAACAAGGGACTGAGAACACCCAATAACTCTATAGGCTTACTCCGGGGTAATAGCCATCAATGCGACTGTCAGTCTACTACCTTCTCCTGTGCATAATCAGTCGAACACTCGGACAGAGGGATGACTTAAAGTAAACTTTACCGTAATTCAGGTAAAAAGTCACTTAGTTCTGCGTAATGCATTCCAGATACTTACTGGCAGTCCAGGAAGGCTATCCTTTGGTGAGCTTTCGAGTGGTCAAGTTTGTAGAGTGCTACTGTACCCTATTCCGACCAAGGCAGTTTGAGCAGGCCGTCGGTTTACTATTGGAATCGATGCGGGCCAATCCCGATTCACTCTACGGCCGACAAGCCTGTGAAAGTCTTCAGAAGATTCTGCGAGAAGAAACTCTGCATCAAAAGATTCAATTGTGCATTGAGACGATCAAGCATCACCTCCTGCCTATCCTCAACACGACCCGGAATTAAAGATTTGTCGAGCTTCTAACTTTTCTGGTAAAGACCTTTCGGATGCCGGAGCGTTACTTGATATTACTCAACACCCTTTCGAGGAAGATCATAGTGGAGACGAAATAGACCCTCAGCAACCACAAACAGGACTGTCAGATGTTGCTGAGGTTGTTTGACTGCTTCATTGCTGTGGTTCGGTGCAGCAATGTCCTCGACGAGGAGTATTTTGCTGTGGACGAGTTACTCAAGGGAATGCCGGAGCTGCTCAGCGAATCGTATCGCATATCCTTCGATGATAAGATCCTCGAGATTGCTGGTGTGCTCGTTGAGAAGAGCGGATAACTGAACGACTATGTCGTCGGGTGTTTGAAGTACTTGCGAGGAGTTTACTAAAAGACCTATAGTCTCAGCGATATCCATTCATTCATCTACAAGTGTTGCGAATTCGCGCATAACTTTATACTATGGGAAGCCAAGCAGGTGATAAGGCTACTCGCCGACATTTTGCTGGACAACCTCGCTAGAACTGTAACTGAGGATCGCAGAGGGTTCATGGATTGTTGCTACCTTCTCATGTGCCATCTTCAGTATTTCGAGGAGTATTACAAGGAGGTGGAGGCTGAATGGTTGGAGATAAAGACGTTTTTGCTGGAGCTGCTAAGCAGCTGTCCTGTGAGCAGACGACAGCCTATCGAGCTTGTTCTCATTAGTGTATACTACATCAAACCATTCAGAAATGATAAGGATATTTAGTGCAAACTCACAACAAATGAACAAGCCAACAAAATGTATGTGCTTTATCTGGGATTTTCGCTTCAATATGCTTATACTGACTACCGGCTCGACTAGGCAATGGAGTTCCTTGGCAAGTACGTCGAAGATCGGATGACCGTTAAGAAGGTGAAGGCGAAGCAGAACCCTGACAAAATGTAGCGAGAGGAGTCCGATCTCGAAGAAGAGGAGGATCAGCAGCTTCCTGGATTCGATTACTTGGACCCCAAAACAATAAAGCTCCCGATGCTAAAACTCAATGAAGTAGAGGCCTTTAAAGAGTTGCTAAGCAGATTGGAGAAGTCACAGAAGATCTGCTATATCAACCTCTCGGAAGGAGCCAACAAGATGCTGAAGCAGCTGCCGAACATCATTACAAGCCAAGGTGGGAAGCTACGATACTTACATCGATTCGGAAAGTCAGCAATTCAGGATGAAATCAGGAGCCACGAACAGTGATGTGTGTACTCTCACATTCCGTATTCGCTGATGGGTGGGACTAGCTGCGAGTCTCTCTTCTTCTTGCGAATGCGGCCGGCTAGCTGGATGAGTTCATCACGACGATTGAGCTCTGAAGCACACTAGCGGTTAGCGCCCTGGAGCACTAACCCGCTAAACCGTTGCACCAGCTCGTCGACGGTGAGGGGTTAGGATTGAAGGCTGTCACTTCTGCAACTTTTTTATTTCGTGGGGTTGACTTCCTTGTTGAATGTTGTAGCTGATTCCATGCGATTGAGCCTTGGCACATTGCTCTACTGGGTATAGTTGCTGGTTGTTTCTTGCATATGAGGCATCTCCAGCATCCGATCGGCAAGCTAGCTCAATCGTTGGTTCTCCTCGGAGTTCTTCCGAAGCTACTTCTCAAAGCGCTCGAGTTTCTTGTTCAGTTGTTGTAGCTTGCTTTAAGAATCCGAACGAGTCTTGCGGGTTCTTGACTCCTTGGAGGATCGATGCATTTATTCCAGAAGCTCCAAGCGCTTTGTCAAGGATTGCAGCTCGCCCACTTGATACTCAATTTCACACTGTTGACATTTCCGACGACTTGGCCGAACGGGCTGCTGATGCTTTCGTGTTATCATAATACTGGAGATTATAGGGTCAGCGGTGGCCAGAGGAATAACCGCTTCTGTCAAATGCCAGAGGAACATGGAACCAATCTCAATGCTTTGTGTTCAGCACGCAGTTAATAACTCGAAAAAAGTCTGCACAGGCAGGAATCGAACCTGCATCAAGGGATTTACAGTCCCCTGTTCTAACCATTGAACTACTGACAGCTTCATGAGAAACTGGTGACGAGCCGGGATGTTGGCTAATCTCTTGCTCAGGACGATGCTCTGTTCGATGAAGCCAGCCCTATTCAATTTCATAAACTACCTTGTCAGTAGCAGTTTGTTGCTTCCACTACTATAATACATCTTCAAACCGATGTCCAAACAAATCTTCCGCAAGAGTCTTCAGGTACCCGCCATACTAGCTTTAGAAGTTTGATAAGGATAAACTTCGATCGAACTCCAAGGATGCCATCAAGTGCTATTTATGCGGGATGCCGCTTGTTGGGGAGTCGTTTGGAGAACATGCAAAGATATGCGTGCGTGGCCTTAAGTACCATCGAGAGTACCACAGTGAAGACGGGTTGAACTGCCTAAGCCATAACTCAACAAGGAGCAGTTCCGTATCAAAAAGAAGACGCCACTGAGTATGGGTGCCACCCAACCGATATCCATCGGGTCGGCGAGATTAAAACCAATCGAACGTAGTGACTGTACGGAGGAGCTGCAGATCATCAAACAGTGGATAGAGAAGGACGAGAAGGAAGAAAAGTAATAGCCCAAGCAACAGACATAACAACCAGATGTAGATTAGCCTGATATCAAATCGGAGGAATTGGGCGAGGCTCTCCGGTCAAGCACTGCGCTTCTCTAAAAGATCAAGCTCCTAACAACTTCAGCAATGGAACCCAAACCAAAGACGGTGCAGCGAGTAATGCAATAAGCGTCACAGAAGAAGCAACCAAGCGAAGAAATTCTTACTGTAGGGGAATTCTGGTCGATGGTTGATGGTCTTGCCGTGAGCAAGTAGAACAGGTAGCGGTTGGTGAGGTACGTGCTTATGACGGACTTTACCAACAACAAATAACACAAACACCTTGAGTGCTACAAAGAGCAGTTGCAGGAGATAGAAGAGATCATTGATATGTTGGGTTCAACTAACCCTTCAAGCTCGAGATATGCATCGCTGGAGCTGGAGATACTCAAATCCATAATGGGTGAACAAAAAGAATAGGAATTGTAACGACCGGCTACTTCCTCTCGGCCACAAACTGCCCATCTGAGGAAGGAGGAGATCGACAAGAAGTTCCAAATAGAAGAGAATTTCAAATACGGCGTGTGTGGAGTATGCTCTGGCGAGCTGGCCTTCGGGTAGAAATGCCGACGATTAACATGCAACCACCGTTTCCACCCGGACTGTATTGACAACCTCCTTCCAAACTGCCCGCTATGCTCCCAGTGACCAGTTTCACTTTATCTTCGGAATCCAATCAAGGTTGTTTAGTAGGTTTCTTGGTACCCTTTCTCTGTTGCTTCTCCTTCTTGGCTTCACAGATTAGCAGGTGCTTTGATAGAAGCAGTTCGTTAAACTTCTTCTCGCAGAACTCGCAGGCGACAGTTTTAACTTCGTCAACCGGTACGATTTCCTACTGCTTCAGAGCCTTTACGACAGCTCGGAATCCCTAGGATTGTGTCTTCCAAGCCTCACCGGTCTTCTCGAATTTTGTCGTACCCATGAGCTATTTCTTCTCCTTCTGTTTGGCTTGCTTGACGAGGTTGGCCTGAGTTGGTGCTATCAAATACCTGCTCTTTGTTGGTCACTCGCTTGGCTTGCGAATTGAACTCTTTACGTTTGGACATAAACACTATCTTACAGGCCTTGGCGTGGGGTTCTAAAGCCTTTTTGTTGAATTTTCTTCCGCAACCTTCTGGGCATTCAATCAGCTCGTTGTCGTTTTAGATATCTTCTGGGTCAGGTTGCTCTTTTGGGGGAAGGGCTGGTTCTTTTTGTTGTTGTTTCGGGTCTTCTTTCAATCTGGTTTCCGTTATGGGCTCCGAATTAATAACCTCAGCCTTCGCGATCTGGCTTATTGGTAGTTGTTGAACCACCTGAGGCTGCTGTTTGGTCTCCTTGGATGGTTCTATAAGTATCCTCCTACCAAAGCCCTCCTTTGAAGCAGAGAACTGGTTGCCACTGGTTGGCTTCTTCTCCTGTGGGACATCCTCATCTGGTAGTACAAGCTTCATGCCAGCCATTGGTATCGCTGGTCTTGGTGGCAGTTTTATTTACTGCACAGCTTCTGCTTTTTCTGTTTGGGTATTCCATGGAGCTGCCTCACTTTTCTTTTCTTCAGGCTTGGGCTTGAAGGTATGGTTCATCTCAGCCTGGCTGATGCCGGAACCAACAAAGGCATTCCGCGTATCCTCCTGGTCTTCATAACTAACGGTATTGTACTTGCAGCATTCTTCTCTTTCTCGATGCTGACTCCTCGGTCGATCTTGCCTTTGAGCATACGCATAGCTGTGCGCGAGTTTGTGAAGGGGTTTGTTGGTTCATAGCTAGCTTCTGGCAACACCAGTTTGGGTGCTTCAGCATCACTCGGCTTGGGCCTATCTTGGATGGCCTCTAAGAATAAGATATGACTTACCAGCTAGGCTGACCTGATCGCTCTCCTGCTGTTGGGATCTCCGATCCCTAAGATTGATAAAGTTCATGCGTGAATGCGTCGTGGTCATCTTCGTTGGGATAAAATGGAATAATATTACTGTTACAAAATCGCAGACGAGGTCATCGTGGCATCCTGGTCGGCACTGCTAGTTCCATCTTTCGCTTATATAGGGCTGGTCGCCGATCGTCCTCCTTAAGCTTTCTATGGTTAGCATTGAGGGTACTTCTTCATAATCTTCTACTCGAAACATGCTATTCGCTGGTTTGGCTCGTGCCTGGCCGGGGTCGCCTCGCGTAGATGGCATAGCGATTTGTTCTTGGGAGAACGTACATAAGTTGTAGAGAGTTCTTTGTTTGATTTTGATTTGTGTTTCCGTTCACCTTTGAGCGATGTGCTCTTTACTTTATCAATAGAACCATCCCGCCTGCCTTTGCTCTTCCGGCGTCGTTACGGTTGGGTATTGGTGGTGTTATCCGTGTTATTGGTGACTGTCGTCTTTGTCGTTTTGTCTTCTATTCGGTCATCTTCCAGAGCTCTGTAGGCAGAAACAGCCTCCAACTTCAGTAGTTCTCTACTCACAAAAATTCCAATAAGGTTGCTATTGCAATCCATCAAGCTGATATTGCGTCTGAGCTCATGCTTTCCGAGAAGTATGAGCTGAAGCTCACTATCCTCCTCCCTTCCTTCCGTCACAATCCAACAAGCATACCTATTCTCGCGAATAGCTTAGGGTCTGAATGCTCTGAGCTGGTCCATGATGAGCTTGAGCTGTGTTATCCTACTTAGAAGCTTGAGCGGAACAGCGTTGATACTCACCTAAGTAACCCGGAAAGGTACGCAGCCCGTTTCATATGGAAGGTTGAGCAACCGGCAGAGCACTAGCTGGTTGTCCTTACTGTTGAAGGTCATTTCGATAAGTTCCTTAACCAGAATATTCTTGGTATCTGCAGCTATTGCATCTGCGGGTACTTGACTGGTCTTTGACCATGCTATTGTAGACTGTTTCAAGTGTGCAGTGTTCGAGGATGGACTTGCAGGAAAGCTTTGATTCGAGGCTGCAGTTATCACCCATTTTACATTTTGCTGCTTTTCATAAGTTCGTTTGAATTAACCAATATCTCTGCTGACCAAGGAATACAGTCGAAGCGGCGCTGGCTTCATGTGTGTTTACATCGAATTTTTTATAATAGATTAGAGTCGATGGTCATTACTGCGCTCGAAGAGAAGGAGAACAAGAAGTTCTACGTACCCATCCGTGGAGGAAACAGAGGAGGATGGGATCGGTTCAAGTGGGAGAACGTTATGTACCTGCCGTACAAAGAACGAGAGCTCTATCTCGGCAATTCTGCCATGATTGGGTTTCTTGACAAGGGTGGCAAGTGGCGCAAGAAGAACTGGTATCTCAAGACAGAAAAAGAGTTCAAAAGCCAGAACCCGCAAGAGGAAATGCTTGAAGCGAAGAGGCGAGACGAGTAACGGTTACGTGCAGCTCTAGGCGAAGATGCTTTTGATGAAAGCTAAGGTGAATAATTGAATGCAGCCGAACTGGAGGAGCTTAAACGCAAGATCAAGTTGAAAGAAGAAGGAGAAAATCCTGGCGGGACAGCGGGATTGGGCTTCGACAAATTAAAGGTAGAGATCAAGGCACAACCTGCAATAGACAGTTCAAACCCTTACCGTTTGGAAGGTAGTGGCGGTGACGATCAGCCACCCGAACTAGAAAACAGGGAAGAGAGGGAACACAGAAAAAAGAAGAGGCGCGATCGCTAAGCCAACCAGTTTGTAAAAGATGAATACTTTGAGAAAAGAGAGGGCGAGCCAAGAGAACGAAGGTCAAAGGATAAGAAGAAGGAGAAGAAATAGAAGAAGGATAAGAAGGAGAAGAAAGAAAAGAAAGACAGAAAGGAGAAAGAGCGGAAGAAATAAAGAAGGAGATCTGAGAGCAATAGGAGCAGAAGTGTCAGTAATGATAGACATCGGAAAAGACGCGATTCGAGGAACATAGATGACTCAAGGTCGTTGTAGAAGAACTAAAGACGTTATGACCGCCACGAAAGCCGAAGGAGTCGCTCTCGTTCTCGGGACGTTCGCAGAGATCGTCGCCGTTCAGCTTCTGAGGACTCTCGAAAACGCTCTCGCTCTGGAGATAGGAAACATCCCCGTCGTGCCCATGACCGGTCAAAGTCGCGTGACAGACGTAGGTCCCGCTCGCCATGAGAAACCAATGATTTCATCAACGATTTGAAAATAATCTTCATCAAAAATGGGTCAACGACTCTTATGTGTGCACCACCTACTGTTATGAGACCTCCTTCACAACAATCCTCAATCAGTTTGTCTGAGAGTTATGTATACTTTTTCCTGACATTTAAAAACTGTCGAACTCAATCCTCTGATCGTTCTAAATATCTGTTGTGTTTGAGAAGCTGTCGCATGAGTTTGACATGCTGACAAGTATGCTACCGCAGAGATTTATAAGTGGAACTTCTTCTTTCCAAGAAATACAATCAAAAGTGAATCTGGAAGAAAATGCAGTGCTCGGATTGGATTAAATGTCGCGTAGCTCTGAGTACGCATATTTTATGCTTTGAGCGAAATAGTATTCTTTTAAGAAATCTGTCGATATTTTGTGTGAGGAATTAAAATCAAAGGCTCATGATCTTCACAACGGCAAATCGGTTTGGGGTGTCCTTCTCGCAAGCCATGAACACTAATTCGTTGTCCATGTGGTGCTAATTAGGAGGCTCATGGCCTCTCCTGACGCTTTAAATCCTGCATATGGCTTTAGTAAATAATCAATTAAATGTCTTTGAAGGCTGTATTCTTCGCTCTGGTCGCCATCTGTTGCTTCGGACAACAGTTCGTGCCGATGGACGCTTACATCGCGACGACTGTCTGTTCCTACAATGCCAACTGCATCAACCAGCAGCCCAACCCAATCGATGGAGTCGTAGTGGCTAAAACCTCCACGGGGGTCTATTTTGACCAGTTCGACAACCCCAATGGCATCGCGATGTTCTGCCCCAATGGAACCTACCCCGATTCAGCTGACTCCTACTTCAGGACCTGTGCGACCTATGCCAACAAGGCACCCGTCTCATTGTGCCGAAGCATCAGCTATTATCCCTGCAACGTTCCAGGACCATCGCTAGTCCCTCCCTGCTGCAAGAAGTGATCGGATTCATGAGTTATCATCTTTGAATTCTTCATCTGTCGCATTGCTTTGGGATTCTTTGACCAATCATTTAATTCATAGAAAAAACAAGCTTTTTGGCGTGAAATGTTAGACGGAGAAATCACTGAGGTCAGGTTCAACTCAGCTAAGCTCCCTGGGGTTCAGCTATTGGTTCGTGAGGGCTGTTGGCCTTTAAATTCTATTTGCGAGAATCCGATATGTCGACAGATTGGTCGGTAGCCTACCGAACAACCTTTTCGGATGGCCACGATACGATACGTTCACAGTAGTGTGCTGAGCATATCTGAACGGTTGGGCTTGAGTTAATATCTCTGCGTGACACCAACTGCCCTCTTCCGCACCAAACTGTCGAATTTATATGATCACCGAATTTAACCAAACGGAGTCCTCCCAAATTCAATGGGACAGTGATCAGCTCGTTCGATAGCGAGCTGGCTGCTGACTCTAAACTCACTTCTCAACGCAATATAAAGAATCATAACTAATCAACTCAAAAGACTGGATGTTTAAACCCGTCTACCGAGATAGTTCGTCAAAGAAGATTAGTCCTCCAGTTTCACCCACCCGTCTACGATTTGTTTTCGAAATTTTACTGATAGACGAAATAATGCCTAAATAGATCGATAAATGGGGAGAAGGCTCTAAAGCCAAACCGAAATGCCCCCCGAAAGGAACTGTAAGCCTACAGCATCGATAAAAAGGCGGTTACCGCATCAATCATCCGTCACAGCTCCTATCTTTCGACCTGTAATAAAGTTTACCAAATGACTGCATCCCGGCATTCTAAAAAAATTTTCGTGGCCAAGATATGTCGATAGCTGTAAAACTATGTCAGGGTAACAGATGAAAAACAATGAGTGCAATAGCTTCCGTAGTTTCCAAGAAATCCGTTCAGGTGTAAAATCCCAATTATCTGGCAACTGATGCTCTCAGCTAACAACCCTGTCACCCCCACACCTAACTACGCATATTTGTTACAGTTCTGCAACAGGGGGTTCCAAATTCACGGAGTCGACCATTTTTCACTAGCTTTTTTTGATAAATTTCGCGACTGAAAGCAATAAAATTAAAGCTCATGATCAGCAATCAAGCAATTAGACCATATAAAAGCTGAGGGTTCATACCACCAGGCCATAATTAAATCAAATGGCCATCTTTAAGGTGACTTTGTTCACTCTTCTTGCCCTGTGCTGCTTCTCGCAGTATGTTCCCATGGACGCCTACATTGCCACGACAGTCTGCAACTACAACATGACCTGCATCAACCAACAACCCGTTCCTGTCGAGGGGATTTACGTGGCTGCTCTACCCAACAATACTGGCAGCACTTGGAATAACCTTTTCGATGATCCATACGTGTTTGTCCTGTGCCCCTACAGCATGTACGCAGACACCAGCGCTGGGCCCCTCCAGTTGTGCGGCAGCTACACCACAAAGGGTCTAGGAAATAAATGCACAAGCAAGAGTGTTCCCCCTTGCAACATGCCAGGAGGCATAGCCGTGCCGCCCTGCTGCAAGTGAGTGATGGCTTTTTGCCTTTGAATTTAGACTTCTTCACACCTTCGTTGAAATTCATAGTAAAGTTGGCTTTCGAAGTCAAGGCATAACCATAGAAAACAAATGGTTCCAATACATGATTGTCTTGGCTTGTGGCAGCTTAGTGATCATAATGGGGACCAGCGACGGCGTTTAATTTCTGTTTTCTGTGTTCGCTGATATCCATAATTCAAGCCCCAAACCTGAAGCACAATCATCGGTTGCTGACCAGGTGGAGACCTTCCCAACAACATCCTCAGCCGGCTTCTACCTCTCTTTCCTCTTGGATTTATTTGTACGGCCTCGCATGAAAATTTGGGAAACATATTTTCTAATCCTGCCGAACTTATAATCATATACAGTCGTACTGTGCCGATACGATGGAAAACCTTCGCTACTACATCCGAAGAGAGATGGTTGGGTAGATCCTGAACGAGAAGGTTTAGGAGCGCTATAGCAACGTCAACTTCGAAGTCAAGTACCGACCACAATAATGATAGAGAGATGCTCATAAAGGACCTAACTCTGACAGTCAGCACCCACCGCCTATTGTTCACGTGTGACAGTCACCGGTCACTATTGGTCGATTTGAGTTGCATCCTATCCGTCGATATGAAGGTATCGACAATCACATTATTTAGGAAGAGGGAGTGTTCACTAAGAAGCGGTGGCTAGAAGTTAAAACAGTCTTTAACGACAACATCGCACTGTCACTTAAGAATCTCAATGAGGCACTGGTGCAGATTCGTGGGGCATTGAACAAGGGCGTCTGGAGGTTGGCCTCACAACCCGCAGAGCAGTCGAAGCCAGCCCTCTACGCCGGCATCAACAAGCACATCGAAAACCAAAAACAGTAGATCGCCCAGAAGGAGCAGAAGATAGCCAACTCATTCACCAACTTTGAGCATCTTTTCCAAAATGCTCGCGAGCTGAAGGAGGTTATCGGTTTTCTGAAAGAAAACCTGAAGGCACATGATGAAGCTTTCCAGGGCAAAGGTGAAGTAGATGATATCCTCAACAATATGGGTTTCGTCTCAACAATCACCAAGGAAGAGGCCGGCAAGGACTACTACAAGCAGGAGGCAACCAACATCTACAAAATCTGTGATGAAGTGCTGTTCAAACAGTTCGGTGGGATGGTGCCCTTACTGGATCTCTACTACTTCTACAATAAAAAACGGCAGACTTGTTTGATATCCCCTGAGGAACTCATGAAGGCTTGCCGACAATTCGAAAGGATGGGGTTGGGAGCACGCATAGTTGAATACCCCAACAATGTCAAAATGGTTGAATCGACGACGTTTGACCCTGTCTCTGACTTCTAGAAGAACTTCATGCCGTTCTTCTCGAACTGTACTCCCGTCAAACCCGACGAAATAAGTCGCAAACGCAACATCCCAGTGGTTATTGTACAGCTGAAGATTGAGCAAGCACTCAAACGAGGACGCATTGTCAAAGACGATCGTATAGAGGGTGTTCGCTACTTCTAGAACCTTATCCTCACTATGGTGGCTTGACTGTAATTCCTAAACAGCGCTACTGCAAGGCAGTGTGATGCAGTTGCATGCATATAATACCAATAAAATCAATGTCGGACGAAGAGAAACCAAACTTCTTTCCGACCATGGTCAATATGGAGGGAGCTAGTAACCAGGAAGAGGACTAAGGGGCTGAGGGAGAGCTGCTCAAGGATGAAGCCGATGTGTCAGAGGAGCTGCGTATGTTGCTTCAGGAATTCAATGTTTATGATAAGAAGCAGATTGGAATGGTGCCAGCTGAACACGTACCAGCTATCTTCTCAGCACTGGGCTATCCAGCTGAAGACTGTAAGCACACCGATTGACTTAGTGTAGGAAATTGTGAAGTACGCCATGATGACCAAAGAGGGCTTCGTAACGTTCGACGAGCTGCTCTCGATCATCACAGAAACGGAGTTCAACAACGAGTTTGTTGACGAAGAAAAGCTGTTTGCCAAACGAGAGCTTAAGAGTGATCGACGATTACTTGGTTTCCTCAAACTCCTTGACGAGTATCGCAAGAAATGCGAGAAGGAAGGCAACTACAAGTAGGCCAAGAAATCAAAGATCAAGATTGAGGAGATCAAGGAAAAGGAGGGTATTCGCAAACGAAACTTTCTGAAGGTTGCACATATTGAGTAGCTGAACAGTGTGGAGCAGATCCAGAAGAAGCAGTTTGAGGAGTTTAGTACAAACTGGGATATCTACATGAGCCAGTACGAGGAGGTCGCTCTCGAATCGTTGGAGAAACTCAAATAGCGGCATATGAAGTAGCTGCAGGATATCTCTATCAAGGTACGGAAGGAAATGGAACCCAAACTGCACTTTAGCAAGTACATCATCGAACTGCGGACTAAAGAGAGGTAAGGTTGTTGACAACTCAGGAATCTTGTGAAGCTGCAACAGTATGAGTAGGCAGCCAAGATCAGAGTTAAGATTGAGGAGCTTTAAAACGAGGAGCGGCTAAACCACCAGGTTGAGGTATTACTTGCTACTAGTTTATAGACCAATGAAGTACTGTAACTAAGAATTGCGAACCTCAAGAAACAGCAGGTATCAGTTCTCAATGCCTTGCTCAAGAGAATCCAAAGAGATCGGAACCAACAGCTCCGCCAGCGTCAGCGAGACTCTCAGACCCTTATCATCAAAAACCGGAACATCCGCAACGACTTGACCCACAAGCATCAGTAGGAGGTGAAGCGAGCAGTGTAGTCCCTCCGGTAGTTTATGAACCTCAATCTTCACGAGGAGAAGGAGGAGAGGCGGGACAATACTGCCGACCGGCTGGACAAGACGATGAAGAGCGAGCGTCGTCCACGAATGGGCAGCATCAAGAAAGACATCAAAACCTGATCGTTATCGCTACCTCGTGGAAATTGTAATAGAAGAATGACGGATCTCGGTTCGAAGAAATTCCAAGAAGAAGTGAAGAAGCCGCTTGAAGCTTAAGGCTACGAGGTGCAAAAGGCACTGGGTAAAGGCGCTTTCGGTGAAGTGTTCCTCTCTACCAAAGGTACGACCATCTCGTTGATGCAGGCTCCAAAAACTATGCCGTCAAGAGCATCTGCAAACAGCTTGTCAAGAAGCGTCCATTCCTGTAGAAATACATCAAGCAGGAAATAGAAGCCATGAACCTGCTAAAGCACCCCAACCTGGTCATTCAAGAGAAGGTGGTCGAAAGTAATGTATTTGCTAAGACAGCCAACGACTACTACTTCATGGTGCTTGAGTTCTGTGATCAGGGCAACCTACTCACCCATCAAGCCAAACTCAAAACCAAATGCTTTGCCTTGAAGGAGGCACTGGAAATCCTTGTGCAGGTCATGCAAGGGTTGCGTGTCATACACGAAAAGAACTACATACACAGGGACATCAAAAGCTAGAACGTCCTCATAAAAAGCACAGAACGTGGGAGGATCTTCAAAATAGCTGATTTTGGATTCGCCAGACCAGTGAAGTCAGGCACTGCCAGCACTATCTGTGGAACCCAGAAATACATGGCCCCTGAAATCTTGAAGAACCTTCCGTATACTCGATCGGTAGACATCTGGGCCCTCGGTATCCTTTTCTTCTTCATGCTGTTTGCTGACTATCCTTTTAAAGGCCACGATCTTCTCTTCGATATTTAGAAGAAGTGTCTGAACGGCTTCAAGCTCAAAGATGCAGTTAAGGTGGACAAGCTCAAAGATGTCACGCCAGAGCTGGAAGACTTTTTTCTGCACATCTTTGTGGTTGACAGTCGAAAGAGAATGACATTCAGCAACATGGCGACACACCCACTGTTTACTCGTAATGCTATGGATTTCGAGTAGCATCGCAAACAGTACTAGCAGATTGAAAAACAGCAGCAGATCTAACATCCCCCCAACAATGACAAATAGAATGAAGAGGATGAGTGCTACCGAGCTGAAGATATGGCGGGATAGATCATCACAAGCCGCAACAAGCAGATCGCAAAGGAAGTCGAGACGGTGTCGTTTGAGATGGCCAAAATATAGTATTTGAGAGAATGCGCCAATGATTTCTACACCAACCCTGCAATGATGCTGCCAGTGGAGGATCGAGTAGCTATCCGGTACTATGTGCTCCGAGCATTCGTGTTCTACGCCAGAAGTCTGCTCACAACTCTGGAGCTCAAGAAGATGCCCAAGAGCTTCTAAGGTTATAAACTATCGGAATGGCGCGTCTTCAGTACGAGCGATGACTACAGCAACCTCCTCGACAAGTTTCGGCAGGAACTTATGAAGGGGTAGCTGGAATTTGAGGATAGCTTTTCACAGGCCGTCGATCTCGCAAGTCGAATTAAGATAAAGTACTTCAAGGACAAACTTACTCCCACTGTCGAGGACAGTGATTTTGAGTCATTCAAGCTGTGCTACCGTTCGGTGACTTCCTACGTGTTCAAGAAGGTGCATGAGAATAGGGATTTGGACAGCCATCTGCGCAACAAGATTAAACTGAGGCTGTTTTGCTGCCACATGGTGAATCGCATTTTCGACCAGAACGAACTTGAACTCAACTTCGAGTACTACACGAGATGGCTCAAGGGCAGCACTGAAGCACCTTCCCAGTCGAAGTTCGATTTCCGAAACTTCAAGAAGTGGGTAGCATGCTAGAGCAAGTAGAACCTCGATCGCAACATCGTGCTTCTCCACAAGATCTTCTTCAGCAAGTGATTGGCTTGAATAATTTATTAATGGCGGATTCCGCAGTGCAGGTGAGCCATCGTGGCCGTAACAAGCAATTTTTCTTCGGAGCTGGTACCAAGCCGGAGTACATCTAGCTCATGCTGCGCAAGGCATTTAGAGTGCACTAACGACTTCAAGGGCTTGTCAGCAGCAGAGGTACCAACTTACACACATTTAGGCACTCCAGTTGCCTTTAAGTATCTCACTAGACACGTCGAACGTACTGGTTAGCATGAGTTTACTCTGAAGCTGCAGTAGCTGGAGGAGGAACAGCCGGTCGCCGTCGAAGGCAACCACCAAAGCAGCATGTCGAAGTAGTCGGGCAGACGAACACCCCCGAGATAAAGTGAACTACCCAAGGAGCGCTACTTCATTGACGATTTTCAACTGTTCGTGCAGGAGGTGGGCCAGGAACATCAAAACAAGCTCTACGGCATTGTGTTCTTCGAGAGTCTCAAAGACGCGCAATTTCTTGGTAAGAAGATTCTACGGGAGCTGGTATATGAGTACGGTTCGAACATTGAGTTCTTCTACTCCATCTACCCATCCAAGATCCATACTGGGTCGATCCTGCTGGGGCCAGCACTAGTGTTCAGTCTATTCAGGGGCAGAACTATGCTGCTAGAACGCATATTCCCCAGAGCACTCAATGCTATTGAGGAGATCTGCTACCTAGTCAAAACGCTGATGAGTTCTGGTGAGCTGGAAAGGAAAATAGAATTAGCTGATAAATAACACAACAAGAAGCACTCGCAGTCTCGAAGAGTGCAAGTGGATAGTGTCTAGGAAGAGAAGGAGGAACCCAAGGGTAGAGTCATGGTGAAACGACCATCCTGCCTATCAGTGCAACCCCGACTGGAACAGTAATTCGAACATCACATACCTTACACCCCGGAAAAGGGAAGTCCCCTAAAGGACGCGTCACTAACGAACTCTCCGATCCTTCCACTACGGAAACAAGATACTAGCGAGGTATGGTAGCCTTACACAGTTCCCAATAACAACAGTAATATCTAGCCACCTGCTAGTAAAGCATCCCAGCTCAATTAAATCTCCTTCGATGAGCATCAACAAGTACAGTTTCCCGATTGGTTCGCGGAAGGAGACACTCTCGAACCTTTGGAGAAGGGAATAGTTGCGAGCTTCATTAGTAGCGAGGATACGGGTTTCCTCAAATTTTGTCAAGGGCTGGATCTCACAACTCCAAGCAGAAAGGCACTCGTCGTGCAACTTGTCAAGGTCTTCTGCAAGGATAGGGTGGATGCGGTTATGAAGGAATTCAGCCTTCGCGAGAGAGAATATATTGAAGGCCACCAGAAGAACCGTGCAAGTGTAGTCTTTAGTACTCTCCTCCGCTTCCAGAAACTTGGCAATACTCAAAATTTCATCACTGCAATGAAAAAGCATTTAGAGAGTGTATTCAAGGCTCCAGATCTCAGCTATACGCAGATCGCACAGAAGATCTACGATGAGGCTAATGTCTTCAAAATTAAGCTGTTCGGAGATGACCGTAAAGAAGAGGAGAAGAAGATGAAGGATACCCTGCTCGCGAAGAATCCGAACATCCAGGACCAGATCAGACAGATGACAAATACCTTTCACTATTCGGATACCTCTTTCGTCTTGAATGTGGAGGACTCCGATAGGTACAAGGGACTGTTGGCACGAGACTTCAACGAAGCTGAGATCGACAGGATCATGCAGCTGCTTCGAAATGGCGATCCCTTTATTATTAAGTAACTCGATGTAACAAGCCTTACCCAATAAGCCGTGGAGCGTCTCAGGTACCTTTTAGCCTAGCATAGAAAACTGGTGAGAAATAAGAAGTACCAGGGTTAGCTTCTCAACGAGCTGGAAAGCCCATCGCTGCGCCCCATTCGTAAGAAGATAGAAAAGTTCGGCAACTTCAAGAGCTTGATTTCATACCTGTACGAGTTCAAGCGGATTAATAAGAAGCAGCTGAAACTCTTCTCGTACCTGTACGTATGGTAAGACATCAACGTGCTGGGCGCCTTCGAAGCATACTCACTGAACCATATCTTGGAGGAATTCATCGAGACAATGTACATCATTGACCAGATGTACTATACCCGCAACAAATACGGGTTGGTAAGCACTGTTAGCTATGCAGGAACTCAGCGAAATTGAGAAGTTTAACGACATTCTTGAGCACCAGCTGGAAATACTGTTTACCCATAAGGAGGAAATCAGTTTGGAGGATAGGTTGGCACTCGAAAAGCTGGTCAGAGCTGGCGACACCACCATCATGAAGATGTACAAAGAGTCCAAGGGAGAGAAGAAGAGCACTTTCTTAAAGAACCTTGCGGAGTATGCTGCCGCCAAGCGAATAGAACTGGATGAGTTGGAGAACAACCGGAAGAGTAAGGAGGACAGTCGCCAAGCCAAGAAGAGATAGTGGATGGTGTTTCTTCAGCAGATCATCCCCGTGCACATCATCAAGAAGGTCAAGTTCACTCCATAGCTGGTCTATGAATGCCTCGAGAAGAACGAGCCCATCCTGCTGGGCATCTTCGAGCTCTATGAGACTACCAGTGACTTAGTCGACTGGATCGAGAACTTTAAGCTCTACGTGGGCAAGCTGCAGAAGATTCACTGCCGAGTGGTGATGAATGAAGTGCTGGAAGGCATGGGATGTACAGATCTGGATAAGCTCACCATGTCCAAACTCATACAGGGCAACAACAGCCTGGTGCAGGGCGTCTACCAAGTTTATCTGCTCACCAAGGACAAAGAGGACCTCGAGGATTCATTAAGGCGCATCCTCAAGATCAAATGATTAAACTGTATAATGAGGGACGAGGAATTCGAAAGGGTTGTCGAGTAGATCTGCTTCCTTCTGAAGCTGGATGAACCTTCGACACAGCAGGTTGTCGACTTCTACAGGAGGTTTGCGAGTGTCAAAACGCACAGCTACCGCATTGAAGTAGTTCGGTGGCTAGCTTGTAGATTATCATATCGGCATGCATCTTTCTCGTCTCGAAGATACAGGAGGACGAGCGGAAGATTCGGGACATTGTGAACGTGTGCTACGTGGTGACCACTCTGTACAAGAAAGCAAACATCCTGAAGGAGAACGAAGAGATTGAGTACGTCAGCTTCGAGTTTATGCGGGAAGGCTTGAAAGACCCTGAGGTCATCGCCGAGCTTGTACCCAGCTTCAGTTTAGAGAAGGTACAGCTTGCATCGACCTAGTACAACGACTTCAAGAAGGATATTCTCGAGGCATAGCAATACCTCCTGCGCATCCTCAACTACAACTTGGATAGCTGCAAGCATGCCAACTACAAACTGCTGCTATCCTACATGCACCACTTCAAACGTACCGTTCGTTGATAGGCTAGTTCCCAGAGCAGTCTGTGATCTCATCCTCAAAGTCTACAACGACAGCATATTTGCGGGGGTTCGGTAAAGTCCGAAGGCCTGTCTGCATTTCTCCTTGCAGTTGGCTTTGAAATGGCAACAAGTGTAACCACCAGCACTCGACCCCGTGTTGCTTCAAGACGACTGGTGGCAACGTTCCATGGAATGCAACCTCGACGAACTTCAGGACTACGGCATAGGAATGATGGAGTACTACCTAGCAAACGAGCATACCAACTGATGCAATAACTGTGCGGCTGTTAATTTGTATTATATCGTCTCGGAGTGCAAGCATGAGCAAGGACGAGGTTCAAGCTGTACTAGCCAAATACACTTACAACCCAAAGGCAGGCAAGGAGCTCTCACCGAGGCTCGAGGTGTTCAAGGGAGTGCACCAAGAGAACAACACCCCCGTCTGCATCAAAATTCTAAAAGGTGCCGACCAAGAACAACTGCGCTACCTCCAGAAGTTACGCGACACTAAGTCATAATATGTCGCAAGGGTTTTTGATGTGGCTTCGAACCCCGAAAGAGCGGTTGCGGTGTTTGAAGATGCCCCCTATGGTACCCTGGCAAATGCAATGACCAAATGTCGTCGATTGGAAGACTCCGATGCAGTGTTTGTTGCCAAGTCCATTATCAACGGGCACATCGACATCCTCCGCAGCGGCGGAAAATGGGCTGGAAGTTTCGCCGATATCGAGATCACTGAGGGTGGGCTAAAGTTATCTTGGAACGGCAGTGAACCGAATGCCGAAGAGAACCCTGTACCCAAACTACTGGAGAAGCTGACTGCGAGGGACCCCTCCGAAGAGAAGGGACTATTACCTTTCCCGGACAATAAGCAGATATTGGATCTGGTGAAGGTATCAAACGAAAACGCTTCGGAAATGAGTCTTCATCCTTTGCTGAAGAAGCGAGACAAGGTTTATAAGAAGAAAGGCAAAGGTTGGTTAGCTCTGAAAGAGACGAAGTCGAAGGGGGAGTACTTCGAGGAAGTGGTATATCTTGCAGCTTCGCCGATTCACGGTTTCGTGAGGGTCAAGGCCTACGAACAAGGCCAGCTCGAGAAGTAAGCACTTGCCTTGAACAAAACAAAGAATACATTTGTGAAGGTTCTTGACGATTACGATGAGGGCTCAACAACCTACATCGTATCTGAATACGCCAATGATGGCAACCTACAACAATACGTAAACAAGCTGAAAGCAGCTAATGTGAGACTGAAGGAAGACCAGATTGAGTTCTTCCTGTACAGTCTTATCGATCCTCTGAAGCAAGTGCAACAATCATCACTGCAATCAATCAATTCCATGCACATCCGGAACATCTTCATCGAAAATGGTATTCCAAAGATTGGAGAACCCGTGCCAATGACCGCGAAGATTGAAGATCTCCTGCGAGACAGGTTTGATGTGCCAGACTTCTACCACTCCAAGTTCAAGAGCTCACCCAATACTCATGACCCCAGCTTTGATACGTACTCGCTCGGAATACTGCTCTACAAGCTGATGTACACCGAATATCCAATCTTTCCAGAGGGGCAGGTGCACATTCCCACCACTCCGTCGTACAACCAACGAATAAAGACAACTCTCGAAGTGTTCCTCAACATCGGTGGGAGGCTCTCCGAGCTGGAGAGTAAAATAGAAGTCAGCGAAAGCGTTAAGAAACAGATCAAGGAGAACAAGGTGAAGCTGTAAGCTCAAAAAGTGAAACCTAACCGACAGAGCAAAGTAGCAGCATTGGAAATCAATGAAAGCAACAACAACATCGAGGAGAACGATGAATTGCTCAAGCAAGAAAACAAACCGGAGGAGAGCTGTTGGAAGGCATTATGTTAGAACTCAGACCAAGACCAAGCTGGCAAAATATCACAAAGCTTTTACATAGAATGCGAGAATTCACCGTTCAGCAAGTACCGTATGTGCACAAAGATTATTCTAATTATACTGTTCTACATTCTCGTGCTTTACCTCTGGTTCCTCAACCGCATCTTCGACATGTTCGTGAAGACTTCAGTGTTTCAGCCCCTAAACGTGAGCATCTCGAGCCAGAACTACACCGTCATCACATCCGATACCTACAGCTTCTACACTTCATTTAATGCCACCGGCACCAAGGACATCTCTGCCTTAAATAACACTCTAAAGTGCGCAGTGGATGCCAACACAACTATCTACTCGGGCTACGTCAAGAGCAGCTCAGTGGGATGGATACTATTCCTATCGCTTGCCCTTGTAAGCTTTGGTACTTGCTATCTTTAAACTTAGTCTTCTTGATTCTAGTTAAAGTGTTCCAACTGGGCTACTACGACTCCATTAGGGCGGTGTTCAACTATCAGACGCGTCGACTGAACTACAACATCTCCAGCTACATTATTTTCAATTTGGTGTTCGCTTTAACCCTGTTCAGCCACTATTTCATGTTCAACTATATCTATGATTCGCAGACCACACCCTGTTTCGGTGGGGATGCTACTCTGTGGTTTACCAGCAGCATCACGCTGTTTACGGACCGCAGCTACGTACATAATTGCTTCATACAGCTCTTCCAGTATGTCATGCCACCGGCTTTGGCCTGTTTCGTGTTGCTCATTCTAAACTTCGCGCAGATACTTGTGCACTAACGTACCAAGTATTCAAAGCTATTCAATCCGATAGTGCTGTTCGGACCCTTCTTGCTGGCACTCACAATTCTCATGAGAGTGGGGGTCTACACACCCTACAAACCCAGCTGGATCAACTACAGCGTCTGGATAACTCAGATCCGCAGTGCCAACTACATAACAGTGTTAGGCATGTTCCCAGAGGCCATGGTTTTAGGAGAGCACGTCATCTCCTTTGCGATTGACTGGATCTTCTGGAGGTGCCTTGACAGGAAGGTGAGGACTATGGTGCACGATTAGTCCGCTTCCGAGGAGTTCAGAGACGTCAATAACCAGATCTGATTCATCCATTACATATCAAAACTTCGGGACTGTGCCAACACTATTTGATGTTGCATGTTGCTCTAAGGAGAGCCTTCAGCACTCACAGAATATTCACTTCCCAGGACATTCCAGAAAGGATGAGGCTCTTCAGAGAAGAGAGAAGCACAGTATCAGAACCTGCAATGTTCAGCTATCCATCCTACCTGAGAGAAATCAATGCGAAAGATCTGCAGCTCGAAATTGAATAACACAAAGTACCAGAGAATGTGGCGCTATTGCATGCTCTTGCTCACATTGAATTCAATGCGTTTTCGGCCTATGCTGATACTTACTTTCGTTTCCGCAACAATCTGCCACAGTAAATACGGGACACTTTTGGAGCAGAAGTTGCGGGAGTAGCTGAAGAAGAAGCAAAACATTTCACACTGCTTTATAATAGGCTGGCACAACTTGGGAACCCATATGGAAGTCTGCCTGTCATCACTGGCCTTACTCGAAATATTGCCGAAACAGTAGACGAACTTCTGGATCGGTTGGTAATCATCTCGCTGGTTCAGGAAGGCAAAGGCATGGATGCATCTCCTCGACTGGTGTCAAAGATCAAACAGCTCGGAGACCGCTAATCGGAGCAAATACTTAAACTGATAGCAGACGAGTAGGTTGGGCACGTCTCATTCGGAGTCAAGTGGGTCAAGAGGTTATCAGAAATCGCCGGAGTAGACCCTACCTCAAACTTTAAGAAGGTCCTTGCAAAGCGAAACATAAAACTCGGAAACGTGAACAAACAATTGCGCTGCAAGGCTGGCTTCCCGGAGGAGTGGTTGACTGTATGAATATGCGAGCAATACAGTACTATCAGAGATACGGTAGATTTAATTATTGACTTTCTGGATCTTCGCACAGAGCGCTGATGTGCCGAGTTTCCGTCTTCGTTTTTCGGATTCGAAGTTTGCTTTTCTGCCAGTTGCTCTGATCACTGAGAAAGAGGAAGTTGTTGGTAATCATTGCCGATTCTGCCCCTTCCTTTCGGCAGCTGCGACTCAACACGATCTTGGCTTGCTTTATCCGAAACTGGAAACGACGTTACTTACGGCGAATTTCCTTCTTTTCAAACTCATTAAGGGTTCGCATTTTCATCAGGTCTTTGAGTTCGGGACGGCGTGCACTGATAACGAATGCTCGTAGAGGAATGCGATAGAGCTAGCAATCGCTGAGACACTTGACCTCGTGACTGTAGTGGATGGTGCTGCTCTCTGCCTCCAAAAACTATTGGAGGCCAACGGTGTGAAATTGCTCAACAGCAGGAGCTTCTACTTCAGTTATAGTACCCTTCATGATGAAGTATATGTATTTGGCAACGCTGCCTGCATGGCTCAGCTGTGTCCCTTCCTTCAGGTTCAGCTTGCTGAGAGCCAGTAGAAAGTGAATCCTTTAGTAGTCACCCATGTGCAATGTCCATTGGAGCAATTTACATACCTCCTTCTAAGTTCGCTGAAGTTTGCAGTTAAAGTGTTCCGAGAGATGCTCCATGAAGATCTTGGCAGGCACGTACACCAACTAGCTATCCTCCAAGAGCGTAATGCAGCGTATCACCTACCCACTGAGAATTTCTTCGTGCCCAAAGTATTTTCCGTGGCCTATGACTGCCTCTACTCCCCGAAAATTTCTCATTCGAACTTTCCCAGAAAGCACCATCCAGAAGTACTGGTTACTGTCTTAAAAATGCAGGGTGTCGTGAACTTTCTTGCAAGTAAACCTGAATTTATGCTCTAAAGTACTTAACATGATTATAGAACTGTTCGTTTTTTACTCCCTCGAAAAGCCACTCATCGAAGCGGTTCAGCAAGATCCTTCGGATGGAATTACGGTCATCCAAGGAATAAGTATCCTTGCCGCAGATCAACGAGAGCATCGTAGCCGATTCCTCATCGATAAACTGCTATTGCTTCAGATGGTGCTCATAACCCAAAGTCATCGAACTGTCAGGGGTTATGATGTTGCGCATCAGGCAGTTGCGTACCTTGTGGATGCTAAGGTGCCGGTATCGCACGCTAGTGTTTAGCAGAGAGTCATCCAGCCGGAAGTCCGACATCAATTATATTTATATGCTTGGCTTCGTATGAGGTGGTTGAGGGCCTCGATAGAACTCATAATCACTGCAGACAAGCCAACAGCTTGCGCTCGATACCTAGCAAGAGCCTCAGCTTTTCCTTTCTCTCATGTTAGACTTGAGGGTACCTGTGGGTTGCGTTTGCTCTCTCTTCTACGCTCCAGGGCAGAACGATACTCATTGATTTCGGTACGCGTAAAGAAACGTTAGACTTCTCGAATATCCTGCATTCGCTGGTCCAAGAACTGGAAGGGGTTGTAGGGCGGTCGATACTCGTCGAACTAAAGGAACGTGCTCCGAGGTCGCTTATACTGAGGTCTTCGTGGAGTTCGAGCAGCGGGAGCATCTACTTGCTTTTCCACCTTCTTTAATGTTGCCTCAATATCCAATAGTTGCTGCTGCTTACGAAGTACATTGGGTTCACGTTTGACAGTTGTTTTAAAGATGTCCTATTCATCTGCCTGTACTTCTACCGAAAAGCGTTGATCCATTCCTTTTCGAAGGCTCTGCGCGGGCAGCAACTTTACCCTTGGTAGCTATGGGTTCACGTAAGGTTGCAACACTCGAGGCCGACCACTCCACTCCAGCTTTTGCAGCGGTCTCAACTAGTAGTCCCTGCTGAATATATTGGGATCTGTGCGTAATCTATTGGTCTAGTGCTGCAACTTTGGTAGAACTTCCTTTTGGAACTAAGTTACATCGATGGGACCTGTTCCAGCTCGTTGCTGTAGCTCTTAAAGGGTAATCTTCTACGGACTTCAAGGTTCAATTGTTCAGGAGCAGCCAAATCTACCATAGTGTGATGCCTCCTTTGCCGCGGTTGTTGAAAAAGCTGTTCGAGTCTGCCTCGGTTGTCTCTCACCAGTCCTGCCTATGCCCTCTCCTCAAGAAAGAGCCGTCTGTACTGCCGAAAGAACTCCGACATGGGATATAAATTTTATGTGAGGAATCGACCAACTTCACCAATCCCGGTCTTTTCTGATTTGACTATGCAAGAGCACAGCACTCTTTAGTTAAATCCTACATGGCTGCAGCAATCCATAATATATCCAATGGACGGACAACGCCTCATCGACGAGGAAAAGCCAGCGGTTGACTACAAGAAACGCTTCCGCATTTGCTTGGTTGTGTTAAGCCTAGTCGTGCTGGCAGCCATTGCCACCTTTGTAATCTTCATCGTACGCCTTCATGTTAGACTTAGATCCAGCTCAATGATATCGACAGCTAGGAGTCCAGCATCGCAGACCTGAACCGCCGCATCGAGGAGATCCGCACCAACCGGAACCAACGTTACCTGTTAAAGCAGCTGCAACTTGATCAGGTTCAGCTACGCACTCTCAAGATCCAAATCCCACCCCCCACAGAGCTGGGCGATGATTAAAAACCGACTGTGCGCAGCCTATTCCTCGCCAACAACAACATCAGCTTCTATACCGATAACTCGGTGCCTGCCTTGAAGGACTTAGACCTATCCAACAACAACGTGATTGATTTCATGAACAACTACTTCCCGACGGCCACCAACTTTACCATATTCAAGAACCGGAAGATGGCACGCTTCGACAACAATAACCTCGATTCCATCGCTACCCTTTACATTGGTACCAACGAACTTTCCAGCTTCAGCAACAACTTCCTGCGATCCTTGACGACCCTCTCCATAGAGGAGAGCCCCGCTGAGTCCATGAAGTTCGTTGGCAATAGGGTACAGGCGCTGAAGGTGCTCAACCTCACCGGCAACAATATCAGCGACTTCAAAGGGAATACTCTAAGTGCTTTGGAAGAACTGTATCTCGGCCATGGGAGCATCCAATAGATCGATGATTCCATCGTCAACACTCTGTTGAGGATCGCCCATCTTGAATACAACGCATTGGGGAACTTCAGTGGCTACACCATCCCTTTGCTACGGTACCTCAATCTTGCCAACAACCGACTGACTGAATTCACCAATAACAGATTCACTTCGTTGGAGGAGCTGTACCTGTAGCATAATCAGCTTCCAGCATTCCCCTTCAGCGCCACCAGCTACGACCGGCTGCTGAAGTTGGATCTCAGCGATAACAAGATCAAGAGCTTCGATAATTCTGCCAACTTCGTCAATCTCACGCACTTCAACATCTCCTACAATGAGCTCGATAGCTTTGCTAACAACAAGTTTTAGGTGCTAAAAGTCTTAGACATCTCCCACAATCAGCTGCAGGCCCTGGTGAATCCTTCCATCAATTCTGTGGAGGAGTTCTACCTTTCTGATAATAGGCTCAATACCCTCAATCAGCTCAACCAGCCGAAGATGAGAATACTTGACGTCAGCCGGAATGAGATTGAAACTGTTGATGGAACTACCTTCGATCAAGCCACCACCATCCGCATCAGTGACAATATCCCACTCAAGACCTTCACTAACAATAAATGGCCGCTTATTAAGACCCTCGATTTCGGCGAATCTTCCCTTGAAACCTTCAGTGGGAACACGCTTTCATCCGTGACTGAGCTCATAATTCACGGTGCTCTTCTAAACTTTGATATCAATACCCTTGGCGCCCTGAAGTACCTGGACCTTTCCTCCAACAAGCTGCCAACCATCAACCTGAGCCGATTCCCTGCCCTTGAAGAGGTTTACCTCCAGACAAACGTCCTGACCGAGTTGAAAGATATCAAGGTCCTGACACAGCTCCGCATCCTTGACGTCTCCAACAATGAGATCACAACCTTCGCCAACAATAACTTCCCACAGCTGACCAACCTCAACCTGCAGTTCAACAACATCACCAACTTCAGTGGTATTTCGCTACCGAAGCTTACCAACATTTCCTTCCGAGGCAACAAGTTGGAACAGTTCAACGATAACCAGTTCGGTGCTCTGCAGGAATTGGATCTCAATAACAACAAGCTGCAGAACTTCGTCAATAACAACCTCACCAGCATCAAGAAGCTCTTTATTAGCAACAACCCCATGGCCAAATTCGAAAAGGCAGAGTATCCGCTACTCACAGTGCTTGAGGCCAGCAGCAACAATATGACAAGCTTTGCTGAAAACAAATTTGAGCAGCTCGAGACTCTGAACCTTCCGTTTAATGAGCTGAGCAACCTGACCGGCAATACCCTCCCCAATCTCAAGACCCTCGAGGTTAGCTACAATAACTTCACGAGTCTATCCAACCTTCTGCAGTTCCGTACCGTCCAGAGTGGTATCTACGATAACAATCTCATCGGGCCCACTGTGGATGGTCAAGCTGCCGATAGTCTGTCGCTGTTGGAACTTTGGAGCAACAAGATTACTTCCTTCACGAACAACAACTTCGCGAACCTCAAGACACTGCTGCTCTACTCCAATGGACTTCAGAGCTTCACTGGTAACAAGCTTCAAGCACTCACAACACTGGACATCAGCAGGAACAACATCAAGGGATTTTCGTCGAGCGTCGATAGAAATGAATTCAACGCTCTCACCAAGCTAATCGCAAGCAACAACGAGATCATTTCTTTTAACCTCTCCACCGCTACTGATGCTGCTATCACGGACCTGTGGTTGGACTCAAACAATCTCGATAAATTCAGCAGGAGAACTATGAGCTCTCTCAAGGTGCTCAATCTTAACAAGAACCCTCTGCTCAATGAATTCAGCGGCAATAACTTCCCACAGCTCACCAACCTTTCCCTCAGTGACACTGCTCTCCTGGACTTCAGCAACTACCAGTTCTTCGACCAGCTACTTTCACTTGAGATTGCTAGATCTTTGCTGTCCAGCTTCGCCGACAATTCCTTCAACAAGCTGGAAAAGCTTGACCTTAGCAACAATTAGATCGATAGGTTCACCAACAACGAACTCGTTAACGCCTTTGAAGTTAACCTTAGCCATAATAACCTAACAAGGTTAGACACTAGCAATCGATTCCGCGTTGTCCGCACCCTCGACCTAAGTAATAGTCCTTGCTATGCAGGCTACAACCTCTTCGATGACGCCAACATCGTCAAGGACCTGACCGACCTCAAGATCAGCTCAATCGCCACCATCGATATCAGTACCATGTCACATTAGCTCTAGGCAACAACCCCAACATCGTCGATCCAGTGTTCGTTCGAACAGAGCTTGTTAAGGTCTATCCTAACGTTACCGTCAAGATTTGATTGTCAAGCCAAGATAGCATAACACAGTAGCATATCATTGAGAAGCATGAAAAGTTGTTTGTGGGCGGATGGCAACAGTAGGTGGTCCAAGGTTGTAGCCGGGTAGAGGCCCCAAGGGTTGCAGCTCGGTTCGTTGAACTATCTTAGCCGTGCATGCAGAGGGATCACAGTTCAGGTACTTGAACGTATTCAGGAGAGCGAATTTGCTGACTCCCTGCTTCCAAGTATCGATGTGGCGGAACGTGCTGAGAGCATCTTGATATGTTACCCCCATTTCTATCCCCAGGAGGAAGTAGATATCGTTGATGTGACGATCGATCTCCAGGACGCTGAGGTAACCAGAGTCGGCGAAGTCCCTGCGTATGAATATATCGTCGATGATAAGCCGAAGCAGACTGTCGTTGATGAGCCTTTACGATGGAAACAAAATCAAAAATATCGTTCTTCACGTCTTACCA
>ERZ724508.155-NODE-155-length-48893-cov-6.070785_pt1 | contig 48893 bp, 64 predicted proteins | sample MGYA00376041_ERZ724508 | MGnify/ENA primary metagenome ERZ724508 (study PRJEB28724, sample SAMN07190887) | wastewater metagenome | isolation source: effluent of sewage treatment plant in Hong Hong | place: USA: Christiansburg, Virginia | collected 2016-03-01 ...
ACCCCAACCCCCCTATACACCTAACATCGAACATCTACGTTCCAGCTCTTCCATTCAACCAAGTGCCTTTAGGAAATTCATTGTTCTTTGGTTTGATGTTCGTTTTTGCAAGACGTCTATTGCATGTCAGTGGGTACTACTATCACTGTCACTCCAAAGGCCATTTAAAGATCATGCAAGTACCCAACCCAAGATGTTCAATTGCAAATGCTACGAGTAATGTTCATCACGCTTGAGATGCCGATGCCGAGGGTGCTGCTTGGTCTTTCTCCTGCTGCTCCCCCTGCATTATGTATTTTTCAATTTCTGCTTCGTATTGCGCCAGCAAATGCATGATCTTCTCGTGTTCGAGATCAGCATCATACATCCCTTCCAAGGCCTGAACGGGTACGCCCGCTGGATCCACCAGCGACAACTTCTTACCGAACTGCTGGGCTAGCTGTTCCAGTTCCATTATAACTGTCTAACGATAATTTAACTCTCCAGCAATCCAGCATTATCCATTTAACAACCCCAAGGACCAGAAGGAGTATGTGACGAGACTATGCGAATCCACCACGGGCGATAACTTTTAATATTAAAATATAATCTCCCCAAAAGTCCTTGCTGGCTGCTTAATTTAATATAGCTGTTAGCACATGGATAGGGAGATCGAGTCGAGGATGCACAAGCTTCTGAACCAGAATCAAGAGAAGGAAAACAACTCTGAACTGCTCAACAACAACCTACGATTCAACTACTCCTCGCAGCCTGCGCTCTCCAGCAGCCTCAATTTCCAGTCGCGGGCCAACATCATCCGCTTGAAGGAGCTGCCCAGCGTCATTAACCTTGAAAAGAAAAAAAGCTCGCAGCTGACGCAAGCTGAGCCCATTCGCGGAAAGGGATCACTAGATGCTGTGCAGAAGTATCGCGGTGTTCCTCCTTCTGAAGCCACCTCCCGTACTGAAAGCGACAACTACACCTAGTAGTATGCTGCAGGACTATACACCTATCTGCTGGGCAAAGACAATCGATACGGGCAGTTTCTGAAAAGGCATGAGATCGATCAAGCACTCCGGGGGAGGATGATTGATTGGATGGTGGAGGTGCTTACGAGTTATAAGTGCTCCAACAGGACGTTCTTTAAGACTGTTGACGTCATGGATCGGTACTGTCAATTGGAAACACGGTGCTTACCAATCAGCAAGCTTCACCTTGTTGGAGTCACCTCCATCTATGTTGCCACCAAGATCGAAGAGGTCTACCCCATCAAGCTCCGCACTGTAGAGGAGAAAATTGCTCACAAAAAACTTTCCGAAAGGGAAATCCTTGACAAGGAGAACGATATTCTCAAGGCCATGTCGTTCAATGTGCTTGGCGAGAGTATCTTCGATATTGCCTGCCTGTTGATGTGCAGGCTGGCCTCCAGCTCATCTGTGAGGGATGTGGGAGTTCGTTTCACTGACAAGAAACTTAACGATTTGGAGGAGAGTTTAGCCCACGTCGCCAAGGTAGTGCTGTTCAATTACAGCATTCTATCGAACTATCCCAAGAACGTCATCGCTACTTGCCTACTGACCGCAGTTCTCACTGCCAACGGTCTCATGAACTCTGCAGTTCATTAGAAGGTACCATAACTTTTTATTCAGATTGTTGAGTATGCTCAGCACCAACAGCTTGAAGAATGCTACCAGGAAGTGGTCGATACACTCAAAGACTTCTACACGAAGTTTCCCGGACTGATGAACATGAAGCGCTTCAGCAAGGTCGACCACGACAAATTGGTGAGCAAGCTGTGAGGAACACCTGACATTTATTGAGTGGTTAAGCTGAATAATTCGCTGGTTGGCCTTTGTTATTATACAGTTGTTGAATGGGCAAATCGGCTATCAAGAGGAGGGCTTCAGGCGGATGCCAACGAACGGTACTACAAAGAAAACACCTCATTGAGAAGAAGGCTATGAAAGCTCATAAGCGAGAGAACAATGAGTAGCGGTCGCTGCAGGCGAGAGGCTTCAAGAAGAAATGTAAGTGAGTTGTGATGCAGTCAACCCAAAACAGCGTACACTTCCCGACTTACAACGGTTCAAGAAGAAGATTGTGGATAGACTGAAAGGAAAGAAGTCTTCATAGACTCTGCGGAGTGCTATCAGCCAGTTGGAGGAGCATCAGCAACATCACCTTGAGGACTACATGGAGCGGCCATAGCCATAGATACCTGAGGAATTGGAGGAAGACCAAACCATCAAGATTAACATTCGAGAGGGTAAGAAATACTTCAAGGAAATCAAGAAGGTCACGGAAAGCTGTGACATCATCATCGAGATCTTGGATGCGAGGGATCCAATGGCCTGCCGATGCCGTAACCTCTAACAGAAGATTCTCGGAATGGCTGGAGATAAAAAGATCATCCTGCTCTTGAACAAAATTGATCTGGTGCCGGTAGAGAATGCTCATCAGTGGCAAAATTATCTGAGAAGGGAATACCCAACGGTGCTGTTTAAGGCCAACCTGCAAAACCAGCAGACCCACCTTTCATCCAACGTGCTATTCAAGAAATCGTTGATGGAAAATTCACAAGTTGCAGAGGAAATGATCAAGTCGAGTAAATCAGTGGGGCCAGACCACCTTGTGCAACTTATTAAGCAACTGTCGAAAGTGGAGGGAACTAACCGAGCAGTTACTGTCGGACTCATTGGCTACCCCAACGTTGGGAAATCGAGTGTCATCAATAGTTTGAAAAGAACGAAAGCCTGTCAAGTCTCCAGCGTTGCCGGTTCAACCAAATGCCTACAGGAAGTGAAGCTGGATAAACAGGTAAAGTTGCTAGACTGTCCAGGGGTCATCTTCGAGATGCAAGACAAGACCAACCTGATCCTGAGAAACACCCTTAAACTGGACGACGATCTCGATGAAATTGTGCAGGCTATTCTGGAAAAAGTAGAGCACCCACAACTGCTCGAACTCTACAAAATTGAAACCTTCAAGGGCTGTGAGGATTTCCTTGCAAAAGTCGCCCGCAGTGCTGGAAGGCTCATCAAGGGCGGTATTCCAGATTTCAAGAAGGCAGCAAAGATGGTGGTGGAGGACTGGAACAAAGGCCGCATTAAGTACTTCACAATTCCTCCAAACGTAACTGAAACCGTGATGGAGGTCGAGCCTCTGCCGCAAATGTGATAGTGTGTGCTTGCTTAGCTTCCCAAACAAGTAGAATCAAGTGTGGATATTAACGCGATTCGGATGCACTCCCGTCCGAGCTTTGGAGTACTTGTCCATACCCATCATGAACTCCGAAAGGTTGAATTTGCTGACTGCAGATGCGGAAGGTTGGCTTGGGTTTGTACGGTTCTTCAGTCCATGTTGGTTGACGTACTACTCAACCTGCTTGAATCGGTCGCTCTCCTTCAGCTGTTTTATGCGATCGGCGGATGTACCACGATCGCCAAGCCAATTGTTTGACATAGTCTTTGGGCCTTCAACGTTAGTCCTGGTTGGCTGCAGAGCTGTCTCAGTGGAGGAAAAATCGTTGGTGGGAACTTGGCGCTCGATTTCCTTAGCCTTAAGCTAAACAATCCTCAACTTATTCACAAGCTCGTTTTAAGCCTACAAAGCCCTTCGCTTGGACTCCTCAGCCTCCTGCATCTTCAGTCGATAAGAGTTGTAGATCTGATTATTGAAGTTCTCCATTTCCTGTTTGCCCTTATCGAAGGTTTGTCGCTAGACCTCAATGCTGTTTGCGAAGTACTGTAGGTCTTCTTTTTTGCGATTCAGCTAGAGCTCCATCGAAGCCATCTCCATAGCCAAACGCTGCTTCTATTCGGAGACCTCACGCATTGCTTCAGCAACTCTTCGCATTCCTTTTGATTCCTTCTCGCTGATTCGGGTATACTCCTCCTTCAGCTTCTGCTACTCCTGCTGTCGGTACTTCTTGAAGCTCAGCTAACGCTCCTCGAAATCACTCTCCATCTTCTGGATGCGCTTCCTCTCACCTTCGATATTCTCAAGCTGCAGCTTCAATTTTTCTTACAAATCTTCTAGCCTCCTCTTTTCATAGGCATTAGTATGAGGGTCTTCCCTGGTGACATTCTGTGCATGCGACTTCATGCTGTCCAGTTGGTTCTTCAATGAAGCTACCTCCGATTTGTACATGGTTTACATCTTCTCGCGTTACCAGCTTGCCATCTCCCGCGTCCTCTGAACCTACTATTTTAGTAGCTTCTCGTTTCGCTCCTTTTACTTTGCCATCATCTCCTTGAAGTCTTGCATTATCCGCTCCTTCGATTGCTTTTCTTATTTCAGCACCTTCTCCATCTGTTCGTTCAGAAATTTCAGTTGTCGTTCATAGGTTTCCTTTACGAGATCAAGCTCTTTCTTATGTTATTGCTTCAGCTGGTCCAAACTTGGGGAAGGAGCAACTGGGACAGTTATACCGATTGACGGGGTATTCGACGGTGATGTCTTAATTTCGACAGCCTGTCGAGGAAGCGAAGTATTGGAGGTGAAGCCAGGCGCTTCAGCCGGCGGAAGTAAATTATACGAACCCTTCCTGTCCTGCCTGTTGCTTGTTGGTTAGAATGCTGACGGTGCATCTTTGCTTCCACCTGATGATGGTGCTGGTGTGGGTCTTGCCTCCCTGACCTCAGGTCTATCCAGGTTTAATGTTAAAGTCTCCTTCGGTTTCGATTCATTATCTTGGTTGTTTGAAATTGTTCGGTTGCGTAGTGGTGGCTTCATCATAGCTCCTGACCGACTGTTTGAAATATGCAGGGTATCCTCCTCAAGTATGTCATCCTTCTTTCCAATAGTGGTAGTCGCAGTCGCAGGCCATTTACTCTGTGGGGCAGTTTCCAATGAACCTCCCAACGTCACAGTCTTGGTCAGTGGCGTATCATTCAGCGAGAATGACTGCTTCGCTACTGCTGCATTGTTACCCGACAACGAAAAGCTCTGCTTGCCTCCACTGGAAGATCTCTCCTACTTTTTCTCTTCGATTGCGCCAAGCTGATTGGTAGTTGAGGGTTTATTCGATGACGGATAGAAGCTTTCGTTGGTCCACATCATATCCAGGTTGTTTTCACTAGCCAAGTTTCTTGTTGAAGTCAAATTGTTCGCTGGCTGGGTTACCGTCAGGGTTGCTTTTGTGGTGGCTAATGCAGACGGTGGTGGATCCTTACGCTTTTCCACCTTCTCGGTGAGCTACTGCAGAAGGTCATCGAAGTCGTCTTTCGGTGGTGGTGGCTTTAGTGTTGGTGGTTTGGCGGGTGGCTTAGGAGGCTACTCCTTCTTGCTCACTTTTCTAAAGTCATATCGGAAGGTACCGCATGCTGCTCGATCGTGAGCCTGTAAGGATGGTCGGAGTGTACCCATCAAGCGGAAGGAAGTCATCATCTGAGTTAGCGATCGACGTACCGAGCATTGCTTGGCAGTTGTTTGAAGAAAGAAACTGTAAGTTATGAAAGGACTGAGCGATATTATCGCGAATATTGAGCGACTTGATTTGTGAGAGACTCACACGTTGTCGGAACCACCAGACTAGGTTTAAGCGGTAAGACTTATAGTTGGAGTCATCCTAATTTATTCACTGGGGATGTCTTCGTCCAAACACAAAAGTATTCAGCCATCTTAAGCGCAGAATTCTCCATCAAAGACCATCCGTTTCTGAAGGAGGCACAGCAACAAAACGAAGCAAAACTCAGCGAGTTTTTGGAGAGGATTAGCGGATCGAAGCTCTCCATCTAAGAGAAGAAGGTTAAGAAGGATATCGAGCAGTCCAAGTCCACCTTTGTGAAGATAGACAAGGGTGTGGAGGTTCGGGTTCATGACCAGCCTCGCAAGTTTATGCCGAAGATCGTCGATTTGAATGAAACCAAGAAAGAGAAAAAGGCGGAAAAGATCGTTCGAAAGGAGGTGGAGAAGCAGCAAGGTGCAGCTGCCGCTAGTGGAGTAGCTGCTGCATCGGAACGAATTGAACGCGAACCTCAGAAGGAGCGGTTCAAGGACAAGCACCAACGCAGAATGAAAGAGTACCGCGACGAGGTGGACGAGGAACGACTTGACGACTACTATGACGATCAGGACCAAGACGACTACGAGGACGAATTAGACCCGGAGGCACGCAAGGAACTCAATAACATGCTCGGGCGATATCGGAGTTCCACGTATCGCGATCGCGACCGAGAGGAGATCATAGAATCGAAGCCAGGCGATATCGAAAGGGAAGAGAACTACAGCAAGATGATGGCCATGAAGGAGGACATGGAACAGGAACGGCTCCTCAAAGAGTAAAGGTAGAAAAAGAAGCGCAAGAAGATGAGACGACTGGAGCAAGTGGATGAGGAGCGCAGCTACAGCGACGACGACTGAACCAAGTGATAGCATAAGCAGATCAATAATGTAATGGTGAAGCACGTCACAGTTCGCGGAAGACCGGCGACTCGACCACATCGCTTTCCTCGAAACGGAGGTTACGGAAGGGTCCACGTTAGCGATCCTTGGAGCCAGTTAGCTTGGCTAACCTAATGAGCTTTTAGTTCTACGCGCACATCTGTTTGCTGGAAGCTGAATTCTTGTTCGGCTGTTGTGGAAGCTTTGTCGGCTATTCGTTTGAGAAGAACTGAGACATGAGCCGGCCGAACTCTGCTAACTTCTTCTCGAGGTCTCTCCTCTCGAGTTGGGTGATTCCCTCAAATGACTATCTTCTCTATTCGGCTTGATGGCCAAACAGGCTGAGTTTCTGTTGATACAGTCCCATCACCTCGCGATATCTCTCCTCTGACAGTGTCGATACGATATCCGTTACGTTCGTCTCGATGTCTTGCAATATATCATGAACTTCTGAGGAACTATCCTCAATCTCGCCTCTCTCGATATCGGCGATTTGCAAGAATTTCCGACTCTCCGCCCGAATCATTTTGAGGTGTTGCTGCTTCACTTGGTTTAGGTAGTGACTCATTCCGTTGTGGAACTCTTCAATCAGCTGCTCTTGCTCCAGGTAGTGAGTCTCGAGACCGCGCATGTACTCCGCATTGTCCTCATTATCCATCAACAGGGTGCGTGCACTTTCGCAGAACTATTTGATTTCGGTGTAGCGAGGGTGACTCTCCAAGGGCGATGAGCTGGCGGGACTTAAAAGATGTACTCCAGTACTTTGATTGGCTGATCCAGCTTTGTATTGCAACCTCACTACTTGAAATCCCTGGCTTGCGAGCAATGCACTACACCTCTCGCAGTAGTACATTAGATCGTCTTCTAACTGAATCTGGTACTCCGCTTCCTTCTGTGAATGGTTGCTACAGAACACCGATTTTTTTGGTGTCGTAAGTGCCAGCGAGGACAGTGGTTTGGGTGTCACATTCAACCCCTGCTTGGGCGATACATCCCGAAAACTGGCCTTGCTCTAATAAACGACAGTATTTTCATTGTGGTTAATAGGCCTCTCTGTCTTGACGGCTGGATGTCTCAACACGGTAGCATAGCCAACCCGGATGTTTTCTGGTTGCACTAACTGTCTTGCGCGGATGGGTGTACTGTTGAGTGGCTGTTTGCCAATCATGTTGCAATTCAAATTTAAATTGGTTTTGCAGCAACCAACCGTGATAATGAGCGTGGTGGTAAAAGTATCAGTTTAGTTCGTGCACTACCTGCTCAATTCTTTCGATTTAGCCCCTACGCAGCTGGTTCATCTTTTATTTTAGGAGGTCGACTTAGTGGCGGGCAGCCTATTCCTCCTCTAGCTCTTTGAGCTTCCTTGCTAGACGATCAGCTTCCTATTTATAAAAATCGGCTTCAGTTGTGATCTCGTCGCGACACACCACGGTCTTTTCGTAAACCTCGCGGAATTCTTCGAGCTGGTGCTACAACTCTTCATTACGGCCTTGGAGTTCGGTGAGGGATTCCTCTTGCATTCTCAAGGCGCGGTTCTGCCTTTCGATGAGTTCCTGCATCTGCTCTAGCTCCTCTGCCTTGGACTTCGACTCCTCCAGCGCCATTAGCCTTTGTTCGTAGACCTCCACCAACCTTCGCTTGTCGAACTGGTAGCTCGTTTGCAGCTACTTCAGTTTGCGTTTGAAGTCGTCTTCGATCGACAGCAGCATCATTTCTTTCTGTTTCACACCCCTTTTGAGTTCGTCGCGTTCGGTTTCGGTTTCGGCCAGTCGCTGCCGGAACTTCTCTCGCTCTGTTTAGTATACTGTTATGGTGGACTAGATCTTCTGCCGGTGGGCTTGCTCCTCGGTGAGTTTAATTTCCAGGCGATGTGCCCTCCTGTCCGACTGCTCCAGCTCCTCTGCGTAACTCAACACTTACTCCTGAGACTCATGTTGTCGCTGTGAAGACGCTTTATCGACGCTTCCTTCTCGTCAAACCGATTTTTGAGATCTTCGATTTTGGTGCGTTGGTCGCGCAACTTCTCGAGGTACTCGTGCTAGGCTCTCAGCTCGCGTATCTCCGGAAGGTTCATCGATGTGTTCTCTACGTAAACCCGCACACTACCTAGGTTACGGAGAACCCGCTTGAACTGCCCAAGTCCCGCCTCGTTGATCTCCATGAAGAATTAATTATCGAAAATACCTCGGATTGATGCCAGGCCGATTCCTCCGAGAAATCTATGTGGTGATTCGTAAGAATACCCTCCTCGACCTGAAGAGCCCGATGGGGCTGCTTGGCGAGTTCTTGATGCCGCTGATCACCTGCTCGATGATCTACGTGGTCAGCAAGTACAGCCAGTCGGAGAAGCCAGCAGAAATGATTCTCGGCAAGTTCATGGAGCTGCTCCTGCCTTTCTACCTAGGTAACGTCAACTCTTCGTCCATTCGCAAGTTCGCCCTATACTTCATCAACGAGCGCGAGGAACACTTCCGTACCTACCAGATAGTGTTGGGGCTGTCGAAGCACGGCTACATCTTCGGCAATCTGCTGTACATGTACTGCTTCACCAGCATGTTGCTCACCCCGGTGTTCTTCACCTTCGTGTATTTCAACCCACAGGAGACATTCGGGTTTGTGTACTATTTTGCGTGCTTTGTGGTGGGCAGCTGTAACTTTACCCTCGCCTTTCTCACGTTCTTCAGGGACCCAAAGATCGCCACGGAGGTTGTCGGCATGGTCTGCTCGATTTCGCTGTTTGCCTATTACTCGATTAATCTGGCCAAGCTCACTGGTAAACAATAGCTGTAAATATAGGCTGGGACTATCTGTTGATGCTGCTGCCGCAGCCGAGCTTCCCGCTTGCAATTCTCAATGGCTCGCACATACCGGCTTCGATGCTGCTGATTACAGCGAAGTTAGCGATGGTAGTGTATCTCTGGAGGGAGCACGGGATCATTCCTTTTGCTTGCTGCTTCAAGCGTTTCAAAGCCGCTCGACCGGTGGAACAGCTGTCGGAAGAGATCGAGATGGAGATGCTCGAAACTCAGGCTCGCGTCCAGTAAGAAAACACTATTAACAAGCCAAGACTTTGTCTGTTGAAGGCTATCGTCAAGCAGTACGGACCGCAGTACGCTCTGAACGGCGTGACACTAGCCATCAACGAGGGCGAGATTCTATCGTTGTTGGGAAGAAACGGTGCAGGCAAGACCACCTTGATTGACATCCTGACAGGAATGTAACAGCCTACAAGCGGTAGCGTTTAGATGAAGGAGTCAGTTTAGATGGGAGTGTGCTACCAGCACGAAATACTATACGGCGAGATGACAGTACAGCAGCAGGTGGAGTTTTACATTCGAGTGAAGAATGCGGAGATGTCCGAACTGGACAGGGTGCTCGGAGAAGTAGGGTTGGTGGAGGAGAAATCCAAGAAGACCAAGGATCTCAGTGGAGGCATGAAGCGAAGACTGTCCGTGGCTATCGCCATTATTGGAGATCCCCAACTACTGATATTCGATGAACCCACCTCGGGTCTGGATCCTCACAACCGTCGTGCTATTTGGTAAATTCTGAAACAGCTGAAGTACAGGAATAAGACACTACTCCTAACAACCCATCATCTTGACGAAGCTGAAATTCTCGCTGACAGGGTATGCATCATTGAAAAAGGGTCCTTCTTGGTAATTGGTAGCCCTAACTTTATAAAGAAGAAGTTCGGAATCGGTTATAACCTAACTGTATACGGCGCAGAGAACCTGCGCAGCGAACACAGGTCGATTGTTGAGAAGCACTTGAAGACTGTCGAGGATGAACAGATGGATCGGCACATAACTAGGTATACTCTACGTCTCAAGGATGAAGACAAGTTCTACTTTATTATTCGCGAACTGTAAAAGGTTCACGGGTTGGAAGTCACACTATAGCTCAACTCACTCGAGTAGGCTTTTCTCGCTATCCTCAATGACCCTGAAATACTAACTGGCCAGGCTGGAGTCAACCTTTCAAACACCTTCGAACAACGCTCAGACGTGGGTGCAACCCGGCCATTCAGAGCTATGCTTGTGAAGAACATTTTGGTGATAAAATCGAATCCCATTCGATCGTTGGTGCTATACTTCCTCAACATTCTGTTTGTGGTGATTGGCATAGCCATGAGCAACTTCATGGAGCAGATAGCCAGGGAACATGCTACTGAAGACATTGACCAAGCCAGAATGTCGTAACAAAAAGGAACGATGAAGAAGATGATGCTACTGCAGGGCTACTACCTTTCGGTAGGAATATATGTGGCTACTGCAGTCTACGAAAAGGAGAAAAAGATCATCGATGTGCTGCGTGTGCGTGGTCTACAGTGGTGGTGCTACTGGGCTGCTAACCTTCTCGTCGACTACACTATCTTTGTGGTTAACCTGCTCATCATGAAGCTACTGCTCGGTGATTTGCTGGACATCTGGTACATGTGTGGGTTCGGTGTGGCACTGATCGTGTTCTGCTACTGCTGCAGCTTCCTGTTCAAGTCCAGTGAAAAGTCAGTAAAGTACTTTACCGTCATCAACTTCTGTACGGGGTTCTTTGTTCCACTCCTCAACCTAATTCCCAATGAAATCTTTAAGGACACGTTGTTATGGATCTTCCGACATTTATATCCGCTCTACAGTCTCCAGTTGAAATTCTCTCCAAATGTAAATCCTTCCAGCCTCACTTAGCCGTTACCCGAACCAGTAAACTACTATGCCTTGCAGGTTGGGTTTTACTTGATAGTGTTAGCGTTGATAGAGTGTAGCATTCTCAAAAGGTTGAGAAGGCAGACCGATGAAAGGTCCTAATCAAGGGTATAGCTTCAACACGTGACAAAGAACTATAGAAGTGAAGAAGCCCTGAAGGGAATTAGCTTCAGTGTAGCCGACGGATAGATGTTGGGGTTGTTGGGTCCCAACGGTGCGGGAAAGTCCACGACCTTCAAGCTATTGACTTCCCAAGAACAGCCAACAACAGGAAAGGTATTTTTGGAAGGCAAGCTTCACCAACCATACGAGTACACATTCAAATCGATGGGAATTTGCTATCAGGATGACACCATGTGGGAGAAGCTATCCGCAGAAGAAATCCTGAAGGTGTTCGGACATTTGGTTGGCGTGAAGAACATCAAATCCGAGTCAGAATGGCTCTTCGACAAGCTAGAGATGGAAAATGTTAGCCGTAGTTTCGAATATCTCAGTGGAGGTAACAAACGAAAGTGTTGCATGGCTGTATGCCTCATCGGACAGCCCCGCTCCAAGTTCCTTGATTAATGTTCGACAGGCTTGGACCCAATGTCCCGCAGATCCATGGTCAAGGTGCTCTCAATGGAATAGCAAAGTTCGGTTGTATTCACCACCCATTCTATGAACGAAGCTCAAGCAATTTGCACGAAGATTGCAATCCTTATCAAGGGCGAGCTGCGATAGCTGAAGACTATTAAATAGCTCAAGGATAAGTACTACCCATGCCTCTTCGTTGACATCTTCTTCACGGGAACATCCAACGAAGTTCGATAGGCGCTGAGAACAAGGATCGGCATCTTCAACTAACGCCTGCTCGAAGAAGACGAGAAGAAGCTAAAGATTGAAGTCAGTAAGTAACAAATCCGTCTTTCCGAACTCTTTGGCAAGATGCAGTAACTAAAGATGCAAGGACTGATCCGTGACTTCAGCGTCTACGAACCAAACCTGTAAGACGTATACCTCAAGATAACAGCTGAAGAGTGACACTGTATACCAATGTTGCCGTTAGAATTTCCGTTGAGATTTATCTGGCTCTCTCGCGGCGAACGACATATTTAATCAGAAGCGGTTTGAAAGGTTCTGGGGTCGACCGATAAGCATAATCAATTACATGCGAGCCGCCAAAACTAAAGTATAGGAGGCACGGGTGGAAGCAGGCAAGTGGACCTGGGATAAGTAGTCTACACTAATCTTCGGTGAGTCTGGTAGTGCACATTCAGAGAAGGTCGCTTCCTTCGATATGGATGATACCCTCATCAAGGTCAAGAGTGGGGCGAAGTTTCCTAAAGACGCCAATGACTGGCTATTCTGGGATAAGTCAGTACCTGACAAGCTGAGGGAACTTGATAAGGATGGCTTCAAGCTAGTGATCTTCACCAACCAAAACGGCATCTCGTTGGGGAAGACCTCAGCCAGCGATATCCAAACAAAGATTCAGAACATCTGCAAGGAGGTTGGTGTGCAGATGACAGTATTCATCGCCTCTGCGGACGACGAGTACAGGAAGCCTTCGACTAGGATGTGGGAAATTCTCGAATCCAAACACAACGGTGGGGTCAAAATTGACAAGAAGAAGTCTTTCTTCTGTGGTGATGCTGCTGGTCGGAAGACTGCGAGGCACAAAGACTTTTCGGATACGGATCTCAAGTTTGCAGTGAACTGCGATGTCCCCTTTAAAACACCCGAAGTGTTGTTCCTCAACGAAAAGGAGGAAACTATTGAGATCAAGGGATTCAATCCCAAGACGGTGGCTACCGACGGTGAGCTCGTCGAGGGCTAAAAAGGAACCAAGGCGTTCGAGCCTGTTGAAAAAGAGATGATCATCTTCTGTGGTTCTCCAGGTTCCGGAAAATCAACATTCTGGAAGAACTACCTGCCAACCTACACGCGGGTCAATAGAGATACCCTCAAGACCAAGGAGAAGTGCTATAAGGTGGCCTAGTAGGAACTCAAGAAAGGCAAAAGCGTTGTGATCGATAATACCAATCCAAAGAAGGAGGATCGCAAGTATTTCGGTGACTTGGCCCGTAAGTATGGCTACCAGGTCCGCTGTTTCTTCTTCAACACCAACAAGGATACTTGCTTCCACAACGACTACATGCGAGTGGTCAACGACAAGCGCGAGCACCTTTCAGGCAAGGCTGGCAGCATTCCCATTCATACATGGTTCAAGAACGTGTAACCTCCGAGCACCAACGAGGGCTTCAAGGAGGTAAAGAAGATCAACTTCATTGCAAAGTTCAATGACGATGACGACCAAAAGGCCTACCAAACCTTTTCGAAGAAGTGACCGCAGAATGAATTCATTATCGTTATATGAGTCACCGCTTGCTGGACATCGACTAGTTCGAAATAATCACGACACTGGGGTATGGCACCTTTGGCCGCGTGAAGCTGGTAAGGTTACGCAACACCCGTGAGGTGTTTGCTCTCAAGATCATGAAAAAGATTGACATTATCAAGCAGAAGCAAGTGGATCACATCAAAAGCGAAAAGGAAATACTCAGTGCACTCAACCACCCATTCATCGTATCGCTGTAAGCATGGGGTTATGTAGCAAGGCAACGTTCCACGATGCCAAGCGAGTGTACATGCTGTTCGAGTATATACCTGGAGGTGAACTGTTCAGTAGGCTGACCAAAAGTGGCCGGTTCGCAAACGATGTCGCAATGTTCTATGTATCTGAGATCACCGATGCTATCTGCTACCTGCATTCCAACCAGATCATCTTCAGGGATATCAAGCCGTAAAACATCATGATAGATACCACTGGTCACGCCAAGATCATCGATCTAGGGTTTGCCAAGAAGTTGGATACGAGTCATAGCCGAACCTTTACCCTCTGCGGCACTCCAGAATATCTTGCACCTGAAGTGCTACGTGAGCAGAGCAAAGGCTACGGCAAGCCAGTGGATTATTGGGGAATAGGAATACTTACTTATGAGTTGCTAGCTGGCTATCCACCGTTCTATGATGCCGATGAACCAAAGAATATCTACAGCAAAATTATGCGGGGAGTCATCGAGTTTCCCGACTTTTTCCCACTGCGTGCGAAAGACTTAATTATCCGGCTTCTGAATCCTTCCCCCGATAGACGATTGGGTGCTCACGACGTACTTCAAACCCTTTATGTAGGATGGTGATTCAATCAAAACTCACCCATGGTTCAGCCGTATCAACTGGCACTCCATCCGCTCAAAGCACATTCGGGTACCCTGGAAACCAAGCCTGAAGAACCGTGCCGACAGCAGCAATTTCTAAGAGGTCACCTAATCGATGTCATATCCCAGCACCATCGCGATTCACGAGTAGCGCGTTTTCGACGATTTCTGATGGGAGCGTCTCTTCTCTTCAACAAGTGCTGACCGTTTGAGTTCTGTAATTTCCGGGTTTAAGTGCTTACCATCGGCGGCTAACTATAATCATTTTTAGATGGACTTCATAGCGAAGAACTGCAACCTTGGTCTCGCCCTTCAGGAGGTTTTGGCCGAAGTCATCAACAACGAGTAACTCAAGGATAAAGCACTCCGTCTGTACGTTGAGAGCTTCGAAAGCACTTACTCATCATGGAAGGAGGAACTCCCTTAAATGAATCTCACTGGCAAGGCGATCACTTCGAAGGAATACCCTGTTGAACAGGATCGGCAGTACTTCGAAGCAATAATCTACGAGCCATCTGAAACTCACAACCCTCATGGGAAGGAAAGCAAAGGAGACATGGGCCGTGGTCGTGATGCTAAGATTAAATTCGGGAAGATAGAAGCTATGGAGCCAAAGAATCTGAAGAACATTCGCGAGCACGACAAGAAGAACAAGCGTAAGCCTCCAGCAGTCCTAAAGGATCGTGGGCGCAAACAAGTAAAACCAAACTCAAGTGTGCCACCGATGGTGCCAGTGTTGCATACCCGCAACGGCGTCAACTGACCGATGCTTTCCGACTGCTTTATAATATTTCCTCAACTTATGAAAAAACATAGGAGGTCTGACTCTCGCAGTCGTTCCTACGAACGCAGCAGAAAGCGCGATGATAGTCGCGATCGAAAGGACCGAAAGCGCAGTAAAGATCGTGATCGCTCCAGGTCTCGATCGCGTCCACGCAAGCGTTAGGAACTGCCGCCAGATGAGGTACACTCAAATTTAAAATAGAAAAGGAAAAGTAGGTTCACGGACGCCCCTATTGATGCTAAGACTGAGCATAAACTGACCACCCTTTCCACCAAACTTCAAGAAAACTTGTTTGGATCGAAGGAGCAGGTCAAGAACCTCTCGTTGCTGCAGAAACTGAACCCTGCCAATAAGAACTTAGGTATTGGGCTGACCCTTGTGCCGACTAGTGGTGCGATACCTGTTGGGCTCAACACCAGCGTCATCAGTATGCTTACAGATGCCAGCAAAATCAAGAGAAAAATTACCCTACCCAAGGAAGGCAACTTCAACTACTCAGGTCTATTGATTGGGCCTCGCGGTAACAACCAAAAGCAGCTTGAGGAGAAGACCGGCTGTAAGATACTTGTTCGAGGGAAAGGTTCACAGGGTGGACCTGAAATGGAGGATGATGAAGATCTTCATGTGCTAATCCTGGGTGATAACGAAACCCAAGTAGCTCGGGCATGTGCTGAAATTGAACGCATCATTTTTGCTGATGAGGAGACTCTGAGCCGAATCAAACAAGAGCAGATGAAGCAGTATCAACAGGGTATTGCAGGTGAAGAAGGTACTTATGATCTTTCTTTGACGACTCCCTACGGTCCACCTTCATAGAACGCCTTCATTCTGGAAGTTCCGAACGAATGTGTTGGTCTGGTGATCGGCAAGGAAGGTGAAACCATAAAAAATATCGCTAAGAAATCCGGTGCTCTGAAAGTTCAAGTTGCCACCACAAGCGCACCTGGAAGTAAGTCAAGAAATATCTTCGTGGAGGGTGATGCTGAAGCCGTGGAACGAGTCCGAAAGGAGCTCAATCAGATCATTGAGACTCAGCGAAAAATGAACAGTGGAGCAGTCATGGGTTCCCACAAGATTGAAATGGAAGTACCTGTAAGACTCATCGGGCTGGTTATCGGTCGAGGCGGTGAAACCATCAAGGGAATCAACTCGAAGACCGGAGCTTTCGTCTGCCTAAGCAAAGACGAGATGCATGACAAAGCAAAGAAGATACTCACTATCAGCGGACCGGAAGATTTATGCCTAATCGCCAAATACGAAATCGACCAGATCATTCAGAATGGGTTGAAGAATCTGCAGAAGCAGGGTGGCCTGAACCAACTGGAGATGGAGATGATCAAGCCCATAACTCCGATATCGCAGCAGCTCGCTCAGCTCAACCTGCCAATTCCAACCTCTGTGCAGACCATCCGTGAGGACCCCACCATGAACTACTACGTAAACCAGAGCATGCACCAGCAGATTCCTAGCTCGAAGATCTTCGAGGAGTTCCTTGGCACCACCAAGGCAGTGGTTGAGGAAGTCGTACTGGAGGACGCCCAGCCCAAGAAGAAGCGCTTCCAGCAGCGATGATCAAGTAAATATATGTGATGATGAGACGGTGAGGTAAGCCGTTGATGGAGTAGGTCAGCCTGCAAACGATCTGCTGGTATAATTCGGTAGCTATTTCATACATTCCCATGGAGGCAGGAACACAGGCCGTGTTGCATACCCACTGCGTTCCCAACAGTCAGAGCATTCCCACTTTATCGCTCGCCCTATGTTCGCTCACCAGCAACGCCATATAGCCACCGACTGCAACCACAACTAACATGAACGGCAGGCACAAATCACCTCAGATGAACCGCTTTTCCTCGCTGTACTACTTGACGTTGGTGTTCGACTTCCTATCCTTCTTCAGTTCGTTTTACAGCTTTTGCTGGTTGTTCACGAGCGTTGTGTGGAAGTTTTCCAGTAGCATCATCAGGTTCCGTTTGTTCGCGTCATCCAATTGGGGGCGGCCGATGGGGTCCTTACCCTGCTCCTTCGATACGTTGAGATCGATGAACTTGTTCGGTGATAGTCCGCTATTCCGGTAGTTGTTCACTTCTGGATGTAGGTAGTTAGACTAGGGTTGGCCCTTACTGAACTTGTAGTCGGGCGCACCTGGGCGTTGCTCTTCGAAGAAGTCTTTCTTAATGAAACGCTGCTGTTCGGGGTCCTTCTTCTCGTAGATAGAACCAACCTGGCTTGATTGCTTATTGGCCATCTTCTCCGGTGCCAGCAACACCAGGTAGAAGTCAAGTTTTGAGTAATCAATGTGCTCCTAACTCATGAGGCTGTTGAGGTACTTCCACTCGGAGACCACCTTATCGTTATTCTTGACTGTGGGTAGCACGATCTTGTCGAAGAAGGTTCTGAACACTTCTATGAGTTTCTTTTCACCGCTCATTTCCCCGAACTGATTATATGTTTTGATACACGAAAACGAGGTAACAGCGGCAACCCACACCCGTAAAGTTATGAGTGGAGGGAAGGGGGTTGAAAGTTGCTAGTAAGGGAACCGAGCTAATCAACCGTTGTGACAGCTCAATCGGATTTGGTCTGGAGCTTGAATCGTATTGATTTCGATGATGAAGGTGATCGTCTCTCGAACGTAAGATTTTCTTGATGAGATAAACTGTCAGAAGATATTAGGAAACATACTTGAGTTATTATCTATCACTGGTTCGACATAACTACCCAGAGCACTAATTTTCCTTAGCCAGCGATTCGCCAACCCCCTTCTCCGTGCTTCTCTGGACAACGGCACCGTCTTCATCACTGTAGTTCCCTCAACCTTCGCACAAACTCTGCCAAATAGACCCAGAACGTACACCAAGCTTAATCCCTGAATTTTATTGGTGCGGAGCCCGAACTCCGGAACCTCCAATATTCTAGAACATTAGGAAGTTAGCTTATAAAAGCAGCCCCGGGCCTGTGACGCATACAATAAATCAGTAAATCTCCTGACAAAAACCATGAACATTACCAAATCGTAAAACTTTGAAAGCGCGAGTGAGGGTTCACCTGCCTCCGAGAGGGACGCGTCCTCTTACAGGTAATTCCAGCTGAGTTCCATTCGTATCAGCTATGAGAACCGGTCGGAGGTCCGAGAAGTTCCATCCACTAGCTAGGGCAGGGAAGTTGTTGTCAAGAACTTCGTGTGTCATAGGATCAACAATGCCATCAGAAAGCGCACAGAAATACAACTTGGAAGCAAACTGATCATCCTAGAGGACCAATACACTTTTTCTGATCAACCAAATTCGTCGTAGGCGCAACGAGGCTCCAGCGAATGTGATACCACACTTTCCACCGCCTCCGCGAAGGCAAAGGAACAGGATCTCGAGCAATAATCCATTGGCAAGTCACGACGCGATAAGAAGAATGTTGTCAAAAATATCATCAAAGCCTACGACATTTGGCTAAAGGGAGGGACAAAAACGGACTCATCGGAAGCTCTCATTGAAGCCTCACAAGCACTCACAAAGCTACTCAACAAGATTAAGTTTAACAATCAACTGATAATGGCAATTCTTGGTAGTTCGGTGCTGGTCCCAACTTTCTAAGAGTTTTTGAGAAACCACGCTCAAAGTTGGCTGGCTTCATCGAAGATCAAGGACCGAAGCGCCCATGAGGACACCATCAACATCTACCTTCGAGCCTGCTCGTCTGGAAGACTTTAGAAGCCATAGTCATCCACATGATTAACTGGTGCACTATCATATTTCGCTTGCTCAGGGAATTAAGACCGTTATATTTTGTATGTTGTTGTTGCTTCTGCTCGTCGGCTATGTGGGGTGCGTACCATACCACACCAATCTGTCACTTTATCTCAACCAGAAGGTAGTCGCTATGCCACTCAGCAACTTGACGAGGAGGTGGATATCATCTTTAATTTTTCGGACTGGGCCTCGAAGGTAGACACGGTAAAGCTAAAGTAGAAACCATGTTGGAATGATCCCAGCACGACCTACCTGAGAATCGCCAAGGCTAAATAGCCGTTACGGATGCTCGTGGTCTGCGGAATCCATGCTCGTGAGCTCATTACGGTGGACGTATGCTTGCATTTCTTAAAGCACTTTACGGAGACACCCAAACTGTTGGATAACGTGCAGATGGATATGATTCTGGTTGCCAACCATTAACGGGAGTCGGTGTTGGCAGGCAACATGTGCAAGCGCAAGGATAGTGAAGGTACCGCATCTGTCAATTAGGCGTGGATCTAAATAGAAACTACGATGTGGCATTCGAAGAAGTGGTAGCACGAACATTGAATGTAGAGTTCAAATCCAACATAAGACAGCTATGGTGGGATCTATCCCATGAGTCAACCACTGAGCCGTTGTGTAGATCGGTTGCTAATGGAAAATAACTACACGATGGTACTCGATCTGCATACTGGCGAATTCAGCCTCTACTTTTTAGCGAAGCATGGCTCTGATAACTATAAACGATCCCAAGCCATGCTAAATAAAGTCCAAAAGCAGTACTGCAAAGCTTGTCGGGTAGCAGTCTTGAGGGAGGTCAATGACTCGGATGAGGGACATTTGTTCGCGTATGCAAAGGAGACTTACCATGTCGAGTACTCTTTCCTCTTCGAGATTTACGGCGGGTTTATGAACGATAAGTACATCCCAAGCCCATTGGTGAAATGCTTTAAGATCTTTAACCCAAATACCGCCCGGTTCAAGAACTATATGGTCAACAAATGGGTTCGCGCAATGGACTTGACTATGAGAGAGATACTTAAAGACAAGGGACGATGACGTTGTACGTCGTCTTGGCGAATTGAATCCATGTTGTCTATCATATTTAGATTGTGCCTTCGTAGACCTTGTATGCATTCGAGCTTAGGTAAAGAGTCCAGTCAGTATCAACTCTTGCCTTGAGCGTACCGCCTCGGTACTCGACAAACGCCTCGTTCTCTAGAATCCCCAAACTGAAACCAACTGTTACGACAGCGCAGGCACCCGATCCACAGGCAAGGGTTTCTCCATTTCCCCTCTCAATAACACGACATCGCACATGCTTTTTATCGATCACCTCCACAAATTCGATGTTGGCTGAATCGGGAAAGTATTCAGATTGTTGGATATCTGCTAAGGATACGAGATCCAACTCGTCCAATTTTCCCAGCCACGGATTCTAGCTGAGCAGCACAACACAGTGTGGATTTCTCAAACTTATTGCGGACACTTTGAGTTGTTTGTCTTGGCCTCGGTAGGGAAGATATTCATTCAGGAATCGGTCGGTAGCGGTAGTCTTGATTGGAACGTTCGCAGGAGCAAAATCAGCCTGTGCTAAGCCAATCTCAACGTATTCCATACTCGCTGTTCCTTTAATGGTGTGATTGTGAATGACTATCTCGGCTTGCTTGTCCAACTGGAAGGTCCCCTTGTTCTGTAAGTATCGGAATACGCAGAGAGTTCCATTTCCGCACATGGTAGCCTCATCGCCGTTGATATTCCAAATTCTCATCTCCACTGGTGACTTGTTTGTGTCGAGAGAAATTATGCCGTCAGCACCGATTCCTTTCTGTCGATGGCATAGCTGAATTGCCTGTGCAGGGGTTGGTTGGAAGTTTTCAAAGATTGCAAAGTCGTTGCCATTGGCCTGACACTTTGCGAACGATAAAGTTCGCTTCATCTATCGAGCACTCGTAATTCGGCTAAAGATTATAATCACGTCGTGGAGTGTTATAGAGAATATGCCCCCAATCGACTACACTTTCATCTTCTTAAATCTGTCTGCTGAGCAAACAATTATTCTCACTCACTTACCAGAGTAAGCAACTTCCTATCCAGTTAAACCAATGCCCGGATTCGCAAACAAACAGATAACGATCATTCCCGTAGCGACAACAAGTACTCGTCTTCGATCTCATTTTGTGGCCAATTGCTCAGGTCTGCAGCTGCCGGTCGGCAGTAGTCGAGGGGAGCTGATCCAAGTCGCTTCAGAATGTCGGATGTGTCAGACGGAGCGGCAAGACGATGAGCTTGAGCAGCCAGCTGAGCCAAATTACCATGCTCGCTTTCCTCCAATAGTGATACGATTTCTTTTGCATCACCAACCATAAGCGCATTGTTAAACCTACTCATCGGGTCTTTTAGTTTTTGTGCTAGCCGAATCATTTTGGAGAGCTTATCGAAGTTGCCTAAATAACCTCAACATGTACCTTGGGCAAGGAAGAGGAACGACATCTTGTCATATTGCTGGAGTTTCTGGTAAGCTACTTCCACGACATTAAAAATGCCCTGCTTAAGGGCTTCCTCACCAAGGATACGCCAGTACTCCGGACTATTGAGCTGATTGCAGATGTCATAGGCAAGTTGGAACTGTCCTGAATTGATTGCAAGCGAAAACCGTTATCGCTTATCGTCGATCATCTCCAGCGCAATAGACGAGTAGTCCTTATCGATAAGATATCCGATGAGTGCTTTCCCTTTGCGTGGCATTTCCTTGATCAACCTGTGCACGTTACCCCAGTCCTTTTCCAATAGCGCCATCTTGAAATCCAGCTCATCAAACTTACGGCACTCCACTTCAAAGATTTTGTTCTTCTCGCTGAAAGCGAGGTACTTGTAGTTGGCAATCTTCTTCACTAAGTGCAGTGGTTCTTCAATGCACTTGAGAATGCCTGTTTCGCCGTTCATCAAGACATACTTCCAGTGGTTGGCTGTGGTGTAGAACAGAAGGTTGTCACTCTCCCAGAACAGTGACTTCACTGAAAACTTTTCGGTAACATCGCAGACCTTATTGAAGTCGGCATCGATAATGACAATCTTGTTGCGACTGGCGAGGGCCAAATATTCGCCGCCCTTCACAACCTGCTTGATGATCATTTCGTCATCGAACTCGTACTGTCCTTGAATGACACATCGCTCGAAGTTAAATTTGGCGATGAGGAGGGTGGTAGCAATGAGAATGACATGATTTTTATAGCTGAAGATCCTTTCCATGGGAAGCATAAGCTTGATGGTCTTGAGCTTGGGAGTATCCTTTTGCACTGCAGTGCAGAAGTCAATTTGGTTTTGGTTTACTAGCACTGCGAAGATCGTATCGGAAACGAAGCAACTATCCATAGCTTCGTAGTTCTTCACGACCACTGGGAAGGTCAGATAGTTCTCCTTCTTCTTGATCACGAAGTTGTATTTGCCATCCTCCTCGACCTGCACCATGTAGAAGTGGGGCTGGAAGGGGCTTGCGAATAGCTTCTTAATCCTTGTGATAGCATTAGCCTTCTTCGGGTTGTACTGGTACAGTTCCTTCTTCTCGTTCTTCTTGGTGATGTCCCACATGAACAGTTCCATATTCTGGGCGAATATCACCGTATCGTTTTCAATGAGGGTGTACGGAATCTTTTATCTATTAAGTGAAAACAGCTCGAAGCCGTCGTCGTGGCCAGAAGCAAGCATATACCCGCTCTTCTGCAGTGCAAGGATCCAGTGACGCTGGCCTAGGTTTTTGTAGATGTCCACCTGCGCCTTCGACTGGATATTCCAAATTCGCACAGTCTTGTCCTCCGAGTTGCTGATAAGATGACCCGTCTTCGGGTCAAAGATGACGCAGGAAACATTATGAGTATGTCCCTTGATCTCAGAATCCTCCCAGGCCACTTCGCTGGTATATTTCCACAACTTAATCTTTCTATCGTCAGCTGAGGAAGCTATATAGTTCTGGGTTGGGTGGAAACACACCCAGTTGATTCCACGTTCATGACCTTCCAGCACCCTAATGCATTCTATTTCTATGCCTCCAAACGATGCAAGTTCCTTGGATTCGGTGAGTCGCTTGCGCAACACGGTGAAGTCCCATAAGCGAATGGTTGCATCAAGTGAGCACGAGACAATGAAGTTCTGCGTTACATCATGGCTACCTTTTCGGGATGGAACTGCGCACACATCACATAGTGGCTGTGCCCTGCAATGATATTTATGCAAGTGCGTGACTGATAGTTCCATATGCGCATGGTCTGGTCGTCCGAAGCTGTGAGTATCCACGGTAGCTCGCTGTGGAAGTATGCTGTACGCAAGTAGTCAATATGGCCTGCATCACCAACGTGTTACCTTTTAGAGTGAATAGACACTTCCTTTGTTTGTAGTTCCACACTTTCACAAAGGTGTCGTCACCCCCACTGACAAACAGCGGGAGGGATGGATGGAAGGAGAGTGCTCGAACCGGCCCTTCATGTTCCTGCATGGAACCTTAGGTACCTCGAACTTAGCAATGCGAGTCTTGATCTTGTAGTCCCAGATGGAGATGAGTCCATTATGAAGGGATACTAGCAACCATGGCCTCGTGCTATGAAAGGAAAGGCCCTTAACTCGATTGCTCTTCGAGGAGAACTTGTGTTTGATCATTACGTGGATTATTAAATTAGGTGGTTGCGCTGCCGGTTGTTTCTGATTGGTTCTGCAACCCGATTATCGCTAAGTCGGATTTGAATAAATGCCTAAAGTTCCCGATAGGGCTATTTCGATAAACAGTACCGATCGGACCTCCTGCAGCGATCCGACCGGTCGTCGCCTCGCTCGATGACTTCTTTTGAGTTTAATTGTTTAACATAGCGGACGAAGTAAGCGCTCGTCACAACATAACTAACACATGCGGATCCGTTCCTCGGGAATAATATCAGGAAGGCATCTCGAACGGGACAAACTCCATGCATCCGAGAACATCCTTGGAGTTGTCCTGCTGTTTGTTGGGAGGAGCTTGAGCTACGGGCCTCCTCCGTGCCTCTTCAGGGACCGGACTGAAGTATATTTTCTAGAACTGCTTGGTGGTGGTGTTGAACGCCATGAAAAACTTCCGCTCCTGGTTCATTGATGTGCAAATGGGGGATGATAATATTAATAATTATTTGGACAGAATGTGGTTACGGAAGTCAAATTAGGCACCGGCTCACTCTCCAATCGAACCCCAATCGACCTGAGCTGCCAGTCAAAAAGAATCATTAGTCAAGGTATGCCACAACTTCGGTAAGTGATTCCATTAGCGAAGCTCGATGGTCTGGATAGTGTGCCACCATCCTCTCAAACAGTTAGTTGTATTGTTAGTCTCGGATGATTCGGTTCTGCACAATGTGATGCAAAAGTGCTTTCGTGAGTCTTTAGTGATCCTTTAGGTCGCTCTCCTGTAGCCAAAACTCATCGTCGCTGTCTGCCGAGGCTGTGTTGGCTTGGGACTACAGGATTTTGTTGACTTCCTTTTCGTCTAACTTCAACCGTAATCCTTCCTGAGCCGCCTCTCGTTTCTCTCTTGGAGACAGTGCTACCTTCATCGGAGGCTTTTTGGCGGGTGGTCTGGGAGGAAGATGCTGTGGATTGATCTTCGGTCGTGATTTAGATTTAAGTTCCTTAAGCCCCGCTCGACTCTAGCATTGCTTGGTAGATTTGCCGCGATGAGAAGGCGATTCATAACTGAATGGATTCTGCCTATCGGGACGGTTCGTAGTTCGATCGTGCTCTTGACGCTGTCGCATCGACCGGCTTTTAATAAACAATATTATCCACTGATCGGAGCTACGCAACAGTTCCGATGGAAGTTCTTCACCGGCTGGGCTCACGGAGGTTCAGCTTTCTAAAAGTTTCCACTACTAATCACAATTCTTTGAGACAGATGATTATAACACATCAAGCAGCTGGTCCCACCCGCCGTCACTTCTTTTCGAACTTGTTCCTTTCTTATTCTAGCTTGTCCCAGTCGAAGTAATTGTTGTTTTCAATGTTATTGTGGTTCATGCACTCCTTTATAAGGTTTCGAAGCAGGTCGTAGTTTGGTTTCTCGTCGTAACGCAGCGTACGGATATGCTGGAGCATCTGCAGCAGCTCAGAAGCTAGGTTTTTACAGAGCAATTCCGGCCGGTATTCCATCTTCTTTTCCATGATCCGCTTGTACTTCTCCTCTTTTGTCTCAGCTTTAAGGTTTTGCCAGGGCAAAATTCCCAGCAAAAAGTAGGCCATGCAAAAGAATATGCTTTCCATATCGTCCCGACGAGTGGGTTCGATGCCCAAATGAGTATTTAATGAGGCGTACCTTGCCGTGCCGGTAAGTGACTTGCCTTCCTCGTACTTGATGTGCTTGCCATTGACCAGATACCTTTTGGAGAGTCCGAAATCGATGAGGTACAAACGGTTGGACTTTGTGCCAGCTCCTATCAAAAAGTTGTCTGGTTTGATATCACGATGCACAAAACCCTTCGAATGCACATATTCAACCCTCCTGATCATTCGGTCGGCAAGCATCAGCGTTGTCTTCAACGTGAATCTTTTGCCAAGCTGATTAAAGAGACTCTCGAGGGATGGGCCCAGCAGTTCCATCACCATGAGATTGAACTCACCTTCGGTGGCAGTATGATAGACCTGTGGAATGCCCTTATCGGCGACTGTGCTATCATTGAGCAGGTGTTGCATTATCTTCGCTTCCATCAGCAGTTGTGGGTACTTTGACATTAGGTTCTCCAGCTTCACTGCCACTTCCGTGTTGGTTTTAGTGTTGAGTCCCTTGTATATCTCTCCGAAGCTGCCTGAATCTATCTTCTTTAGCAGTTTGTAGTGCCCACCAACTTTGATTTCCATTTACACAGAGTTATTTATTATACCACCACTGCTACCATCGACCATCTAGTAACAGTGCTACTGCCCAGCAGTAAATGTAGGCTAGTAGCCAGCCAAACTGAAAATATTATTTAAATGCTCAAGCTTGTGCTGTTTGGCGCCGTGCTGACACTGGCTATGTGTGGGCTGTTCCGTCTACCCCACGATATCGACCTTGCTGGGAAGGTTCAGGAGTACGAATCAACCGACAGTGTGCCCTCAGAAATCGTGAAGGAGTGGCTGCTCGACGAGATCAAGCAGAGAGACCCAGATATCGCAAAGCACAAGGACATGATCGAGCACTTCTTCACCGAAACATTCGGTACCAGTCGGCTAGCAGTGTCAACCCTCCACGATAAGGTCAAACACTTCCTGAAGAATGACTTCGTCAGAAAGGTAGAGACCATGCAGGAGTACTTGATCAGGCTCTACGGTACTGGTGCTAACTAACTTTAGGAGTCGACCGAACAGATCAGGAGTTCGTGGATGAGATGAAAAACCGACCTGAGTCTTACTTTCTCACCTATAACGAGTACAAAGTCTTGAAGGACTATAAGGATGAGATTCGGTCCACCTAACTATGATTGACTTCACGCGATGCCATTGTCTTCTTATTGGACTCATCATGGTTTATGTAGTGGTTGGCTACGCAAGTATGCTAATTTATAAATACTATGAACTCTCAACCACAAGACCACGTGAGGATCCTCCCACTCATACAGTTCAAGATCGAAGTGGGTGTTCTACAATCCAGCTCCCCTCCAATAAATCCAGCTGCAGAGGCAGAAAAGATTATCATGCAGCAACTGAATAAACTCATCCGAACAAAAGAACTTGACGGGAGACTTACTTAGGACGAAATGGAATCTTGTAGGCCGCCCGTTCGACCTAAGCTGTAAAGAAATAGGTTGAACATGGAGAAAATGCACCGAAGACGAGGAGATCATTACAACAGGATGTATGGAATGGGTGGAATGGGGAGGAAAGGTATGGATTTCGATGACGATATGGACGAGATGATGATGAGGAGGGGAATGATGGAAAAGGGTAGGGGGATGGACAGAGAATAAGATGAATAATATCAGAGAGAACAAGAAGAGGATAGGCGCGAACGGGAGGAATCAGAAGTCTACAGGATCAGAGAAAGATAGTTGAGAAATATGGAAAGGTAGAGAATGTAGAGATTATCAGTTACAGTGGGATCCATTCAGCAGGACATCATAAATTCAACACGGAACTCAGTTCGAAGCATAACACAAGCAATTGAAGAAGCAGATAAGACATCCTTTGGGTCCAAGCGATAGACGGAAGCTGTACTCGAAAAGATACAAACTATCATCAAGAACCAAAACTCGAGATTCATCCGAAAATCGATGGAAGGCATGAAGAAGAAGATGGATCAACGCGTAAAGATCCTCGAAGGCAACAAAGGGAGGCTGAATGACAAACGTGCCAACATCCAGACTGCTCTTGCAGCATGGAAGGAAATCTTCGCACCAAACGATAGGATTGAAAAGGCTGATTTCGATCGAGTAATAGAATCCTACAAAAAACATGTCGAAGTGGTGAGCCAAAGGCTGGCTGAGAGGTACCGTGGATTGTTGAATAACCGTAAGGAACTCAGGCAAGCACTATCAAGAAGATTCAACCCGTTAAAACACAGCCTGATTGACGCAAGCTTCCGAGGTGAATTCGAGCGCTTCCCAAAATACCACTATGACCCAACGGATCCTAACATCAAGCCCATTACCAGTCAAAATTTCTCCACACCCTACAACATTCTCATCGAGCAGAAGTTCCTTAGTGGGCTCTTCCCAGATCAATGGATCAGCAGCTCAGTAATAGCAAACTACTGCAAAGTCATTGGCGAATTCTTCTGTTGGGGACTCGTTCGCAAGAAAATTAATGGCCAAAAGGATGAGTACGAACCTAACAGGGACGAGTGCTATATCATTAACGACTCCGAGGCCATTGGTATGAAGAACCCAGAAGAATTTTGGAACACTCGATCGGACACCCAACCTATCTTCTCGATGAACCGCAAGAAGGTTGGCGTTGTGATCAACAAAAACAATATGCACTGGGTGTTCATTGGCATTCTAGTTCAGGAAGGTCGCGCTATCCTCTACGACTCTATGTTCTCCCCAGGCTCCTACAACGAATACCTGCGGAATGTCATTACGTATGCTCAATGGGAACGTCGAAAATTCTACCCCGATCAACAACAAGTACTATAATCTTCTAACATAGTTACGCAACTTCAACCTTGTTGAGTCTGCTGATTCTTCGATCAGACAGATCAACGGTAGTGACTGCGGGCTGTGCACTATCATCAACATGACTAAATTTATGACGGGCGAGTTCAGAAGAGGAACAAACATTGAATTCGAATACGATAGAATTCCATACTTGAGGTACCCAGTGTGCGATGTAGGTTTGGCCTATACCTGTTCTGTGTCTACCTGATTATGTGTAACCGAGAGAAGAAGTTGCCATCGCTGGACCGACTTGTGTACTGCACCTTCGGAATCATCACGGAGAAGGACTATCGGAACATCATGGACGTCGATGTGAAGTCAAACAAGGAATGAAGCATTATTCGATATAGCAATGTTATAATGTTTAAACGATGAACGAATAGGAAGAACTCGAGAGGCAAGCAAATGAACTGCAGTCATAAACACAGCGTAGGATTGACTAGCTGGAGGAGTTTGTTAAGGAATCAGCTAAACGAACCAACTTCATCATGAATGAGGACGAGGATGATGGTATGGACCACATCGATTTGGATAACGGACTCGAAGCAGCTGAGGAATAGCCCGAGGAGGAGTAGAATCCGTACAAGGTTGACCAAAACCCATTCGTAGCTGATACTAAGCTACGCGATCTCGACCGTGAACTGGAAAGAATTCGGGAGGAGGATTCAACTTAACAGCAAGTTCAGAGCATCCTGGAGAAGGTCAAGTCAAGGCAGAAGGCAACAGCATAAGCTGTCAAACCCTGAGCAACATCACTAATTGATCCTCTAGAGCAACTAGAGATTGGCTTAGCCTTTTTTGACCAGGTCGTTGTCCTTATTCGTAAAGCCAACGTAGATCTTGCAGGCTTCCTCTAAGCACTTGCGGGCGCGTACACGATCGCCTAATGTCATCTCCAGCAGACCAATTTGGTGCTGCAGGTGGCCATAACGAATATCCGGTTGATCAGTCACGTACTGCTTTGAGAGCTCCAAGCAAGCCTTGGCTTCCTTAACTCTGCCTCGCATATGTTCGATTGCTCCCATACGAAGGTGCATCTCGCAGATATCGGAAATCATATCGTTCTTGGTCAGCAGCTTCCTTATGTCTTTTAACAATAGGACAGCGTCTTCGAAACGTTCCAGCCTTGTGTAGCACTCTACGACATTGAAGACAGTGCTGACGAGGGTTGGCGAGTCGGCACCAGTTATCTGCAGCTTCTTTTGGTAACAGACCTTGAAGACTTCTAACGCTTCATTAACCATTCCAGTCTTGAGATATAGCACTCCCAGGTTGTTGAGCACTTCTGTGAACAGTTCGTAGTGGTTGTGTTCACGTGCCATGACAAGTGCTGATTGCAGCGTCAAGAGCGCTAGTTGGTACAGGTTAGTCTCTGTGTACACAATTCCAAGGATGTTTAGCAGCTTCAGGTGGTCAAGCTCTGACACTTTCAGTTCGTACGTGTCGTAGAGTGTACGACACTCTTCAATAAACTTCGCAACATCCGAATACTCCCGCTTTTGAAGTTTGCACACTGCCATCAAAACGTTCCATCGGTATTCCAATCTTTAGTTGGTCTCTCGGTATTTGTTTCGAAACGAGTAGAGGAATTCCATCATACGGTCGTAGTCGCCTTGCAGCAAGTATACTTCTGCGTCCTTCAGGTGCTCGTTGAGGTCCTACTAGTCGTACTCATCGGTAAGGAGGGTCTTTGTGCTAAGCGGACTCTCACCCACGGTTTGGGTTGCCTTATCTTCCGCTCGTTAACCGTTACCAGGAAGCAGCTGCCGCATATCCGAGCGAGATGTTTAGATCTTTATGGAAACTCGTTTCGCGATGTCGGGTTCGCGCATGCTAGGCTTGGTCTGGCTCACAATATTCTCTTTGTCTTCTCGGAGGTTTAAGCGAAGGCTCTTTACTGTCGGTTTCAACTTACTATTGAATCCTGTCTTCAGCTATTGGCTGTCACTTCGCGAAATGTTGTTGCCCTTCTGATCGAAGACGTTGATTGAAAAGGTTTCCACGATGGAGTCCTCTCCTGAGACTTACCATCCTGGATGTAAGGTGTCCATTGGCTGGCTTGGCCGGATCATATTTGGAAATCGTATAATAATTTCGAACGCTACACCCACCAATGAGCGACCCAATCGAACCCTAACCAGAAATTAAGACTCATCACGTGATCCAACAACCCAATGACCAGCCCTCAGGTGTCAGCGAATATGGACTTACTCTGGAACACATGGTCGAATCCACCGTCACAGTCGAATCACCCAAGACATAAGCAGAGCATGCTCCCACCGGCTGGCTTCGGTTTCTCTCTCTAAAGTTCTACCGGCAGTACTTTCGCGTCACCGAGAATGAAGTGGTTCAAAGAATTCGCCTATCCTTGCGACCCTTCCGTGCAGACTTTTTCGATATCTCTCGGGAGAACCCTGATCTGTACGGACCATTCTGGATTCTCACCACAATCGTATTTCTGCTGTCGTCCACTGGCAACCTAGCGCGTTACTTCAACAATTGGGAGAAGTCGGAGTTCATCTTCAAACTTACACTCGTGAGGTATGCAGTGCTCATAGTCTACAGCTTGGGGATTGGTTTTCCATTGGTGCTGGGGCTTCTGCTCGGTCTCTTCCAATCGATTGTGACACCAATTCAAGTGATCTGCCTATACGGTTATTCCCTGAGTTCGTTCATTCTCGTGCTAATTCTATGCGTAATTCCCAGCAACATCTTTCACTGGTTGCTAATGCTCTATGGAGTGCTCAATTCCAGTGCCTTTCTCATCATGAACCTGAATCGCTAGATCGAAAGCATGGTGAAATCAAAGGCCTACCTGATCTATGCAATGATTGCCAGCTGCCAGCTCACACTATTCCTGGTGTTCAAGCTGGTATTCTTCGACATCGTCTACGAAAGCTGATTGTAGTAACGACTTTAATTGATAATTCAAATGCTCGGGCTGTCGGCTGGCAAGCTTGATAGTAGTCAATAACGCAGCCGAAGTTACAGTCACGAAAAGCCCATGTTCATGGCTAAGGTGTCCTGCAAGATGGTGGATGCCCATGAAGTGGATTTTCCCTTCCGACCACAGATAAGCGAACTACCCACCGACCTCTACCGAAATCGCAGTAAAATTGAAGTGTCCAAAGACGAGCAGTTGGAAAGGTTAATGGACAACCGTCAGTAGGAATTGGATAAACGGCTCAAGGACCGTCTGAGATATTAGCAGGAAGAGTTTGAGAAGCACTGTACGTTCCAGCCGCAGATAAACCGCACAGTGTTGGTGGATTCGTAGGAGGAAGTGCATCGAAGGCTGTACGAAGAGGGGATAGAAAGGCTGAAGTATCGGTAAATGTCACGGTCAGTTGAGAAGGAAAATTACTCGTTCCAACCCAACGTCAACAAACAAAACATCCTAAATAGTGAGAAGCTGAACTTGCAACCCCTGTATAAACGTCTCGCAGAGGAGATATCCAAGGAACACGATTACAGGCAGATGCTAAAAAGAAACGCAATAGCTGCAGAGCTGGAGGAGTGTCAGCCTGTCCGACCAAACACCACCTCTGAACGAATCATAGCTTCCAAACCAAACTTCTGCCGAGATGTCGTCGAAAGATTGATGAACGAGGTGAGATAGAGATAGCGCAGAAGGCAGCACCTAGTGGAAAATTACGAAGCAAAACAGATGCAGCAGCTTACATTCACCCCTGAGATCAACCCAGTATCTCTTGAGCTGACCGAATCAGTATCCTTCAAGGAGGACTTCGTCAAAAGGCAGGAGCAGTTAACAGCCGAGCTGAAGCTGAAGATGGAGAGACGCGCGAAGGACATATTCCAGTAAGAAAACATAACCTTTAAGCCGTCGATCAATAAGGTGTCCGAGATGCTCGCGAACATGCAGCGCATCAACGAAGATGACCAATAGAGAATCTAAAGGTTGCATCAAGACTTCGAAGTGGTAAAGAAGGTGCACATCCAACAGTTGGAGTCAGAGACGTACAAGGAGTGCACATTCCAGCCCTGCATCAACCACATTTCCAAGATGCTCGAAGCGAACCCTGTTCAGCACTGCTGCGACAGACCAGCTCCCCAGTAATTCAACTTCCGGCCTGAGATCAACGGCAAGAGCAGGTAGCTGGCCCGAAACGTGAGCAACTCTAGGAAGACCGATACCACCTAACTGCAGCTTGAGAAGGTTAAGATGGAACTCGAATACTAACGCATGAAATAGTGCACGTTTAAACCAAAGATCAAGCAGTATGTCAGCAAATCTCAGAAGTGCCTTGCAGAGATCGGCGGTATCAACACCTTCATCCGTGTTGCCTAGAACAAGAGGAAAAAAGAGCAAGAACAGAAGGAAACTGAATAGCGCTTGTTCAACCTCGAAAAACGGTACGACCAGCGTCCCTAGAAACTCACAAAAGTGGAGTAGTTCAACCTGTCAAAACCCAACTCGAAAGCTAAGCAGGAACTGAAACAGGAGCAGCAGAAGCTACTCGAAAAGGAATGTCCGTTCCGCCCAAACGTGAACCGCAAGCGACTGCTGTGATAGCTACTAATGAATAAATGCTGCAGTTTAGTCACTCCTTGCCGTGCTTGAGTCGCCACAACGAGACTGCCAGTGAGCTATTGATGCTACTGCGAGTGGCAAAGTACAACATACACTTCTTTGTCCAAGGGTTCTACAGTTTGCGCTATCGCCACCTCAGGAAGTATTTGTGGGTGGTCTGGGTTTGTGTGCGGTCGCTGAGGGTGCCAATTAAATGCACCGCACGGTACTTACGCAGAATCTCTCTGTTGCGCAGCTTCTGTTTAAGTTGGTTGAAGAGAATGCTCAGGTTTTGTAACTAAAGCCGACGCAGTAGGCGTTCCATGTTCAGGACCTTTGTCATCCGGCTGTTTAGGCATCGGAAGCTATTGATGATCTTGCGAAGCTTGTCACTTCGTTTTGCTGAAATCGCAAGTTCGATGAACTGTAAGCAGTTGGAGAGCTTCGAACGATTTGTGGATCGGCTTTCCAACCTTCTAAAGATTTAATTGACAGTATCCTGCTGGAAGCTATCCAACAGTTCGCACAGACGGGCAAGCTTGGCCCATGCTCTGATGTCTTTGAATGCTGCATCTCTGCCTCTGTTGGTAACTGCCTCGAGTTTCTTCAATCCCAATGCCGTCTTATTGGCTCTTTTGGAGTCCTGAAGAGCGGTCAGACACTCTCTAAGCTTAGCTTTAGTTATCGCAGCCAGCTTCTCACTTGCCTTGATCTTGCTAGTCTTGTTTCTCGCCTTTTCCTTCCACTGCTTGATGATGTAGCAGGTAAACTTCCTTTGGGAATTCTCGAAGGCATTGACTACTCTGATGCCCTTGATGGAAGACTGGAATTGCTGCTTCCAGTAGAATACCTCAGACTGCTTGAGATTCCTCTTGAATTCATTAAAATACCCAGCCAACCTCTTCCTTAAGCACTTCGCGACCACCATGGTCCTGAAATCCATGCTATTTCGAGCACTCGATTTGAGCTTCGTGAAGACATGGCCGTAGATGTTGCTGAGCTTACTGTTGAGTATCCTTGATAGGGACAGCAGCTCCTCAGACTCCCTGAATATGTTGATGAACTTGGTGTAGTACTGTGCTTCAATGTTGGATGTCTTCCATCTCCAGAGCGAGTTGATGTAGTTACGCAGTACGTTCATCTCCCGGTGCTTCTTCAATATCTGGAAGCATTCCGTGTAGCATCTCCTGCCAGACAGAATTTCGAGCATCCTGTTAAAAAGTTCTCTGCGTTCGTTGTTCTTGAGGTTGAGCGACCATCCTCTCCAGATATCGAAGCCCTGCCAAAGAATGCTTGTGTTATTGTTCATCAATTTCTTCACTGCTTGTAATTTTTGGTCAGTGCCTTTTCTCTCGATGGCGTGTTGGATGTTCATTCGTGTGGTGTCGTTGAGGCACACGAATAGGTTCTGTAGTAGCTCTGCCCGAGCAAGGATCTTGGTTTCAGTGGTTAGTTGCCGCCACTTGCCGAACATTCTGTTTGAATCGCTCATAGTGGTCAGAACGAGTTTCCTCACTGAATGCTTCTTTCGGTTGTCTCCCTCAAGGATGAAGGCTTTGAAAGCTTCGTAGGTGAATTTAAGTTTGGCTCGGTAAAACTTATCGAGACCTCGTTCGAATATCGATAGTCGCTGCCGACGAACATGCTCACCGACATCGGGGAGGTTCTTCCATTCAAGGAAATACTGTGCTATCTTGCCAGCCGAACAGTTCAGTATCTTCTTCAGCACCCGTCTTTGCACCTCGTTGATCTTATAGTTCTTGTAGAAGGCGCGTATGACCTTGGGAAGCATCTCAGATTCTCTTTGCAGCAGCATCTTCTCGAGCACCTGCAGCATCATCTTCTTCTTCTCCTGAGTGAGAATACCAGCGAGGTGCTTCTGCCGCACAGCAGCGAGCCAGGTCATCAGGCATCCACGCAACCGTGTATTTGTGTTCTCGACGATACGGTTTAGTGCCTTCGTCGTCAACGCCGAATCTCGCGGATTCCGAAGCACTGTCGAGAGGTTGGAACGGCAGAGTTCCTGCAAGTTGCCCATCATCCTTTCGACACTGATAAACTTGTTCAGTACCAAAGTCTCTTTGTAGTTCTCCCTAACGAGAGTGAAGAAACCTGCGAGTCTGGTGTTAAACAGTCTTTCGAGAACCCTGAGCAGCTCTGCGGAGAGTTTGTGTTTAAGGAGCTTCTGGTGGCCGCCGTCATCGATTCTCAACCATTTGGTAAAGCCAGTACGCACTGAATATTCTCGGCAACTGTTGACTCGCTCAAAGTAACGGATGAGATTAAGCACTCTCAGCCTGTTCTTGCGGAACTGATCCACAGCGAAGTGAGCTCTACTATTGTGCATCAGTGCAAATACTCCGATAAAGTTGATTAGCTTTTCTTTGAAGGTTGTTCGAACCTCTTCTGAATGAGCTTGATCGTTGCGGTAGGCTTCGACCCACCTCCCAAGAGCCTGTCCCTGAACACTGACTGAACTGATGATCATCCTTCTACAGATGTTCTTCTTCTTCAGCAGTTCCTATCGGGCTGGCTGGATCAGGTTGCTGTAGATGCTCGTGGAAAGTAGTTTAAAGCTAGTATCGAAAAGAGAGCCAAGCAACTTGGTCTTTTCCAGCAGTGCCAATTCCTTTGTGAGGGTCTTCCAGTGCAGATACTTGCGTTGCTCGTAGCTCATGCACTTCTTCAGTAGTTTGTTGATGCACTGCTTCTGCCTATTTTCACCCAGCAGCCTGTACTGCTTGAATGCTTCGAAGCTGACTCTGACTGGCCTTTCGTAGAAGATGTCAAGACCTCGCATGAACTTGATTGCCTTGATCTTCTTGACGTTCAATCCCTTATCGGGCAAACTCTTCCAAATCTCGAAGGCTTTGACCGTCATGCCGCTCTTCGTCTGCAGCAATTTATTGAAGAAGTTCCGACCAATTTTGGTGATGCTGTAGTTTAGATGGAACAGCTTGATGACTTCCTTGAGCTTGTTGCGATGCTCGTTACCGATTGCGTTCTCAATCATGGCTATTAACTCTTTCTTCTTGTCATTTTCGAGGCCCCTTTGCATCTTCTCTATACGGCAGATCTCCAACCATTGTTGCAGACAACGACGGATGCTACCCTCAGTGTTGGCTACCAATCGATTAATGCACTTCTCCTTCAGCTTGATCTCATGCTCACTTTCCATGAAGCACCGCATATTGGATATTGTGACGTGTGTTAGCTACTGCATGAAGTTGTGAGTGAGCTTGCACATTGTTAAGAGCCTGTGTTTCTTGGTGAGGGTCAGCCACTTCGAGTAGAACTTGCGGATCCCCGAAGAAGTTGTCTACAGAAGCTGCAAAATCGCTCGTTTTTTCTTGAGTTAGGCCACTTCGCTTTCTTCTTTGATTGGTCGGAAGGCCAACATTAAACTATCGTTGGCTATCGACCGTAGCACGAAGAATAGTTTCTGTGCCTTACGTACCTTCTCCAGCTGGTTGGGCTCAGGGAGTTATTTCCAAATGCGGAAGGCTTCTACAACTCGACCGCCCTTGGTCATCAGCAGTTTCTTGATGAAGTTTGTCTGGCACTGCGTAATTTTCCAGTTGAGGTAGAACTGGTGAACCACTCGCTTGCACTCCTGCACATCACGACGGTCCAGCAGCTGGTTGAAGGTTGTTATCATCAATGTCTTTTTGTGGTTGTCAATGGAACTCCTCAGCTTCTCCGAACGATGGTTCATCAGCCAGCGGGTGAAACCGTCTTTCATGAGTGCTTGTTGCACTGCGAACAGCCTGCTCAAATATTTCTATTTGAGAGCAAGTTCACGTGGGTTCTCCAAGATTATCTTCAGGTTTGTTGTAGCTGCCTGGGTTAGCTATTGGAAGAAGTGCTCAGATTTTCTGCAAAGGGTCAAGGTTCGATGCATGCGAGTAGCTTCGTTCCACCGCGAGTAGATTTTGTTGACTTTCCTGACTGTACTGTTCGCAAGGCGAATAGCTGCTTAGCGCTTGTGTCGCTCTCCCTAGCGGTGGTTATCCTTGAACACTCCGAAGCTCGACCTGATTTCTCTCATGGCTATCTCCAAGCCACGAGTGACAGCCCGAAGCATCATCTGACGACGCTTGACTTCCTTGAGGTCGGGAAGCATTTTCCAAGTGTTAAATGCCTCCACAACTCTGACAGTGCTGTTTTGAGAGAGAATGTTGTAGAGACGGCTGATCATCTTCTTGACTGAACTATTCTGCTGGAACTGTTTGATGACATGCCGCAGCTGCTGATTGATACTGTACCGATCGAGGGCATGTCGTGCTGTGCATAAATTCGTAATCCCTCGGGTCTTATCCTCCCTGTCCCGTTTGTTTATTCGGCGGAACTATTCAATAGCCTGTCGCTATTTGACTGCAAGGGAGTTTACGAGTCGGATAACGGCCCCTTGCTTCACGAGGAGCTCCTTGGAGTGATCTGCCCGAAGGAGTGGGCTAGCTGCCTTTCTAATACCTTCGTGAATGTTGGACATAATTCGGTGGCATAACCTAAACTTCTCTGCCTGTTTGTAGAGTTGATTTTGTTGTCTCCATATCTTGAAGTAAGACTTATCATTCTTTTCCCTGACCACTCTGTTCAGCTTGAGTGCAACTAGCTTCCTCCGGCCAATATCGAACATCCCCTGCAACCCTCCAACCAAAGTGGAATTTAGCACTGAAAACATCCTTTCGGAACGGGTGCACATGTGGAACAGTTTGTCTCTCCTCGTGTCATTCTTCCAGCCTTCGAAGTATCTGGCGATGCCCTTACAGCACTTATGAATCAGAGTTCGGATGGACTATTTCTTCTTGAGTAGCCCTTCCTCGTAGGCTTCACTGAACTGTTTGAAAGTTAGTCGGAGGTTGTTCATAAGGCACCTCTCTAAACCATTCTGGAATCGAGTTGCCTTTGCAATGAGCTCTCGATTCTTGAGTTCTGGTAGGTTCTTCCAAATCTGGAAACCTTTGATGACCTTACCGAACTGTGTGTCCATGAGTCTCTGGAAGAAGTTATGCTGCATCTTCAGAATGCGACTGTTCTTGTAGAATTTGGCAATGACCTCCCTCAAGGCTTTCTGATGGGTCGAGTTAATACTCTCCTCAAGCATTTTTGTGAGAATAATTCGCTTTTCGTTGTCGAAGCTCAATGAAAGTGTGAGGTTGCGACTGGCTGTTCTCCAAATGCTAAAGGCATCGGATTTGCGAATTTCCAGCCCCTTACTTAGGCGTAAGAAAGCCTTCTCCTTGACTATCCATTCAGCGGGGCTAACCAGCACTAGTTTGAGATTGGTATGCATGCAATTCGAGAGTGACAGGAAGGTATTCATGAGCAGCTTACACTGCAGCTGCCTGTTATGGTTTTGAATGAGATGTCGCCACTGCATGAGCTTTCGTTTACGGATGTCTCCAACCTTTTCGAGCATCTTGGTGAGACAGCGTCGTTTAGAGTACTCACCTTCCTGAGAATCCAACTTAAAATGTTTGAAGGTGACGCTGACAGAGTTGATGTAGAAACGGAGAAGTCCGTTGGTGAATTTGTGGGCAAGTGCCATTTTCTATTGATTAGGGCGAATTGGAAGAGTTTTCATGAGTAGAAAGGCTTTGGATTCATCGTTGGCTTGTGCCTTGATCATTCTATTCAGCACCTTCTTCACAAGGAGACCACGTGAGAAGCATTGCGTGATAGCCTGGCGGAGACGTTGTGCTCGGTTGGTCATCGAGATGGATATCAGGTTCTCAAGGTGAATCTTTTTGAGCTGGAGCAACTGCTTTTCGTCGAGGTTGTGTTTCCTCCATCTCTGGACAACAGAGCTTAGGAACACAGTTTGTGCCTGCACGAGTTTAGTAACGGCCTTTCGCTTTGGTTTCACAATGGAGGAATCACTCAGCATTCCAAGCAAGCACTTGCCAGAGAAATTCTCGTTGAGCCGAGAAAACATACTAAGCATCGTTGCGTTTCGTTGGTTAAGTCTCTGTTCATTCGAGTTCTTCTGGAGCAGTTCAATGCTGTGGGACAATCGGCAGCTCAACTTGTACACGAACCGTTTGGTAAGTGCCAGCTTCTTCTACTGTCCGTCAGTCCAATCATTCTTCATGATTTCCACAGGTCGTTTGTAGAGGGTCTTGAACACTTTTGTGAGCACATTCTCCAGCTTCAAAGCCTTGATTTACTTGTCTCGGTCAGTGAGCAATAATGATCGCATCCGTGACAGCATGATGGATACATTGCGGTTGGCAGTCTGTTCCATCTTGCGGAAGTATCGAGTCAGCAGCAGTTTTTTATTGAGTCCTTGCTTGAAACTCTACACAACCTTTCTGAGCACTTACTTTCGCTGTTGCAGTGCTAACGATACAAACCTCTTTGCACCAGCTTCCTTCTGTTCTTGCTTCGTCTTCTGCTGGAACCTCGAGTAGTTGATGAAGGTTCTCCAGCGGTAGAGATACTTCTGCATGTAGTTATTGTCCAGTCCAAACGATTTCGTCAGCAGAGCGACTTTCTTGTTGTAGGCGATTTCGTATTCGGACATGAACCTTGACCAAACCATCAGCTTCTGGTCCACGATGATCTTGAGAATTCCCTTGACAACCTTCTTGAGCTGTGCCTACCTGTTCAGTTTCTTCCGGTCGGGAAGCTTCTTCCAACGGTTGAAACCCTTTTTGACATCCGCAAAGCTATTTCGGAACATTATTAGGAAAAACCGTTTTTTGATTCTCGATTCGTTCAGCAACCTTACAATTTGTAGGAATGCCTGTCGCATGTTGAGTTGGCTCAGGAAGTATTCAAGCCTCTCAAAGGAATCCACTAACCTGCTCACCAAAGCCTTCTTTGCACACTTCTGTCGCCATACTTGAAATTTCTCTCGGAGGGTGTACTTCATGAACTTGTTGGACTTCTCCAGGAAGATCATCAGGAAGAATCTCATTTTGGAGCTAACTTTCTTCTGTTGGTTGCGAGCTGCGATTGCATTATGCAGCCTCGCATAGACTGTGAACGGGTTGATGCGGGCATTCAGCAGCACGCCTACAATCTTCTAGCGGATCAGCTCGTCATTGGTACGGGTGTTCCAGCATAGGAAAGCCCTACGGAGATCTACTACCTTCTCGTGCTTTACCACTGCACTTAGGATCCGTCCCTTCATTCTGTAACTCAGCTGTGCACCCCTCTTCTCCATCATATTCATTCGGAACTCGTTAATGCAGAATCTCATCTTTTCGTTCATCTTTCTGATAAACAGCTTCAGGAAGGGTTTCTTTGGGCTTCCAATCTTGTTGTGCCACATTCTGATTACCCTTCGTAGAGTACCTTCCCGATAGTGGGTAACGCCCAGGATGAACGAGTTGGCCAGTTTGAGGATCCGTTGGGCCGTGCCTTTAGATTATTGGAGTACCTTGCGAAAGGCCAGCATTAACTTGAGCCTAAAGACTCTTTCAATTTTCTGAGAGGCCTTGTAAAGTCCTTGGTATCTATTTCGGAACTGCTTCAACCCACCCACTAACATTCTTAGATCTCTTTCGTAAGCTACATTCGAGGCGTACTCCATCATCTACAGCAGATTACGCCGCGACCCAGCCCTCTTGATCGATCGGAAGCAAGAACTAGCCTTTTCTTTCCAATTTTGTTGGAGCACGGATAATAACTTAACTGTCTGATTGGTCCGGTGGTAGTGCTGGAAGAAGGTTCTCTTGGAACGTTTTACCGCTCTCTCCAACACGTTCTTCAGTTCGCTTACTTTAAAGCCTCGCATAAGCTGAACATTCCTCACAACTTTCTCTTTGTGGATTCGTAGTCTTTAGAACGATCGTTTGGCCAGCTCCTACTCTTCGTCTTGGTAACGACGTATTCCCTCGAAAAACTTCATCAGCTAGATATCTTCCTCCAGGTCCTCCTATTTGCGGGGTGTCAGAAACTACCGGTGCTAACTCCTCACTGCTTCGAATGCTCCTTTCATGTCCACTTCACGGCTTGCTCTGGCGAGTTGAACCTCCATAAGTTTCAGACTGGCCTGGTGTATTCTACGCTCGCGCTCAGCTGATTCAAAATTGATCTCAGCAACGATACTCTTCTCCTCGAGCACACGCTGCAGGTTGCCCACTAATATGTTCTTGTACATGCGTTCGGCAGCTTCCATGACCGTTTTGAGCAGAGTTGTGAACGTGTTCATTTCGAATTCCTTGATGCGTTCAGATATGAGATAGCTGCAAATGATTGGGCTGTTGAAATTAGTGACGAGACTGATGGTAGCCTGGAGGCTCTCCTTCATCCGACTACCCTTCAGCCGCTCCGACCACGTATCGACCTCCGTGGTGATGCTGGTGAGCAGACTGTGGGCCGACTGCGTTGACATTCAAATAAATATACGCTTAAAATTAAAGGTCAGAGAGTCAGTGGTTGCAGCTGCTCCACCTTCCGCAACAAGGAACGAGCATGCTTCAGTTCGATCGATAGACGGTTGTTATCGGCTTGTAGTTGGAGCAACTCTAAACGTCGCTTATCGGAGGAGTGTTCAAGCGACGCGAGTTTTTCCGAGCGTTGCTCGAGTTCCTTCAGCTGTTTCTAGCGGTCCTGCAAGTTACTGTGGAGGTCGCTGAGCTGATTGGAATAGGCTTCGCATTTCAATCGTAGCAGCTCCTTCTACTGCTCAACTTCGATGAATTCTGACAGTTTCTTTCTGGAGTCGTTGACATCCTGTCGTGCCATCTTGAGCAGTCCCTTTAGGTTATGGTTCTACTACTCCACTCTCGCCAGCTTCATATCGGATTGTTCGAGTGCTGACCTCACCGAAGCAACCTATGGGATTTCTTGCTTAATACTCTTTAGGCTTGCCAGGTTGTTGCGGTTGTCATTGAGAAGTCCCTTGATAGTCTTTTCCTGTTCGATCCTGTGCATCTCTTTACCGCGAAGTTATAGCCCCTGCGTTCGAACTTTATCCTCAAGCCACTCAATGAGCTTCGACATCGAAGCTATCTCAGTGAGGAGCTTGGAGTTGACCGATTACAGTTCTGCAAGTTTGTTGTTCTTGTTCTGAAGCACTTCATTTTCCTTTTCTATTGCCTGCTTGAGTGCCAGTAGGTTCTGCGTTAGTTCGATTTGTGTCCTTCTTTCTGATTATGCCTGTCGCTGCAACTATGCCTTGTCGAGTTCGTGTTGAGTTATCAGTGCTTTCCTGTCCACATCCTTCTGCTCGAGCTATTCAACCAGCTGGGTCACCTTCTGATCGATCATCTGTTCGGCATCACGCAGCTTCTCCTGCTTTTGATTTTTTTCGTCCTACAAATGAATGATTACCTTTTCGGCTCGCTCGACCTCCTCGAGAATCTTCTGTTTTTCCTGTTCCAACTCAGCAATCTATTAATCTCTCTTGGATAGCTCGTTGGAAAGTTCTTTGAGTTATTCCTGCAGCTGGTCCGATTTGATTTGTTACTACTCTAGCCTCTCCTTTGTCTCAATCAGATTCTGCTCGAAGTACTTTAGCAGCTCTTCTTTCGTGGCGATTTGCTGTCGGTAGGTTTGGTCGTTATCCTTCTGAATGGCTTCGTAGTCCTGCACCACTCTGCTGAGCTTATCGTTCAGGTGCTTCACCTCAGCCTTGTACTTATCGAGTTACTCCAGATGCTGCTTGTTACGGCAACTCCCATCTGTGTTCATCCTGTTCACAGTCGCTGCCAAGGTCTTGAGAATATCCTCGAAAGAACCTCTGTCCTGCTTAACTTCAGCCGCTAGTCTGAGATCGATCGTACGCTTGCCATTGCTACTGGGAGTCTGATCTGACTGTTTGTCCCGCAGCTGTCTCACATTCCGATCTATATTGTCAAGTTCCTTCTCAAGACCTTAACAGTACTTCTCCACAATAGCTCTATCTGGCGGCACTATTTTGAAGATATTCGCAGTTTACTTGCACCTCGCACCGAACTCTGATACGTATGCACAAAGCTGGTCGATAGTAGCTGTAAGATCCTTATTCCTCTGTTTCTCGTTCTTCAGCTTCTGCCTATCCATCTTGAACTTTTCGAGGATCAGTTCGCAGAATTGCTGTGATTATTGCTCAACGTTTTCTCTGTGTTCCTCCATTTGTTTGCTGCTTCGAAAAGAAGCGAGGATAAGCTGCAGCTGTTCGCTCATGTGCTGGAACTTCTCCACAAAGATATCGGGATTCTTTGCAGAACGTCCCTCCAAGAGCTCGTTGAAGGTCGAGAACATTCGCAGCTTTAGCTATCTTATGCACGCTTCCAGTTCGACTACTTGCACTTGGTTCTCTTCCAACCGGGAGGTCTATTGAGCAAGCCTCACCACTTCCGAGGTTCGATTGCTTAGCTACTGCTCAGCTTGCAACAGCCGTTCCCTGCAGCTTTCGATTTCCTCCTCTCTCGTGGTGAGCAGCTGGGTAAGTTCCAGTTGCTTCCTTCTCGTTTCTTGTTAGCGCTGCTCATTTCTGCGATAGGTCTCCTTGATCTGACCGAGCTGTTCGCGAAACCTCCCAGCTAGCATACTATTCTGGCGGATGAGCTGCGCAATAAGATCATTGATGCTGCCAAGTCCATTAAGCTGGATGGTGGGAAAGCCTTTAATGAACAGCCCGATTTCCTCCTGAAGCTTTGCGTAGTTGCTATCGAAGTACTGGCTGAGCTTGGGGTTGCAGTTCTCCATAGCCGAGCGGGTATAATTTAAATACTTATTCAACGGAGAGAAATGCATGTGCTACCGCCTGGCTTACAAGCTCTGCATAAACGACCATTTGGGAAGCTCATCGTGGAATTGGGAAGAGTCGAAGTTGCTGGGGACTACAATCAACAACCCAAGCTGCTGCGATTGAAGTTTTTTGGGGAACAGTAGAGCAACCATCTGCTCTGTCATGAGCAATAGATTGTGGAGTATCCTGTGCATTGTTCGCTATGGCACTTCCACAAATATTTGTGCGGTTAGAATCTGAAGATTGAGGTCGTTGCCGATCGTAACAATCGGCAAGTATTGGTCGGAGAGGTTAACGTCTTTCTGCCTTTGCTGCTTCCGAGAACCCTCGATAGTAATCTCAACAACCTCATTGACACTCCCATCGAGCAATCTTGCGGACTGTTTCGTAGTGATGAGTCCCCACCGTTCGGCTCCAAGGAAATAGGCAAGCTAAAGGTTCGTGTACACACCATATTCGACCGAAAGATGTGTAATGTTGCTCGACCACTGATAACATCACTCCTTGACAGTGCAAGTCGAACAAAAAAACCCATTCCAAAATAACCCCGACAACCAACCCCGTCAAGTTATTAAGTACTTGATATGATGCTGCTGAACAAAGAGTTCAACCCTCAACCGCCATCGCCAATCAGGCTATCACCTGCTAAGCCCACGGCAATGTAACATCCAGAGCTGTCTCTGGAGGATCACACTCGTTTGATGGAGGAGGATATCGATAGGATGGTCGCTGAGCTGGAATCTAGGGAGTACGACAGCAGCAAGTACCAAGACGCTTCCCAATAAACTGGTTACAAGACCTTCTTTAAGGAAAATATTTCAAGTACAATGAAGGCTCCAATGCTGCCGTATGTTGAGATATCCGAGTATCATCTTACGAACCCCTCCAAGATAACCACGAGCTCCTATGGCAATTCGAACAACAGTACCAACCGAGTAGGCACACCCTTGCTGTACTCAAACCCTGGTCAGGCCATTGCTCCACAGCCCAAACAGAATTTCCAGAAGAGACCAGAAGCAGCTAGTTTTAGTTCCAAGAGCCTCAAAATCGACATCTATGAACTGAGTTTTTCAGGCATGCCGTTCAGTGAGTAACAGCTCCTCATGCTATGCACAGCGAAGTTGCGGATGCAGCTTCCCAACCAACAGCAAGCAACATTTTCGGGAAGGAGGTCAGGATAAACTGTTTCCTATTAATTCAAGGGCTACGAAGTAGAGGTGAACGAAAGGAGCGATTCCAATGGGCAGACGAAGTTGTTTGTTGGCTCAGAAGTGGTCACATTCACTGTCGTCGAGGACTATTCCGGAAGGGAACTGGCATTTGGTACTCTCCATCTTTAGCGACTCATTCGTGCAGAAGGGAGAGGGGTTTTCGTGGTAGCGATGAATAACCGTAACATCAAGACCGATGGAGTGACTAGACCGCAAACCCTGGCTATATCATCAACTGAGCTTACCAAGATGAGGCCTACAACTGCATGCCTATACAGTCTTCGCGTTGGTCTCGAACTACAATCACATGCGAAGGGCAAGGTATATCAGCTATTCCTGGAGATCAGCAACATAGCATAGCTGGCAATCCAAGAGAAAGAGTGTAGGCTTCGTTACAAACTCTACGGAACGCAGTAGAACATTGAGCTGGAATGTAAGGTCGGTACAACACTGAACCACTGTAGTGTGATGCCAGTGCTACTCGAATCGATCATCGGGGACAAGCAACCCAAGCTTATAGTCGAGGTATGGAACCATACCTTCCAATCTTTGGCTGGGCTTGTGGAGTTGGAACTTCAACAGATTCCCAAAGTGTTGTTGCATTCCAACGGTAAGCTCGACGAGAGTATTATCACTGCCAACGTCTATCCAATATTCCTATACAAGGGCAGCCAAGCCATCAAACAACTGATTACCAAGAAGGCGATCGGTAGTATTGAACTGAGCCTGGCGTTCGGCAGTGTCAAGCAGATTAATCGGGTAATGGCAGAACGTGAGCAAAAGCAGCCAATACTCGTGCCAGACATAATCCGAGAGGAAAAGAAGGTGGTGCTCCCCTACGACTAGAAACTTGGCTTGTTTGTGAAGTAGAAGAAAAAGGAAGTGAAAGAGGTCGACATCCAGGTGGATATTCCACAGGAGACGCAGGAACCCTCGATAATGGAGCACAGCCCAATCAAGTATCAACCCGATGACTCGATTGCGAGCGAGGAGGAGTCGATGCACGTTCTCAACGTAGTTCCTTCACAAAACACCAGAATCAACCGACCGATGTCGATCAATATGCCTACCGAACCAAAGGCGTCAAAACCGCTGGCGAACTTGACTCGAGAGTTTATTGCCCAAACTGAACAATTCATCGAGCATGTTCTCGCAATCAACCCGAACTTCCTCCCTGATCTGAAGCAGGCAGTCAGCAGGCACCTGTTGTTCAGCTTTATCGAGAGACCGGCGCTGCTGGAGTGCATGCTTGGTGCCACTCATATCGACGAGGATACTGCGGACAAACTCATAGGCTTGATCCCAAAGACAGTCGACTCCTCGATGCTGAGTATCACCCCTCTCTACGACTACTTTACCTCCTTCACTGTCAGCAGAACCATTAGTGAAAAACTTATCAGTGAGGAGCTCTTAGGCGACTACATGCTGGAGCGTTACGCAGAGAGGGTGGATCTTGAGACGGAGAGGTGTGACCAATATATCGAGGACAGGGACGAAGTCAAGGAAAAGCTCAGACATATGGGTTATCAGGTTTCGCTGAGGGAAGTCGAGGTCTTTTGGAAGCGATATTCTACTCACTTCAAAATCTCTGACTTGAAGAGTTGGAGCCAGACAATCGGACAGCTGAAGGAGTCGATGCGAAAGAAGCAACTCAGGCTGACCCTCAATGAAGCATAGACTATTAACCTCCTGAACGCCATTTACCAACCCTGCAACGAATCGGAGCTCTCCGAGCCGAAGCATAATTGTCTCAACGTTACGGTGAAAGGACTCGACTCCTGTGTGGAGTCCGCAAAGTGCCTGCTTGGATTGACTGTGCAACAAAGCACGATCAAAGTTGCCGTGCTCGGCTGGTCGATAGTGTTTGGAGAGGACACCTCCAAATAGATCATCCTGCCACACGACTTTTCACGCGAAGGGTTTGCGTATGAAACAAGCACGGTGCAGCTCTGCTCGGGTGCTTCCGTCATTAGCCAATGCAGCGTCAACCTTTAACGGCTGGTGCTGGAAGACATCGACGGAACTTACGCCATGAAGACGAGCGAGGGAAGCTTCTGTGGCCTGATCAGGTTGACCCTCCAATACCTCGAATGACTCCTGTTTGTCGTTTGCTACTTGCAGTATTTGATTGGGATGCATCTCGAAATTGGTACCCATACAAAATCGTTATAATTATCATCAGTAGACTGTTGTCTCCATGTGCAACAACTATGTTTGATGTTCGCTTGTGATCAAGGGGATGACTTAGCATTATGAGCCAGCCTTATCTTCTTTATGCATTGCTAGCAGGCAGGTGAAGGGCTAAATAGTTGATTCTCAGCTTGCTCGCGAACAATTTCGCAGTCGTTGAAGGTTACAGGACACCGTTACAGCAACGACATTAGATTTGATCACGTAAAAGCCCGCCCAAAAATCTTCGTAAAGCGGTCAACCTGAATATTATCTTACAAGATACGCACTTTCTTTGCATGTGGCAAGTGGTAAGAGCGTTAGTCTCAAAAGAATTGATCTGTGCACCAATAAGTGGAGCGCGATTGGAGATTCAATAATATTTAATTTGCAAGGGCAAGAAGATGAAAGAGAAAGAGTCTCCGTCGGCCCTACAAAGTGACTTCATCGAAGTCCTGGAGCACTGCAAACGCTTTCTCAAGGAGAGAAAGTCGAACATGTCTGCTTACTTGTCCTCCTGGTAAAAAAATCGAGCACCGGAGCACCTGAAGAGTAATTATCATAGACTGTCCGGGACTTTCAGATTTGAGGACAATACACCTGGAGAGAAAGTTAGAGCACTGCTCTCACTGGAAAAAATGAGAAAATAGGCTATGTCCTACAACACCATCTTTACAAAGCAAATGAAGAAGGCTTGGGATTTCGAGAAATCTTTTCATGCATAAAGGGGAATGAAATGGTACAACAACCACTTCAATTAACTGATGGGTGAGGTCAGTAAGATTAATACTATCAGGAAGTTGGAGACTCGAACCTCACCGCCGGCAGGAAAGAAAAAATTGAAGGGAGGGAGCGCGCGGGATGAAGAAGAGTATTCGAATGAGAGTCTATCCATCCAAGAATAGTTGCCACTCACTTGCAACATCGAAGCAGGGTTGGAACAGTCGAGGAGGGTTACTTAGAGGATGAGAAATTTGGAAAATGCAATGGACCACCATGAGAAATGGTGCTTGTCAAAATTCGATTAGCTTATGATGAAAATGGCACGCTGGATATCAGAGAAGGAATTGAAGGTCAAATAAACTTAGGAGAAAGTGGATCGCCTCGAAACGCATAGAAGGAAAACATAAGAAGATGCGATGTCTGAGAGAAAACACCTTGAAGAAAGCTGTGAAAGATGGAAAAAAATGCTGGAGACGAAAGCCAAGACTGAATTGAGGGTTGTGGAAGAAGAAGTAAAAATCCTGTATCGACAGAAAAGGGAAGCCGAATAAAGAGTCGAATACGAGAAGAGGAGAGCCACCTACCTGGAAAAACAACAAGTCAGAATCCTGCAGCAACAGAAAATTTATGCCAAATAAAGAGTCGAATACGAGAAGAGGAGAGTCACCCACCTGGAAGAAGAAGTCAGAATCCTGGAGTAACAGAAAATTTATGCCAAATAAAGAGTCGAATACGAGAAGAGGAGAGTCACCCACCTGGAAGAAGAAGTCAGAATCCTGGAGTAACAGAAAATTTAAGCCGAATAAAGAGTACAAGACGAGAAGAGGAAAGCCACCCGCCTGGAAGAAAAGAACGAAACTCTGTTACAACAGATGGAGGAGGCCGAACAGAAGGCAGGAAACGAAAAGAGGTTAGCCACCCGCCTGGAAAGAGAAGTCAGATATTTGAGGAAATAGAAGGAAGCAGCTTAACAGATGGCAGATGAGGAGAAGAGCAGATTCCTAGACTTGGAAGAAGAACTCAGGACATCGGAGAGCGAAGTTGCTGAGCTTAAGTGCAAACTAGAAAGTATCTAAAAGAGGGAATTAAAAGACATGGACAGTAGTACCCTCTAGGTAGAAATCGACACTTTGACGCAGATCAAATCCATGGCCGAGTGGAAAGGGGAATTCATATAAAAGCTAGAAAGTATGGTCTGCAAGTATCCAATCACCAAGCGACCTCATCTACAACAGCGCTACCCCAACCTGTTTAACAGTCTGTATAGGACAAAACTGAACGAGGCGTTTGATTACTTGAAAAGTGTGCTCGAACAGTGTAAGGACAAGCCTAAGTAAGGCTACAAGGACATCGACAGAGAAAAGTTTGGACAAGCCTTGGATTCCATAATCGACTACCTGGGAGAGTACTCGAAATTCCTCAAGGATGAATGATTACCTTTGCACCAATTTGAACGAACCGTAATATAGATTCATGAGATTCTGTTTAGTTTGTGGTCAAATGAGAGAAAAGTCGGACGCTTCGGCTCATTCTGAAAGATTTAGCCAATGATGACCCAACCTATTGTACAGTTTCTTGCGAATATCACATCTCGGATTACCTCTTGTCTCACTTCTTTGCCAGTTCGGACTCCTTGTCAAGCCTT
>ERZ724508.156-NODE-156-length-48865-cov-6.265335_pt1 | contig 48865 bp, 46 predicted proteins | sample MGYA00376041_ERZ724508 | MGnify/ENA primary metagenome ERZ724508 (study PRJEB28724, sample SAMN07190887) | wastewater metagenome | isolation source: effluent of sewage treatment plant in Hong Hong | place: USA: Christiansburg, Virginia | collected 2016-03-01 ...
ATTGTCTAAATTATTCGCCTAAACCAGTTGCTCCCCAGAAAATGGATGTGACCCCTAAACTCCTTTGTAATTTGTAGTATGTATACACAATTAAATGTTAAAACTTCAAATACTCCTTCCTCTGAAAGCTTTTGAAATGCATTTAATTGTTTCGTATACAGTAAGGCAATGGTAAAAATATCACCTACGTCTATGTTCTTAGATTCAGATAATACAATGGTGTTTTTTCCATATTCATGATAATAATTCTCTGGCAAATTAGAATCTGTGTACACATACGATTCTACTTCATTATTTATTTGATGGAAAATTTTTTCTTGATTCGCATTTTCAGAATAATACCAGTCACGTGTATGTCTTCTTTGTTTTAGATGTTCTTCTTCCCACTCAATGGATAGCAAACCAAAGGCTTGAATTAAAATAAAAATGGTTGTTCCACCTGCATGTGTCAAGTGCATCTTAAGCTTTTGATTGCTGCAATGTGAACTAATTTTCAAATACTCTTTTTTTGCATGCAACAAGGTAATCAATACTTTAAATTGATCGTGCATCTCTACTTCATGAACATCCTTCTTTTATCTAAAAAAAATATTTTTCAGAGAAAATAAAAAAACAGTTGCTCCCGACAGGATTAATAAAATAGTAACCATAAAATATTTTTGTACGCTACTATTGAATTACTTAGAACGGCGCTGGTATATTTTTCTTTAATTTAACAAAGGTTTGATTCAAATAAGGGAATACTGCAACTAATAAAATGGTAAACACAATCATCCAGCTAATCATCTCATAATAATCCATTGCAAAACGTATATGACTTTGCGATTGAATTGCTTTTACAATAAATCGATTAGGTAGTTTTGCTGCTTGTAATGATGATGCACCATGATGTATAACCGCATTGGCTTGTTTGGCAATAACCTGCTTCACAACCGGGTTAAAAGAAGTGAGTTGTTGTTGAAACGTATTGTAGTGTTTGCTTTTAGAAAACAAATCAAAGTAGTTAATGAGTGCAATACTCAAATAGAAGCCCAAACATCGAAACAGTAAACAGACTCCTGCTGCAGTTGGGCTCACTTCTTCTTTTACAGAAACTATTACATATATGATTGTTGGCGACATTAACAAACCAACTCCCATTCCATGTAATGCCAAAGGGATATAAAAATGATTCTCATTGGCTTGACTATTAAATAGAAAAAACATCCAAGAATGATACACCAAAAGAAATAAAAATCCAAATATCCACAATATACGAATAGGCCTATCTTGAAGTACGTATGCACAAGACAATACGACACCAACAACAATTCCAGCAATATTAAACAATGTTAAATATCCAACGTGAATGGGATCTAATTTAAGAACAGTTTGAAAATAGGTTGTAGCAATTCCTAACGTAAAACGACACAAATAAAATACAAGAATAATGACAAGACCAATTACAAAGTTTGGCGATTTAAAAACTGATAAATTAAAATAAGGAGTCAACATGTTTTTCTGTCTCAAAACAAAAACCAAACCAATAAAGAAAATGGCTATTACAGAGAGATAAATACGTGGATCTTCAAGCCAATAATATTCTTGCCCATACACACATATATAACCTATTAACACTAGAGCAGTTGCATACAATACAAAACTAGCCCAATCCAAATCTTCCAAATGAAATTTATCTGTAAGCCTATTGTTATTCATACTTACAGACAAAATTAACAGACTCGGAGCATATGAAAACATCGCCCACTTATACAACAAATTAAAATCAAAGGAATCAATAAGTTCTGCGGTAGCGAAATTATTAAAGGGAATCATACAAATAAGCATACCAAAAAAAATGGAATATCCGATTGTACGTGCTCTATTGGAATGTAGTCTATTAAATATTAAAGATAAGGATAAATTCACAGTCATGGTAAAAGCCATTCCTTGCATAAATCGACAAATAAATAAAATAGCTACTTCTTGTGTTTGATAACAGACATATGAGGTTGCAATTTGAATCAATGTTATTATTATAAAATATTCTTTGGCTGCTAGAAAACTATAAAATCTTCTTTCTAGAGAAAAGAAACTTGTATACCCCGCATAAAAAAGAACAACGCAAAAATACACATCATACGTTTCTATCCCAAGATTACCTGCGGCAGCATTTACATTTGCTAAAGGAAGAAAAAACAATACCAAGCTAGGTAGTAAAACAATAAATAAAATTATTTTTATCAACCATTCCGGTACCCATCGCTTAAATAATAATCGTCTTTTGCTCATAAACAATTATTGATTTTTTGCGATACTAACATTTACATTCATCCCAGCTTTCAATAAATCAATTTCTTCCTTTGTTCCCGTTACACGTATTCGCACCGGAATACGTTGTACAATTTTGACGTAGTTACCCGTTGAGTTATCGGGTGGTAATAAGGAGAAACTAGAACCTGTAGCTGGAGAAAATGAAATGATTACACCTGAGAATACTTTATTGGAATAGGCATCCGCTGTAAAATGAGCGGTGTCACCTAATTTCATATGTTCAATTTGAGTTTCTTTGTAATTCGCTACAACCCATTTATCGGTTTCTTCATTTACGATATAGGCTAATATTTCGCCCGCATCGATCATTTGTCCGATCTCAATTACTCTTCTACCCATGATGCCGTCATACGAAGCCGTTACGGCCGTATACGTCACATCTAATTTGTGCCTATCTAACAAGGCATCTAAACGCTTTACTTCCGCTCTTAAAACTGCCTCTTGAGCTTTCGCATCGTCCACAGCAGATAAAGAAGCGTCGTAATTATCTTGAGCAGATTGATATCGTGCTTTCGAAATATTAAAAGATGCTTCCACGTTTTCTAATTGTTGTTGTGTGGCAGATTCAACCTTAACTAATTTCTTATACCGTTCAAACTCCAAATCTTGTTTCCACAATTCTGCCTTGGTTACTTCAATTTGAGATTTATTAACTTGTGCACTTTTTTTAAGTGTCGTTATTCTGCTTCCCAATACCAATAATTGTGCTTTAGCATTCATCAAGGCAGCTTCCGTTTGTTCTTGTTGAATCACATATTCACGATTATCAATAAGTAATAACGTATCTCCTTTTTTTACGCGCTGATTTTCTTCAAACTTCATTGCAACAATAAAGCCGCCAGCACGTGATATTACAGGGTTAATGTATTCTTGAACTTGAGCATCATTTGTAAATTCATTTTTATAAATATGCCATAGTGAAATAATTCCCCATACCGTTAAAACAAGTAAAATAATACCTGCAACCCAAGCTGTTATTATGGTTATACGTCTATCAGTAGTGGTGTATGTTTGTATTGTTTTCATTTTACAGAATTCCTATTATGTGTTGTAAGTGATAGTACGTTAATTGTGCCTGAATTTTGGCAGACTCGTAGTCAAATTGCGATTGAATCAATTGAATATTTGCATCCAATAAATCTGTAATCAATGAAGTCTGATTAAAATAATTATTATCAACGATGCGTGCATTTTCTGCTGCTTGCTCTACATTCACTTTAGTTACTTCAATGCGTATGAGTGCTTCTTTAAATCGCAAAAAGCTTTCGTACACTTTTTTTCGTATTTCATCTTCTGTATGATGGTGTTCCAATTCTTCCTTCTCGTAATGCATTAATGCTATTTTACTTTTAGGCCTATTCATATAAAGCTCTGATAACGGCATAGACGCACGAAGTCCAAAAATACCTAAGGTATAATTACTTGGAGAATATGGAAAAAGAAAGATTTGTGGGTTTGCTAAATAATAATCTCCGTACAAGCCAACTTTTGGTCGCACTTTTGCTCGTACATATTTCAATTGCACTTTTTTCAATTCAACCGATTTCTCTGAAATGTTATAATTGTATGCATGCTCCATAGCTTCTTCTATGTATTGATCATACGTTTTCAATTGAAGCATTCCTGGATTCAACGATTCAACTGGATTTGTGCGCAGTGTGTCGGGATAGCCAATGATAATATTTAATTTTTGTGTGGCAATAGCAATATCATTATCAATAGTTACCAATAACATTTTTTGATTCGATAATTTTAATTGCACACGCAATTCATCGCTTTTTAATACAACTCCATTTTTTAATAATTCTTGTATTTCTCTTAATTGCTTTTCTTGATTCGCAATATCTTTTATCATCAACTCTTTGTATATCAAACTGCGTTGCAAACTCAAATAATAAGTAGAAGCCTGCAGTTTAATTTCAGAGGTTGTTAAATCTTTTTGTTCTTTTGCAATCTCATGCAAAATTTTACTTTTATCGATCGTTAAATTTACTTTATTACCATCGTACAAATTTAAATAGGCATCTGTACCAACTCGATACAATACATGGATAATTTCGTGTTGGGTAGGTTTTTCAAGCAAACCATGTTCATACATGGCCATATTAGAAGCATGCTCTATGTTTCCTTTAAAATTCCACTCAGGAAGTCTTTCAAACTGAGCCTCTCGTATTTCTACTTCGCTAATATCTGTTTCATAAGCACTTAATTGTATTTTTTTACTATAAATAAGTGCTCGTTCCCATACATCATCCATCCGTAAGGGAATCAATCCGCCTACATTAATAGAATCAACTTGCTGAGAATAAGTGAATAAAGAATTTAATCCGATAAAGGAAATAAGAATTCCTTTGATAAAATAACGCGTCATCAATTTATATTATTTGATGTAGTAAAATTATTCTTTATTAAATGCTTTTACTTTATTCTAAATAGACTGATATTTGACTAAACCAGCCAAAGTAAATTTAATAAATTTAATAAAAATGAGTTTAATCGCGTCTTTACCTGAAATAAATGAATTGCCAGACTCTGTTTATGTCATGCACGAACGTTCTGAAAAATTTATTCCATACCACAATCATTTAAAAGGTCAATTATCTTATGTGGAAGGTGGGCTGGCATACATTCAAATTGAAGACAAGTATTATGTCATTCCAGCAAAACATTATTTTTGGGTACCACAACAATTAATGCACGTGCTGCGCATTGGGCATTCGGGTACTGTATTACGTTCGTTATTTTTTTATACGTATGATGATGATAAACATCCCTTCTATTCACAAGTAGGTATTTATCCTATCAATAATTTGCTCAATGAAATGATTAAACATACAGAAGGTTGGGATGGTCATATAAAAAATACAGATAAAAGGTTTTCATTTCTATCGGCACTCAAAGATTTATTACCCGAGATTAGTACAAAAAAAGTACCTATTGCATTGCCGTTTACGGAAAACGAACGTATGAAACCAATCTTAGATTATATTGATAAAAATATTTCAGAAGAACATTCCCTACAAAGTATCAGCAAGCAATTTGGATTTAGTGAACGATCCTTATCTCGTTTATTTCAATCCACATTAAATATGTCGTTTTTGCAATACTTAAAGTTATTGCGCATCATTCGTGCGTTTGAGTTGATGTTGATGACAAATAAATCGTTGAGTGAAATCGCTTATTCAATCGGCTACCAAAGCCTATCCTCATTTAGCGCAACCTTCTATAATCTTACTAACTTCAGACCATCCGAATTCAATAGAACAGTTTAATTGAAACAAAAAATTGATTAAAAGAATTTCGATCCTAAAATTTAATAGTACGTGCCCTAAACGCACTAAAATTAAATTCATGAAGAAATAATTATTCCTTCATGAATTTAATTTGCTCTATACCCTTATCTGTTTGCACAGAAATAATATACATGCCTTTTTGCAAACTTGAACCAACCATGCAGCTATTCGTTGCAATACCTGTCTCCATTAATGCACCAGATATAGTAGAAATAGAGTAGGTAAAATCTCCTTGCGATTCGATAGTCATTTGATCCTTTGACGGATTAGGAAATGACTTAACAATAGCACGCAAGGATGCTTTATTATACACTGCTGTAGTCGTCGTGGTTGTACAAGGAAAACTAGATGCTACTGTAGGGTCAATCTCTCGAATGCTCACCATTTTATACTCTGCTCCATCTCCAGCAATATCACTATCGGTGCGTAACAAAAAAGTTCCATGACCAACTAAAATAATTGTCTTTTGATCTGTATAGCTACATCCTGTTATGGCGGATGAAGCAGCTGACCAATTTCCTGCATCAATCACTTCACCTACTTTTACCCAATTGCCCCCATTTGTTGGGTTACCATTGGACGTAGAATCAATATATACTTCCAATTTCACCTTTGTATTGTTTTCAATATTTGTAACAATATACTTCATTCCAATCCATTTATTCTCTGGCAGCGTATTGCCATTCCACAAAGGGTCTTGTTTGTGAAATCCAGAACCCGACCAATAATCGCTCGTTGGGTGTTTTAATTCTTTTTCAAAATCCCACGTACCATCCAATCTAAAACGAGAGTAGTAAGTAGTGGCATCACAATTATCTCCACCTCCAGATGCATGACCTAGCGGACCACTACGTGCACCCACAATCATACCTCCAAAATCTTTTCCAGTAGGTCCAATTCTGCGGTAGTATGCAGTAAATTCTGTATTCAAAAATAGTTGTGCAGAAACTTTTGATGTACGTGTTGAATTGATATGAAATCGAGGGCTAGACCCAGACATATTCATCACTCCTGCACCATCAATATGAAAGCCATTTGTTCCACCACTATGATCTTCTGTCCAATCAGTAGGATCCGATGCATCCGATTGATATTTTATGGTACGATCAATTCCATTATTCCAGTGGACTGAATTCCATTCACGCGTACCTGTTGCAGATGGATAAAATTGAGCAATACCAAAAACATCTGTAGCGCATTGTGCGTGGATTTTTTCTAACGAAATTAGAATACTAAAGATAAAAATAATGAGTACTTTCTTTCTCATACAAAACCAACATTTAAAATTAAACAATATTGAACGTAATTATACATCTATTAAAATACGTATGTGCATTTACAAAGTTATTCGGTATTATGAATTACGAAGAAGAAAAATAACCATTACAACTAATCACAAGCAATACATTTAAAGGTTTCGCTCTGTGTTGAAAAATAATATATATTCGTTCTTTATCATTTGAGAAGAATACATTAATAATGTACAAATGAAAAACCGCTCATTAAAATCTATTTTTAATGAGCGTTTTTTATGGTAGTAGTAGTAGTAGTAGTAGTAGTATCCCTAGAAACTAGTCTTTATCGTGTTTAACCCAAATAAGGTTTTCAATATTGTAACCCAATGATACTGCTTTAGTCAAAAAAGATGTTTTAACATCCTCTGGTATTGTTTTCTCTCTAGACAAGATCCATAGATAGTCTGTATCCTTCCCAACCACTAAAGCATAGGTATAATCATGACTTAACTCTACCACATTATATGCAGCATAAAAAGGTCCGAAAAATGAAACTTCTAACTTACCTTCAGTCGTATCACTTACAGTCCTAGCCTTCCCGATACTTTCTTGCCATTTTCCTTTTTTGAAATTATACCCTTTATTATCAACTTTAATCTTCCCGTCTTCTCTTAGAGAATATGTAGCAGTAACATTATCTAGGTTCTTTTCCCAAACATAATCGAGTCGAGCAATTTCAAACCATTTTCCCAAATACTTCTTCTTGTCAAATGGCTTTACAGCGTCTACAACAATATTCTTATTTGTAAAGGATCCAAAGGCAATTAAAGCGGCAGATGCTGCAATAAGAGACAATACAATTGTTTTATTTTTCATGAATAATTATTTTATAAATCTAATTTTTTTATGAAATATAGATTTTGTAAAACTGATTATACATCTTGAGTTATTGCATTTCTGTATTGTTTCTCAAGAGGTAAAACTCCGTTTTCTACATACTGTTTAAAATTCACAATATCTCTTCGTATCATTTTTTCGAATGTAGAATTGAACAATGAAGCCACTTTTTCTCCAGCCATTCCTAAAGGTGCTCGATAATGAATTTTGACATTTATACATGTTCCTAAAACGCCTAAATCATGAAAGGTTACATAACCACCATTTTGAATAGTGCTATCATCGAGCGATTCCCATGCAATCAGTTCACTTGGTATTTCACTCGTAACGATTGCTTCCCAATGAATGGTGCCAAAGCCACCAGGTATGTAAGCTTCCCAATCTGACTTTCCATTTCCTTTTTGATCAACACTTTTTAAATGCGTCATAAACAAAGGGAGGTTTTCTAATCTTCTCCAGAAAGAATATACCGTATCAACAGGTCTATTAACTATTACAGATGTTTCAATATCAATATTGGGGGTTGAGTCTACTAATGTATTCTTTCCTGTAGCTTCATACGCAGGACAGTGACCTGAAATACCTCTGTATAAAAGCAATCCTGCAGAAGCCATTGCAGCTAAATTTTTCGGATTACGTTTAAAAGTTCGGTACATAAAATAAGATCCTGCCAAAACCGATGCGATACGTTCAGCATTGGATACATTTACCTTGGTGTTACTTTTCATAGCTGTATGTTTTAGGTTTCTTTAATATCTGAATTTAAGAGTACTATTATAGATTTTCAAATTATTGTGGCAATCATATAACGAATACTAAAACACATGTAAAATCTATACATAGTGGTACAAAATCTGTTATTTTATGAAGCACAAACAGAATGATTTTACTGAAAAAATTTTTAACTATTTTCAGTATCTTTATACATAAAATTAGAAGAGAGAAATGCTGAAGTCATACTATTGCGTAACGTACAATTTCAAAACACTGGATGATGGCAGATTGATATTTTTGAGATTAATCCTTCATGTTGAACATTCCAATATTCATACATGCAATTCAAAAATCATAATAGCAATTATGAAAAGTTATTCATTTATTAATTACGACATGCATTATTTATCTTCAGCACACCTTGATAGTTGTAGTGCAGAAGATAAAGTAAATAGATATGGTTATAATTATTCGTTAAAAAGCAATACAATAACTATCCCCCTACAACACGCATTACTAGAATCAAAAACAGAACATCCATACTTTGAATTCATTACTGATACGTTCAATACAATAGAAGAGAATGAAATTGTGAGTAATTTAAATGACGTTCAAATTACTGAATTTAAAGCAATTGAAATCACTCAAAACTTTGCGCCAACCCGTACAATTTTCCCATTAATTGAGTTAACAAATTGCTAAAATATATTTCATCTAAACTTTAGACAAAAGCTCTCTAGCAACTATTTCATCGGTCTCCAATACCTTCAATTGAACCCCTGCTGATGGATTTAATCCCATTATGTTCTCATTTTCGACAAATGATTCTATTCCTTGAAGTGAAAGGACATTCTTAATAATAGTTGCTTCTGCTATATTATTAAATGTTTTTATATTGACCATGTTATTTTTATTCATAGTTGCAGTATTTAAATACTAAATTTATTCTTTAGCAAAATATAATTTTTCTTGCTCTATTTTTTCAAAGGTTGAGGATTCATTCTAAGATTTTGTTCGGCTTGTTCTTCGTATTGTTTTGGATTTCTATCGTTCTTTTCAAATTCTTTTTCTGAATCTTTTCCTTTCAGTTTTCTTTTTAAATCCGACTCTTTCTGACTCATTTTTTTTTCATCACTCATACTACTATTCTGTTATACGTGATACGTTAATCGGATAATCCTGAAATAGGCATTGGAAATATAAAGCTAAGCAAAGTGTTTCTATGTGCCTTGGAAACATGCTCTTTAAACGTCTGCATACTAACGATTAGTGCTTCCGAGTACTTCTCATCTAATTTTAAAAGCACATTGGATAAATACTCTAACTCTTTTTTTATTACTGTATCTCTAATTGTTCTTTCCTTAGGTAATTTGGCATCCATTTCTAATAATCTATATTCAAATTCATCTTCTTCTAACGAATAATAATCTTCTAGAAGAGGATTTGAAACGTTGATTTTAGTTTTATACAATTCTATAGCTGCTTTTTTTTCAACTTCATCCAACTCCCCATCTTTGTTAGCAGCTAACAAGGATATATAAATAGGATAATCTAGCAATAATTTTTTTTCGTATTCTGAAAGGTTTTGAAAGATGCTCATATTGTTAATAAGATAATGGTTGATTTAATACTACATATCTAATTTCGCAAATTTGAATAGACTTTACTTACACAATTATTTGAATTTGTTATATGTTTTGGATAAAATAACATAAAAATTAGTGTCTAAGCCAAAAAGTCACTTTAATGTTATTTATATAACATTAAAGTGACTCGCACTACCCAAATAGGGAGACAATGCTTTAAATAGCAACTTGCAATTTAAACATACAACAAACAACTGGTTACTAACACAATACAAAAATACCCAAATATAAATAAACACCCTAATATTATAATATCCAAAAATCAAATCAATTTGACTCCTAACTGACTTTAAATCATTTTACTTTAAGTATATTCTTTTCTTATTAATTTACATTACCTTTATAGTTATTTAATGATGCAATAATGTCATCATATAGACATATAGAACAATCAGCTATGCATACGAATTTGACATGTTATTCAAATAACATTTTACAGTGTACAAAAATTCTTAATTTGTAATTCCTGTTCTGAAACATGTTACGAAATACTAAAAATAATTTAAGGTTAATAACTCTAAAAACACGTTCTGTTTTTACCGCTTACGGTAGAAATAAAAAAGGTGCATTTTCTTTTTGGTTTTTTTTACGTTTTTGTTTTTCACAAATTGGTTTCCGACTTTTCTTGAAATATATACTTCAAGCATTTTCAATTTTATTTGGTTTTAATTTAACTTTTCTAAAAAGACTTATCGACCCAAATATTCAACATTTAGGTATAAAATTATTTCCAATAAGCTATGATACAAACAAACCACTACCCCCACTTTCAATAATAAAGGTTGATGAACCACTTGTATCCATTATCGTTGCCGTATATAATAATTTTGGTTACACGTATAATTGTATACGAGCAATTATAGAGCATACAAGCACGGACATTAAATTTGAAATAATTATTATAAATGATTGCTCAACAGATAACACACTGGCTTATTACAGTAATATACCCAACCTTAATATAGTTTCTAATGAAAAAAACTTGGGTTTTGTATTATCTTGTAACAAAGGTGCCGCAATTTCCAAAGGCAAATATATTTGTTTCTTAAATAATGATACTATCGTTCAAGAAGGTTGGTTAAAGCCAATGCTTGAACTAATAGAAAATGACAACAGGGTTGGAATAGTAGGCTCCAAACTAATTTTTGGCGATGGAGATCTACAAGAAGCTGGAGGTATTGTTTGGCAAGATGGACAGACATTTCATTATGGAAGAAGAGGGTCCATTAAAAAGAAAAAATACAACTATTTAAGAGAAGTAGATTATTGTTCTGGCGCATGTTTGCTGATTTCCAAATCCGATTTCAACATTCTAAATGGCTTTGACGAAATATACACTCCTGGCTATTATGAGGATACCGACTTATGTTTTAGTGTAAAATACAAGTTGAATAAAAAAGTTGTTTATCAGCCTGCTTCAATTGTGGTTCATTTCGAAGGAGTAACTTCTGGTACAAACTTCAATACTGGAATGCGTAAATTTCAACGTATAAATGCATTAAAATTTAAAACGAAATGGGAAAAAGAATTAAAATCACACTTTCCAAATTCTTTTATGAATATAAATGAAACAATAGTGCATTATGAAAGACCAAGTAGAAAATAATTTTTCTAAGTGTTTAATTATTGTTGGAATGCATCGTTCTGGAACTTCTTTTACAGCCTCTTTACTTCAAAAGGCTGGCCTAAATATTGGAAGTGACTTACTTGGCACAGGCGTTGGAAATGAATTAGGCCATTTCGAAAATGAAGATTTTCTTACGTTTCACAAAAACGTTCTTTTAACTAAAAATCAAAATCCCGATGGTTGGTCTCAAAATAAAATTGAACATTTAAATGATCAAGAACAGACAGACTTACTAAAAATTATCCAATCAAATACTACTTCTCAGTGGGGATGGAAAGAACCTCGAACAACTCTATTCCTAGATATTTATAAAAAAATAATTCCAAATGCCTACTATTTGTTTGTTTATAGAAATCCATGGGAGGTTGTTGATTCCTTATTTAGAAGAAGTACGGACAATGAATTATTAAAATCTCCTTTATCAACTATTAATAATTGGGAGTTTTATAATAAAATTGTGCTGGACTTTTATAAAAATAATATTGAAAATTCACTACTCGTTGATATTGAAACGGTAATGCAAAAATGCAATACTGTTATTGAGTTAATTAATTCTAAATTCAATTTTGAATTAATCGAAATTGCTGACACACTATTTGAAAAGGAGAAATTCAAAAATGAATCAACTAGTATTCAACAATTTTATTGCGAATACGCATTCCCTACTAGTATAGATCTATACAAATTACTCCAAACGCATTCTTCTATAAGTCCATTTAAATTATATTCACCATCTAATTTAAATAAAGAGTCTTTGATTCAATGGTGGAGGGCATCATCCTATTTGAACAAAAGCAATATAGATCAACCTTCTGAAGATATTATTACAAAAATAATTACAGATATAATCGAACCATTAAATAATGTAAATGAAAGATTAACAAAGGAAAATACGTATTTAAAAGAAGATTTAAATTGGATAACAAATAGCAAATGGTGGAAAATAAGGTCATTTTTAAAAAAATTTTTTAGTAATAGTTGAAGTAATAATATCCTTAAAAAGAGCACTTCTATTATACATCATAACTAAATTCCTTTAAAATATTCATTTCAATATAAAACACATTCCATAAAATTTAGCGTATCTATTCGAAAATGCGCACTAAACCATCTCTTAAAAAATTATAAAAATGCGCAGGGCTATTTCGCTACTAAATAGGATAAAAAATAAATTTCATTCAAAGTTTTCAAACCATAAAGGTGAATTAAATATAGGCTTAATCTTTTTGTATATTTTTTCTAAAGACATTTTAAATATCCCTATTCGCATTAAAGGAAAAGTATTTTCATTATTCAAACAAAACAACGTTAAAAGCTCAGCTGGAAATGTTGTCGGTTTATCTTTGCCGCTCCTAAATAAAAAAAAGTATACGTTTATAAATCATAAAACACCTACAGTCTCAATAATAATTCCTATATACAATCAAATAAACTACACAATTGATTGCTTGATTGGTTTACATAAAAACATAAGTAAAAAGTACTCTTTTGAAATTATTATTATAAACGATCAATCAACCGATAATAGTGTAGATGTTTTATATGAAAGATTTTCAGGAATAACAATTATAACAAATGAAAAAAACTTAGGCTTTGTTTTATCTTGTAATAAAGGAGCTTCTGTTGCAGTGGGAAATTATCTTTGCTTTTTAAATAATGATACATTTATACAACCTAATTGGTTAGAAACATTGGTTGACAAAATAGAAAGCGATCATTCAATAGGCTTAGTCGGTTCCATGCTAATTTACCCTAATGGAGCATTACAAGAAGCAGGAAATATTATTTGGAGCAATGGTGAAGGTTGGAATTTTGGAAGAAATGGAAATAGATTTTCCCCGAAATACAATTACTGCCGCCAAGTTGATTACATATCGGGAGCTAGTATACTGCTAAGTAAGGAAGACTTTAATGTATTAAATGGATTCGATACACTATTTGTACCCGCATATTATGAGGACACAGATTTATGTATGCGCATCAGACATACGCTCGGCAAGAAAGTTGTTTATTGTCCTAATTCAAAAATCATACATTTTGAAGGAATTACTTCCGGAAAAGATTTAAATTCAGGCGTAAAAAAACACCAGCTAATTAATAAAGAGGCATTTTTAGATAAATGGAAATCGATATTAAATGAATTCTATTTTACAAATACCCCAGAAAATGTTCTTAAATCAATCCAAAAATATAATCCCAAACATATTTTAATAATAGACTCGTACGTTCCTTGTTACAACAGAGAATCTGGATCAAATAGATTGTTTCAAATTATTAAAATTTTAAAATCATTAGGCTATAAAATTTCTTTTATTCCTGACAATGAAAATGCAGAGCAACCATACACAAATGAATTACAAGAGATGGGTGTACAGGTATTATATAGGCAAAAGTACTACTATCAGAATTTTAACAATCAACTATCTGAACTCACACCTTTTATTGATGTTGCATGGATTTGTAGACCTGAACTCTTTGAAAAGTACTTCCCGAAATTAACTAAAAATAAAAAAATAAAATTTATTTACGACACAATAGATTTACATTTCCTAAGATTGAAGAGAGAGAGCGAACTTTTTTCAAATAAAAAAAATAATTGGGAGGCAATTAAGAATATGGAAATCACATCCGCATCCATTGCCGATGTAACCCTTGCAATTACACCTGTCGACAAAAATATTTTAAAAGATTTGGGTATTGATAACGTTGAAGTTATTCCTAACATTCATTCAATAAAGTATGTGTCCGCTAATTCTGATGATGAATTCAGCAATCGTTCAGGATTATTATTTATAGGTAGCTATACGCATACACCAAACGTCGATGCGGTTATCTGGTTGGTAGAAGAAATAATGCCATTGGTGTGGAACGAAATACCAAACCTTACCCTTACATTATTGGGAAGCAACCCAAAAATTGAAGTATTAAAATATCAATCTGATAAAATTATAATTCCTGGATTTATTGATGATGTATCTTCTTATTTCAATTCAAATAAAGTTTTTGTTGCTCCTCTTCGTTATGGTGCTGGAATGAAAGGGAAAATTGGACAGAGTCTTGAATATGGTTTACCTATTGTATCAACAAGCATTGGAGTAGAAGGTATGAATATGGCACATGAAAAAAATGTGCTTGTAGGCGATTCAGAAATTGAATTTGCTACTCATATTATACGATTATATCAAGACAAAGCACTTTGGAATACGTTAAGAAAAGGTGGAGAAAATGTAATTCACCCATACACATCTGAGTCCATCCAAAATAAAATAAAACATTTAATAGAATGTCTTTAGGAAGTTTTAGATATGTGCTTGCAATATTTGTTCTTACCTCCCATCTTTGGGCAGGAATGCCTCAAGGTTTTGCCGCATATGCTGTGTGGGGATTTTTTTTACTTTCTGGTTTTTTAATGACCCTCGTATTAAATGAAAAGTACACGTTTTCTACTACAGGCATAAAAAAATATTTTTATAATCGTGCACTCCGTATTTATCCCATGTATTGGATTGCAATGATACTGGGTTCCGGAACGATGCTATATTTAAATACGTTACAATATGATTTCAAACAATTAAACCATGAATTTGGCTTTCCGGATACCCTTGTAAATTGGGTTTCAAATATAGTATTACTGCCCACTTATTTTTTGGAGAATCCAGTTCCCGTTGCTAATGCCTTAAGAATTGAGGTCTTTTATTATTTTATAATTATCCTCTTGGCAATTGATAAAAGAATTGCCTGGCTAGGCTTCTTTGTTGGTTTAGTATGGAATATATATTTATTGTTTATCTCCTATTCAGAAAAGGTAGATACATTCGGTTTGAGATATGCCACTTTAGGACCTTGTTCAATAGCTTTTGCAGGTGGAGCCATTCTCTATCATTATAAAAGTTTTTTTGGGAGATTTTCAAATAAAAATTTAAGCTTAATAACGTGGATGTTAAATGGGCTCATTTGGTTTAAATTGCCACAATATCCATGGGGAATCGGCATATATATATCGTTGGCACTTTCCGCTTGGGTGGTAATTTCTCTTTACAAAGAAAAAGCTAATAAAATGGATCTAATATTAGGAGATTTATCTTATCCAGTTTATTTACTCCACTCTACCTTGGGCCTTATTTTAATGCCTTATTTTAAAGAATTCAGATCAATTGAATTTATGTTTTGGGGTTTCATCTTAACAAATGTTATAAGTTTTATCAGTATACAACTTGTTGATCAACCCATCAAGAAATTAAAAATCTAATTCACACCAGATAAAAATATTAATCCAATTTAATTTATTTATAATAATCTTGAATTGTACCAATATCACCTATATGCTTGATTCTACCCTGGTCTAAAATCATTCCTCTTTTACAAATCTTTTGCAACTCCTTAGGGTCTTGAGAAACAAAGAGTATGGTTGCACCCGTTTCAATAATTTCATTAATTCTTTTATAACATTTTTCTCTAAAGAATAAATCGCCAACTGATAATGCTTCATCTATAATGAAAATTTCAGGATCATATGAAACGGCAATTGAAAATCCCAACCTACTAATCATTCCTGAAGAGTAGCGTTTTACTTGCATGTCTAATTGCTCATGCGTTAATTCACTAAATTCTCTTATGGCGTCTATTGTGTTTTTAATCCTTTCTGCAGGGATTCGCATCAACGAACTACATAATTTTATATTTTCATAACCACTTAGTTCTTGCTCTAATCCTACTCCCAATGCCAATAAAGGAGCAACTGAACCATCTACCGTTAATGATCCTGAATCGGGTTTAATAATACCCGAAAGCATCCTAAGAAATGTACTTTTACCTGAGCCATTTCTACCTAGAATACCAAAACATTCTCCACGTTTAATTTGCAGATTTATATCAAACAATACTTGTTTGCGTACAAAAGGTTTTTTTGTTCCCAAGGACAATAAAAACTCTTTAAAGGAACCCATTCCGTGGCCTTGTATATAAAAAGACACATTTAGATCTTTACACTCAATTATATTTTCCTTTTTATTCATATTATAGATTAGAAACAAAGCCTTTTTCTAACTTTTTATATATACTACTACCTACAAATATCGAAACCAATGCCCAAGCCGAAAGTATCGCTAATTCCGTCCAAGTCAACCACAAACCATTATATATAACATGATGTACTGCCTCTAAAAATTGAACCAATGGATTGAGTTTATATAGAAAAAGCCATTTTTCTGGTACAATATCTATAACATATGCTACAGGTGTTGCATAAAAAATAGCAGGACTAAATGATAACCAAATCATATTTACATCTCTATAAAAAACATTTAAAGAAGCTAGCATGAGACCAAAACCGTATGTAAAAATTGAAAACAATAGTATTATTGGTAAGACACAGATTAAACTAAATTGAAATTTTGCGCCTAAAAAAAACATCAAAAATATAAATGGGATTAATGAAAGTAGAAAATTAATTAAAGCACTTATTAATAAGGATAATGTAAAAAAATAACCCGGAATATAAATGGATTTCAAAATACTAGCTCCACTTACAATTGAGCTTGTCATTTGACTTGTACCCGTACTAAAGAACGTCCAAAATAAAATGCCAGAAATGATGTATAAGGCATAATTTTCAACCGAAGGGAATGCGTTGCTAAAGACAACATAAAAAATAGCAATATAAATCACAGGGTGTAGTAATGACCAAAAATACCCTAAAATAGAATTTTTATATTTCAATTTTAAATCCTTAGTTACTAAAGATTTAATTATAATAAAATGATCTTCTTTGAAAAACTTCATCGGGTATTGATGCTATTATTGCTATTATAAGAATTGATGTATTCAATCTTGGTAAAAATAATATAAAAATTTGGGTATACCTTGAAATTTGAACACTATTGATATCTTTCAGTCTATTAAAACTGCTTTTATTATAAAAAACCTTATAAAACAATGCTCATAAATTGTGTGATTTTAGCGCCTAGGGAAAAGCGAAAACGTTTTTTAGGGACTATACGTGTTATCTAATAAATCATTTTAATAAACTAAAAGATTGTATCCTCTATTCTTAAAGAGGATACAATCTTAACTATTACAAGAACATCTGTAAAATAGTCATTACCTCCTCTTGTGTCTTAATTGAAAATTTAGCGTAACTATTTTTAACGCCTACTTTAATTGTTAGTGCATTATCAGGAAGCGCCTTAAACATATCTTCATCTGTTCGGTCATCGCCTATCGATAAAATAAAATCAGGTTGATACAAATCACAAATTTTCTTAGCGGCAATACCTTTGTCCGCATCTGAAGGTTTCATCTCTACAACTTTATCTCCATCAATGATTGTTAAGTTAGACTTAGCACCTATTTTATTTTCTAACTCTTCTATAAATTCTCTGGATCGTATGTGAGCATATTCTTTTTCGGTGTTTCTATAATGCCATGCTAAAGAAGTAGATTTGTTTTCAATGAAAGAACCTGCACAGCGATCTGTGAATTTTTGAAAAATTGGCAATACACTTTTTTTCCATTGATCATCATACTCATACTGCAATTCCCACTCTTGGCCAGGGATCCGCAAAAATGCGCCATGTTCAGCAGATAAAATTGTATTGGGGTCGAAAATATAATTCAAAAACTGTTTATCTCTTCCACTGATAATAGCAACATTTACATTAAAATCACTACTCAATTTTTTAAGTAAATCTACAATACCTACACTCGGTTTTGATTTTGATGGGTCTGCAATTATCGGCGACAAGGTCCCATCGTAATCTAGTAAGAATAACCTTCTGTTAGATTCGTTAAACAATTGTTTAAAATTATCTAACACATTTTTATTAATTATTTTTTGTTCTACTTTCAATTGTTTCGTTTTTATAATGTCTAATTGATCCATATAATCTTCCGTCCATTTAAATATATCATACATACGAATGCGATCTTGCATCATTTGCATACGCTGTGCTTGCTCTTGTTCGTCCATTGTGAGAGCTTGAATAATAGCAGCTGAAAGAGTCCTTTGGTCTGTAGGGTTAATTAAAATTGCACCACTTAATTCAAGTGAAGCTCCAGCCATTTCACTCAATATTAACACCCCTTTTTTATCTGTACGCGTAGCTACAAATTCTTTTGCTACCAAATTCATTCCATCTCTAATAGGTGTAATCAATGCTACATCTGCAAGTGTATACAAAGCGCCTAATTCATCAAAACTTAAAGATCGATATAAGTATACAACAGGACGCCAGCCAAGTGTACCATACTTTCCATTTATCCTTCCAACAGCTTCTTCTAGCTCGTTCTTCATCTCTGCATACTTTAATATAGTTTCACGTGAAGGCACTACAATCATTGTAAAAACTACTCTTCCATGCCATTCTGGATGTTCATCTAAAAAATATTCAAAGCCATTCAATCGATGAATTAATCCCTTAGAATAATCTAATCGATCAACCGAAAATATATTTTTTTCTGCATGCAAATCTTTTAAGAATTCATTTCGTTTTTCAATAACATCTACATTATCGTACAAACTTCTGAATTTTTCATAATCAATACTTATAGGAAATGTATCAACACGAACCATCCTATTCTGAACACTTATATCACGTACTGATGTATCGTATCCCAAAATCCGTTGTACACTTCTTAAAAAATATTGACTGTAATCATTTGTATGAAACCCGATCAAATCTGCACCAACCAATCCCTTTAGCAATTCTGCTTGCCACAAGCGCGGCAATAATCTAAATATTTCGAAAGTAGGAAATGGTATATGATGAAAATATCCAATAGATGCTTCTGGATGAGCTTCTCGTATCATTGCAGGCAACAACATAAGCTGATAATCCTGCACCCAAACAACATCCCCCGGACGAATAAATGCATTTATTTTATCTGCGAATATTTTATTAGCAAGTACATAGGCATCGTAATCTTCTTCTTTAAACGTTGTTAGATATGGGTAATAATGAGAGATAGGCCAAATGGTACTATTGCAAAACCCTTCATAGTACGACTCGTTCATAGCATCGTCCAAAAGAATTGGATGTACAATGAAATTATCATTCTCTACTTGCGCCTCTCCTTCTTGCAATATATCAGGGGTTGAATAACCAAACCAATGAATTTTTTTATTTGAATTTAATGCGTCCTCTTTCTCTGCCAGAGATAATATTGCAGAAACTAAACCGCCTGAATTTTGTTGTAAAGTGCGATTCCCCTCTTCATCAAACGTAGCTTTAAAAGGTATTCTATATGCGACTATAATTAATCTCTTTTCTTCATTCATCTTTCTGTTACTTAAATTAAACGTAAGCTGGTTTATCTAATTTTTTTGCTATTCTGTAAGCAGAATTCATTAAACCAACATGGCTGTATGTTTGAGGAAAATTGCCCCATTGACTACCATCCAAACCAACATCTTCACTCAATAAACCCAAATGATTTGTATACTTAATTAAAGACTCAAATGCTTTAACAGCATCTGCAACTCTACCAACAGATGCTAGTGCATCCACATACCAAAAAGCACAAACCAGAAAGGTTACTTCTGGCTTACCAAAATCGTCTTCGTGTTTGTAACGAAAAAGTAACCCATCTTTCACCATTAAATCTTCTTCGATTGCTTTCAAGTGCAATCGAGCGCGCTCCGAAGCAGGATCTAAATAATGCATACTAATTAATTGTATGCAACTAGCATCTAAATATTTTGAACCTACCGCCTGTGTATAAACCTTACGTTCGGGATCATAACATTTTTCAATCATTTCAGCAGCCTTAATAATTGTTGCCTTCGATTTTTCAATCAATGTTGTATCACTATATAATTCTCCGATTTTCAAAGCTGATTTTGCCCCAACCCAATGAAATAAAAACGTATAACAATGATGCTGCTTCAAATGTCTGAACTCCCATAAGCCCGCATCCTTTTCATCCATTGTCTTATCTATAAAAGCCAATAATTTATAAACAATATCTGTTGATAATTTATTGGCATGAATCAATCGACTATCCGTAAACAATGGTGTTATGCTTGCTAAAATCTGCCCGTACACATCGTTTTGAATATGTGTGTAGGCATCATTTCCAACGCGTACAGGTTTGTTTCCTAGGTACCCTTCTAAATCCAATTCAATCTCTGTAACTGTCTTTGAACAATCAATACCGTAAAGAGGCTGTATTCGATCCACCTCATTTTGAACAATATTTTCGATGTAATGAAAATACTTTTCAGATTCTTCAAAGTGACCAATGTTATTAAATGCTTGAAGTGTATAATAGGTGTCACGCATCCAACAATATCGATAATCCCAATTACGTGTAGAACCATCACTCTCAGGTAAACTCATAGTGCCTGATGCTATAATGCCCCCTGTATCTTCATATTGATGTAATTTTAATGCTAAGGCAGAACGAATGATATGCTCTTGATAAAAACTTGCGATATAGGTTGCTTTCACCCAATTATTCCAATATTGACGCGTTTTTTGTAAAAACTCTTCCGCTGTATAATCAATGGCTGCTTCCAAGGGTGGGCCATAGGTAAAGAACATATACTTCGTTTCTGTCAAAGAAAATTCCTTTTCTTCAATTACATAGGTTATAGGAATATTGGTACTTAAACGTACATCGGCATCTAAATGCAAAAATCGAATGTGATTACTTCCGTAAGAAGTTGCAATTTCATTGTTACCTCTCATACTGCCTGGCTTACATCGAACCTTAACACGAGGCTTCCCCTCTACCACTTCAATTTTACGAACCAACATAAGTGGCATAAAATGTCGATTGTATTGTTGAAAACGTGGGGCAAAATCAGTAACTCTATATGTACCGGTTGGTGTAATACAAGTCGTCACTAAAATATTTGTATTCTCTAAATAATTTTGTTCAAAACATGCACTATCCATATCAGCCGGCTTAATGGAAAATTCTCCACCTTTTTCTTTGTCGAGTAATGCTCCAAACATAAAATCAGAATCGAACCTAGGCAAACACATCCAATCGATATTTGTGTTTTTATTTACATATGCTATAAATGAACAGTTTCCTACGACACCCATGTCGTATTTGTGAGGGGCTTTCATAACGTATTTTTTAGTGATAAAATAATATTTAAAAAAATCAATAATTATAATATACAAAAAAATAATGGCTTATAAAAATTAAAAATATTTAATACGTTATTTATAGTTGTCGAAATAAATAACGTATTAAAATATTAATACTGCATACATATCTACACATCGACTGTAAATAAAGGGCTGTATGATATTATAACAATTTAAATAAATTATTATAATAGTGTGCTTATTTAAATACTACGCTTGCAGTAAAAAAATGGATTGATGCAACAATAAATTATTTTCTTGTAATAATCCCAACAGATAAATCACTTACATACTTATGCTAAAAACAATATTTCTGGTAATTTATACTCGTACATTATAAAAATTATGTAGCTTTATAAATGAATTACTTAATTCTAAGCCACTTAATACCTATTAATGCGCTATTTAACAAATAAATCAATGTCGACAATAATTCGTTTTCTGCCCATTTTATTAATCCAATTTTTATCCCTCTTTTCATTTGCTCAAACAGATAGCATCGCATTAAAAAACGATTCGCTAAATACTTCGTTGTTGAATGCATTCAATAAAAAAATAAAACTGATTGAAATAAATAGAATTGAAGATTCCATAAAAAAAGAAAAACTTGAAAATCAATTAAACTCTTTACAAACTACCGATAATTTAAAAAAAGAAGAACTGCAAAAACAACTAGCAGAACTTAAAGAAAAAGATACGCAACGTTTAAAAGAAAAGATAAATCGAATAGATTCGTTACGAAATACAGCAAAAAAATATCCTGTTTTTGGTTTTTTCAATGATACATTATTTAATGTGTATACAAAATCAGGAAGTTTTTCAGCCGAAATGCGCGCATCAACTATATCAGAAAGAATCAAACAGCTTGAGGCAGGATTCATACCAAATAAAGATTCTATCTTCCTTATACCTTTTGAATCTAGTATTGATATCATGCACGATGAGGTTATTATCATGAGCATAACAGATAATGATGCGATATGGAATAATACAACACCCATTGAACTTGCAAACACATATAAAGTACTCATTACAAATACCCTTTTAGATTATAAAAAACAAACAAGCATCCTAAATCTTTTAAAAGAAGTAGGGTTAGCGCTTTTAGTAATTCTACTATTCGCTCTTTTAATTCATTATTTAAAAAGATTGTTCACTTGGTCGGCTAAGAAAATAATAAGTTATGAAAATACACTTTTATCGGGCTTCAAAATTAAAAACTATGTATTACTTGATTCCAAAAGCCAAGTAAATGGATTGCTAACTATCAATACATTTATTAAATGGATCTTAATATTAATAAGTATTTATATTGCCCTTCCTATATTATTTGGCATTTTCCCTTGGACAAAAGATTTCGCTGGTGAATTATTTGGATACATTTTAACGCCCATAAAAAAAATAGCTTTAGGTCTATGGCATTATCTTCCCAATCTTATTACTATAATCGTTATCATAACTGTTTTTAGATATGTATTAAAAGGGATAAATTATTTAAGATTAGAAATAGCTTCTGGAAAACTCAGTATACCTGGTTTCTTTCCGGACTGGGCAAACCCTACGTATCAGATCGTTCGGGTGTTGCTTGTAGCATTCTTAATCGTGGTGATATTTCCGTATTTACCTGGAAGCGATTCTCCCGTATTTAGAGGTGTTTCCGTATTTCTTGGTTTCTTATTTACGTTTGGTTCGGCTGGTTCTTTATCAAATGTTGTCGCTGGACTAGTACTCACTTACATGCGATTATTTAAAATTGGAGATCGAGTAAAGATTGGAGAAGTTGTTGGCGATGTGATTGAAAAATCACTGTTAGTAACCCGACTACGTACAATTAAAAATGAAATCATTTCTATACCCAATTCTACAATCATGAATAATCATACAGTAAATTATAGTAGTGATGCGCCCACCCATGGGTTAATAATTCATACGACTGTTACTATTGGTTATGATGTACCTTGGAGAGATATGCATCAAGCACTAATTGATGCAGCCTTAAAAACTAAGCTTATTTTACAGGAACCAACCCCTTTTGTATTGCAGACAGGTTTAGAGGATTTTTATGTTGCGTATCAAATAAATGCCTACACCCATGATTCAAACGTACAACAAATAATTTATTCAGATTTACACCAAAACATACAGGATGTATGCTTTGAGCGCGGAATAGAAATACTTTCTCCCCATTACAGAGCTGCTAGAGATGGAAACAGCACAACCATACCTGCAAGTTATTTGCCAAAAGATTATAAAGCTCCAAATTTCAATATCAATATTACCAAACCAAATCCTGAAGAAAATAACTAATGAAGAATATCGTTCACAAAAAAATTAAATGAATTACAATCAACTGCAATCTGTGGAAACGATATTAGCTCTTCTTGCTTGTACGTTTCAGCACTAACAATTATGTATGCGGGCCAATTTGCATGGATATCCTTGTTAATTGTTGGATTGGTATTGTTTCTATTTAGAAAAATCTACGGTGAAGTTGTTGGTGCAATTCCCTTAAATGGTGGAGCATACAATGTACTATTAAATACATCTACCAAAAGATTGGCTTCTTTAGCTGCAGCTCTTACTATATTGTCTTACATGGCTACTGCAGTTATTTCTGCATCAGAAGCAATGCATTATTTAGCTAGTATTTATAAAGCGCTACCAGTAGATTATTCTACCACTGTTGTCTTGTTATGTTTTACAGGCTTAGCAATCCTTGGCATAGGCGAATCTGCAATCGTTGCTGTGATAATCTTCATCATTCATTTATCTACATTATCTATACTCGTGGTTACTTCAGCATGGTTTATAATGATGCATGGCTTAGAAATATTTCATTTAAATTGGAGTCTCCCTATTCAATCAGGCAATTTTACGACAGCTTTGTTTTTAGGGTTTGCCACAGCCATGCTCGGCATATCCGGATTTGAGAGTTCCGCCAATTTTGTAGAAGAACAAGAGCATGGCGTTTTCCCTAAAACATTACGGAATATGTGGGCCGTTGTAAGTTTCTTCAATCCAGTAATTGCACTCATACTTATTTGTGTCATTCCATTAGCTCTTGTAGGTGAACATCAAGAATCATTATTGGCATTCCTAGGACACACAACAGGAGGTAAATGGCTGGCATATTTAGTTTCAATAGATGCAGTTCTTGTTTTATGTGGTGCGGTTTTGACTTCTTTTGTTGGCGTTTCAGGCTTACTAGAACGCATCACATTGGATCGCATTCTCCCTAATTATTTTTTAAAGAAAAATAAAAGAGGTTCAAATTACAGAATTGTCATTGCCTTCTTTATTTTATGTGTCTCTGTGCTTGTTGTTACTAAAGGACACGTTGCTGCTCTAGCTGGTGTTTATACGTTTTCTTTCTTAGCAGTAATGGCTTTGTTTGGCTTTGGTAATTTATTGTTGAAATTCAAAAGAAGTAGATTGCCTCGGCCAGAAAGAGCAAATGGATTGATTGTCCTAATTGCAATTGCACTAATTATAGTTGCATTTATTGGGAATATAATTTTACACTTGGATTATTTTTATACTTTTTTAAATTATTTAATACCAACGCTTTTATTTATTGCCATTATGCTTAACAGAGCATTTATAGTAAAAATGTGTATTGAACTTCTTGAATATATATCTAAACCCTTTCAAAAGATTGTCATCAAAAGCAATAAATATTTGCAAAAATTGCACACTAAAATCAATGCACAAGAATTCGTTTTCTTTACAAAAGGTGACAATGTTGCTGTACTAAACTTGGTGATGCAATATGTGCAGTCAAATGAAACGACAAAAAAATTAAAGATTGTAAATATTAAATCAGAAAATCATTCGAATGAATTACTGCGCAAGGATTTGGAAGTATTAGATAGAGCATATCCAGAAATAGATATTGACTTCATTGAAATACCTGGAGTATTTGGACCAGATATCATCGATGAATTGTCTAAGAAATGGAGTATTCCAAAAAACTTTATGTTTATCGGTGCGCCAGGAAATAAATTCCCCTATAGAGTTTCTGAATTAGGTGGTGTACGTTTGATTATGTAATAGGATCTCGTTTACGTATCATTCTCTTTCTATATATATAATGGAACTGTTTCATCTATTTTCGATTCTAATCGTATTGTCTGCACTCTTCGCATATATTAATTTTAAATTCTTAAAATTACCAAATGCGATTGGACTCATGTTGGTATCCCTATTATTTTCGGTAGCCATTATTTTAACCAGTAATTTTGTTCCAAACTTTAAAATTGCCATCATTGGTATTTTAAAAGGTTTAGATTTTAGTGAGTTGTTATTAGAAGTAATGCTTAGCTTCATGCTCTTTGCTGGTGCAATCCATATTAAATACAAAGATTTAAAAAATGAAAAATTAGCTATTTTATTATTCTCAACAATTAGTGTCATTATAAGTACGATTCTTATTGGATTAATAACGTACTATATATTAAATGTATTTGGAATACAAGTTGCACTCATTCATGCTTTTTTGTTTGGGGCATTAATTTCTCCGACAGATCCTATTGCAGTATTAAGCATTTTAAAAAGTGCAGGGATTCCAAAATCGTTAGAAACCAAAATTGCTGGAGAATCACTATTCAATGATGGTGTAGCCGTTGTTATTTTTATAACCATACTTCAACTTGCTAAACCATCTATAGAATTAAGTATTGGTGATATAGTATTGTTATTTGGACAAGAAGCTATTGGCGGTATTGTACTTGGTATAACCATTGGATATTTTGGATACAAACTCATCTCTAGTATTGATAATTATAAAGTTGAAGTACTCATAACGTTAGCTATTGTAATGGGTGGGTATACCCTCGCGCATTACACCCATGTTTCTGGCCCTTTAGCAATGGTAGCCGCAGGACTTATAACAGGGAATAGAAGTAAAGAATATGGCATGTCTGATTTGACAGCTCAATACGTAGATAAATTTTGGGAATTGTTAGATGATATACTAAATGCCGTTTTATTTGTGTTGATTGGCTTGGAATTATTGCTTGTTGAAACGAGCAACTTAGTTGTATTTATTTCTTTTATTCTCATTTTTTTCATTCTCATAATTCGATACATTTCCGTATTCATCCCTTCAATGTTGATTCGTTTAAAGGAAGAAGTAAATCAAAAAACACTTGTTATTTTAACTTGGGGAGGACTACGTGGAGGAATATCCATTGCATTGGCACTATCTATACAACTAGAAAATCACCGGGATATTTGGGTGACGATTACCTATGTCATTGTATGCTTTTCTATTTTAATTCAAGGATTGACAATTGGAAAACTCGCAACAAAACTAAACTAAATAACTATGAATAGTATACTAATCTTCTATGGCTTATTCTTAATAAGCTGTGGTCTCGTTTCTCTCATTTTCATTGGCAAGACAGCTAAGACAGCTTTGCTATCCGGAGGATCAACAGGAGTAATAAGTTTAATTGTTGGCTATAATTATTCACTAAACAATATCCCCCTTGTTATCATTGCGATTGTTATTCCTCTTTTTTTATTTTTCATTTTTGCTTGGAGAACGTCAAAAACACTATTCAAACTTATTGAACTCATCACTATTAATAGCGCAGAAACAAAACCCAAAGCGATTGCATTCTTAATTATTAGTTTAATGGCTATTGTTTCTATTTTCACCTTTGCAATTCAGATAATAGCTTATATTAAAATAGTTTATAGCAATGAAGATTTTTTTTAAATCACTAAACATTTTAAACGAAGAGGAATTAAACCAAGTGGAGAACTTGTGTTCAATTCGTTTTGTTAAAAAAGGAGGATACTTGATAAAAGAGGGTTCAATTTCAAAAGAAATTTTCCTCATCAAGAAAGGTGCATTAAGACTATTTTATACTAATTCCGCTGGCAATGAAATTACTAGCTGTTTAGCATTTGACAATGAAATGATTTCAGCATACGCCAGCTTTATAACTGAATCACAAACAGAAGAAAATATTCAAGCGGTAAGTGACAGTGAAATTGTTTTGTTAAAAAAACATGATTTAGATTTTTTATATAAGCAAGGTACTGTTTGGCAAAAAGTAGGGCGAATCATTGCAGAAATGCATTATATAGAACTGACAAAAAAAATCGTATCCTTTCAAAAGGATACAGCAAAGGAAAGATACAATCAACTTCTACAAAAACATCCTGAATACATTCAAGTAATTCCACAACACCAATTAGCTTCATTGTTAGGAATTACACCTAGACACCTCAGTAGATTAAAAAAAGAGGTTTGTAAATAGACAAATGTCCTAGCCCCTATTCTTTTAAATTATTTATTTTTGGTTTACATTAATATTGCTAAACATGAAAAAGATACTTATTATCAATGGGCATCCAAATAAAAACAGCTTCAACTCCTCTATTGCAAATGCATATAAGAAAGGCGCAATTCAATCGACCGATTATTTACAAGAAATTGAAATTTCAGATTTGAATTTCAACCTAAATTTAGAATTTGGCTATACAAAAAGAATAGAACTTGAACCTGATTTGCAAGAAGCTTGGGGAAAGATTATTTGGGCAGACCACATTATATGGATCCACCCCGTATGGTGGGGCGGACTACCAGCCAAATTAAAAGGATTTATTGACAGAGTATTCTTACCAGGAAGAGCATTCGCATACAAAGAAAATTCTGTTTGGTGGGATAAATTACTTAAGGGGAAGTCTGCGCATATAATCACAACACTAGATCAACCTAGTTGGTATTATAAGTTAATGTTTGGAAACCCAAGTGTAAATCAATTGAAGAAATCAACATTGCAATTTTGTGGAATCAATCCTGTCAAAGTAACCTATATTGGTATTGTTAAAAATGCTACAGTCGATAAACGTAATAAATGGCTTAAACAAATTGAAAAGCTCGGAAAAAAATTACGATAATCGAATTTGCTATTGCTTGTATTTATTGCGATATTTTATACCCCCGATACTTATCTATAATTCTTTTTCTTAAGAAGAATATGACCAGACCAGATACCATCACAATGGTTGCACCAGCTTGCAAAGCAAAGGAAGTTCCAAAATATTCAGACACCCAACCAATCTGCAAATTACCAAATGGCGTTAATCCAATAAACATCAGCACATAAATACTCATCACTCTTCCTCTAAATTCACTTTTTACAAGCATTTGAATCGTAGTATTGGCTTGAGATGCAAAAGATAATAATCCAAATCCGCTGAAAAATAACAATATAGATGCTGTATGAATATTATCCGTAAAACTAAATAAGAAGATACTTATTGAAAAAATTAGCGTTCCGCCAACAATAAAATAAAGAGGTGAAAATTTCTTAGAATACAATGCAATTGTTATTGTAGCTAACAACGAACCTAATCCTGATGCTGCATATAAATACCCCAAGCCAGCGGCATCTACATGGAAAACTTTTTTTGCTATTACAGGCAAGACAGTAGTATAAGACCAACCAAAGATTGAAACAATTCCAATTACTAAAAACAAGGTTCGAATGATGGGATGTTTAAAAGAATAATCCAAACCTTCTTTAATTGCAACAATGGGATTTGGTAAATGTGTTTTAATGACAGAATCGATTTTTATCTTTTTCAATGCAAATAATACAGCTATATAACTTAAGGCGTTTAAAATAAAAGCACCGCCCGTACCAATAATTGCAATCATAATACCAGCAACCGTAGGTCCGATTACTCGAGCGCTATTAAACACGCCAGAATTTAATGCAATTGCAGAAGCAAGTTGTTCTTTATTTACTAACTCAGAAACAAACGCTTGCCTAGCTGGCGCATCAATTGCATTTACAGTGCCTAACAAAAATGAGATTGTACAAATTTCCCAAATAGTGATCCAACCAAATATAGTTAATACCCCCAATAAAAAAGCCAATATCATGGACGCAATTTGAGTTGCAAATAAAATATCTTTTTTAGGAAATCGATCAACAATAACGCCTCCAAATAAAGTAAAAAGTAATGTGGGCAAAGTGGACAATGCCATTACTAGGCCAATTAAAAATACAGAGTCTGTTAATTGCAATACCAGCCAACTTTGAGCAACGATTTGCATCCAAGTACCAATCATTGAAATTAGTTGTCCTAAAAAATATTTCTTATAATTTTCACTTTGGAATGCAGGGAACCCATTGTAAATTTTATTAACCCAATAGGAGTTTTGTCCAATGGGCACCTCGGGATTGGGGTTTACAATAAATTTCTCTTCGGAATCGTCCTTAACACGCATAATAAATTAGACACATCAATCTACTATTAAAGATAGAGATTGCAACAAACAAATCATCTAAATGCATCCGTTTATTAACACGTTGAATCTAAAATAATTATTTTAGCAAATCCTTCCATTTCTAATTAAACATAGCCAATATTAAAAATCAAGATAAATTTCATCGGCATTTTATTTATCAACACTCAAATTATTTGCCCATTACTTGATAATACGTAATTAAATATCAATATTTATAGTCGACACATGAAGTCTTTATTTAAAATATGAATAAATTCTACAGCAATGAGTTATTTCGTAGAGAGAATCGCATTGAAAAATATATTTTTATAACTGTTATTATTACCTTATTGGGATTGATTCCAGATGCAGCTTTTAAAATGTATTCTGCGATGATTTATATTGCGATCGTTTCTCCAATTCTAATAGCCGCATATTATTTTAATAGAAAACAAACCGATATTGCAGGTACATTATTATTATTGTTTATTACGGAAGCCATTTTTGTTTCTAATTTGTATTATGGGGCAAAGTCTAATAACAGTTACTTTTATATTGCAGAATATATCACCATGCTTCTTGTTATCGATACACGGAATAAATTTTATTTAATCCTAAACCATTTACACATAGGTATTTCTATTGTAACTACCCAATTTTTATTTTTTTACAATTATAAAGTCACTCCCATTGAAGCAAATTCATACTTAATCATGGGAAATGTCAATATCCTATTGTCAATTTTGGCTAGTTTATATCTCTTTTACACATTTGTTGAAGAAAGCACTGAAAAAGAAAACTACTTAATATCAATACATAAGCGCATTAATACTAAAAATAAAATCATTGGAAATGCTCAGATAAATTTAGAAACATTTATTTATCGTGCCTCTCATAATTTACAAGGTCCCATACGTTCAATAATGGGAATATATAATATCAGTACACTTGAAGATGATCCAAAAAAATTAAAGGAGCTGTTTCACTTAATAAATACAAGCGCTATTCAATTAGATAAAGAATTGAGCATAACGTCTCAAATTTTCAAAATAAATCAACATGTAATAAATATACAACCTATTGATTTATTAGACTTTACAAAAGATTATTATAATACCTCCGAAATCGACCTCTCAGAAAGTGATACTCTAGATTTTAATACCCTAGCGGATATAACAATGCTTACTGAAGGAATGAATAACTTATTCGTTATTTATGAAAAGTTAAGATTGTCACCTAATTCTACGCCAATATTAGCACTATATAGGAAAGGTACCATTTTCTATTTTACACTTACGTTTGAGTCTATTAACCTAGATGACAAATACTTAAATGTATTTTTTGCTCCTTATCAAAAAGACTTGGCCTATTTATATAATTTAACAAGTGAACCATACATTTGCAGAAGAATTATGGATAAACTCCATGGCGACCTCTCTATTCGAAAAATAAATAATAACACCCTGTCATTCACTGTTACCTCACATCTTATATAGGGGAAACACAAAAATAAGAACAAAAGTAACTAACATTTGAAAAATTTACGTTCTATAATATTTTTTGTAGTTGTAGAACCTAGTAGGATTCTTTATCTTTGATATTGAATTTTATAAAACATGGCATTATTATCAATTTTCTTATCTCTTTTCATAATCAATCCCTCTTCAAATGAGCTGATTACGATAGGTTATGATAGTTTCGATAAGAAAGCATATTATGCAACTTTTGCATCTAATGATATTAATACCGTAAATGCTGAGTTGAAAATTTTAAAATCGAACCCTTCACTTCTAGCCTATGAAGGGGCATTATTGATGAAAAAAGCGGACTTAGTGGGCAACCCAAAAGATAAATTGTCTTTCATGAAAGAAGGGAAAAATAAATTAGAAACTACCATTTCTAAAAATCCTTCTAATATTGAATACCGCTTCTTACGCTATATGATTCAAGATAATGCTCCAAGTTTTTTAGGATATAATTCAAATCTTGAAGATGATAGAAAAAAAATAATTTCTGAATATAAAAATTTCGATCAAGTAGTTAAAGATGCCATCCTGAATTATAGTAAAATATCAAAAACACTTTCTACAGATCAATTTTAATATTTGACACCCCTATAAAATGTCAAAAAAAATATTAATCCTATATTACTCACAGAGCGGGCAATTGACAGAAATTGTTGATTCTATTTCTATCCCATTGATAGAAGCGGGGGCTACTATAGAAAAAATAACCATCAAACCTAAAAACGACTTTCCTTTCCCTTGGACTTCAGACACTTTTTTTGATGCCATGCCTGAATGTGTATTAGGAGAGACTATTGAATTAGAAGCATTTACTTTTAAGCAAGAACGATATGATTTAATCATATTTGCTTATCAACCCTGGTTCTTATCACCAAGCATTCCGGCAACGAGTGCCTTAAAGGATACTGCAGTGAAAAAAATCATGGAAAATACTCCAGTGATTACATTGATTGGTGCACGTAATATGTGGCTAAACAGTCAAGATAAAGTTAAAGTATTATTGAAGGAAGCCAACGCAATTCTTGTTGGAAATATAGCATTAGTAGATAAACACAACAACCATTTAAGTGCAGTAAGTATTTTATACTGGATGTTATCAGGAAAGAAAGAAAAATATCTCTCTATATTTCCGATACCTGGCGTTTCAGATAGCGACATAAAAGGTTCGACTGCGTTTGGAAGAACAATTTCTTATTTTTTAAATAAAGAAAGTTGGTCTGGAATGCAGGATACACTAATAGCGCAAAATGCCGTAGTCGTAAAAGCGAACTTAATGTTTATTGAACAAAGAGCGCGCAAGTTATTTTCAATTTGGGCAAATTTGATTAAAAATAAATCAAATCGTAAGCCTTGGGTAACCGCTTATAAATATTATTTATTAATTGCATTATTTATAGTTGCACCTATTGTAATAGCTATTAATGAAGTGCTTTTCAAGCCGTTTTTGAAAAAGCAGATTAATGAAAAAAGAAAAAAATATCAAACATTGAATTAACCGTGTTGGGGATGTCAGCAAAGCAAGTATATATTATAAAAACAGCAAGTTTTTTTCCTAATGAACCCGTTTCAAACGATGAAATAGAAGAATATCTTGGTTATATAAATAATCAAACGTCTAAATCAAAACGCATCGTTCTTAGAAACAATGGTATTAAGCGACGTTTTTATGCACTTAAAAAAGATGGAACGGCTACGCATACAAATGCACAAATGGCATCGCTAGCTATTCGGAAATTATTTAACAATAATCCCGAAGAGCTAAAGAAGATAGAATTATTGAGCTGTGGTACTTCAAGCCCAGATCAAATGATGCCATCTCATTCAGTAATGGTACATGGCTGGTTACCTGAATCGAATGCGATTGACGTTGTATCGCCATCGGGAAATTGCTGTGCGGGTCTACACGCATTAAAATATGCATACATGGCGGTTCGGGCTGGCGATGTTTCAACAGCAGTTGTTGCTGGTTCAGAACGCACATCTAGAATACTTCGCTCAGATGTTTTTGAAGATGAAGTTCAAAAATTAACTGAATTAGAAGAAAATCCTTCCATCAGTTTTGAAAAAGAATTTCTACGTTGGATGTTATCAGACGGAGCAGGTGCATTTTTGCTTTCAGATAAACCAAATGAAAACGAAATTAGTTTACGAATCGATTGGATTGAAGCAGTATCCTATGCACACAAGGTTGAAACATGTATGTATATGGGTGGCGACAAATTAGAAGACGGCTCGCTAAAGGGATACATGGATTATACGCCTGAGGAAATTGTTTCTCAGTCTATTTTAAGCATGAAGCAAGACGTAAAAATACTACGTGAAAACATCATCGAATTAGGATTTGATAAATTGAAAGTAGTATTTGATAAACGTGGACATTCGGTTGATGAAATTCAATATTTCCTACCACACATGTCTAGTGCGTTTTTTAAAGATAAAATATCAAACAAACTTACTGAAAATGGAATGACCATTCCTGAAGAGAAATGGTTTACAAACTTAACATCCGTAGGTAACGTTGGTGCAGGTTCAATCTACTTAATGATAGACGAATTATTGCACAGTGGGAAGTTAAAAAAAGGAGAGAAGATTCTTATTGTTGTTCCAGAAAGTGCTCGTTTCTCTTATGTTTATAGCATGCTAACTGTTTGTTAATTTTTAAACCCTAACGAAACTTCCTACTATGAAAAAAGACGAAACACCTCAAGATCCAAGTGGGTTGAATAATTTTACAAAAGAAGTTTGTTATGCGGTAGATGAATCTGGAAAGTATGTCACTCAACTCAGCAGTGGTTGGGAGGTAAAATCTGATGCACTTGGTATTACGTGGGATGATATCAATAAGAAAGTTGAAGCAGCAAAGAATGCAGTTTTAAAAGGAGAATTAAGTCCAATCGCTTATTACATTGAATTACGTGTAATGGATTTAACAATTGTTTCTGCTTATACTGGTTTTTGGAAATGGACGATTAAAAGACATTTAAAGCCAAGTATTTTTAATAAATTATCGAATTCAACACTTCAAAAATACACTGACTTATTTGAGGTTAGTATCGAACAACTAAAAAACATTTCCCTTAATGCCTAACACATTTGAACACCTACAGGCGGCTCATTGCGAAAATGGAGTTACGACAAACTTATTACGCAGTGTTGGGGTTTCTAAAATGACCGAACCGCTTGCCTTTGGCATTGGTTCTGGATTGTTTTATATATACATCCCTTTAATGAAAATTAATGGCGGTCCGGCAATTGCATTTCGTACCATGCCAGGCTTGATTTTTAAAAGAACGGCACAATCTTTAGGGATTGATGTTATTCGTAAAACATTTAACTCAAAAGAAAAAGCACAACAATTTTTAGACGAATGCATACAATCAGGACAACCCGTAGGTTGTCAAGTGGGTGTATACTTTCTAAGCTATTTCCCCAAAGAATATCGTTTCCATTTTAACGCGCATAATCTAATTGTCTATGGTAAAGAGGGCGACAATTATTTAGTGAGTGACCCTGTTATGGAAACAACGACCACCTTGACGAGTTATGAACTAGAACGCGTTCGCTTTGCAAAAGGCGCCTTAGCTCCAAAAGGACAAGTGTATTTTCCAAAACCTTCAACAACACTTGTTACTGACGACCAAATACGCAAAGCAATTGTAAGCGGGGTAAAAAGAAATGTTCGAGATATGTTGCACATCCCTGGTGGGATTGCTGGCGTTAGTGGCATAAAATATACTGGCAATAAAATTAAAAAGTGGAGAGATAAATTAGGCGTTGAAAAAGCGGGTCTTTATTTAGCTCAGTTGGTACGCATGCAAGAAGAAATCGGCACCGGTGGCGGTGGCTTCCGATTTATTTATGGCGCTTTTTTACAGCAAGCCCATGCGTTTCATAACGACGACAATCTTTTAGAAATATCAAAAACATTCACCCAGTCTGGTGACATGTGGCGTAATGCCGCAATTCAAGCAGCAGGTATTTACAAAGGAAGAATCACATCGCAAGCTGATTTTGATGTAATGGGAGATTACCTACTTGAAATTTCAGAAGTAGAGAAAAAAGCATTTAAAGAATTAAGTACCATAAAATGGCAGAAATAATTAAGCCTGCTATACATATATCAAACCTATCTTTTCAATACAACGAAAATTCAGGTGTTTATTTCAATGATTTCAATTTGACAATTTTTGAAGGTGAACGCTTTGGTCTTTTCGGACCAAACGGTGCAGGTAAGTCTACGTTGATGAGCTTAATGACAGGTTTAATAAAACCTCAAACAGGCTCAGTAGATTTATTCAATCAACATATAACCAACAAACAATCACGCACATTATTTGGTTATGTACCTCAAGATTTTTCACTTTATGAAGAATTAAGTCCAATAGAGAACTTAACCTTCTTTGGTGCATGGGCAGGATTATCAAAAAAAGAAATTCAAGTTCGCATCCATGAATTGCTAGAAATTCTAGGCTTGATGGATGTTAAAAATAAAGCTGTCAAAACTTTTTCTGGAGGTATGAAACGACGTGTAAATCTTGCGATAGGCGTTATTCATAAACCTAAAATATTATTTTTGGATGAACCAACAGTTGGTGTAGATATACAAACGCGACATGCAATCATTGAATATCTAAAACAATTGAATGAAGCAGGTATGACACTGGTATATACTTCACATCAATTAACGGAAGCAGAAGATTTGTGTAATAGAATTGCATTAATGGACCATGGTAAAATTCTTACCTGTGGTGAAATAGCGACATTACTTCAAACACATAACGAAGAGAATTTGGAATCCCTATTTCTTCACTTAACTGGCAAGGAGTACAGAAACTAAGATGTTTAAACTTTGGACAACCATACGAAAGGATACCTTACTCTTATTACGCGATAAGGTTGGCTTGCTATTAATGTTTGTAATGCCCATACTATTGGTATTGGTTATTACTACGATTCAAAATAGCACCTTTGAATTAGTAAACGAAAATAAAATCCCTCTCCTAGTTTGCAATAAAGATACCGCACAAACAAGCACAGAGTTTATAGATGCCTTAAACCAAATTGGAATGTTTAAAATGGAATTGGTATCAAGCGATTTGTCTGCCAATTCACTAAACACATTGATGCACGATAAAGATGCACTCATTGCAATCATTATCCCAACAACCTTCTCCTCCTCTATTCAGCAAAAAACAACGCAAGTAACAACAAATGCTTTGCAACAATTTGGATTGAATGACAGTACAAAAGTGCACAAAACTCCACTTGAGAAATCAGAGTCCTTGTTATTTTTCTACAATCCTGTATTACAACAATCCTTCCTTCAGTCTATAAACGGTGCCCTTACAAGCGCCATTCAAATCATAGAAGGTAAAAAATTAGTGCAGCAATTATACGTTACACTAAATGAGAAGCCAATGCCTCAAAACTTGCAGATGGAAATTCTCCAAAAAAATATTTCAATCGAAGAAATTGCTGCAGCTAAAGATGGCAGCAAAACCATACCGAATGCTACGCAACACAATGTGCCGGCATGGACCATCTTTGCAATGTTCTTTATAGTTATTTCGCTAGGAGGCAGCATTGTTCAAGAAAAACGCAGTGGTAGTTTTGTTCGCCTCAAAACACTTCCAACTAATTATTTAGTAGCTTTATTTTCTAAACAAATAACCTACCTAGCTGTTACCTTATCGCAAGTTGTTGTTATATTCTCTTTAGGCATTTGGATTTTCCCATTCATTGGACTGCCAGCCCTAAACATGCCGAGTGATTTGTTAGGTTTATTTATTGTATCTGTATTGTGTGGTGGCGCAGCAATAAGCTATGCAATATGTATTGGCACCTTTGCTCAAACTCAAGAGCAAGCAAATGGATTTGGTGCTGTATCAATTGTGATACTTGCTGCTGTAAGTGGTATATTAGTTCCATCCTTTGCAATGCCGCAATCATTTGCAGTTGTAATGAAAATGTCACCCTTATATTGGTGCTTGGAATCGTATTACGGTTTATTTTTGGAACGTGGAAATTTCTGGGATGTGTTAGAAACAACACTTCCGCTTGTTGGGTTTATCATCATCATACAAGGAATAACCATTATTGGTCTTAAAAAGAAAAATTTGATTTAAATTTATATATGGAAACTGCTGAATTAAAACACCAAGTAAAAGAACAAATAATCAAGTTCTTAAATTTAATCTCTGTAACACCTGCTGACATTAAAGACGATGAGCCATTATTTGGTGAAGGCTTAGGTCTTGACTCAATCGATTCATTAGAATTAATTGTTTTAATGGATAGAGAATATGGAATTAAAATTACGGATCCTAAAGATGGTCGTAAAGTATTGACAGATATCAATACAATGGTTGCTTACATTGAACAACACAGAACAAAATAATTTTTTTGTGGATAGAATTGTTGTAACAGGGATTGGTATCATTAGCGCTATAGGTGAGTCCGTTGAATCAAACAGATTGGCTTTAAAAAATAGTACAACTGGTATTGGTACCTTAGAATTGTTTGAGACAAATTATGCAAGCACACTTCCATTTGCAGAAATCAAGCGCACAAACAATTCTTTAAAGCAACAATTAAACGTTGATGCATTAAATATCACCAGAACAAGTTTGCTTGCACAGCATGCATGTAATCAAGCAATCCTTGATAGCAATCTAACAAAAGCAGAATTAGAGTCTGCAGACACAGCTTTAATTAACGGTACTACAGTAGGTGGCATGTGTCTTACAGATGAATTGTATCAAGATGCAAATCGCAATTCAACTACATCACCGTATGTTGAAAGTTACGATCTAGCATCCGTTGCTATTTACTTACAAGAATTGTACAACATACAAGGTATCTGTAACACGATCAATACAGCTTGTTCTTCCTCTGCAAATGCAATCATGTACGGTGCACGACTTATTCATCAAGGAAAAGCAAAACGTGTCATTGTGGGTGGCGTAGATAGCTTAGCAAAATTTACGATTAATGGCTTTAATGCCTTACATATTTTATCTTCAGAAAAATGTAAACCATTCGATCAAAATAGATCTGGTTTAAATTTAGGTGAAGCTGCAGCTTTTTTAGTCTTAGAAAAAGAATCGGATTGCAAAAATAAAAAACCGTATGCTATATTGAGCGGCTACGCAAATGCAAATGATGCCTACCACGCATCTGCGCTCTCCGAAACAGGTGATGGTCCGTATGAAGCAATGAGCACAGCACTTGCAGTTGCCCGGTTGAATCCAAACGACATCAGCTATATCAACGCACATGGTACAGGTACTGAGAATAACGACTTGGCAGAAAGTGCGGCTATGATTCGTTTGTTTAATAATGTACCTCCTTTTGTCTCTACAAAATCATTAACAGGACATACGCTTGGCGCTTCTGCTGCAATTGAAGCTGTCTTCAGTATTTTAGCCTTACAACATCAAGAATTATATCCATCTGCGAATAGCGTTCAGCCAATTGAAGGGACGGGATTAAAACCCTTAGCAACATTTCAAAAAGCACCTGTTAAACACGTTATGTCTAACTCCTTTGGTTTTGCAGGAAATTGTAGTTCGCTCATCTTCTCAATCGTGTAATCTATATGTTTTACATTCATCAAACATCTTGCATTACCGCACAACAATCTTTCGTTGAGCCAACATTACGTTCTATTACAGAATCAGTTGAAAATAAATTATACGCAACAGAAAATAATTACGACAGCATTCCTCCAAATGTGTTAAGGCGTCTTGGAAAAGCCGTAAAAATGGGTATTGCAACAGGTAATGAGGTGCTTGCAAAACAAGAAGTGGATGGTATCATATTAGGCACTGCAAACGGCGGACTAGAAGATTGTATTAAATTTTTAAATCAAATTATTCAATATCAAGAAGGCCGATTAACACCGACTAACTTTGTACAAAGTACTACCAATGCAATAGCAGGACAGCTTGGTATTATGTATAAAAATAAAGGATACAACATCACTCATGTTCATAGAGGTTTGGCATTTGAAAATGCATTGATTGATGTTGAAATGCTTTTAAGTGACCATCCCACAAATACCTATTTGGTTGGCGGTGTGGATGAAATTTCAGAATACAATTATACCATAGAAGATTTAGCAGGCTCTTACAAAAAGGAAATACTATCAAATACAGAGCTCCTCAATTCTACCACAGACGGCTCAATTGCTGGTGAAGGCGCTGCAATGTTCGTTGTAAATACTGTAAAGTCAAATGCAACAGCTGAAGTCAAAGCAATTAAAACATTCGTTACAAAAAAAACAGAGACGCTTGAGAAAGAATTGTCTCAGTTCATAAATACGGCTTTACCAAAAGGAGAAAAGGTTGACTTAATCGTTTCTGGAAAAAATGGAGATGCGCGCTTAAACAATTATTATGCACTAGTTGAAAATCAACTTAAAGAAACCCCAACTACTTATTACAAACATTTAACGGGAGAGTTTCCAACTTCAAGCGCTGTTGCTTTATGGCTTGCATCAATGGTATTAAGTCGAACAGAACCTTTGGCATTATTAAAAATAGAAGTTGCTAATCCCATTAAAAATATCTTATTATATAATACCTACAAAGGCAATCAACACAGCTTCATCTTAGTATCAGCAGTATAAAATTATTTATTATTTCATTTTTGGTCTATTGTTCTATTCATAGATTAAAAAAAATATTTTTATTTATTTTAAAATTACCACTTTTAGCATAATCGCAACATCATCGCTCATTGTAATACTGCTCCCACCAACATTATAATCGCGTCTATTCAATGAAAGTGTACCTTGAAAAGTATTATCTATATACGTAAAGGGAATTTTTATTTCTTTCCTAACGCCCTTAATTGTTAAATTTCCTTCTACAATAAAACTTCCAGTTGTTGTTTTCAATACTTTTGTACTTACAAACGTTATCGTTGGATACGTTTCAACATTAAAATATTCTTCTTTTTTCAAGTGTTTATCCCTTCCTTCAATTCCCGTATCAATGGTACCCACTTGAATGGTTGCTTTAATTGAACTTGGAGCCTTAGCAGATTCATTGAATTCTATAGATGTTTCGAATTTTTTAAATGAACCCGTAACACTAATACCTGCATTTTTAATTTTGAAATCTATCGTACTATTTGCATAATCAGGTTTCAATAAAAATGACATGCTCATAACAGCAAAAAAAATCAGCCCTATTTGTATTTTGTTGGGTGCAATTGATTTTATATTCATAAGACCAAATAATTATATGATATATGTTTTCCTTTCGAAAAGAAGTTAGGTGTCCAAAAATAAAATATTACCAAGGTTATTCATAGTATATTACCTATTTTAGTACTCATATAATATAATCCAAATTATCTTCTCAAACCAATATGAAACTATATTTATTCCTAACATTGACTCTTGTGCTATTTTTTGCATGTAATTCATCCAATACGCCACTCAATACACACATTTCTAAGCATAATTATCATGTCTCAACAGATAGTATAGAACAAACGCTTGAACTATTCTCTATGGGTGATTCTTCCACACAATTCACCTTGCGTGTAGAAAATAAAAACTTAGACAGTATGGATAGTTATATGAGCCATGCATTTTCAAAAGATGGAATCCATTTTACACACACTAGAAAAGATTGTAACATTGCATTTGAAATTATAGATTCTAAAAAAGACACTCTAAAACTTACTACGTGCGAATGTAAAGAATTAACGCTTTCGCCCCTATTTATAAATATGGCAACCGATACTTCAGACATTATCGTTTTTAGATAACATAGTACCAAACAACCATTTGTAAAACAACACGTATAGTTTATTACATCTTATTATGTGGTTCATTATTAAGAGTTCACCAATATTAAACCTTTAATTTATACCTATCATGAAAAAACAGTTATCCTTAATTGCATTCATCCTTTTTGCATTTATTTTACAATCACAATCGCCAGTACAACCCGATCCAACAAAGACTAAATACATGATTTTAAAAACAAATCGTTTGTTAGGGATGAATCATATGGCTGTAAAAAATGGAAAAATATTTACAGGAGACTTTGGGAAAGGAATTCAATATGAGCGTTATGCAAAACAATTGTATCTTGCCAAAGAATATAAAAAAGCAGCACAGTTTACGTATCGTGCTAGAGAATTTTCTATTGCATCCTTAGTAGCAAATAAAGCAAAACCTACTAGTGATGGCTCATTTACATCAGAAGAAAAAATGATGACTTCTCCATTGCCCGAAGTTGCGGATATGGATAAAGAATTATCTGAAAAAAATATTGCAAAACCTACAGACGAAGAACTACTCGTTGGAAATTTAGATATCGCTATATAACTAATTTATTCGTTCAAGTTAGAATATTAAAAATCCCGCATAAAGCGGGATTTTTAATATCTGAACGATGATTCTGAAGCTTCTATTTCCTGGCTAACCCCTTGGCTAAACTGTTGGCTGCCCCCACGGCAATCAAAGTCAAGTTGCCCTCTTTTTGAAATTCCATATTTTAAAATACATTAGATATTTTTTTTATACATGCGCTGAACAGCTTTCATTGCCTTCGTATTTAATATAACGGAAAACGAGTTAAGTTTTCCGTTCTAATAAGTTATTTTAGTGAATTTCCATCTCAACAATCAACTGTTGCTATGTGTTAAAATACTATGATTGCCCACTCCATATTCTTATATTTAATACATCAATCCTAACTACTATGCCAAAACCATTCCTTACAGCCCAATGGAGAAAAATCATTTTAGCAAACTATGCTGTAGATCCTGAAATTCTGAAACCGTATCTTCCGGCTCATACAGAATTAGATTATTGGAATGACACCTGTTATGTTTCTATCGTAGGTTTTTTATTTGATGCTGTTAAAGTCAAAGGTTTTAAAATTCCCAATCATCATTCTTTCCCGGAAGTAAATTTGCGTTTTTATGTACGCTATAAAGACGGCGAAGAATGGAAACGCGGCGTAGTTTTTATTAAAGAGATTGTTCCTAAAACAATGGTAACATTTATAGCAAATACGATTTATAAAGAGAAATACCACACCTTACCCATGCGCCATCAATGGGACTTGGTAGACAATGAGCAGCGTGTTGAATATGAATGGAAAGTAAATAACAAATGGAATTTCATACGTGTTAAAGCAGGTATTGAACCTATAGATATTAAAGTTGGCAGCGAAGCTGAATTTATAACCGAACACTATTGGGGCTATACCAAGTTGTCTGATACTAAAACGTCAGCCTACGAAGTGGTACACCCACGTTGGAAAGTTTACCGAATGCACAACTTAAATTTCTCTTTCAGCACAAAAGAATTATTTGGTGAAGCATTTGTACCGTATTTGGAAACCAAACCCACTTCTATCTTTTTAGCCGAAGGTTCTGAAGTGCAGGTTTTGGGAGGAGGGAAAATTTAAACACTGAGCAACCGAATTTAAAAAATTTGGCTATTCAATCAAATTCGAGTATTGTAAAATATTTATTTAATCCCCTATCCTTTAAATATTTAAATACGTATATTTAGTAACATTTTTAGCACTACTTTTAGAACCGAACTGATTTGTCAAATCATATGTCACAGTTTAAAAAAATTTTAAACCTAGGAACTGCTTTTGAAAGCAATCCTTTAAAACAAGAATACATTCGCATTACAAATAGCATAAACGTGCTTTACATTTTAGGACTTTCTTTTCCGTTAATTGTTGCGACTCTTTTTGTTACACATGATGGTATAAATAGCTACAGTCGATACATCGTATTAATTGCCTTCAGTAGCTTCAGCTGTTACTAACCAAATTCAATCACATCCGTTATGCTAAAATAATTACGTCCATTTTACCCGTATTTATTGTAATTGTCTACCCCATTTTCATAAACCATTTTGTACATGCAGGTATGTTTTTATGGATGCCATATGCAATCATTACCATAGGTGTGGTACCTTTTTTTATTTTCTCTTTTGAAAATGAAAAAACAATTATGTTTGGAGTAATTGCATTATACATCATTCTTATTGTTGGCCTTGACGAACTAATACTTTATCGCTTCAATCACATACCTGATATTGAATTTATAAAAAAATATTATGTGTATAATTTCTTTGCCAAAATAGCAATTGCGGTTCTTCTATACACAAGTTTTTTCACTTTTAAATTAATGTATCATAAAAACAGAGTGACCTTATTAAAACTAACGGAAGAGCTAGATGAAAAAAATCAAGCACTCAACATTCTAAATATTTCTCTTGAACATAAAGTAGCTGAACGTACTGTTAAATTGTCTTTACAAAACAAACGTATTGAAAATTTGGCGCACACCAATGCCCATGAAATACGCGCCAACATTGCTCGAATAATGGGTTTGTCAGATATAATGAAACATGATGTGTCTCAGGAAGAAAAAAAATATTGCGAATCTAAAATTTTAGAAAACATTTCAGATTTGGAAAAGATCACTAAAAACCTTTCGAAAGAATTGATTGAAGAGGAGTAAGGAGTTGCACCCCTTGCTTCTCCTCTATCAATTTAGATTTATCTTATACCACAGCTAAACATCAGCTATAAAAACAATCAAAAAGCATACCCAATATTTATATAAAGAGGAATATCTAATGTCCTGCTTTTACTTTTTACCCACCCATAATTATTTGAACTAGAATTAATCTGTTGCCAAATACTGAATGCTGTTGTAAAACCAGCATCAACAACGAAACGCTTTTTAATTAACAATTGATACCCCAAACCTCCTCCAACAATAGGGGCTCTATTTTCAACGTAAATGTCATTATCTTTTACGTTGTATTCTTTAGAATACTTATAACCTACATCGCCAGCAAGATAAAATCCATTATTAAATGTTGATTTCTTAGTAAAATAATACCTAGCTTGGGCATGAATAAAATAATTCTTTTTATAGAAATTACTTGGTGTTGGATCTGATGTTAATCGTGCAAAGGGGAAAAAATAATCTCCAATTAAGCTTATAGACACGTGTTTACTTAAAGCCCGTTCATATTGTAAGCCAAAATATCCAGCAAATCCTAAAAGATTTAGTTGGACATTATTTTTATATGTTGCAACACCTTTTTCTGAGAGTGAATCAGATTGAGCGAACACATTTGAAAATATTGAAGTGAAAAATATCACTATTAAGAGGTTCTTCATAATTATTAAATTATTTGTTTTATATTACTTGCAATTTGCAAAAAAAAAAAATGAGTATTGCAAGAAAAATAAACATTTAACTCATTTTACTTTTAACTATGAAAAAAAACAATTTTAGATTTTTCATTAAACTGTTCTTCATTGCCAGTTTAATAATTACAACACATCTCAATGCGTATTCAGTGAGTCTGGGGTGTAAAGACGTTGCAATTGATGGTCCGGACAGGGTGTGTTCCCCAAGTAATAATTATAGCTTGAACTATGATAATGTCCGATGTATTACTTGGAAAATAACTGGTGGTGAAATAACAGAAATTGGTGGTAAAAACATACAGGATTTTATTATTGCTCATGGATATTTACAACCGTTTGATTTCAGTAACGGTGCATTAGCAATCACTGAATTCGAATACTGTAAGGGTGGCTGGGGAAGAATTGGCGTAACTCCAGCAGGACAACCTGAGTTTTTTCTAGACGTGGGTCCTACTATTGCAGCATGGTTTATATCTTTTACAGGAAATCCTGCTACTGATATCAAAGTTAAATGGAATTCTCAAAGTTATTATCATTCATTAACTGCAAAGGGAGAAGGGCTTTCTGCTTTTGGAAGATGTGGTAAAGGCGAAGCAACTAAAAACATAACATTTGCGTCATCAATCCCGAACTTTACGTTAACTGCTCCAAAGATAGACTTCCAATGTAACGAAGGTGTACAAATCTCAGGTGCTCCCAATGGAGGAACAAGTTATGCTTGGTATGCTCCTGGCGCAACAGTTCAAAATAATTGGAATACTGGAATTTACATAAGTGGCTTTACGCAAGTTGGTAATGTACCTATTGCAGTAGTAGTTACTGGCCAATGTAACACGGTTACTAAATACATTACACTTAATATTATCCAGCCAGATTTTGGGCATGTACAACAAAATGGCGCAAATGTAGACGATCCAGGCACACTGGTCAGTTTAGATTGTCAAGGTAGTTTTAATCTAGGCATGTCAAAGTGGGTTAGTAATAATGCTATATATACGTGGGAATTACCAGGCAACCAATACGATGACCAAACAAACACATACAACAAAACAATAATAAGCGGAATTAACAAACAAAATGTGCAAGGTAAATTACCTACAGGTGGCTTAACAGATTTTGTAGGCAAAGTTACTATTACGGGTGTTTGCGGCGCACCCGTTGTAAGAACATTTATCATTCGTCCAACATTACGACCAACTGTAGATGCAGATATTTATTCATGTTCTAATAGTGTATTAATAAATGTAAATAATCCAACAGCCAATGGCAATATCAATGCATGGGTAGCACCTACTTATCCTACCGTTGGTTATGGCACTTTTGTAAATCCAACACCTAATTCTGTACAATTTACGGCTTCTAATCCTGGAGCTTATCTTATTAACATAGGAGTAAATGGTGCCGGTGGTTGTTATACACAATTGCAAACAACTGTTCACGCAGTATCAGCAAGTGGCAATACCAATGCAGGTACTTCAGGCTGGCAGTCTGGTGTATTGAGCGATAACCGCAAAGCACCAGGTAGTAATTTAGCACCTTACGGTGGCAATATTTATTTTGCTGGCAGAGATGGTAAAATTTATTTCTACAGCTACAGTGCTGCACTTCAAAAATGGGTAATCAATCAACTGCCTGGTATTAGCAATGCAGCTATTCCTGCAGCTGGAGCATTTACAAAGATTGGTGTTGCAACATTAAGTGGTCTTTCGTATCTATATTATACAGAAAATAGCACAGGCAAATTATGGAAAATTGATTTGGCTACAAATAGCGTTACTCCTGGTTTATCTCTTAGTATAAATGTATCTGATTTCATGACTATGGGAAATGATGTATATGCTATTGAAAAAGGAACAAATGCATTATACTCTAATAATGTTTCAATAAGTAACGTAGGAAATGTTAGTTTAAAAGCAATAATGACAGGCAATGGAGTTGTGTATCTACAAAACAATAATTTGTATTCAACAACACTTGGGCAATTAACATTCACCAATGATGTGTATGCAAGTTCGGATGTAGTGGTATTGGGAAGTAATTTATACTATGCACGTGGACAAAAAGGGACAGCTAATTTATTCCGCCTGCCATTAAGTAGCAATCCAAATCCAATTGAACAAATAACGACTACATCAAATTTATCAGGCGTATTTACAATCAATCTGGCGACAGGTGTAATTTACTATGGTGTATTAAACTCGGGTGCAATAAATACGACCACTACGGTTGCATCTGGCGTTTATAAATCTGCTAACATTTATCAGGCATCTCTATCAGGCACAACATGGACATTTAATGCTGCAACGACTGTTAAACCATGGGAAGGTCTTGATATGTATATTCAAAGCCCAATTTATTCAGGCAACCATGTTTATTACATAGGTGCAGGACATAATAATGTCATTAAAACTGCGTATGAATTGGAAGTTTGGAATTTGTATTACGAAAATGCCTGCGCACCTGTATTGCAACGTGTTGCAGCAGACGATACGAATGTAGAAACCGAAAAAGAAGTACTGTTATATCCTAATCCATTTAATACCCAATTATCGGTTGACCTATCTGCCTATACGGAAGATGGCAAACAAACATCTGTAGCTATTGAAGTAATAGATGCAACAGGTAAGACGATTTATAAGTCAACGGTTTTATCTGAGTTGAATACTATTTCTACCACTGATTGGGCGCAAGGAATGTATGTTGTAAAAATCAGACATAACAATAGTCTAATTAATAAAAAAGTAGTTAAATATTAAGTATAAAATTAAACAAAAGGCAGTGCGTATTCTTATCTTGTATAAGGATACGTACTGCCTTTTATACATATATGAGCATTAGATTATCACTAGCTATTACATTCAATCTTCTTTCAAGTATACTTTTTGCCCAACACGAAACCGATCAACGAGTTATTGGTTTTAAATACATTTTGAAATTCAATTCTACTACCCCCAACGTAACTGTTACAAATACCAACTTATACAATCCTTATAATTCCAACTACAAAGGAGATTTACAGACTCCTCATGCAAATTCTATTTGCGACACCTTAGGCAACATACTTTTTTATTACGATGGCACAAACGTGTATGAACCCAATGGACAGGTTATGTCCAATGGGAAATTACATGCCTATAATTTTAGCTCCCTATATGCAACAAGCCTAATTGTACCTATTGAAGAAAGTAATCGCAGATATTACTATTTGTTCGAAACAATACCACACGAAGAGAATTGGAATTATGTTACGAACAGGCCAATTAATGATGTGACAAGTTGTTACTATCCGAATAAATGTGGAAAATTTTGGGATTTATGCAAACTCGAATACCACATCATAGACATGCATGGCAATGGAGGAAAAGGCAAGGTAATAAGTAAAAATATTTTCTTGAAGGACTCTGTAGCACCTTCCATTAGCGGTATCAAACATCAAAACAATATTGACACCTGGGTTTCGGTATTGGAATATCGCAGCAATAAAATTTTAAATTATCAAGTAAATTCCTGTAAAATCCAAGGGCCAGTTGTGAATGTAATTCCTAATTTTGAATACAAAGAAAATCCATTTTATATACCTTATTCCCCATTATCATATAACGGCTACCAACTTGTGTATTCTACTAAAGGAGATTTTGGTTCATTTCCGGGAAATAAAATTTCAGACAATGCTTCAACATCTTCTATCCCATTTTATTTATTTGTTGCCCCATTTGATAACCAAACAGGATTGTTTGATTTTAATACGCTACAAATAATAGATATAAAAAGTGGTATACATGCCAATTTATTTTCGCACGATTCAAAATATTTATATTATCAGAATAGCTATTGGTTTTCACCTGTATGGATGTATCAGTATGAACTTAGTACAGGCATTTCTACTCCTGTATATTATAATAATATTCCACCTGATAATACGTATTCAGGCACAGATTATGGAAAAGATAATACCATCCTTATATATAAATACAAAGTAAGGACACAAAGGGGAGTAAATAAATTTGTTAGCTACTTAGGTGAAATTAAAAATATTCACCAGCCCTTTATAC
>ERZ724508.157-NODE-157-length-48860-cov-6.446491_pt1 | contig 48860 bp, 35 predicted proteins | sample MGYA00376041_ERZ724508 | MGnify/ENA primary metagenome ERZ724508 (study PRJEB28724, sample SAMN07190887) | wastewater metagenome | isolation source: effluent of sewage treatment plant in Hong Hong | place: USA: Christiansburg, Virginia | collected 2016-03-01 ...
GCCAACGCATCGACGTATGCGCCATTTTTGTCTAAACCTGCGGCAAGCCCGACACGATTGGGGAAATTTAAACCCATGACAGTGCAGGGATCGGAAATGGGGGCTTTAAATAATAATTTATTTAAACCTAAGCTTTGTCCAATATTTATTCGTGCTATATCTTTTTCATCAACTTCTAATTCCAATTCAAATTGTTTACTTAAACCTATTACAGCAATAGCAGTTTGTGGTGTAATTAATTCGCCTTCGTCTTTTAATATGTCGTATACGGTACCATTCAATACTATAGTCTGATTTTTGTTTTTGTGTGAGTGTGTAGTTATTTGAGGCGCGTTTTGTATCATTTAACAACTGTCTTTTAGTTTGTAAAAATCGACTGTTTGTAATTTCGTAATTTGATTTTGATGTTTTATAGGTAAGTTCTCGTTGTTCAAATTCTATTTCCGTACCTATCTTTTGAGCCCACAAATTTTTCTGCTTAAAGTAAAGACTTGAATCGAGCTGAAGTTTTTGAAAGGCGATGTTTTTATTTAATTCTAGTTCTTGCAACTTGTCTGAATTTACTTTGCTATTCTCTTGGCTTAATTCAAGAGTAAGCATCGCATTATTTTGCGCCAACTCTGAACTAACATCATCTAAAAGAAAAAGTGTTTGACCAGCTTTAACCGTATCACCAGGTTTTACAAGTATTTTTTTTAATATTCCATTTACAGTTGAGTAAACAGCATACTGTTCTTTCGCTTTAGTTTTTCCAGAAGCATAAACCGATTCTGTTACATCTTTAACCTCAGGTTGTATGGATTCCTGTTTTTTTTTTACAAGCAAGTGTCAATGTAAAACAAAGCAAAAAAATAGTTGAATGTAAAAGTGGAATGCACATGATTGATCTATTTTAAAGGTAAATCAAGTTACCCATTTAAAGAGTACGAATCAATTGATAAGAATCACATTTAAAATACAAATGAGTCACATGAATTCAAAAAATGCATTAGGAAGCATTTTTATGATCTTCACTGGAAGGGTCACTATAATGAAAGTGGTTCAATACCATTTCGATTGCAAGCCGCATAGCTTCATTGATGGGGTATTGCTGTTTACTTAAATTATAATCAATATCAGAAAGTTGATTGTAATAGTTTGTTGCTAATGGAACCTGCAGTCCGTCATGGGCTTGTTTATTGACATCCACCTGCAATGTCGGAAAGGTAGATTTAATATCCTTACAGGCTAGTAAAGTTGATTCTCCACTTTTATCACGTGTAAAGGAAGATCCGAACAACCTACATACCAATGCCCGATATGCATAATCCGAACAGCCCCCTTTTTGTGTTTCCGTTTGTAGGGTTTTGTAGAGCGAACAAATCGGCGATTTGTTTGACAACAACGAATCGTAAATCGTCTCTGCTTGATTGTCTTTATATAAGTGGAACGCATAAGGAAGCATTTCCAGAATCGTTGCTTCTATATTTGGCGAGGTGCAGCATTTAGAACAACCCGTTATACATCCATAGTTTGCCTGCTTTTGAAAGGAAGCAAGATCTGAATCCAGCGATAAATAAAATTGAACAACTTGTAAAGAAATATCTTCTAAGTGCGACATTGGTATGAAATTTTTTTGTAATCCCACACCGAAAAAGTATCGGAGATTCTGTGTTCTGAAAAGATAGTTCTAATAGCTGATATTTCAATGTGAAAGATTAAAAAACGATAAAACTACAGATTTGCTACAGAATTGAATGCGCTTATAAATAAATAATTTAGTGGGTGGATATGATTTTTTTCAAGGGGAAATAATAGTGGTTTCCGTGTTCTATCAATAAAATATATAGTTATTGATATCTGTTTTGATGCAATTTATGAGACGTTTTTTATGTATTTAAGCACTTGTATTCAATGTGTTTTCTAGGCAACTGGTATGTGTTAATACGGATGGATTGAAGCCTTAAATAGTGTATATTCGAATACTCAAAAAATAGCTGTGTAGAAGGGGAAATAAATTTCAAATGATATACAAATAGGATATTCAGATACAGAATAGATACATTCACATCAGTACGGATAGAATAGATGGATTTAATTGTATTTTGTTGTATTTGTTATTAAAACAGAATATTATTTTAAAATTAATTGTTAAATTGTTATATTCAGAATAATATTCTTATGTTTGCCTTGACACTATCGTTTGGCTCTTTGTTATATTTACGAATTTATTCGATGCGGTTCGTCTAACAAGCCTTTAAATTTGGGTTTATTTAATCATTAAAAAAATAAGTATTATGTCTTTACAATTTGAAACATTACAGGTGCACGCTGGTCAAGAAGTTGATCCTACAACGCTTTCTCGTGCTGTTCCCATTTATCAAACTACTTCCTACGTTTTTAAGGACTCCAATCATGGTGCAAATTTATTCGCATTGAAAGAGTTTGGTAATATTTATACGCGTATCATGAATCCGACTACGGATGTATTTGAAAAACGTATCGCTGCCCTTGAAGGAGGTGTTGCTGCTGTGGCAACATCGTCTGGACAAGCGGCTCAATTTATAGCATTAACAAATATTCTTCAATCTGGAGAAAACTTTATCACAAGCTCTTTTTTATATGGAGGTACCTACAATCAATTTAAAGTATCTTTTAAACGATTGGGTATTGATGCACGTTTTGCGAATGGAACGGACGTTGATAGTTTTGAAAAACTGATTGATGCGAAAACAAAAGCAATCTTTGTTGAAACGATTGGTAATCCTGAATTTAGTATTCCTGATTTTGAAGCTTTTGCTGCCTTGGCAAAAAAACACGACTTGCCATTAATCGTTGACAATACATTTGGTGCAGGCGGTTATTTATTTAGACCGCTTGAACATGGCGCAAACGTTGTTGTTGAATCTGCAACAAAATGGATTGGCGGACATGGTACTTCTGTAGGTGGGGTTATTGTTGATGGTGGTAATTATAATTGGGGGAATGGTAAATTCCCACAATTCTCTGAGCCATCTGATGGATATCATGGTTTAGTATTCTGGGATGTATTTGGTACGAATGGTCCATTCGGTAATATCGCATTTGCTATTCGTGCACGTGTTGAAGGCTTACGTGATTTTGGTCCGTGTCAAAGTCCGTTTAACTCATTCTTATTACTTCAAGGTATTGAGACCTTGTCTTTACGAATGGAACGTCACGTACAGAATACACAAGCTGTAGCGGAGTGGCTTGAAAAACACGCGCAAGTTGAAAAGGTAAATTACCCAGGTTTAGCATCTAGTAAATACCATACTTTAGCAAAAAAATATTTGAAAAAGGGATACGGTGCTGTATTGTCTTTTGAAGTGAAAGGTGGCAAAGATAAGGCTTCTGAGTTTATCAATAACTTAAAAATGATCAGCAATTTGGCGAACGTAGGGGATGCAAAAACATTGATCATTCATCCAGCATCTACTACGCATCAACAATTAAGTGATGATGCACAAATTGTTGCAGGCGTTACTCCAGGCTTATTGCGTTTATCTATTGGTATTGAACATGTGAGCGATATACTTGCTGATTTAGAAAATGCGTTTAATGCAATTAAATAAATAATGCATTGATATTGTTTGTTTGTAACAATAATCGAAAAATAATTTAATATATTTTAAAGGGCATTGATCGCTTCAATAGTAGTTGAAATTGTCAATGCCCTTTTTTATATTTGGCATGACAGCCAATCTTTTCGTTGTGCCTTTTCGGCCAGCATTTATGAATTGAAAGAATAATGTTTTTTTTGTTCTAAATTTGAATAGCTTTTGTCTTTATGTTTTAACCAAGCAACTCTAAATTAAAAAGGTTATTTTATTTTTTTGTTATTAATTCGTACGCTGAATAGTTTTCCTTTTTCATTGCATACCCGTAATTCATTTTCATTATACAAGCAAATCCCTTCCGTTTGTCCGCCGGTAGAAAATTTAATTACACCAAAAGGTATTAACTCAATTGCTGATTTTTTTTGAGATATTTCAAATAAAAAAATTCTGCCATATAGTAGTACTGCTAGTTCTTTTCTTTTTCTAAGGGTGCTGTAATGAAACGAACAATCTGTAATCATTCCTTTCATGTGTATTTTTTGCACAACGATTGCAGTGTGTACAGCAGTATCTTGCGCTAGTTGATACATCTTGACCGGGCCTTTCTCCCAATTTTTTGAAAGTAAGTAATAGCTGCTGTCTTGAATGAAAAAAGCCTCGCAGTCGTAATTTTTGCTTTCAGCATTATTTATAGTTCGTTGTTGATCTTCGTAAATAAAAGTATGTTGAATTGTGTGATCGGTATGTGTATTGTAATCATACAAACAGAGATCTTTTCTCTGACTAGTATTGTTACCCATATCGCCAATAACCAAATGCGGATGTTGTAAACTGTCTTTATAAAAAACCATTGATTCCCAATCATGGTTGCGACTGTCGGGGATTATTTTGGTATCTAATAGTTTTCCTTTTTCATTGATGGCAAATACTTCTGGTTTGCAGCCACTATCATTTAATGTATAATAAATATCAAAAATAGAGTCGGGTTTTACTAAGGCTGAACTTTCACAAATAACGGAATCCATTTGTGCAATTTTATGTATTCTAGCACGCAATGTTTTTATATGTTTTCCATCAATCTTATTTGCACCAGGCGTCAAGATTGCTTGGATAAAGAAGACAATAGAATAGAATAAGGAAAGGATCATACAAGACAACTATGTATTGAGGTCGTTTAGGAAAGTATGTTTGTCGATATGGTCGTCAACATCTTCTGTATTTAATTGTGTATGGATTTCATCCGCTTCCATATCTTTTAGATAGAATTTTAATTCGCCTTTGATATGGGTAGAAATTAGTTTGAATGTTTTTGGGACATAAAACTCTTCGGAATAATACGTGACCAATTTTGTACCTACAGGAACTTTGTTTAATTCATTAAAAATATGATTTACATAAGTCATATACATATCTACTGAAATTTCACTGTGTCGATCAATAACAGAAGTCGTATCTATTTTTTCTTGAAAGGAATTGAAAAAATAAATTCCATCGTAGCCACTAAAATCCATTTGTAATACATCTTTTTGAAAGAAGGATGTATTCGGAATTGCGTATTTTGTTTTTATTGAATTTGATATGTCAATCAAATTCTGACGAATGTCTACTCCATAAAAATCTGATTTTGGATGGAGTGTAGCCCCAACCAAACAAAATTTACCAACGCCGCTGCCAATATCAAGAACCTTAACATTCTTTTGATTGCATAAATATCCCGCAGACAATTTGGCTACATAGACAGAGGTCCAATGACGATCAGATAATTCACGTATTTCAAATGGGTATATCGCGTCGAATTGTTCGTCGGGTATATTTTTGAGAATACGTAATTGATCAAGAATCATGATAAAATATGGGTTGTAAATATAATTATGTTATAAGCATTTTAATTTATTTTGCCATGGTTGTGTTTTTTCAACCAACCATTCTCAATATTTTCTACAATTCATTTGACTGAGTTTGTTTTCGATTCCTTTTTTATTTTATTGGGATGAAACATGTTTACTGAAAACGGATGTTCTAAGCTCCTCCGAAGATGTTGCGTATAGCGTTCTTGAAAAGAGGTGTTGATATGCCCAGCCTTTTTGTTGTAATAAAAGGGGTTTATTGAAATGCCAGTATTTAGCATATTCAATATTTTTATATCGTTCGTCGTCTGTGTCAATCAGCGAATTGGTATTTTCAGTCTGCAGGGTTAAACTTGCAAATGGATAAACAGGTCTAATGTTTATTGATGCATTTGGTTGCAATAAGTCAACAACTTTTTGTGCAGTTGATGTAGATGAAATAGTCGAAGCATTTTTTGCAAAGAAATTATCTCTATCAAACTGTTGGCAATCCCAAGCGTATTGTAGATACTCTTTTAATACCCGCGGACCTTCGTGTTTCAAGGTATCCGTTCTAAGTTCTTGAGGCATGATACTTGCAACAACAATCACTTGTTCCCGCGCTCTAGATACTGCAACATTCATACGCTTTTCGCCCCCTTGCATATTTAAACTGCCAAACAGCATAGAAAATTTTCCGTTGATATCAGGTGCATAGCCAATAGAGAAAATAATTACATCGCGTTCATCACCTTGAACGTTTTCAATGTTTTTAACAAAAACTTCTTCTGGTATTGAAATGTGTTTTGCAATTGCTTGCTCTTCCAATAAATCTTGAATGTAGGTAGCTTGTTGAAAGTTGAAACAAACAATACCAATAGAATGTTTTTTGTTTTGAATAAGTTCTAAGGTTATCGCAACTACTTTTTCAGCTTCAATCTTATTGAGACTACTCGACCATACACCAGCTACTTTGTAATAACTTATGGGTTTGATATCTGAATGAATGTCTGAATAGCTTGGTATGTAGTTTAATTTATTATTATAAAATTTTTGGTTTGAAAAGGCAATCAGTTCTGGATACTTACTTCGGTAGTGGCCAGTTAGTAAAATGCTTGACAAATATCTTCCACCTAAATCTAATAAAGAGTCGATCTCAATATCGGCTTCGTTTTCTGCTTCATCGTCCCAGCGTACGCGATATAAATCGCTTGGAGGGAGTTGTTGCGAATCACCTGCAATCACTACTTGCTTGGCCCGATACATGGCAGGTAAGCTATGCTCGGTATAACATTGGGATGCTTCGTCAATAATGATTAAATCAAATAATTGTTCAAGCGGAAAAACGCAGGATACCTGTTCGGGTGACATCATCCAACACGGAATTAAGGAAAATACCTCTTGCGCATATTCTTGCATTAATTTGCGCATGGGCCATACGCGTTTCTTTTTAGTTGTTTGATGTTGTAAGTCGCGATACGTAACTCGATTTTGCAATCGATTAAATACCATATCCCGATACGTTTGTTCTCGCAATTTTCCTAGAATCATTTCGAGAGAAAGCGTTTTGCGTTTTTCAGAATGTGTTTCCCAATCTTGTGCAAATTGTTTCCAACGAAGTGTATCTAAACTTTTAAGAATAGGATAAACCAATTCTACGTGCTGAATCCAATGCGCTAAGATTGATTGCTCTACAATGTTACTCCATGTAGAGGCAGGAAACTTTTCAGCCTGTTGTTCGATGCGTTGAATGCAAATTCGATCTGTCGGACTTAAGGATTCTAATAAGCTATCTAGATGTGTAATGTCGTTTATATGTGTTTCAATAAATACCATCCATTCCGTCAATAACGGTGCATGTTCTATAAAAATGTGTTGTTGTACACTGCTGAAATACGTACTATTTTCCGATAGTTGTTCAGCTAATTCTACCTGTGCGTGTTGTGTCTTTGATAGTAGCGAAACAATCGTTGTTGATATATTGCCCAGTATATATTGAGAAAGAGATGGGTTTTTAGATTCCATCTCTTGAATGTCATGATGTAGATGTTGTATAGTCTCTTCAACGTGACGTATCGAGGCTGCATTCTTTAAATCAAATGTATAGGATGTATGCTTGCTTAAATCAGCTACATAGTTTTCTACTAGTAAGATTTGTTGTAGTGTTGCAATCATATTATCCATTGGTGTAGACTTGATTTCAACGCCAATGGATACAGCAAATGATTTTATTTTTTTATAATCCGAAGAAAATAATTTAAAAAAGAACCAAGAAAATGGATTGGCTTGTTTTACTTTCGCTGTAATTAAAAGAGTTTGTAATGTATGCAGTTCCGAAAATGAGTAGGTGTTGAATACCAATCCATACTTTTGTGTTGTAGCCGAAAGTGATTCAATGAGTGGTTGGATGGTATTCAGTTGTACAGGTAAGCTAAAACTGTTCCATATTTTTTGCACTTCTGGCTTGTTCAAGGCATCTACAAATGAACCAACCAGACTCGTATTTTCTAAGAAAAAATTGTATTGATTTAAAACGTTCGTTGCGTTCGTTCCTATAAATTGATGTGCAAAGTGATCGATACTTAATTTTAATGATTGTGCTTTCGTCTTCCAAATATCAAATAGTGTTGTCGTAAGTACAGGCATTTCTATGCGATACTTCCACAGTGATACGTTGGGAAAAGGGATTGCAGAATAAATACTATAGGTTTGAACGGCATACACCAAACGTTCCAACTCTTTGGCAGGATAGTGCGTGTATATGTCGCTTAGATTAATACGCTGATTTGAATCACTCGCTTTTAAATATAATTCGTGCGCGCTAAAGCCACACACATGGGCATCAAATAGTGCATTTCTAAATTCTTCGCTGTGCGTATTTAGTTGTGTCAGTAGTTTTACAGAAGACGAAAATTCTCGTTCCATATGAATAGCATCCAGGCCATTGTTCATGGTTTGATACGTTTCAATATTCTCAATCTGTTTGTCTATTTTAACATACAAAGCACGTTGATCGAATTTAACATCGTGAACCAATGCAAAAAAATCATTCAACGATTTTTGTCCAAGACGTTTTGCAACTACTTCCAAAGCTGCTCGTTTATGCGACACTACCAATATTTTTTTCCCTGCTGCAATCGCAGAGCAAATCATATTACAGATGGTTTCGGATTTTCCAGAACCTGGCGGACCTTGTATGACGATGGATTTTCCTGATAATACTTCGCGCACAGCAAATTCTTGTGATGCATCCATACTGTATGGTGTCATCAAGTCTTCTTTGTAGGGATCGTTTGGTAAGATGATGTTATTACGTTCCGCAAAGAAATTTTCTAAGGATGTTTCAGTAAGTTGCTGCGCCCACACATCGTAGTCTGCAGCAATCGTAGAACCTGCTTGTGGGAAGATGCCTAAGACTGCATTGGTCTGTATGCGCATTTCGCCTAAGGCGTACAGTTCTTCAAACTCTTGTCGTTTGTATGTTTTAAGTGCAGGAACTTCTTGTTGAAAATAGGCTGTACTGAATAAAAATTCGAGTTTGGTTTTCTTTAACCATTCATACAGTTGTGTTCTAAATTCGGTTGGGTCAGAGGAAAACTCTTCGAAGTCTTCTTCCAATACCTCATCGGAAATAATTAAATCATGGTAATGCGCAAAAGCCAACAATAAACTTTTATTGAGATGTATGCTTCGACTCTCTCTCTTTAAGAACCATACATTTCCTTCCATTATTAATTGTACCGGAAAAAATAATAGGGGTGCTCGAAATGGTGTGCCTTCTTTCCATTTTCCTTCTGCAAACAACCAGCCTACATAACATTCATACAAGCCCCGCTCTTCGTATATTTGTCCGAGTTTGCGATATATTTTTTTTAGTGTAGAAGAAACAACTTGCACCTTCTCAACCCGAGGCTCTTGAACGGGAGCAAGTCGAATTGTTTTCTTTTCAGTTAGTAATTCTTCTATATAATGGAATGCCCCATGTTTATCTAAAAAATGCAATTCATTCAAATCTAATTCTTGCGTGGCAGATAAACGCAAAAATAGTAAAGAACGATTCCCTGTTGTGAGATCGTATAAACGCTTGCGGTAGGTCTTTACTATTTTTTCCATTATTGAAAATCTATTCCTTTGATAGACATACGCATGGATCCGGTTGCATAAATAACTGCTTTGATGGATTCCTTCGTTACAAATATTTCTTTCGGTTCAAGTTCTGTGATATTTGCTTTTACAGATACATTTTTTGTGATGGTGTAATTGCTTATATAAGAATTTGCTTGTTTTTTAATCTCGATTAAATCTGCAGCTAAGGAATATCGAAGGGCTTCTTGCATGCGCTTGGTAAGCGTACTTTTCAAAATCCAATTTCCCGTTTTAACCATTGCATTTTTAGTCTCTATGGAATAATCTAAGTTCTTTAAATAGATGGTTTGAGAAACAGAATCGTATGTTGGTTTTCCTCTCAAATAAATAAAACCGGTAATGCTTCCAGACACTTTTGTTTTAACAATTAAATTATCTCCACCACCATAAATATAAATACTATCGATGCGTACTTTTTTCTTTCCGTTTGAAGAGCTGAATGTTTGTCCACCTAAATGTTGCGTAGCAATTTTCCCTGCTTCTTCATACGTCATATCATTTACCAAAGAAATAGTAAAATTACCCGCTGCATTATTAATGTATGTTGCATTGGGTAAATTGGTAAGCTTTGTTTCAGGCTTTTTTCCTACAAACGTTTCTGTGACCCCATCGATACGGATTGAAGCTCGAGCATAGTCTTTGTCACCTGACAAAGGCGTTACAAAAATCGCTGAAGGACGTATGCGCAACCATGCTGTTGGGTTCTCATATACTTGTATGGGCTGGTGCATTGCGTTCCAGCCTTCTTCCACATATTTTCGTAATTCAACTTGGTTTTTTATTTCATTGTCGATAGACTCTGTTATTACTTTTTGTTGCGACTTGATTACGCGATCTGCAATAAATGTTATCGGCATTGAAATACTGCCACCAGTGATAACAGGTTTTTGTATCCAATCGTACTTTTGTAAACTTGTTTGTGGTTCCAATTTCCAAAATACTCCAATTTTCAATTTGGTGTTGAAGGTCATGCGTAAGGAAGCATCGGCTGTAAATTCATCCGAAATATTTAATCCAAACTGATTGATTTCCCATTTTATTTTTGCCCATATTTTAATGGGTACTTCATAGACAATGTCTTCACCTTTCATTGAAAGCAGAATGGGACTCACTTTCCATACTTTCATCAATACGCCATCTTCGTAATCGGTGTCGTCGTAGATGAGGCCGTTTAATTGCGCATTCAATTGCGTTTCAATTTCACGTAGGGATAATTCAATTGGTACTACTACATGTGAAACAGGCGCTTTATACTCAAGTGTCTGGTACGCTTCGGTAGGTGCTTGTGGTTTTACAGAACGGCAAGAGGATGCAATCAAAAAAGAAAGCGCAGCAAAAATATAGGGTGCCAATTTATTCATTCTGTGAAAGATGTTTGAGTGTATTTTACTATATAATATACGAATAAAATATATGATTCGTATGTTTGCTATATAACAAATCAGCCTTCGTTGGAAGGCTGATTTGTTATGTTATTAAAGAAAGTGAATTATAAATGAATTTCAAATTGAACCAAATCCACAAATTCTTGCAAGCGATCGTCCAATTCTTTTTTGCTTAATCCAACTATGCGTTCTGTTCCAAATTTCTCTACACAGAAGGAAGCCATTGCAGAGCCGTATATAATGGCACGTTTCATGTTTTCGAAAGAGGTATCTTTTGTACTTGCAATATAGCCGATAAATCCACCAGCAAACGTGTCTCCAGCGCCGGTCGGATCAAACACATCTTCTAATGGTAATGCAGGAGCAAAGAATACTTGGTCTTTGTTGAATAATAAAGCACCGTGTTCGCCTTTTTTAATGATTAATACTTTTGGTCCCATTGCGATGATTTTGCGAGCTGCTTTAACCAAAGAGTACTCTCCAGAAAGCTGACGTGCTTCTTCATCATTTATTGACAACACATCAACCAAAGCCAATGTTTGTTTTAAATCATCCATTGCAATGTCCATCCAGAAATTCATGGTATCCATAACAATTAACTTCGGACGTTTTGTTAAACGTTCAATAACGGTGCGTTGTACAGCCGGAGCCAAATTACCCAACATTAAATATTCGCAATCTTGATACGTAGCAGGAATGATTGGATCAAATGAACCCAATACATTAAGTTCTGTAACCAAAGTGTCACGCGTGTTCATATCGTTGTGATATTTGCCCGACCAGAAAAACGTTTTTTCATTTTCTTTAATCTGCAAACCATCCGTATTGATGGAATGCGATTGAAGCATAGATATATCAGACGTTGGGAAGTCGCTACCGACAACACCTACCAAGTTGATTTTGGGGTTGAAATACGAAGAAGCTAAACTGATGTAGGTAGCAGCACCACCTAAAATTTTATCTGTTTTACCGAAAGGGGTTTCAATTGCGTCAAAAGCAACCGAACCAACTACTAATAAGCTCATAATACAATTAATTTATCTGCAAATATTGGTGCAATTGTGCTAAATCCCAAGCATATGGAGGAATATAAATCAACAATTGGAGCATTTATTGAAAATTTGTAAGAATATTTTTTTGCTAATGTTCTTGTAGTGTACTGTATATCTTAAATTGAAATAAGAATATGGATGACTGTTTTGTTATTCTATTGTTCAATCGCCTATTTTTTAGTAGTTTAGATGCGTAAATTTTTAAATTAATATGCTAAAGTGTTATTGTTTTTCCAAAAGTTTTTTATTGATAGCCACACTTTTATTTATGTCTGGTTTTGCAAAGGGGCAGGGCTGTAGTGATGCAGGCTTTTGTACAATGGGCGCCATGCGACCCAATCAAAGTTATAGTTCAAAATCGTCCATTAAATTGCGCTCTGTTGAATTCTTGCAATATGTGGGTGTAACAAAATTTAACGATGTCATTCTTACTTCCTTGGTTGATATAAATCTAGCCGTTGGAAAGCGAGGATCTGTTCAATTAAAACTTCCCTATACGTTTGTTTCAGGGCCATTGGCCCATACATCGGGTATGTCAGATATTTCGTATTCCTATACACACGCATTGTTGCGAAAAAAAACATTTCAAATTTTAGGGACAGTTGGGGGTAAATTGCCTACAAATAATTCCAATAAATTAAGCTCAGATGGAAGAGCCTTGCCCATGTATTACCAAACAAGTTTAGGAACGTATGATATTGTTGCAGGTATATCTTTCGTTACAAGAAATTGGTTGGTTGCCGCAGGGTATCAGCAAGCATTAAATAAAAACGACAACCAATTTAGGTGGTCGCAGTGGTCTGGCAGCTCGCTTAATGCACAAGCCTTAGAGTATTCGGTTTCCTGGGATTTGAAACGAGGTAAGGATGTTATGTTTCGTGTAGAAAGAAATTTTCGTTCTACAAAATGGAATGCATATGTTGGACTGTTATCAATTTATCGATTTACAAAGGACGAAGTTTCAAAAGGTACAGAGAATGTTCGTGTATTGGCAACAGGTACAGATGGCGTAGCAATCACTGCATTAACGGGTATTGGATATCGTTTTAATACAGTTGTAGCTATAAAAGGCTTGTTTGGTTATAAAGTTCTTAGTCGATTGCATAATGCGGACGGACTTTCACGAGATTACGTTTCAAGTCTAAGTCTTGAAATTCAATTTTAAAATTAAATCAATCTTTTTTTTAAGAATATGAAAAGCATTTTATCTACAGGGATTTATTTATTTTTCAGTTTAACTCTTTTGGCACAAACGGAGCAAACCTTTATTGATATAGCCGATAGCTTATTTGAATTGGGTGAATATGAAACAAGTAAAACAGCGTATGAAAACGTTGTAATTAAGAAGCAATCAAAAATTTCTCCGCAGTATTTATATTGTCAAACTCAAATTGTGGAATGCGATATTCGTTTAAATAATTTGGAAGAAGCACAGTCGCTTGTCACAAATTGTTTAACTTTTTGTCCTGACAACTTAATAAGCGAACGGGCATTATTAGAAAATAGTCAAGCTAAAATTTTATATCAAAAAGGGCAATTAGAACAAGCTTCGAACCAAATTCAACATGCGATTCAAATCCTTCAAAGAAGCTCAATGAATCAAGGATTAGCTCTTGCCGAATGTTACAATACCCAAGGATTGATTGATTGGATAGCTGGTAACGATGAAAAAAGTTTGGAATACTTTAACCAATCGCTGGAGTTACGCAAGAAAATTTTTGGTGAAAAATCCCATCAAGTAGCAGGGGTATATAATAATTTGGGATTGGTATATTCTGGTTTTGATTTAGATCAATCCTTAGGTTATTATGGAAAGGCATTGGTTATTTATGAAAAAATTTATCCGAGAAATCATCCTGCATTGGCTATTGAATACAGTAATCTCGGACAAATATATAGAAAGCAAAAGGTATACAATACATCCTTGGTGCAATATGAAAAAGCCCTTGCAATTTGGAATGAACGGTATGTAGATGCCCATCCCAATAAGGCGTTCGTCTATTCAAGCATTGCTCAAGTAGTGCAAGACAAAAAGGAGTATACTTCTGCATTAGAATATGCAAACAAAGCATTGGCTATTTATAAAACAGCGTATGGAGAAGTACATCCAAATACAGCTGCGTGTTATACATTGATTGCTGGAATTTATTCAGATCAAGGTGATTACAACAATGCATTGATCGTTATTCAAAAATCGCTCATTTCAAATTGTAGTTCATTTTCTAAATCCGATTACACAGCCAATCCTATAATTAAAGAATATTTTGATGGAAAATTGCTCTTGTCGACCTTAACGTTGAAAGGAGTGGTTTTGTCAAAACGTGAGTCTGAAAAAACATTAAGACTTAAAGATTTGTCCTTGGCGCTATCGACCTATCAATCTTGCGATACCTTATTGGATAAGCTACGACAAACACGAACAAGTAAAAATGATAAAGTTGCATTGGGTATTTATAGCTATGATGTCTATGATAAAAGCATTGAGTTATGTTTGTTGTTGGCACAAAATACCTTTAGAAAGGAATTCTATTTAACGAAGGCGTATTATTTTGTAGAAAGAAGTAAGGCGTCTGTATTGCAAGAGTCTATTGCAGAATCAAAGGCTAAAATGTTTGCAGGTATTCCCAGTGCTGAAATTGAACAAGAAGATACCTACAAAGCTACCATTACATATTTGGAACAAAAGTTAGCGAAGGGTATAACGGATGAATTGATGATGAAAAATGTGGCGGCACAGCTCTTTGAAGTAAAAAGGAAGTACGAATCATTTATACATTCGCTTGAAATAAATTATCCAGCCTATTATAATTTGAAATACAACGTGCAGCCGATACAGTTAGTAGTACTTCAGGCCCTATTAAAACCAACAGATTGTATCGTAGAATATTTTATTTCCGAGCAAACAAATACCATTCAAATATTTAGAATAACTCAAAAGGATTATAAAGTCTATTCCGTACCATTAATGAGTACGTATGATAAGTATATATCCGGAATGCGTAATGCTATAAAATTTAATAATAAATCTTTATTCATTAAAACAGCATCAACACTTTACGATCAGCTTATTCCTTCCTTACCTAGTTCATGTACGCATTTAATTATAATTCCAGATGGTAAAATGGGAGCAATTCCGTTTGAAGCATTGCTAAAATCAAAACCTAAAACCGATACAGTAGATTATGCTCAATTAGATTTTTTAATCAAAAAATTTGCTGTGAGCTATACCTATGCAGGCTCTTTGTATGCCAAAGCAGGAAAGAGAAAAACAGATCAATCTATTTTGTTGTTTGCACCGGTAAACTTTAATTCTTCAAGTGATATAGCTTCATTGCCCGGCACCTTGGTTGAAGTAGATTCATTAAAAGAATTGTTTAATGGAAATAGTACACCAATAGTGTATACCTATGAAGCTGCATCAAGAAATATATTGATAAATGATTCGATTAGTCAGTATTCAATCATCCATTTAGCAACGCACGGATTGGTTGATGAAGACCAACCAGAATTGTCTTGTATTTATACCTACGGAACAACTGAAGAAAATGATCGTGTATATTCAGGAGATTTATATAACATTCATTTAAATGCAAATTTAGTAACACTTTCCGCCTGCCAAACGGGTTTAGGTAAAATAGCAAAAGGTGAAGGATTGATTGGTTTATCGCGCGCCTTGTTTTATGCAGGCGCAGATAATATTAGTGTATCGTTATGGAAGGTTTCGGATCAATCAACACAAGTGTATATGAATTATTTTTATGGAAATTATTTAAAAGAAGCGCATACAACTTTTGTAGAAGCATCTCGCGAAGCAAAATTAAAATTGTTGTATTCAGAGAAATTTAACAGTCCATATTACTGGTCAGCATTTATACTTATTGGGGAGTAGTTTGTAATTATAAATTAGAGTTATTCGCAATATTTTAATTTACAGAGGATTCTTTTTTTTTAATTTAATTATCTGTAAATTAAGTGTTAAGGACTGAATTGAAGTTGATTCACTTTTTGAATTAGCTAAATCTAGAACGGATTAATATATTTGTTTCACTTTAAACTTTTAACTATTTATTTTATGTCAAAATCAATCAAATTTCCATTTATTATTTTTTGTGTACTAATGATATTAATGGTGTCTTCATGTAAGAAAAATAAAGATGAAGCTCCCCAGCCTGCAGCATTTGCATATAGCAACGCTAAGTTAAATCAAAGATGGATGGTAACAAATAGCAACCGTACCAATGGTGCTCCAGTATCTACATTGATTGCTATTGAGTTTGTAAACAATGCTTTTGTATTGTATTTTCCTAATGATAGTATTGTTACTGGCGTATATGCAACAATGGGTTCGGATTTAATTATTTTAGGTTCTTATGGTACGCTAAAAGTGAATACACTATCGGATTCAAACTTTGGATTTGAGTTAATTGTTAATGGTTCAAAATCAATTTTTACTTCAGCAAAAGCTACTCAAGCTATCGCAGATTCTGACATGACAAACAAAATTTGTAAAACTTGGAAACTAGTTGAATATACAATTGCAGGAATGAAAGAATCACCACAAAATAGTGAAGTAACTTTTAATAAATTTGGTACGTATTTAACTAAAGATGTTGAATATGGAATAGCCGACATAGCCTCTAATACTTGGATGTGGTCAAATACGGATGAAAATCTTATCTGTTATGGCGCATGGGATGGCGGAAATATTAGTTCTTGTGATGGATTGGGTCAAGTATCCATTGAAATATCTGCGGATGGTAAAAGCGCAATCATGGAGGAAATGGATGAAGATTTCGGGAGTATAACGTATAAGCTTGAATTGAAATAAAATTACAATCTTATTGACAAAGTCCTTGGGTTATTATAATCCAAGGACTTTTTTTTAATAGTGATTATTTTGAATAAGTTTGCGTTTGTAAAAAATGTATTGAATAATTTAATTAAGCATTACATATTAAATTAAAATTGCATCATTGAAATGGGGCACAGTAGTTATTTTAAATTAAAATTATGAATTGGATTATACTTGTTATCGCAGGCTTATTTGAAGTTCTTTTCGCCTTTTGTTTGGGGAAAGCAAAAGAAACCATTGGAATGACTTCGTATCTGTGGCTTCTTGGGTTTGCAATAATTTCAGCTACAAGCATGTATTTATTATACAGGGCAACTCAATCCTTACCTATTGGTACTGCATATGCCGTATGGACAGGCATTGGAGCAGTAGGGACTGTAATTGTAGGAATGATTTTTTTTAAAGAACCAGCAGATTTTTGGCGATTGGTTTTTTTAACAACCTTAATTGCATCCATTATAGGCTTGAAGTTTGTTACGAACTAAAAATAGATATTATATGTCGGCACTTAAAAAATTCATTAAATAAGTAAGAAAAAAATACGATTACGTGCTACCAAAATTCGCCGTGTTTGTGTTTTTTCGATCAAACACCTGCTGAATTCAACGATTACGTAGTAAGCAGTTTTAATACTACATTTCTGAATTCAACAACATTGAATTGATTTTTTATTTATAGTTCAATCTGTTGTTAAATGGTGATAGTATTCTTTTTAAGTAAATAAATATTCACTATTACTATCTGTTAGAATATTCCTCTAGTGCTCTTTTCTCTTTTTCGCTTAAGCTACTCATACCTTTATTAGATATCTTATCAAGTATGGTGTCAATTTCTTTTTGTTTACTTGCTTTTGCTTGGTTGTACCGATGATCCATTGTAAGGTGTTGATCGTGATTTTTAAAATACAAATTGTCGATTAGCAGTGCTTGTGGCTTGAGTAGTACAAAAGCTATAAATCCAATTGCGGGCAAGAGTATTGCCAGAACTGTGAATGTATTCGTTATGATTGCTGAAGGTTGCAGCATTAGAGCTATAAGTACCCCAATTACCAAGCCTCCTAAATGCGCTTCATGCCCAATATTGTCGCGCTTGGATTTTACTCCATAGATTGTATATACTACATATACGAGCCCGAATAGCCACGCTGGAATATGAATGGGTAAAAATAAAAATCCAATCCCCATGCCTGGGAACAAAACAATAGATGCGAATACGATCCCACTTACAGCGCCAGATGCACCAACTGCTGTATAGTCGCCATGATTGCGGTGTACAAATAGTGAAAACAAGCTGCTTCCAATTAAGCTAGCGAAATAAATCAATATAAAAGGAATGATGCCAAGGTAGTTTTCAATACTACCACTAAATGCATATAAGGTATACATATTCGAAGCAAAGTGCATCCAGCCTACATGTAAAAAGCCAGAAGTGACAATACGCTTATACTCTTTATGTATCAAGATTCGATCAACTTCGAATTTAAATCGATCAAAAAATACCTGACTACGTAATCCTTGATACGTTACTAATAGGTTGATGAGTATTAATATTAGTGCAATGATGCTTGTTTCATTCATTGGTTATAGAGGGTTTTTAATGTATTCGTATATTTCTACTTCAACTAAAATCCCCTTTTCTTCAACATAACGTATCCTTTTATTATGGATTTTGTATTTGTTTTTTTTAGTTTCGTTTTTCGTTTTTGTTCTTGTGACGAAATACGGCTGTGTCGTCTTGCATGTTTTTATTAGTGAATCCTCATATAAATATTGATATGTTTTTATATATGAATAGGGTAAGGGTTTGTTGTAGTATGCTTTTTCGGATATGTTTTCTTGTATGATGTCACTATATAGGTTAAGAACTGAAGTTGTATGGATTATTAGTTTTCTGTAGAAGATAGGTTTATGTCTACTTCTTTGTCTTTTATATGGATAGTCTTTATTTTTTGCAGAATTTCTGTGATAATGTCTTTTGTAATATTTCTCCACTGAATATTTATGAACACTATCGCTAGAATATTTAAAATAACCGATACGTTTTCCATTTGAATATCGTTTTATTATTTCTTCATTTTTTTTATAATGAATATATGAAATGTTTTGTTTTGAAAAAGGCTTTATAATAAATGTCTTTTTATAAATAGTTTTATTTTTCCATGAATAATTTTTTGTTCCTTGTTCCTTGTTTGAAAAGTTAATAACTTTTGCCGTATGTAATTCATTTATTATTCTATCATTCAAATCATAATAATATTTAAATGTGTCATAAGAAATTAAATATAGAACGGAATCAAGGTATGTTTCACTTCGGGTTGTCAATTCATTTGTTCTTCCTTTATCATTTATGATTCTCGTTCCTTGTAGAACTTTTTTTCCAGCACTATCTACCTTATAAGTTAAAATTTCTGAAATATGATATTTTTTTAACGTATCTGGATTTAAGGATTGAGCATGCAGAGACATGCAACTAATTAATAAGTTCGCAGTGATTAAAACATATTTAAGAACCTTACTCATACAGTATTCATACTATTTGTTGGGGACTTTTTAAAACTTATAACTTAATACCTATTACCTTAATTCAATAAAATTAGTGCTACCAATAACATGTAAGAAATACCAAGCCCTGTACTTAATTTTCGTATGTCAATATTTTTAACTTCTTCTTTTTCATAGATGGCATTGATAACGATCACAACCATAAAGTTTAATAATACGACAATAAAGGTGAGCCAGAATAAATAATCTGCTTTTGTAAGATTGTCAGAAGAGGGAGTGGATGCAGAAAATGAAATGGAGAACGCTACAATCGACATAAATACGCCAATACTTACTTCACCCAAATTTTCGAAACTAATGTCTTTAATGAATAATAAACTTATTGATATTAAACCAATTAATACTAAGGGAAGTACAATTTCTAGTAGAGGCGTAGTTTGTTTTCTAGAGACATTTAATCTGAAAAATATATTTTTAAATTCATACAATTTCGATTCTTCCATATCAGGATCACCATACATTCCAATATTTATTTCATTGTCTACGGTTACGTAATATCTTAATTTATTCCATTCGGTGATTTTAAATTTGTCAATTTTATTAGAGTCTAAATCAAAACTTTTTTGGTCGAAGGATACTTTAAGTTTTGTGGATGGACTTAAAATTTCTGCACGTACAAAAATTTCTTGTGCATCAAATGGGTACTTATCCAATTCGTAATTCACATAAAAAATACCTGATACTTTGTATAATTTATAGAGAGTGCTTCCATCTGTTTTTTCAAAAATTAATTCTTTAGAACTTTCATTCTGTTTCATGTTTTGAAAAATGATGTATTTTTCTGCATCCCTGTTGTTGGAATCTAATTTTATCCAATAATAAAAATCTGATGTGAAGGAGTTTTCATCCATATTGATATTGTAGATGTCTGAAATTTCCATGCCAAAAAATAAATTAGGAATGACCTCTCTTTGCTCATTTAGTTGAAGTGGGCATGAATGGAAACGTCCTGATTTATATTGAGTAAAGAAAATTTCTGGTATTAAATTTAAAAGACTATCAAATTGATAAATCTCTTCTTTTTCTTGCACAATCTGATTTGGTAATTTCTGGAAGTACGCAGAAAAATCTTTTTTAGATAAGGTTGATGTGTCTCTAGCGTATTCAAATTTGTTTCGCAGTATTTCAACAGCATCGTAACAACGCTCAACAAATAAAGCATGATTTGGATTTTGGAAATAATCAGAGTGTTTTGATTTTAATTCAACAATATCGTTGAATAGTTTTTTTGTTAAAGCATCTGAAGGATTACTTATTAAAATTAAATCGTTATTGTTATTGTTTCCAAAATTACGCAGATGGCTTGTATTTACTATATATGCATGGCCTAATGCGTGAATTTTTGTAAATCGGTTATTGATATAATTAATGAGTTTGTTTCCGATATCTGCATGTACACTCAAGACTAGCATTGTGTTTTCTTCCGCAGGATATTGTTTAAAATAACTATCGATATTATTATAAAAATTAATAGAGTCTACATCATTAAATGATTTCCCTTTTACATAAAAAGTTTTATTTAACGTAATATTATTCTCTTTAAAGGCTTTTAAATACGTTTCGTGTAGTTCGTAATCCTCTTCACTAATGAAATTTATTTTATTGACATGCAATACCTTCGTTAGATAAGCTACTATGTCATAGGGAACATAATCTTGGCTACCCGTAAAAATAGCCCCATTTCCATAGTCATACCCATTTCTATCTGCATTGATTGCTATGATAGGAATATTATTTTGTTTAATTGTTTGCGCACATTTATTGATGTGCTGTCCCCATGTATTATCTATTACAGCTACAATGTTTGAGTCCTTTGCAATTTCCTTGTAAATGGAGTCACTTATAAGTCCATCTTTACGACAATCAAATGTTTTTAACTGCAAATCCGTATAAGGGAGTTCAAGCTCGTGAAGATATTTCTTCAACGTAACTTCATGCATTAAATCAAATTTATTTAAAGGCTGTCTTGATAACGGCACGGTATCCGCAGCATTGGTATACCGTCCTATATAAGCGATATATTTAACTGTTTTATCTTTTGTATGGAATAATGAATTTCTTTGCAAGAAAATCATTAAGGCACATATAGATATAAAAAAGAACCCGAGTAAAAATTTATAGGTAGAAAAAAATGATTTCATAATCTGAAATACTAAAGTGAAATAAGAGAGAACGGTTATATGAACTTGAGAAATGAATTGGGGTGTTTTAATTTAAGTTGTCGGTATTTTTTGCATAGAGGATATACTATTATCAAAACGACTAACCATACTATATATACAAACCAAAGGCTATATCCGTGTACGTTCGTTATTTCCATTATACCAATAGGGATTGTGCTTAATTCTATGGAATTAAAATTCAATAATACATACAAGCCAATAGCTATAATGTGAATCATAAATATGTGTATGATGTAAAAGAACATCGATACTTTACCAAAAAGAGATAAATACTGTGTTCGTTTATTTGTACTTGTTTCTACTTTTGAAAGTAGATAGAAAATGATGGAAAGTGTTATCAAAATATAGTCTAACGACATTGGGTATTTAGTGACATTGAAAAAGCTGAATAGCGTTCTGATGCTATGCTGATTAAACACCCATGGGTTTGGATCTCCATATGCATTCACTAAACGTATCGTAATAAATGATAGCAACAATAAAAGTGAAAGTCGTTTAAATAATTTACTGCGCTCTTCTTTAGTGTCTTCGGTAAACAGGCTGCCCATGCCATAGCCCAAACAAATCAATCCATACATAGGAAGTATAGGATATAAAACCATTACTCTGAAGTTGTTTGTTAAGGCTACCATCCCTTCTTGATGTAGAATGTGCCATAGTAAAGAATTCATACCTAAATCATCGGCTGTAAATGTGTCCAATAAATTATGTCCAATTATAATTACTATTCCGATAATAAAAATTGTTTGCTGTTTTAGCCAACTGGTTAAACCTAATAAGATCATACTTAAGCCAAGTGCCCAAATAACTAATAATGCTATATTTGAGTAATCTAAATTAAAATACCACGCAAGTTTAATTAGTGTAAACTCTAATACAATTAATATAAAACCTCTGCTTATTAGGAACGCCGAAGATTTTTTCAACCCATTTTTACTAAAATAAATAAATGCTGAAACTCCTGCAAGCCATACAAATCCGGGTGCGCATATGTGCGTTATAAAGCGAGTTATAAATAATGCGCCATATGTTTTTTCGGGATCCGTAGGTGAAAAAGCAAATGCACCTGTTAGAAAATAATCTCGTACATGGTCCAAAGCCATCAATATTATTAATATACCTCTTAGTATATCAATAGATTGGATACGATTGTCGGATGTGAGTGTAAGAGTGTTATTATTCACTTTCAGAAAGTGGGGGAGTATATGCTTTGTTTGGTATGAAAAAAAACAAATGTGAAATCTTTTGTTTGTTTTTTGCTAAATCAAATCGAATCAAACCTGTTTCTGTTTTTGAATCATTCGTTGCTTTTAATCCTTTGAATGCAAGAAATTCCAGTACGTCGTTAACAGAGTTTGCATTGTAACGTAATAGTGCGGTCCCATTGCCACTCAATTTTATAACATTACAAAGTACAATGTAACGTTTTTGATGGAAGTCTTCTAAGGTTGTTAAGCCTAGCTGCGCACAAGCAAATGCTTTTTCAAAATGGGCAACAAGACTTACTGGGTTGAAAAATAAAATACTATCTGCCAATTCGATTACTAACTTGTATTGACCGGATTTGTTTAAAGGCTTAATTAAAGTTTCTTTAAATTCATTCTCTTTAGAGTAATACGTTTTTGTTGTTTGATAGCCGTAGTAAATAAGTTGAAACTCTTCAATTGTGAGCGTAGTGTCTGAATTGTTAAAACGTTCTACAAGTTTTTCATAACCACCACGTTCGTTTATTAATTGCAGCGTACGTATAGTGTCCACTTGACTAAAGCTTGCATAAGAAATGCATACAAATAGTAAACTTACGATACCCTTTAGCATAATAGATTACTTGTTTTTTACAATCTCCACACCAACAGAAGCAATACCAGTTAAGGTATCTTTGCGCATATTTTGTTCAATGCGAATGGTATATTTTCCTGGTTTAGGGAATTTCTGCATACTATCCGACAATATTTTATAATCAAAATAATTTCCAAAACCTGCTCCATATGGTTCGCCCGAAGCAGAATGAAACAAGTCCATACCTTGTAGTTTTTTTGAAATCATATGTCCTTGTTCATCTAACAAACTACGATTGATCCATAAATTATAATACGGGTATTCGTTATCATATCTTATTTGATAAAATAATTGATACGTTGCATTGGCATCTGTAATTTCAATTGGGAAATCCATGGATGATTTTTCAATCCACGAATCATTCGGAGTATCGATTTTTGACTCAAGTAGAACATCTCTATCCGCACATGAAAACAAGAAGCCAATGGAAATTATAAAAACGATATAAATTAGTTTATGCATGGTATTATTTTTCATCGGAAGACGAAGAATCGCCTTGTGGTGACTGAGTACTATTTTGTCTTGGTCTGAAATTACTTGCAGGTAATTTTATTTCAGGTGCTTGATCGCTTGATTCTGTATTCGTTTTTTTCTTAATTTGATGTTTTTCACCATCAGGTTTACGCTCTTGTTTTTTAGGTTGTTCCGGTTGTTGTCTTTGCTGCGGAGCAGAACCTTCAGGAGTATTTGGCTGCGAATTTTGACGACTAGGTCGTTGTTGCCCTTCAGATTTCGGAGCCTGAGACTGATTTGAATTTTGTTGATTTACACGCTGTGGTCTATTCGTAGATTGCGGCTTGTTTTGAGGCGCTTCTTTTTTAGGACTTGAAGTATTAGGCGTATCTGTTTTATTTTCAACGGTAGGATTTGGAGAAACGCGTTGCGGTCTTGCAGGCGGATTGTTGCGTTCAACATTTCTTTGTACAGGTGCTTCAGTAGTACGATTCGTTACAGTGCCTTTTTCAGGAGTATTTCCACCGCGGTTTTGCTGTGGTTTATCCACCGGTACTTGTGGCGTATTGTTTCTATCTGCGCGTGGAGTAATGGTGTGTTTTTTCTCTGTTCTTTCTTCTCGCGCAGGTGGATTGTCGTTGGTATTGATACGAGGATTACTACGAGTTGTATTGATCACAGGGCGTTGCGTGCGATCCGAAGCATCATCGTTCGTAGAACTTTTCTTTTTCTTCTTTTTATTTTTTGATTTGAACTTATCATCAAAACGAGAAAGTTCTTCTTTCTCACGTATCATTACGCGGTCGTCTTTGATTATAACTTCATTGGATTCTAATGTTGCAGGTGTTTTACCTGCTTGATTCATTTCTATTATTTCAATTACACGGTCTACTGTAATTGGCAACCAAGTGGTTTCATCTTGAAAACCAAACCACATGATGCGTTTAAAAATATCTGTTTTTTGTAAGGTTGCATTGCCCATGGATGTTTTTAAAGGAGCTTCCATTTCCGGAATTCCTTTTAATGCATCCAAGTAGGTATCCAACTCATAGTTTAAGCAACATTTTAATCTGCCACACTGTCCAGATAATTTGGAAGGGTTTAAAGAAAGATTTTGATAACGAGCGGCTGAAGTATTTACGTTTTTGAAATCTGTAAGCCAAGTAGAGCAACATAGTTCTCTACCGCAAGATCCAATACCTCCCAAACGTGCTGCTTCGTGACGCAAGCTGATTTGCTTCATCTCAATACGAACTTTGAATTCGCCCGCAAGCATTTTTATCAATTCACGAAAATCTACACGATCTTCTGCAGAATAATAAAAAGTTACTTTTGTATTGTCTGCTTGAAACTCTACATCGGACAATTTCATTCCTAAATTTTGATCTAGGATTATTTCTCGTGTACGATATAAGGAACTTGCTTCGCGGTTTTTAGCTTGCTCAAATTTCTCTAAGTCTTTTTGAGTAGCTTTGCGATAAATACTTTTTATATCATCGTTATTAAGTACATTTTTCTTTTTCATCTGCAAGCGAACAATTTCCCCTTGCATCGAAACAGTACCAATATGATGGCCAGATTGCACCTCAATTACGATTGGATCACCCGCAAATAATTCTAAGGATTTAGAATTTCTAAAAAATTCTTTACGGCCATTTTTAAAACGTACTTCAATAATATCGAAGGTTGGCAAAGCAGTAAGCTCCATATTTCCCAACCAATCAAATGAATTTAATTTATTACAACCACCAGATGAGCAGCCACCAGAACTGCACCCTCCTGTTGTTTTTGTGCTACAACCACCACCGGTTCCGCAACTACCTGAACTACAAGACATATATATGTTGTTATTCCGAATTCTCTATATAAAACACTGAGTCCGTCCCATTCGGGTGGGATACGACTATACAACCTAAAGATACGTAAACAATGGGAAAATCGGGAATAATATCAGCAAAAATTGAAAAAGTACTATTGTAGAAATACGCTGTTTTGAAATGGTTGTATTTGAGGTTTTTAAGATAATTGATCTACATTAAATGAGTTCAATATTCAGTTCATTTGTAAAAAAGTCGATCAATTCCGAGGTATTTGTTGTAGATAATCTTTCAAGAGTAAAATAAGGTTTCTCTGTTGTCGTGTAAAAATACATATTCGTTTCTTTAACTGAGTATGTATTTTGAGCCGTGGCCAACATTCCTCCACCCGCTGAGTAATTGGCTTTAAACTGTTTTATTTTTATTTTTTTGATATCAGAAAGATTGTACGTTTCAATACTAGGGAAAACTAAACAGTATTGTGTAGTAATCATTATTTTGTGTGTGAGTAGGTTTACTTTTATTGTGTTAAAGGACAATGACATCGACCCAATGATTAATGGGAATGTGATAAATATGATTTGAACAATGATTTGAGTTGCTGCATATTTTGTTGCATGTAATAACAAATCAAAGATGCCGTAACCTGTAATTCCTAAAAATAAAATTCCGAAAATCAATGCATTCGGATATTTCAAACCAATGTAGAACGTTTTTATTGAATCCATCCTTTTTTAAATTTTTACCATGCTCATGATTTAGAATTCAAATTATGAGCATGGTAAGATTTATTTCATTAAATCCAAGCCAATGTCTCTTCGGTAGTTTTTACCTTCCCATTGAATGGTTGCTGCGGCTTTATTCGATTTTTTTAAGGCTTCGGGTATGGAATTTCCAAAACCTGTAACTGCAATCACACGACCGCCATTTGTAACAATCTTGCCTGCTTTGTTTTTTGTGCCTGCATGAAAAATAAGTACATCCTGTACGTCTTCCAATTTCGTTATTTCTTGACCTTTTGAATAATCACCTGGGTAACCACCCGCTACAAGCATTACTGTTGTTGCCGTTCTTGGGTCTATGGACAAAGTGATTTTGTTTAATTTTTTCTCTGCAGTTGCTACAAACAAATCAACTATGTCGTTTTGAATACGCGGGAATACAACTTCCGTTTCAGGATCGCCCATACGTGCGTTGTATTCAATAACAAATGGCTCGCCGTTATCACTCATTAATCCGATAAAAATAAATCCAACGTAATCGATGCCTTCTTTTTTTAATCCATTAATCGTTGGAATAATGACGCGGTCTTCTACTTTTTTAATGAACGTTGCATCAGCAAACGGTACAGGAGAAACGGCACCCATACCACCTGTATTTGGGCCTGTATCCCCATCGCCTATACGTTTGTAATCTTTTGCTTCAGGCAAAATAACATAATGTGCGCCATCCGTTAACACAAAAACAGATGCTTCAATTCCTTTTAAAAATTGCTCAATAACAACTTTCGCACTTGCTTCACCAAATAATTTATCAGCTAACATTTCTTTTAACGTACGTTTTGCTGTTGCTAAATCTTCAGCAATAATTACGCCTTTACCAGCAGCCAATCCATCTGCTTTTAAAACAATAGGTAACGATTGTGTTTCTAAATATGTTAAACCTTCCTCAAGTTGTGCTTCGTTGAATGTGCGTGAAGCAGCCGTTGGGATGCCATATTTATGCATGAAGTTTTTTGAAAAATCTTTGCTTCCTTCTAATTGTGCTCCAACTTTATCTGGGCCAATTACAGGTATATGTTTGATCGCATTCGTAGCTTGAAAGTAATTTACAATACCTGCAACCAATGGTGCTTCCGGACCGACAATTACTAAGTGGATGTTATGTTCGATACATGCTTTTTCAATGCCAGTAAAATCAGTTACTTCGATAGCAAGATTTGTAGCAAGCTGTTCTGTTCCTGCATTTCCTGGTGCTACAAAAAGATTGCCGCACTTAGGTGATTGCTTTAATTTCCAAGCGAACGTATGTTCTCTTCCGCCTGAGCCTATAATTAAAATATTCATTTGCTAGAATGTATTTTTATGTCGAGTGCAAATATAGGTATTTATGCTCAGAAGAAATAAGGTCTGTGCGTTCTGCTTACCGTTTCTTTAAGTAGTAGAGTGCTTTAATTTAGATCGTTTTAAGGCTGAAAGCCATATATATTAAAACCAGCGGAATCGGCCACAGAAAATGAATCCATAAAAAAGCCTCAAAGAATATAAATCCGTGAGGCTTTGTATATAAATGGATAAATTCTTTAAATAGCAATTTCAGAGAAAAATTTCAGACGCATCAAACGAACTTCTTCTTCAGAATAATCTCCACCTAAGATATTTAGTGCAGTATGGACATTGTCATTTTCAGCTTGCATGAAGTAATCATATATTTCATCCTGTTTATCTTCATCAATGCATTCTTCAATGTAATAATCAAGATTTAATCGGGTGCCAGAAAAACAGATATGTTCCATCTCTTGAATGAGCTCCGTCATTGTGATTTTTTTGACGTGGGCTATCTCTTCGAGTTCAACTTTACGATCAACTTGTTGGATGATGTAAATTTTAATTTTTGATTTATCTACGGATGATTTTACGACAACGTCTTTATTTACTACGATATCATTTTCATCTACATATTTGATGATTTGATCAATAAATGCTTTTCCGAATTTTACAGCTTTCCCTTTCCCAACGCCAATTACATTGCTTAACTCATCCATATCTACAGGATACACCGTAGCCATTTCTTGAAGCGATGGATCTTGGAATACTACATACGGTGGGATGCCTTTTTCTTTGGCTACTTTTTTTCGTAAGCCTTTTAATATATTGAATAGCTCTTCATCAAAAGCGAGCTTTGCAGAAGACGTTTGTACTTCTTCTGCTTCTTCCTCTTCATCAAAATTATGATCTTTAGAGAAGGTAAAAGCAGTAGGTTTTTTTAAATATGAGTAACCTTTTTCAGAAATTGAAACGATGCTATAATTGTCAATGTCTTTTGTAAGTAATTCAATTAGCAAAGACTGTCTAAAAACAGAATTCCAAAAGGACAAACTTTCATAACTTCCTTTTCCAAATACGGGAAGTTCTGTATGATTATAGCTTAGTGAATAATCATTTTCGATCCCACATAAAATGGTACACAGATGGGAAATATTAAATCTGCCTTGTGTTTGTTCAACGGCTTGTAAAGCTAAGATAATATGCTCTTGTGCATCAAACGTTGCTTTTTTATTTTTGCAGTTGTCGCAGAAACCACAATCTTTTTCTAGGTATTCCCCAAAATAAAAAAGCAATTGTTTTCTTCTACAAACGGAAGACTCTGCATATGAAGACATTTCACCTAATAATTGTTTCCCATTATCTCGTTCGGTGACGGTTTTATCTTTATTAAATTTTTCGAGTTTAATGATGTCATTGATGCTATAAAACATCAAACAATGTCCATCTTGTCCATCGCGACCCGCTCTACCTGTTTCTTGATAATACCCTTCAAGTGATTTTGGTGTATCGTAATGTACTACAAAACGTACATCTGGCTTATCAATGCCCATACCAAAAGCAATGGTTGCAACAATCACGTCCGCATTTTCATTTAAAAATGCATCTTGATTGCCCATACGTGTGGAAGGTTCTAAACCTGCATGGTAGGGAAGGGCCCGTACATCATTTACTCGAAGTAATTCGGCAATTTCTTCAACTTTTTTGCGGCTTAAACAATATATAATTCCAGATTGACCTTTACGTGCCTTAATAAACTTTATTAATTTTTTCTTAGTATCGCCTTTAGGCTTTACTTCGTAAAATAGGTTTTCTCTATTAAAAGAAGATTTAAAAAGGACTGCATCGTCCATTTGTAAATTCTTCTGTATGTCAATTTGTACTTTAGGAGTTGCTGTTGCTGTTAACGCAATTATTGGAATATTTGGATTGATGCTATCTATAATGCTGTGAATACGTCTATATTCTGGTCTGAAATCATGGCCCCATTCAGAAATACAGTGTGCTTCATCAATAGCTACAAAGGAAATTTGTGCTTTCTTTAAAAATAATATGTTATCTTCTTTTGTTAAAGATTCAGGAGCTACGTAAAGAAGTTTAATGTCACCATTTAATGTTTCCTTTTTTACGCGATTAATCTCTGCCTTACTTAGGGTGGAATTTAAAAATTGCGCATTTACTCCAAATGCATTTAATTGATCTACTTGATTTTTCATCAAGGCAATTAAAGGGGAAATTACAATTGCGACACCTGGTAAGCTAATTGCTGGTAATTGATAGCATAATGATTTACCCGCACCAGTTGGCATAATAACAAATGTGTCCTTGCCTGCTAACACATTATTTATTATTTCCTCTTGTTCACCTCTAAATCGGTCGTAGCCAAATACCGATTTTAGCTTGTTAATAACCCCAAGATCTGTTTCTAATAACATAATAATTGTAGAATATTTATGTTACAATGAGAAATCCGTATATTTGACTTTCAACATGAGCGAAGTACTCGCATAAAATATTCATTAAATTGAAGTTAGCAAAAAATATCGTATCTATTGTAACAGATGTAATAATAAATGAGTCTGAGGCAATAAAAAATCTGGTGAATCTTATTACAGATGATTTTCAGCATATTATTGAAACTATTTTGTCTTGTAAGGGAAGAGTCGTAATCACAGGAATTGGTAAAAGTGCGATTGTAGCAAATAAAATTGTAGCAACGCTTAATTCTACTGGAACTCCAGCCTTATTCATGCATGCAGCTGATGCCATTCATGGTGACTTAGGGATGATTCAAAGTGATGATGTAGTTATTTGTATTTCTAAAAGTGGAAATACCCCTGAAATCAAAGTTCTCGTGCCATTAATTAAAAGCAGAGGCACTGTTCTAGTTGGAATGGTTGGGAAATTAGATTCGTATTTAGCACAACAATCCGATTATGTATTGGATGTAACTGTAGAGCGCGAAGCATGTCCTAATAATTTAGCACCTACCACAAGTACAACTGCAACAATGGTAATGGGAGATGCATTAGCAGTAGCCTTATTAGAATGCAGAGATTTTAGTAGTGCAGATTTTGCTAAACTGCACCCAGGTGGTGCATTGGGCAAACAACTTTATTTAAAAATAAATGATGTGTATGGTGGGAATGAAAAGCCAATTGTTTTGCCTTCTGCATCGGTTAAAGAAGTTATTTTAGAAATCTCTTCTAAACGGCTCGGTGCTGCTGCTGTAATAGATAATGCAGGTGTTTTAGTAGGAATTATTACGGACGGTGATTTGAGAAGAATGTTAAACAGTCATGATTCTTTTTCAAATCTAACTGCGGTAGAAATTATGACTCTCGCCCCCCAAACAATTGATGCAGATACCTATGCAACTGCTGCGATGGCTTTGATGCAGTCGAAAAATATTACCCAATTAATTGTTACAAAAGAAAATGCCTTTGTTGGTTTTATTCATATTCACGATTTATTACGTGAAGGGATTGTTTAAACTTAATATTTTAACCATTTTTAATATATGAAAACTATTATTACAGCATTATACTGTCTTTTTGCATTTACAAATTATGCTCAACTTTCAGATGCGCAACTAAACAAATTTCGCTATCAAGTAGATAGCGCAAGTTCACTTTTACATCAATCCTTATTGGCAAAAGGCCAAACTGTATTTACTACTGTATTTACGGTTGATACATTCAAAGTGGAACGGATGTTGAAATTAAAATTAAAAAGTGATACAACTAAAGACGAGCAAATATTATCCATATATGATGCAGAAATTGAATATGACTTCTTAATAGGCAAATACAATAAAATATTATTAAACTTGTATAATGAGCAAGATCAAAAGACGGTTATAGCAGATCAGAAGAAATGGATCAAATACCGAGATGAGCAAATAGCAATCTCTGAAAAAAAATACAGCGAAAAAGTGGAAGGTAATCAGAAGGATAAGACGATTGCAAAATCAATGGATCATTTGGTGTTGTCAAAACTGCGGGTAATTGATTTGTACAATCAGATTTTGACTTCTCCGTTGTTTGAAAACGAGTAAATATATTAAATAGATTATAGTAGAGGAATAATAAAATGGATATAAATAATTATGCCGTAATAATGGCAGGGGGCATCGGTAGTAGATTTTGGCCATTTAGTAGAACAAAGTATCCAAAACAATTTCATGATGTATTGGGTACCGGCAAAACACTTATTCAACAAACTGTTGAGCGTTTTAAAGATATTTGTCCAAATGAAAACATTATCATTGTTACCAATAAGGATTATGTTGGCTTAGTTAAAGAGCAATTGCCTTTTTTAAAGGATCACCAAATTTTAGCAGAGCCTATTGGTAGAAATACAGCACCTTGTTTAGCATATGCTTCGTATAAAATTTTGCAGAAAGATAAAAATGCCAATATTGTTGTTGCACCTTCAGATCACATAATATTACAAGAGAAAGAATTTGAAAATGTTATTGTAGAAGCCTTACAAGCAACTGAGCAATCTGATATTCTAATAACATTGGGAATGAAGCCCACAAGACCGGATACAGGTTATGGTTACATTCAATATATCGACGAGAAAAAATTACGTATAAAAAAGGTTAAAACGTTTACTGAAAAACCAGCGCTTGATTTAGCAATCAAATTTATTGAAAGTGGAGAGTTTGTTTGGAATGCAGGGATTTTTATTTTCAATGCACAAACAATCGTTGAAGCAATCAAAAAGCATTTACCAGAAATGGATGAAGTGTTTGCTGAAGGCAATGGACTTTATTGGACAGATAATGAAAATGAGTTTATTCAAAGAGCATATTCGCGTTGTCAAAATGTTTCCATCGATTACGGCATCATGGAAAAATCCGACAAGGTATATGTGATGCTTGCCGATTTTGGCTGGTCTGATTTGGGTACATGGAAATCCTTGTTTGAAAACATGCCCAAAAATGCAGACGAAAATGTATTGGATGGAAATATTCTCACCTACGACTGTAAAGACACAATCATTAAAACACCTAAAGATAAATTGGTGGTTGTGGAAGGCTTAGAAGGCTTTATTGTGGCTGAATTTGACGGCGTATTGATGATTTGTCGTAAAGAAAACGAGCAACGTGTTAAAGATTTTGTTTCAGATGTGAAGGCAACAAAAGATAAAAAGTTTGTATAAAATTATTTAATTAAAGTGTAAAGTCCCGCTTCATCCAAGATGAAGCGGGACTTTTTTTATGAAATGATTTTTATTTTTCGATTAGAAAATAAAATCAGTAGATAAGAACTTAGAAGAACGGTCTTTAATAATGTCTGTCAACATTTCTTTATTTACGTCAATATCTTTTGCTGCAACCATTGCACGAATACTGAATGTTCTCAATGCATCTGCAACAGATAAGGTACCTTCACCAGAATCTTTTCTTCCTGTAAACGGAAATACATCTGGTCCGCGTTGGCACTGGCTGTTGATGTTTACTCTACAAACTTGATTTATTAAATTATCTGTTAAGCTCGCAACATCATCATTGTCTGTACCGAAGATACTCGCTTGTTGACCATAATTTGATTCAACCATATATTGAATAACTTCTTCAATTTTGTCGTAGGCAACAATAGGAACTACAGGTCCAAATTGTTCTTCGTAATACAATTTCATTTTACTGTTTACTGGGTAAACAATTGCAGGCGCATAAAATGTATGTTCAATAGTACCACCACCTGTATTGATTACTTGAGCACCGTGTGCTTCAGCATCTTCAATTAATGCTTTTAACAAACCTGGTTTTTCTGGCTCTGGTAGAGGTGTGATTTGCACACCATCTTCCCAAGGCATACCCCATTTAAGAGCTTCAACTTCTTTAACAAATTTGTTTATGAACGTATCTACTACATTTTTTTGTACGAAGATGATTTTTAAAGCTGTACAACGTTGGCCGTTGTAAGACAATGAACCCAACGCACATTCTTTAACTGCTAAATCTAAATCAGCATGGTTTAAAACAATCGCAGGGTTTTTTGCTTCCAATGCAAGTACCGAACGCAAACGGTTGGGTCTTGGATGTTGCATCTTCATGATGTTGGCAGATTTACTTGTGCCAATAAATGCAAGTACATCAATTTTACCTGTAGTCATCAATGGTCCAACAGTAGCTCTACCACGACCAAACACTACGTTGATTACACCTTTAGGGAATGAATCTCTGAACGCTTCTAACAACGGGCGATGTAAGAGAACACCAATTTTAGCAGGCTTAAATACTACCGTATTTCCCATGATGAGTGCGGGAATTAATGTAGTGAAGGTTTCATTCAATGGGTAATTGTATGGGCCCATACATAATACCACACCTAGTGGGCTACGACGAATTTTGCCAATGATACCTTGCTCAAATTGGAAGTTATTTGAAGAACGATCTAATTTTTTATACGCTTCAATTGTATCTAAAATGTATTCAACTGTACGGTCAAATTCTTTTTCAGAGTCTTTAATTGTTTTGCCAATTTCCCACATCAATGTTTTAACAACCTCCGTACGTTTTGATTTCATCGCTTTTACAAACGCTTCCATCGCACGTATACGGCCTTCAACAGTCATTGTAGGCCATTCGCCTGTGCCGTTTTTGTATGCGCCAATAGCAGCATTCAATGCATCCGTAGCCTCAACTTCTGTAAGTAGAGGAGTTGTACCTAAAAACTTTTGTTCCGTTCCGTTTGCTGTTTGAATGCAAACGGGTGAGAATATATCTTGAACGGCACCATTCCAAATTTTTATTTCACCATTTACCAAATATTCTTTTTGATGCACAGGCTCGCCATATGCATATTCTGAAGGAATTTCCGATTCATTTGGAAATATATTTGCTAATTTATCAGTTACAGATTCTATCGTATTCATAATTTATAAGATTGAATTAAGAAAGTTCTTTTAAGGTGTTGAAATAATGTACAAATATTTTTTTAGCTTTTTCCCAATTTTCGACATTAATACAGTAACAAGTTCTAGGACCTTCCACTTTGCCATAGATCAAACCTGCATCTTTCAATGCTTTGATGTGTTGGGAAATGGTAGATTGAGATAAACCAATCTCTTCGGTTAATTCACCGCAAAAGCAGGTGTTTTTGTCAAGCATTAATTTCAATATCGAAATGCGTGCAGGGTGGGAGAGTGCTTTGGAGATGTTTACCAATTGCTCTTCTTCTGAAGTTAAATTTTGCTCTTTCGTGATGGGCATTTAATCTTTGAATTAACTAATCGTAAAGATACGATTGGATTGTTAAAAGGCAATTAAATGAAAATAAAAGTATCGAAATTGTATGTTAATATTAGAAAAATACTATTTGATATTTAAAATAGAATACATTGGATAAAAAAGAATGTGTTCTATTTTAAATATCAAAGGATTATTACACCGTTCCTAAATCGTAAATCTCACGAATAGAATCAAGGATTTTTACGAAGTCAATTTTCAAGTCGATCAATTTGCCTGTTTTCATATCGAATACCCAACCGTGCACTTCTGGGTAGCCTGTAGATAAATAATGCTTTTGCCAAACAGCCATTTTGATAATGTTGACACATTGTTCTTCTACATTCAATTCTACCAACCGATCGTAGCGCGCATCTTCATCTGTTATAGCATTTAGTTCAGCCTTATGAAAACGATACACATCTCTTATTGTTCGCAACCATGGATTTAATATTCCTAGATCTTTACTTTGCATCGCTGCTTTAACACCACCACATAAATAATGGCCGCAAACAACAATGTGTTTTACTTTTAAATGTTCTATTCCATAAACAACAACGCTTGCAGAGTTGATATCGTTGTTTGGAACAAGGTTCGCAATGTTTCTATGTACAAAAACATCTCCTGGTGTAGCACCCATTATTTCTTCCGCAGTAACACGACTGTCGCTGCAACCAATAAATAAATATTCTGGATTTTGACCTTCAGCCAGATGTTTGAAAAAGTCTTTATCTTCTGCGTTTTTATCTGCAACCCATTTCTTATTATTTTCGAATATTGCGTCGTAATTCATAATGTGATTTTTAAGAAAGTTTCAGCCAAAGTATTTTTTTATCTCAGACTGATATATAAGTTACTGATTTTATCAATTAAATCAATGTTACATTCTACTGTATAGAGATAGTAGCCAAATTAATACAGAAGCGTAATAAAATAGCATATTATTCCAGAAGGCAAACAATAGACAGGAGGCAATTGCCAATAATCTATGTAGGGATACAGGCTCGTTGTAATTAAATTGAGGTATGAAATGTAAGGCCATAAAAATGGCCATTAAAATGAAAATAGGTTTTCTATTTTCATTAAAAAAGATTTTCTTATCTTCTTTGTCGTCTGTGTTGGTTAAGATATTTACCAATATTAAAAATACCAATGGAGGCAATAAATATAGCCAATAGGTAAAATAGGTTATGTTGGTAAACTGATGTGATAATTTAAAGAAGTTAAATACATTATTGACTCCTATATCTGTAGTGGCTATGATAATTATTATGTGAGGCAAATACAATGACTTTGGATTTAGGAATTTTTTCCATTGTCCAAATAAGTCACTTAAGGCTATACCATAAATTAATAAGGGTACAAACAATAAGTATTCTACAATATCCATTTAAATTATTTTGTTGCAGTAGATTACTTAGTCTTTAATCTTTGTCTTGTAACCTCAGATAAAATCATTCCGGTTGCCACAGATACATTTAATGAATTTATATGTCCACTCATTGGTATTGTGACATGTGCATCAGCGTAGCGCAACAAATCCATACTAATGCCGTCTTCTTCGCTACCCATAAGAATAACACAAGGGTCTGTTAAATCTTCATCATATACATTTACACTACCTTTTTCGGAACAGGCAATGATTTTCAATCCGCATTGTTTTAAATATTTTACGGTATCAATCAAATGATCTACTCTACAAACAGGTATGTGATACAATGCACCTGCAGATGTTTTTACTGCATCGCTATTTAATTGAGCTGCACCTCTTGAAGGAACAACCATAGCATCTACACCCAAACATTCCGCACTTCTAGCTACCGCCCCAAAGTTACGTACATCTGTTACACGATCTAACATTACTAATAATGGATTCTTACCTGTTTCAAAACAGTTGCTGACGATGTTATCTAAAGAAGCAAAGTTGATGGCAGATAAATAACAAATAACACCTTGGTGGTTTTTGCGCGTTACACGATCTAGTTTTTCAATCGGAACTTTTATAACCGGAACTTTAACTCTGTTTGCAAGTTCAAATAATTCTTGAACGACACTTTGTTCAATGTTCCGTTGTATTAATATTTTATCAATTTCTTTTCCAGCTTCTAATGCTTCTATTACCGGACGGATACCGAAAATGACATCTTTATCATTTGCTGGTTTGTTCTCTTCGTAAGAAGCAGAATTTCTTCTTGGATAGTTTTTTTCCATGTCTCTTGTGCTTCATGTAGTAGCACCTTATGTTAATTGTGTTGTTCATTGAATCGAATGAGAGTCATTCTATTCAATTCGTTATTAGAGTAAAAAGTCTCCCGATCCCAATCCCGATAGCTATCAGGATTGGGATCGGGAGACTTTTTAATTATCTAAGTTCTTTTGTTAGACCCGAATCAACTAAGAAGGTTTCAATTTCCTTCGCTTCTTTTTCGTACCCGTTTTCTTCTAAAACTGAAGATAAAACTTGAAGTGTAATTGCTGATGTACGTTTTTTATTCGTCTCTTTTATTTTATCTGCTTTGATATAATTCACTACACCTTCTGTGTAACGTTTTATGTCCATTGCATATTTATAACCTAATTCTTTTTCTCCCAATTTAAATAATTGACCTACCATATAAGCGTTTAAGTAATCGTATGGTATTGCTGGGCTTTGGATTTTTTTGAAACAGAATAGTAAGACTTCTTTCGCTTCTGCATTTTTGCCTTCTAACATCAATTGACCAGCCAGCGTGTAAAACTGACTTTTTGTATTCATGGTAAATCGTTGGTAGTTCTCATCGTAGAAAATAGTTGAATCATCCAAATTTGTAAATTCGAATTTCATCATATTTGATTTCATCAAACCTGTGTTGATCCAGCCATCTCTTACCATCGGCATTTCTGCAGGTAATAATCTATATGCCATACCTTCTAATTGCATATAATGTTGCAATCCAATATAGTCTGAAGGTGAAAGCGTAGAAGAGAAATAAATTGGTCGTTTCCAATTGTTGTTTGCAATCATGTTAAGAATCACAAACGTGCGTTTATCCATACCACTGCCATCCACTACAAAGTCCATTCTAGGTACAACTTTTACATTCAATATATTAGGAACAATACCTAATGAATTAACATGTGCCGTATCAATTGGAAGGGAGAAATTTTGAGTTGGATATAAAACGATTTCGCTGCCATCATAAACACGCGTAACCATTTTATCTTTTCTCTTCACTAAATCTAAGAAAATAGGCAAATTGATTACTGCATTTTTATTTTTTTCAAATGTTTCTGAATCCAAATACAAGTAATCATTGGTTCCTTGTCTATATAATTCTGGTTTAAGATCAATAGGTAAGGAGTCTGACAAATATGCTTTGTTTTGCATTTGTTTAATGTACCAATCTGTATTCAGTAAACTTAAATTACATACACGCACATCTGTACGGAAGCCTTCTACTTCTTGAGCATACCATAATGGATACGTGTCATTATCACCACCCGTAAATAGAATTGCATTTTCAGCACAGCTGTTTAATAAATTTTTCGCAGACTCTACTTGATAAAAACGTTTGCTTCTATCGTGATCGTCCCATCCTTCTGAAGCCATGATTGCAGGTACAGAAATTAATAATAGAGATGCAACCGTTGCTGCAACTGTTTTGTTTTTTAAGATATATTTTTCAAAGAAATCGGTTAAGAACATCACCGATAAACCGATCCAAATTGAGAAGGCATAGAACGATGCAGCAAACGTATAATCTCGTTCACGCGGCTCTGTAGGTGGTTGATTCAAATAAAGAATGATTGCTAAACCTGTAAAGAAAAACAACATACCTACTATCGTACCATTTTTCCAATCGCGTTTTGCTTGGAAACTTAATCCCAACAAACCTGCTATCAAAGGCAACATGAAGAAATTGTTACGAGCCTTGCTAGCAAATAAAGATGTAGTTGCATCTAAGCTAAACCAATTGTTTGGTCCCATCCAAGCTGAATCTTGCTCATCACCCATACGCCCAGCAAAATTCCAAAGGAAGTATCTCCAATACATGTGACCCATTTGGTAGGTAAACATGAATGAAATGTTTTCGCCAAATGTTGGTACGTGACTTTTGCTAAAGCCCATCCAACTTCTGTATTGTTCTGGATGACCAGGTTGTTGGCTGTACATACGTGGAAAAAGCGTTTTATCTTTTTCTTTATATTCTGCTTCAACTTTATAATCTGATATAATATACTTGTCCTTTCCTTTAGCGTCTTTTACGGGTGTATAAACAGGACTTGTTTTTACGTAATTAGGTCGATCAGCTGTAAACTTTGGCCCTTTCAATAGTGGACGATCGCCATATTGCTCGCGTTTCAAATACGAAGTGAAGGTCATTACATTTTCAGGATCGTTCATGTCAATCGGAGGATTGAACTGAGAACGGATAACAATGATTCCGTATGAAAAATATCCAATCAAAATAAAACCTAAAGCGAGTAATGAGGTGTTTAATAAACGTTTTCCTGTTTTGTGAGAATAATACACAGCGTAAGAAAGTCCACCGATTAAAACCAACATAAATACCAATACACCTGTGCCAAAGCCAAAGCCCATGGTGTTAACAAAGAATAATTCGAATTGAGAAGCAATGGATGGTAAACCAGGGATAATACCGACCATTACCACACCCAACAGAATTACGCTTATGATAAGCGTAATGAAAGACCCCTTTAAATCAATTTTATCGTATTTTTTAAAATAGTATACAAATGCCAATGCAGGAATGGCTGTTAAGTTTAATAAATGGACACCAATCGATAAACCAACTAAGTATGCAATAAAAATCAACCAACGCTCTGAAGCGTCTTCGTCTGAATGCGCTTCCCATTTAAGGATTGCCCAAAATACAATTGCTGTGAAGAAAGAAGACATAGCATACACTTCTGCTTCAACAGCTGAAAACCAAGCTGAATCGGAGAATGTATAGGCTAAACTACCTACTACACCTGCACCCATTACAGAAATGATTTGTCCGGCTGTAAAGAATCCATCCTGATTCATCGCAAGTTTTTTTCCAATCATGGTGATAGACCAGAATAAGAATAAGACTGTAAATGCACTAGATAATGCGGAAACTAAGTTTACACAATAGGCAACATGCATTGGATCGCTTGCAAATAAGGAGAAGAATCTACCTACTAATAAGAAAATGGGCGCTCCTGGTGGATGTGGTACCATTAGTTTATATGATGTAGAAATAAATTCACCGCAGTCCCAAAAACTAGCAGTAGGTTCCATGGTGGATACGTAAACAAAAGCGGCTATTATAAATACCAGCCACCCAACAAGATTGTTTATTCTATTATAAGTCATCACTTCAATTTTAATAAAAAACGATAAGGTGCGAAATTACTAAAAAAAACCTTTAAAGCAGGCTTTTTGATCTTCTAAATTAGATGTACGACCATCTAAATTATATGTAAAGGAATTAATCTTAAATTTTAGAGTAAATCCGACCAAGAAACGAATGGATAAATATATTTTACGTTACATAGTCGCTTCTTGCATTCCCTTTGTACATTTGAATTATAGGAATAAGTGAAAGCCTAAGAGAGGCCATAAAACAACGTTTGGTTTCTTGAAATAGTATATGAATCTCATTTCCCGCTCTTCATAAAAAAAAATGGCTCTTGAAATAAAACAAGAATACGAAACATCGGTTGCGTATTTTTCAATGGAATTTGCTATACACCAACCTTTTAAAGGTTATTCTGGCGGTTTAGGTTTTTTGTCTGGTTCGCATATGCGAAGTGCATATAGCTTGGGACAAAACATAATTGGTGTTGGAATGCTTTGGAAGTTTGGCTATTACGACCAAGCACGCAACGAAGATTTAACAATGCGTGTCGATTACACAACGAAGTATTACTCATTTTTCGAAGATGTTGATATTAAAGTACGTGTAGTTGTATTTGGTAAAGAAGTATTTGTTAAAGCCTTTTTATTGAAATCAGAAGTTTTTGATACGGCTCCCATTTATTTTTTAACTACAGATATTCCTGAAAATGATTATTTGTCTCGTACCATTTCTCATCATTTATATGATCCCAATGAAGAAACAAGAATTGCCCAAAGTATTATTTTAGGTATTGGTGGGGGTAAAGTATTGGATGCATCAAATAAAAAAATTGATGTATACCATATTAATGAAGGTCATGCATTACCAATTGCGTTTCATTTATATGAAAAAAATCAAAATTGGGATACGGTAAAAACGCAATTTGTATTTACCACCCACACTCCAGAAAAAGCAGGTAATGAAACCCATAATATTGATTTATTGAAACGAGCGAGTTTTTTTGGTTCTGTGCCAATAGAAGCTGTGGAGCAATTGAATGCTGTTGACAACGGACAGTTTAATTATACTTTGGCTGCATTAAAAATGGCTAAGAAAGCCAATGGTGTATCAGCATTGCATGGGGAAGTCGCTCGAAAAATGTGGTCGAAATATGAAGGTATCTGTTACATTGATCATATAACAAATGCGCAAAATGTAACCTATTGGGCGGATAAAACATTGTTGCAAGCGTATCGCGAGCATAACGACGAATGGATTATGTACCGAAAGAAACAATTAAAAAAGGAATTGTTTGAAGTGATTGCAGATCAAACAGGAGATATTCTTGATCCGGATGTGTTAACAATTGTATGGAGTAGAAGATTTGCGGGTTATAAACGTCCAGATTTGATCATGAGAGATTATGATCGTTTTTTAAAATTGATTCAACATGTGGATCAGCCCATACAAATCATTTGGGCAGGTAAACCATACCCTCTGGATTCAGATGCGATCACTATTTTTAATAAGATACTTCAAACTACCTTGCAATCTAATAGAGCAGTTATTTTGGTTGGGTATGAATTGGGCCTTTCTGCATTATTAAAAAAAGGGGCTGATGTCTGGCTAAATAACCCACGCTATACGCGCGAAGCTTCGGGGACAAGTGGGATGACAGCTGCTATGAATGCGACAATTAATTTGTCAAATAGGGATGGCTGGATGATGGAATTCGGTAAACACTTGGATAATAGTTTTATCATGGAGCATTCCGCACAACAAGATAATGTTTACGAACAAGACAATGAGGATGCGTGTTTTTTATATGAAACCTTGGAACAATGTGTAATACCGATGTATTATAATGAACCTCATAAATGGGCGCAATTGATACGAAAAAGCATGGATGATATTTTTCCGTTTTTTAATTCAGACCGCATGGCAGATGAATATTATAAGAAGTTGTATAATGCTTAAAAAAGGCTGTAGTTTATTGAATATGTAAAATTATTTCATGTAATATATTGATAAAGAATGGAATATGTTTTAATTAGAAAAAGTTCCAAATATTTTTAATTTCTTATTTGTATTTAATCTAAATAAACATAAATTGCGACATATTTAAAAATAACCTTCAACAGTATAATTTATATAACATTAATAATATGAATATGTTAACTATGAAAAACCGATTCTTACTTGTTTTAGCTCTTATTATTGGCTTAACAACCGCTTGTAAAAAGAAAGATGATGATCCACAACCACAAGTGCAATTACCTGCATTTAGAACAAATACGATTGATTATAACACATTAACACCAACAACATCTTATAGAACTTCTTTCCTTGATAAGAATGGCGATTCTACAGTAGATCGTACAGAAGGTAGAGAGCGTTTGAGAATGTTTAAAGGTTTGTTTGCGTATATCGGTACAGCAACAAAAGACGGTGATGTAATTGATTCTGCAACTATCAGTAATTTATTTGCAAATGAAAATACTGCATTTACGGGTGCGTATGCTGATTTAAACGGAAATACGTTTAGCATTAAATCTGCTACAGCAGCTTCATTAACGAATAAACAAGACGTAGATAATTTTCTTGAACATGCATTTGGTAGAATGGCGTATATCAGTCAATTTTCTGGTGATGTAGCTTCGAAAGGTGTTCCTGGAAAATTGGGTACATATTTAGTGGATGAAAACGGTGTTGAATGGGCTCAAATTATTCAGAAGTCATTAATTGGTGGTTATCACTTAGATTACATCGCAAATGTTATGTTGGTAGCGGGTTTGAATGCAGATAACAGCAAATTAGTTGCGGGTAAAAACTATACAGCCCTAGAGCATAATTGGGATGTTGCGTATGGTTTTTTATCAATCAATGATATTTATGGACTTAATGGTACTGCTGATGGAGTTACACCAGCTACAAATGGTGGTGAGAGTTATTTAGGCGCTTATACATGGGAATACAATAGAAAGAATTTTGGTAAAGTACACAGTGCATTCCTAAAAGGACGAGCTGCTATCCACAACAATGATATGGCTGAAGTACAAAATCAAGCAAAAATTATTAGAAATATATTGGAATTTGCTGTTGGTGCAGCTGCAAATGGCTATATGGTTAAAGCATCTAATCCTGCAACTGTTGAAGCTTCTAGAGCACATGCTTTTGGAGAAGGATATGGGTTTGTATACGCTACCCGTTTTTGTAAACTTACAGGTTGTACGGATGCATTTTCGAATGGCTTAATGAATGATTTATTTACATCTTCCGTAACTAATTTCTATGATATTATTGCTTCTCAATTTACCGGGGTTAGTAATAAATTAAAAAATAAATTCAACATACAATAATACAATTGTAATAAAGCAATAAAGGAAACCTGTTAGATATTTTAACAGGTTTCCTTTATTTATTAATATAAAAAAAATGTCGCGATTGAAAAGAATATTACTATTGGTTTGCATTGCAATAATTGGATGTATTGTTTCATGTAAGCCTCGTACATCGGATAATACAATACCTGCAAAGGGGAATGATTCGGATCGTTCTCTGATGCTAGTAAATATTGCAGACAATATTATTTTACCTACGTATGCAAATTTTGATTTGAAATTAACGGACATGATTTCAAAATCAGATGCGTTTAGAAATGCTCCAACTGAAGTGACTTTAACAGAATTTAGAACTGCTTGGGCGGATGCTTACATTGAATGGCAAAAAGCAGCTTTGTTTGATTTTGGTCCAGCTACAGATTATACGCTAAATTCTTTTTTGAATTTATATCCAACCAATGTGAGTGCTATTCAAGCAAACATCACAGCTGGAAATGCAAATTTGGAAAACTTTTCATTCTATTCAGCGCAAGGCTTTCCTGCATTGGATTATTTAATAAATGGAATAGCAACATCAGATGCAGATATTGTTTCCTTGTATGATACAGACATAGATGCGGCTAAACGTAACGCGTATCTTCTAAAATTAACGAATCAGATGCGTCTAAAATTTGACGGAGTAAACAATGCTTGGAAAAACAACTATCGCAATACCTTTATTGCAAGCACAGGTAATGGAGTAAATGCTTCAACATCTGTAATGGTAAATGGAATTGTATATTATTACGAACGTTTTTTACGTTCTGGCAAATTTGGAATCCCTTCTGGAGCAATGGTTAACGGAACCTTACTACCAGGTAATGTTGAAGCATACTATAGTAAAGCACTTGCGAAAACACTTGCAGAAACAGCCCACCAATCTTTTGTTGATTTCTTTAACGGAAAAGGTGTCAATACTGGAATTACTGGTCCATCATTATTTAGCTACTTAAACGCTCTTGATGCAAAAGATGCAACCACAAGTGTATTGATTTCAAAAGAAATCACTACGCAATTTGATGTTGTAAAAACAAAATTGGATGCATTAACTGGAGAGGATTTAAGCAATGAAGTTTCAACACAAAATGCAAATATGATAGCTGTTTACAATCAAATGCAAATTGCTACACGTATGTTAAAAGTAGATATGTGTTCAGCTTTAAGTATTACAATTACATATACCGATAACGACGGAGATTAAAATATAATGGCTCGCTCGCTGTGCTTGTTCATATTCGGCCAACTACAGTGAGCGAGCCATTGGTTTTAAAAGTGAACTTAATACACACAATTGGCCGCGTTTGTGTCTTTTAGACCGACTATTAAATAATTAGCAATGAGTAATTATTTCAACAGAACAACATCTGTTGCGCCCTTAGTTGTTTTCAGAATAGGATTAGGCTTTATGCTTTTTCTTGGAACGATTCGGTTTTGGCTGAATGGTTGGATAGAAGGATTATACATAAGCCCCAAATATTTTTTTCCCTATTATGGTTTTGATTTCGTAGTTCCTTTAGGAAACTACACCTACGCGCTTTTTTTTATTTGTGGACTATCCGCACTTTTTGTTGCACTTGGGTTTTTGTATCGACTATCTAGTATTACACTCTTTTTGAGTTTTACATATATCGAACTCATAGACAAAACAACATATTTAAATCATTACTATTTTATCACTCTAATTTGTTTCTTAATGATGTTCTTGCCTGCGCATGTCTATTTTTCAGTAGATGCCTATCGCAAAGAACATATTCGTGCAAACACGGTACCCCAGTGGTGCATCGATTCTATTAAATTATTTGTAAGTACTTTATATATCTGTGCAGGTATTGCCAAAATAAACCCCGATTGGTTATTACATGCCTTGCCTTTAAAAATATGGCTACCAGCTCGTAATGATATGCCAATCATTGGTTTTTTATTTAATTACACGTGGGTATTCTATTTATTTAGTTGGTTTGGCTGCATCTATGATTTATGCATTCCATTTTTTTTGTGGAACAAACGAACACGTATTGTTGCATACTTTTTTGTAGTCGTATTTCATGTACTCACATCCATGCTTTTCCCTATTGGCATGTTTCCATATATCATGATTATTACGGCTTTAATTTTCTTTTCGCCTACATTTCATGAACGTATTATTAGTTTTATCATAGATTTATTACCAACACTTTCAAAATCAGTTGCATCCAATAAAACGTATATATATAGTAATTTTAAAAAGCGCTTTGTGTTGGGCGTTTTTTTTGCGTTTTTTGCAATCCAGTTTGTAATGCCCTTTAGATATTTATTATATCCTGGACAATTATTTTGGACAGAAGAAGGGTATCGATTTTCTTGGAGAGTAATGTTGATGGAGAAAGCAGGATATACGCAGTTTACGGTGAAAGACGGAAACGGAAAATACATCATTGTAAATAATGAGGAATTCTTAACAAGGCAACAAGAGAAAATGATGTCTACACAACCCGATATGATGTTGCAATATGCCCACATACTAGCCGATTATTATGAACTACAGGGTTTTGTCAATCCATCTGTATATGTAGATGCATATGTTGCATTAAACGGGAGGATTGGTAAAAGTATGGTTGATACACAGGTTGATTTAGCTAAGGAAAAAGAATCACTTGGTCACAAATATTGGATTATTAATTACAATGAATAAATTTTCGCTCTTACTATTATTTAGTTGTTTTCTAACAATTAAATCGTTTGCACAACATACCTTAACAGGTAAGGTGATTTCTTCGGATGCATCTGTATATATGGATTTTTGTACGGTTGCTCTTAATGATGGTGTCTACACGACCAATACCGACTCAACTGGTTTTTTTAGGTTTGAAAATTTACCCGAAGCGTCCTACACTATTTCAACACATACGTTTGGTTTTGTAACAACAAAAGTAACTATTCAATTAGGGAAAAATAAATATATAACCATCGTGGTTAATCCGGAAAAAGATGCGATAGATACAATTGAGATTGTTAGTAAAGCTTCACAAGATCATCACTTGGGTGATGTAGAAGATATGGCTATTTATGCTGGGAAAAAATCGGAAGTGATTGTGATGGATAGCTTGGTTGTAAATACTGCTACCAATAATGCTCGGCAAGTATATGCACGTGTGCCTGGTTTAAATATTTGGGAAAATGATGGCGCAGGTATTCAATTAAGTATTGGGGGGCGTGGCTTAGATCCAAATCGTACATCTAATTTTAATGTTCGACAAAATGGATATGATATTAGTGCAGATGCGCTCGGCTATCCAGAAAGTTATTATACCCCACCCACAGAAGGGATTGAGCGTATTCAAGTTGTACGTGGAGCTGCATCTTTGCAATATGGAACGCAATTTGGTGGGATGCTTAATTTTGTGATGCGCAAGCCTGTTGCAGATAAGAAAATACAATTGGTGGCAAGGCAATCTATTGGTTCATTCGGGTTTTACAATACGTTCACAAGCTTAGGTGGTACTGTTGGTAAGGTGAGTTACTATACCTATTTTCAATATAAAACGGGTAATGGATGGAGACCAAATTCTGATTTTAATAATTATAATTATTATGGGAATGTAAATTATCAAATCAGTAAACGTACAAGTATTGGCGTTGATATTACGATTATGAATTACTTGGCACACCAACCAGGTGGTTTGTCAGATGCGATGTTTAAAGAAAATGCGCGCCAATCAAACCGTGATCGAAATTGGTTTCAAGTAAATTGGAAAATGGCGGCAGTGCATTTCAATCATAAATTCAATGAAACAAATGAGATGAATGTGCGGGTCTTTGGTTTGCTTGCGAATAGATATAGCGTTGGGTTTAGGCCCAATCGGGTTTCAACGATTGACGATGGAAGTACGCAACGAGATTTAATAAAAGGAGAGTTTAAAAATATAGGTGCAGAAGTTCGATACATGAAACGGTACTATATTGGTAAGAAATATTCTGTTTTATTAGTTGGTGCAAGAGGGTATTATGGAAATAATTTAAGTACACAAGGACAAGGCTCTAAAACGAGCAATGCGGATTTTAACTATGCAAGTAACAATTTCATGACCTATGATTATAAATTTTTAAATAGGAATGTGGCATTATTTGCTGAGAATGTTTTTTATATTGGAAACAAACTATCTATTACACCTGGACTTCGGTATGAATTTATTAGAACTTCTGCCGATGGCTATTATGGAAGTGTAGCGTACGATTTGGCAGGTAATATTATCAATAAGGATACAACGAATGAGTTTAGACAAAATTCACGTCAATTTTTATTAGGGGGGATTGGTATTAGTTACAAACCGATTCCTAAAATGAATATATATGGAAATATTTCTCAAAATTACAGATCGATAACGTATAGTGATATGCGTATTTCAAATCCATCTTCGGTTATTGATCCGAACTTAAAAGACGAAAAAGGCTTTACAACAGATATCGGATTGAGAAGTGAAGGTTCTACACGTTTTATTTACGATGCGAGTTTTTTTATTCTAAATTATAACAACCGCATTGGTGAGTACTTAACTTCAGATGCAAACAATCGGGTTGTTAGAGAGCGCACCAATATCGGCCGAGCCTTGATGGTTGGTGTTGAATGTTATTTGGAATACGATGTAATGAAATTATTTTTACCTAAAACAAAAAAATGGTCGGGTAGTTTATTTACTAACTCTGCATACATTCATTCTGAATATGTATCTAGTGGTATAACAGCGGTGCAAGGAAACCAAGTAGAATTTGTACCGATGTTTAATTTAAAAGGAGGTGTGCGTGCAGGATATAAAAAGTTTAAAATGTCCTTTCAATACACACATTTAACGCAACAATTTTCGGATGCGACGAATGCATTGGATGGCGGCGTATCTGGTGTAGTTGGTATTATACCTTCCTACAGTATTATGGATTTAAGTATGTCTTATGAATATAAAATATTCAAACTAGAAGGAAGTATTAACAACCTAACGAATCAGTATTACTTTACACGCAGAGCAACGGGGTATCCTGGCCCGGGTATTTTACCATCAGATGGCCGAGCATTTTATCTGACACTGCAAGTGAAAATTTAGCGAAAAAAGTACTTAGTACTTAGTACTAAGTATAAAGTATAAAGTTAATTTTGATTTTTTAAATTATTCTTTAAGGGTAAATCTGTACTCTGTACTCTGTACTCTGTACTCTGTACTCTGTACTCTGTACTCTGTACTCTGTA
>ERZ724508.158-NODE-158-length-48597-cov-6.345041_pt1 | contig 48597 bp, 76 predicted proteins | sample MGYA00376041_ERZ724508 | MGnify/ENA primary metagenome ERZ724508 (study PRJEB28724, sample SAMN07190887) | wastewater metagenome | isolation source: effluent of sewage treatment plant in Hong Hong | place: USA: Christiansburg, Virginia | collected 2016-03-01 ...
ACAGCTTATTTCATATCTCTCTCCTGAAATCTATCTGGTCACAGCAAACCACATCTCTTTGGGAATAATTGCGTGCGAATATCATATGCAACAAAAACTATCGACGAGAAGGCTGGTCGTTATGTACTCTATATTTTTCAGCGTGAGCAAGTTATCATTTATAGCCACCCCAAAAACAGTTCACAGTCACTTAGTGGTCACTTCAAAGCCACCGATGCTTTGGTCAGGCGCATTGTGCCGGCTTATTGTGTCGATACCGTCCAATTCCTGTGCGATGTACAGTGAGTGAATGGATCTGACTACCTGCGCTGGCAGCTACATTACTTCCTGAGCACCTCTAGACTTATCCGTCCTCTTGATCTGGATGGGCGATACCCTTTGGCGCACCTCTACATTTTATTTGCACTGGTCATTAGCACTACGGTAGCTTCTCGATACTATGCCATTGTCGGGGAAGATGCGTCTTCGCTTGGTAGTACTCTCGGTCGGTTGTTTTGATTATGCTTACGGGAATTTGGAATGCTGAGGCTGTTGCCGATTGCTTACCCTCTGAGCGAGTACTGTGCCAGTGACAATGTGAAGATCTCCTTCATCCTATAAAAACAGCCTCTTGAACTCTGGAGGTGGCTTGCGTAATTCCTGTTATGCTATGATTGGACATTACTTTATCTACCTATTCCTCAAGGCGAGTGCCTACCAATTGTTACGGTTGTACTTGGAAGCAACTCTTTGATGCCTACTCTTGTCAGCTTCCACTTGAGAATTCTCTGTCTCTGAAAAGTCGTTTCGGTCGGTTAGACAATATCGTTTGAGGGTGTTGCTCTCTGGTGGGTGGTTGGCTGCATTGTAGTGCTCCGTTTCGTCTGTTTGAATGGCAGCCTCTGCATGAAGCTACCTCCTGGCAGAAGTATGCTCCTGCTTGAACTTGAATCGATCGAGTGGAAGCGGGTTGTCAAGAAGATTATAATGACGAATCCTGTCCATATCGATGAGCATACCCACCTTACCGAGTTTCTTCTTCGAGTGGGAAGTGTCGTTTAGGTTATTGGTTGAAATGTTGCGCCTTTCCTTGATGAGCATCAAACAGTTTATTAGTAAAATTCATTTGAAATCGGTCAAACTATTGGATAGGGAGGCGTCTTGGTCAAACAATGGGCTGTTTCCAGCTCTTGTAAGTTGATTAACACACCCTACTAACACACAGCACTCGCCACGAATAGCTTGATAATCCAATACTCCAATAACTTTCAAATAGCTTTGTGCATCGTACTCGCTCAGCATAACCAACTTATTTAATGATCGGTCACGAGGACCTTAAAGACTTCGAATGTCCTATCTGCCTTGAGTTCTGCAGGGACGCAGTCGAGTCGGAATGCTGTGCACACGCTTTCTGCAGCACCTGTGCAGATGAATTTGTTCAGAAGAAGAAGTGCTGCCCTTGCTGCAGATCTTAGGATTTCAAAGCTAAGTAGTCAAGACTCATGCGACGCATAATTAGCCAGATAAGAGTTGAGTGTGCCAACAAGGGTTGCGAGGAGAAGCTGCAGAACGCAGATAAGTAGAAACACGAGTTAGAGTGCCCGTATCGCTAGCTGAAGTGCAAGCACTGCGATAAGGAAATGATGTTGAAACATATCTACGAACACACACTGGATGCACATGCTGACGAAGCCAAGAAGATGATAATGAGCAGCTACGTGCCTCAAACTCAGAAGAGCAAGATCAGTTCTGCTAGTAAAGTATTGGAAGGGGAATACAATCCGCTTGCGAAGGTGAGAAATGCCAAGGGTCGAGATGCAGGATTCGGTGACCATATCAAATACTACTGTGGAGGAGATCTTGCCTTTAAATGTCGATGCTGCGATGGGCATTGTGGGCCCACCAACGGAGAGAACTGTGTAGACTGTATGAGATTGGATGTTGAATTTCACAAGCTTGGCAAGGGATGTCTCGTGAATGCATTGGGAAACATCGCCAAAATCGAAGAGAACGAAGCTTTTTGCGGAGCTCTCGTCAGAACCTTAAGCAACAAGCTGCCTTGTACTCGAAAGGCACAGTGTCAGGCTTGCCGAAACCTCACTTCCTCCCTACCGCGCTACAAAACGCTTCTGTGATAGCATATAACTCAGCAGTCTATAATTTTCTTAAAGATAGTTGACGAAAGAATGAGCTCTGCACCCAAACTGAAAGACCTCTACAAGTCACTCATCAACGATATGAGCAAGGATGCAGCAGGTTTCGAGCCTCTGAGTAAACTAGCCGAAATGATTCATCGGCCGCCTGGAGAGATCATCTTACTAAGCGTCATCCTTGCCGTAACACTCACCGTCTTTGACATCGGTTGCGACTTCTTCCTGATAGTACTGGGCTGCAGCTACGCTGGCTTCATGTCTCTGAGGGTACACCCTATCTCACTTTTAGGCTGCAGAAAGTCCAAATTCGGAGGATCGTTGCCAATGGCTTACCTACTGGCTGCTGCTGGGTTTTATTCTGTCATTCGATTGGCTATTCCGTGCAGTTCTGTTCTTCATCCCGTTCTACAGCCTCTTGCGACTGTTTGTGGTCATTGCTTTGTTCTATCCAAAGAATGGCTTCGCCCTGAAGATCTACCGGTTATCGATACAGCTAAAGGAGAAGTACTGGCCCAACCGACAATTGTGACCTGCTAGTGTATATGGATTGCTATTGGTACGTGGCAGCGGTGAATTCCACCTTGCATATAACATTATTGTTGATGGGAGCGTTGTTTGTGACTGTGCGAAAGGGCATCACCAGCGTGCTGGCGATGGTTGTCACCTTCGTTTACAACCTTATCTTCAGCAAGTTCGTTAGCATCTGGGCCTATGAAGCTATGGCGCACATCATGGAGAACCGCATGAAGACAATCAAATCAGTGCTGGATGTCGGAGTCGGAACAGGGCTACCACTCAGCCGCATCCTACCATACTTTCCTTCTGACGTGAGAGTATTGGGCATCGACATCGACAAGTTGTACGTACAAGAGACCAAGAAGCTATTCAAGAAGAACCCTAATGTGTAGATAAGGTAGCAAAACTTCTGTGGCATGGTCACCGACCAAAAATTCGACCTTATTATCCTGGGTTTCTCTTTTATGCTGATGCCAAGCCCCGAAAAAGCTTTGCTCAAGGCCAAGGAACTTCTCGCTGAGAATGGCAGAATCGTTTTCCTCCTCACTATGCACAAGAACAAGAATCGGTTCATGGAGATCATCAAACCAGCGATAAAGTATCTCACCACAATAGACTTCGGCAAGATGACGTACGAGTAGCAATTCCTGGGACTCCTCGATACCTTCAACCTGCGCATCATGAACAGCTAGCGCCTCGGCGAGAACCTTTTCAGCAAGCAAATGCTCTTTAGGTTCTGCAACGTTTGGGCCTTCGAAACTGCCCTCGCTCGCAACTGATCATGTCATTGTTGGAATTATAGCTTTGCCAATGTTGATGAAGGATTTTCTGCAGAATGTTGTCAGGACGCCCGACCTGTTGAGGTTGGGATACCAGGTGGTGCTGGACAAACTCAAACACGAGAACTATCGAAGGCAGACTCTGGAGTTACTTGTCGAGGGGTCCTTCGAATATGTCACAGTGCTGACCCAGAACGTGTACCAGCAGCTGTGGGCAGAGCTGCAGCAAAGTGAACAACAGCAGACAAGATTATCGGTGGTGCAGGCTGTAGCACGTAACCACACCAACCGCAAGTATTTGTAGTCACTTGCAATCTTCGCAAGCAAACTGCACAACATCGAAGGCTACCAGGAATGGTTACAGCTCTACAGGTAGCTATTGGTGCAGTTGTAACCCACTACCGTCATGGAATACTTCCTCGTGTTGTTTCGGTAGTCTGATGATAGGATCAGCCCCATGGGTGAATTTCTGCTGCCTTACCTGTACAATCTGCTTCGCAGCAACATTCGAAATCTAGCTCCGACAGAATTGGAGAAGGTGTTCCTGCTTGTATATCTCATCATCAAGTCGCTGAGCTATCTGGAGGACTGCAACCCTGAAATTGTTCGGACAGTGCTTCAGGTGCCTCTAGAGGGCTGGATGCAGATCTTTATTGATGTTCTCAACAACAGCCCTTCGGCAATCTTGCAAAAATACACCGCGAAGACACTAACGAGTATGCTGGCTGATTTGCCGCAACTATGTTCCAAGTACCTCCTATCGTTGGTGTACCCAATCTGGATGCTATTCAACCGTTCGGTGGTGGGTTACATGACTGAGAGCATGCGCAACACCACCACCCAAGCCACAATGGAGAGCACTATGTAGGACAAGTATCTGAAAGAGATCAGGTTTGAGTAGAATACTGCAGGCGAGGGACTCGTGTATCAACTGATTGAACTAATCCGTACACTGTTCTGTATGAAGGGGTTGGAGATTCTGCAACGATTATCGATTCACCTGCTGTTCAATAGCTTCTACAATCTACTCCTAATTACCCAAGTCGATGAGAAGGCCTGGGTGCATGATGAAAATAAGTTCATCACTGATGCCGATGACTAGCAAACACTCTGCCTTCGCAATCAGATCATCCAAAGTATCATGGATTTCATTGAGCTCAACCCCGAAACTCTATCAGTTATCCGCACCATCATCGAAAATGGGTTTGCTGATGGTAGTCAGTAAACCTTGAAGTAGATTACCAAGACAGCAATGCTCAAGCATGTTCAATCGATACTGGCAACAGGTGAAGCCGGAGCATTATGCTTGTCACAAGATCAACTGACACTGCTCGTGGAATCGTGCTTCGTGTCGGATGAACTCGCTCGGAAGTGGACTCGCAAGTAAGTGGCTATATTGCTGATCTACTATAGTGCAGATGAACTGTTTGAGGGTGAACAGGAAAAACAGAGACAGATAGTGCTGTCTGTTCTCGCGAACCTGATTACAGATACCAACCAACACTCACTGCTGCGGATACAAGCACTTCGTACTCTCACTAAGTGTTCAGCAGCAGTCTAGCCTCAACAGCATGTTCTACTGCTTGGCTATTGTTTAGAACTTCTCAACAGCACGCATGCTGGTATGAGAATCATGAGTGTGAGGTCTATCGGTTCGTTCGTGAGTGCACTCAGACGCAATGGTCTCGGTAATAGCCTAAGTCTCACCGACCTTCAGCTAGGCACAATAATTGATGTTGGGAAGTATCTCAACGGCGAAACAATGCACATACTGTTGGAGACCTGTGTTTAGTTGGCCAAGGTTAATGTGCAGACAAACTAACAGCTAGCGAGGTTACTGGAGCCTTGTAGTATGCAACTATTGGAGACCTACTATGGGGAGGGACTTCTCTCGAGTAATATGCTAGCGCTATTTGGATAGCTCACCATACCGAGTGTACAGCGCAGCATCGCAAAGTTTTTAGCACAGGGCAGTCATCATCCCAAGCACAGCGAACTCAGATCACTTTACATCCAGCTGCTAAAGAAGTATATCGAGGCCCATAGCTGGACAACAAGCTTTTCATAGGCTGACTTGTTGGTGGTCGTGAAGAGTCTTATCAAGGATGAGCAGGCAGTTGGTTTGGTTAGGTAGTATCTCCAATATGGGTCTATAGACCTGTAACTCAGAAATTACTTATGCAACAATGCATGTGATTGCAGCTGGGTCATACCAGCCCTGAAACGGGACATTCCTATCGACGCAAAAACCCACCTCGTAAGTGCTGTCAAGAAGATACTCGAAGTGACTTCCCAGCACGAGCTGGAATGTGAGTTAGTGCTGCCACTTTGCATGCTATACAAAAGCCCTGCTTAATACAGCGAGTTTCTTAAAGCCCAAGGACTCTTTATACCGTTCACGGGGAAGTGGGTCAAGTATCTTCCACTGTTCCAAGGCGAAATGCTCAAAAGAACAAGCATACTTACTCTCATTCGGCTCAAAGACTCTACCACTCAGCAGTTCGTCACCACCTACCTGCGTGAAAACCGGAAACAGTTGTAGATGGGTGATCTCAATTGGGAAGACGATTTAGAAGAGAATATGGAAGAACTGCGCATTGATGTAACAGTTATCTAATGCAGGACGATGATTGGTTGGACAGACGGATGGTCAACGACTTCGTGGAGAAGGAACTGCGAGAGGACCTCCCTGAAGTTGCTGCCATTGATTTGCAGCAAGAGTTAGACCGTTACCTTGCTTGATGATTGTGCCTCCTACCAACATAAAACCTGTACTGGTGAAGTCTGATAAGTAAACCCAACCATTTCATTCTATATTAATTCATGTAGGACCAAAAACTGGGTGTAATGGTGGCCATAAGCCGGGCCGTGCTCAGCCGGGATGAGCCGTGCGCGACGCTAGTACCGACCACCTAGATGCAGGCCTTTCTCTAGAAGTTCTACAAGCGCAATCTGTCGACCAGCCACCGCATCAACGAGGTGCGGCTAGCCAGATTCAACGCTCTTCTGTACAAGTTGTGCGATAGAATCAACAGCATATCCACGAGGGATCTGGAAGTCCTAATGTTCTCCGTGTGCTGCTTCGTCAATAAGATTACAACGAGTTCGCCGGATGAAGAGGACAAGTTAAGAATCCTTTCAGCAAGCTATCACTGGCTTGGAGTATTGCTGCCACTCGCAGCCTAGCATTCGCCAGAAGGAGCCAAGATCGTATTAGACCTTTTGGAGTATCTTCTGCGAGCGAAAAAGATGAACATCCCGTCCCAAGAGGACTACCAGGTGTTGCTGAGTGAGGCAGATATATTGAAACGCACAGAAGTAACCGCAGAAGACTAAGCCACCGCCAACCGTCAGGGTAGCGATAGTGTGGTGATCGACGATGTTGATGAGACATCCGCCCTTTTTAGGTATTGTGACCTTGTGAAGTTGTTCTCAGCACTGCTTAACCGGCACAGTAACGACCAAGAAGTACTGGACCTACTGCTTGTCTGCGAAAAGAAGGTTCAGGTGGGAAGCAAAATCTAGTTCTTTTGGAGAGCAGTTGTAGTATCACAGCTGAACAGTCCAACAGCAACCAAAGAGAAACTTCCAAAGATGATTGAATATGTGATCTCCAAGGGTGACTTCGATGTGAAGGGAAGGCATCGACTGCAACAAGCAGTTGTTCAGCTAACGGCTGGGTTACCGCTAACGGATGCTACAGTACCTTTAGACATTCCAGCAGCTATTGTGAAGTCGACCAGTCCATAGCTGCTTCGACAGCTGATCGAAGTTCAAAAAAACATTCCAGCGTTGATCGAGCTGTTCGAAAATCCATCTGTGGAGAGCTATGCGCCACTCTATCTTATACTGAAGAGCGAGGTGATCCTCCCCAAATAGATGCTCGAATAAATTTGGAAGTTGAAGGATCTGCCCAACCGCAAAGCAATTTTAATTGCCTTTATGCTCACACAACAAAAAAAGTCGTTGTGCCATGAGGTTATCAAGTACTACGGATCTCTCAAGGACCCCAGCCGAACGCAGAGGCTCAGAACCATCCATTTCTTGCACTTATCGCTGCAAGCAACAATTCAGCCGCATTTGTTAGCACGCATTCTCCAACTTGTACCAGTCAATAAACTCAACGCTGAGTGTGACTACTCATACTTTACGTTTTATCCTATGGAGAAGGCGAGGTTCGATAAGCCAGAAAGGACAATAGTCGTGAACCTATTTTCTCAGGAAACCTAACCGAACGAACGCTTATACCGGGTGAAAATCGACTTGCTCTCCTTAATGGGTGAGCCAAACAGCCTGCCACCCATTATCGAAACGATCACGAAATACACTACAAAGAAGCCTGATGAGTTGGTGGAGTCACTGTTGAGCGTAACAGACGATACACTCTTGGAGTTACTTCTGATGAAGATCAACAAAACCTTTGAGTCGACCGATATGGGTGAACTCAGTGCCAAGTTGGTCGATTGGGGTTTCAAAACTCACAGCAAACAGCTTGAGTAGTACCGTAAGGCCACTCGAAGGTACTTTGCGAGTATCGGTCTGGAAAGTGTTACCAACATGGCCCTTGCCATTAAAGCATGGAATACTGCCAGCAAGGATACTCTTGGGATGCAGCAGCTCACGCCCTTCCTTAACCCTCCAGAACGCGAGAAAGTTGTTGACGACAACTACGTAAACTTTTTGATTCGGATGCCAAATACGACTCCGCTTGATCAGTGCTTGCGTGCTTAGTCGAGGGTCCGTGAGCTCGAAACGTTTGTTGGCTTTCTCGATGAAAAACACTACGGCAAAAAGTAGTTCAAGAAGATCATCGAAGCTAATGCCACTCCCCAGATGTACTTACTGCAGATTCTCAACTATTACCATGAGGCAAGAGTGCGGTGTCCCGACTTACTGAGAGCTACCATTACCAAACTCAGCCCCGACGCAGAAGTACAATAACTCGCAGAAAAGAAGCTTGAAGAATACTAAGTCAACCTCGAGGGAATTGAGTTCTTTTTTTAGTTTATGCTCGGTGAGGCCTACCCCGAAGGTCTAAGCTTCATCTGCAAGCTCGTCAAGTCCAAAAACCCCAAGGATGACCGACAAACCAAACGGAAGAAGACCAAGAGAAAGGATAAGGATGAAGGGAAGGACTTTCCCACACGAATTTTCAACTCTTTCCTTGATTGCCTCCCATTGGTGCTGGGATCACCTGAACGAGTTGGTAGTAACTTCCAATAACTGATCGAAACCATTGATAAGCTCATCAAGCTTAAGTGTGCAGATGAGACATTCGTGGATAATCTCATAGCTTGGGTGGCGAAGTTCAGGTTGCTTCCTATGGCCAACTACGAAGGAGTGTGCCAAACTTTAGCCAACCTTCGAAGCTTCTGGATAAGTGCTTAAAAAGTTCTGGCAGAACGCATTCAACTTGCAGATATTGAAGCTCAGGTGGACTACATCACCAGTCTGATTGCTCAAACTCGTCAATTCACTGATCAACCAAGATATGAGGAGCTCTATAATAATCTGCTGACCATCGTGCATGTGCTCTACAGTCTTCAGCATACTCAGCAAACCGAGGGTGGAAATATATCGAAAATGCCCAGGACCAAACTGAAGACTCTCTCCGATAAGTTTAGGGTACGTCCTACCAATGAAGGTCTTTACTTCTACTGTGATACATGCCAAAAGCATGTCTGTTAATCCTGCGCTAGCTTCATGCATCGCAACCATGACAAATCTTACGTCAATAAAGACAAAGGCACCTGTAATCACGAAGGTGATCAACGGAAGAAGGAACGTAGTCGTCCTGAAGATGATATGGATGAACTTCAGCGAATGGAACTCTTGGCCATGGATCCAGAAAAGTTAGCTCACTATAAACGATACGAAAAGGAACGAGATAGAAGAGAGCGGGAGCGTGAGAGAGATCGTTAATTCTAAGCTATGCGGCTCAAAGAAGAACTGCTCCTCAACTACCAAGCCCAAGCGGCTGCAAGGCAGGGTGGCAGCTCTATTGCCTACGTTCCGGGGATGCCAGGTACCTACAGTTACGGGTTTAGTGGGTTCACCTATTCAACTGGCTTGGGGCAGGGCCTTCTGACAAGTGCACCTAGCTCGCTCAACCCCAATCCACCGCAGATTTTGACAATAGCAAGTGGTGTTGTTGCTGTACCAACCCTCAACGAATCGGATGAGAACCTCGAAATTAAGAGCACAACAGAGAAATCAATTATTGAGAGCGTGAGCCGCTGTGCAGGAGAGTTCTCAGATCCACAGTTTGTGCAACAGCCACCTGAAGGTTCCGAAGGGCCATGCAATAAGGTGAGTATGGCAGGCTTGCTGGTTGAACTGATGCACTCCGTCTAGAAACAAAGTCTCAAACGCTATGGATAAAAGGAGCTTGACGGTGAGTCGAATAATACACTTGAAAAGTTTACCTTCGATACGGCAGGTTTGCAGGTGGTCATGGAACTGCAGAACGAGAAGTACATTATGTTCAAGATCAACGGTTCCAGGGGAGGAGACGACCAGGAGTATGATAAGCGTGGTCGGAGCGTACCCAATAGAGCACTTGCTTGCTCCAACGGTCGAATCATGGCGGTGAAGGTGCCAACCGATGGTAACGATGTGCTCATGTTCTATCACTAAGGAAAGCTTCGCAGAAGCCTGAAGAAGCGTGAACGAAGCAAAAAGCTTGGGGATGCAGAAGCTGAAGGCAACTTCCAGATTGACAAGCGCCAGCCAATAAACTTCGAAATCGTGAGCATGTCTTTCTCAAAGAAGAACCCATCGCTGCTTCTTATCTGTGGTGATACCAACTTCCAGCTATACACCATCACGGAGGGCAAGGACTATCGCAAGACCAGCTACCCCAACTCTATTGTTGGTGGTGATAGGATCATCAAGGCCCTGTGGATGCCGGAAAGTGGAACTCGCATCATCGTTGCCACCTCCAAGTAAATACGCATCTACGAAATTATGGATGCTTCCTCGAATCCCAACCTCAGAATTATCAGCAGATATCCTTCAGTCAAACCGATTGCTGACTTCCACATCAGCAAGAATGAATAGTCCTCCCTCCTGCGGTTATACGTTTGCGATCACGAGGGCAACGTATTTGTTGAGAAGATTAGCTCTGAGGAGGACAGAGGCAACCCACTCTCCAGTAAAATGTCCGTTCCGGGGTTCGACGGCAATGCTGGTATCACTAGCTTTATGGTCAACGAACAGTCTGGGTTGTGCTTAATGTCCTTCCGGGAGGGTTCTAACCTATTATGCAGAATGCGTGACAATGTCATCACCAAACTCATTGATCTTCGCCTCCAGGCCCTGATCTCACCCCGAAGTGAATCTTACGCAATCATGGATAGATCTGGGTACGTCATAGTCGATGCCCGACTCATTTTCTCTTCCAAGGAAGCAGCAATCATCACCTGTCTAATTCGAAGAGGTGGACAAAATACTGGAGGTAACGTCGCAATCATTGAAATTTCCGGGACCAATTCTGTACACATTCAATGTCTCAACGGCAACAACCGAACAGACTCTTACGAAGTCGTACCGTACGAAGACGAAGGACAATCCGAACGCTTCATGATTCTGGGGATCCAGAACGACGGCACCATGTGGCTTCGACCCTACGAAGTGCGCATATCTCTCACCCAATCACCGAAACAGGAAGACCTCACTGAAGACAAACTTGAATAATACAATAAGCAGATCCTCGAAAAACACCTTCTTTCAGAGGTCGTAGGAGGCAGCCGCAAGATCGACTTCCGAGAGGCCAGTGGTAAGCTCAATTCAGTAAACATGAATGAAACACCCGGAGAGAAACTTGTGCTAACTTTAAACGCTAACGTGTTTGTAACGGGATTGGTGATAAGAGTGGACGCACCCGGACTTCTCAACTTTACATTGTTCGATAGGGAGTACGAGTTTAATGTCCGTCAGCCTCGAGAAGTTCAGATTCCACTGAACTTGAAATAGACCTTGCAGGTGTTTGTTAGCCACAGCCTAACCATCTTCATCAATAAGAAGCTTGCGGTGGAAGTGTACGTGGTTCCTTGGGATAAGCCCAGCGTGTATTATGATGCCTACCGACAATTGGTGAAGATGCACAGCGACCACTACAGCTTTGACAGGAAGGATGCGAAGAACTACTTCAATAACGCAGAGAGAAGCGATCTGATGAATATCAGTCAATAGGCACTGCAGAAGCTATTCAAGGACAGCAAACTGGAACCATCAGATGCTAACTTCATCATGGAAATGGAACTGTTGGTGCAGGCACTCGACCGTAACGGTATGTCGCTATCCATTCACCAAATTGAACAGTTTCTTGGTAGCGTCAAGCGTTTCCTGCTGATCGACAAGCCATTGGTAAAGACGACTGTTCGAAGGCTCTTCAGAAAGGTGTTCTGGCTGTACCGGATAGTCGCTGCGAGGGAGGGTCGAAGCGTATCTATCGGTGATCCCTACGATTACTTCACCTTCAAGGATCTGTTCTGGGTTGAAAAGCTTTATCGTGACTTCCTCAATAAAACTAACCTGTGGAGGCTGGATCAATTGCTGGAGAAGCTGCATAGGCTCAAGTGCAAACGTCTTGCCAACCTATACCTAGTGTTCGGCCTGTTTCCAAAGCTGCTCACAAGGGTCTGTGAGTACTACCGCAGAGAACTGGAGAACTGTCTGGAGGGGTATCGGCAGCGCATGAACGATCGCATAACTCTCATAGTAAAGCTGCTTGTCGAACACTACCAGTACAACAAGAACCGTGGAAACGTGGATAGCGAAATCGAAACTTTCTTCCTTCTGGAACTTCTGCTCAGTGGTATGTCCAAGAATAAGGAAATCTACAAAGATATCATACTCCGAGCCTTCTACTGCTTCGAGACTCTACCTATGCTCAAAACCTCAGTATAATTTAGCTACGGGTGTCGGCTGTTCGAGGTTGCTCCCTGCTCCATGGATAAGAATGTGCTTGGAGGTGCCCACGCTGGACTCTCGCAAATGTAGTAGGAGGATCCTCCAGATGAAGAGTACAAGCGATCGGAGGAAGAGGAGTAGTCGGATATGCGCCCTTACGAGGATATCTAATGGAACTTGCTGCGCTAACCCCAAGCCCCATCGATGATGCTGGAGGAGAACAGTTAATCAGACTTCTTCGCGTTGGACACCATCCGACGTGCAGGATAGTCACCTGTAAACAAGAATCTTCAGGAATGCGACTTGGCAAAACACTTATCGGAGCAACGGAGTAACACCGAGGTAAATATCACTTACTTCGACTTCATATATGAACTCACTGTGAGTCTGTTCCGCATTGAGAGTCGAATTAAGAAGGAGAACTGCAGTTTGTATATTGGGTTACTGTTCAACCTCATGTCGCTGTTGGATGTGCGAATCAACCAGTACAAGAAGGAGACTGCACATCGCATGATCACTGAACTTGCCGAAGTGGTGCACAAAAGGCTGACGACAGGAGAGACACCCAGCTTATACATTGTGTTGGCACATTTCCTCGAACCAAACTACGATGAGCTTCGCAAGAATGGTAAAGTAGTGGATGCGGTGAGTTAGAACCGCAAGTTAAAGAAATACTTGCTGAGGTACTACAAAGAGACAGGAATTTACGCACACCATCTCAAGAGTCTATTCGTTCAAAAGCTACCTCCACCAAACACCAAGTGCTTTACCCTCAAGGAAGCTTTCTTCAATGAGCTTGACATCACCAGCCATATCTACCAGATCAAGTATATTGGTAACCTCTACTTGAATCTTCTGCTTGAAGGCATTCGGGTCAGTGACCTCAGAATCAAAGAGTATATCCTCAAGGGCTACGTCAAGGATCGGCTGAGGGTATTCAAGAACATCCTCATCCTTGAAGGGTGGAAGGAGGAACTCGACCGCATGAAATTCGAAGTGGCCTTCGAGTAGCTCAAGTAGAACGACTTTGAGATGGGCTTCAGCCGTCTTTAGTCTGCCTCCAAGAAGCAACCTACCGCGTTGGTGAACTACCTGAACAGCGATATCACTCGCCTGGAGTTCCTAGAGTCGCTGCTGTCGAACAGTGCAGCCTGCCGCTTCTGCGGAATGCTCATGTAGGTACTCAGCCTCTACTACCAGTCCATATGATTACGGTTCATGCTCAACAAAATAACTTAGCAGCATTTGCAGCATCACAGGAAGTACGGAAGCACTGTTTTATAGCTCTCGCTCTTGCTGCTTTCGGGTACTGCTTGGAATATGAAGAATTCCTTCTACAGTTTGTCGCTCACTTTCATTATGCTGGCCACGTTGTTGCATCGGTAGCAGTAATTTGGTGCCGACCAGATTGTCACTAGGTTCTTCGCCTTAAACCAAAATTGGAATCCTTATTGGACTAGCTGATGAGCCCTCGCGACAAGCTCCAGGTCGTTGAGATAGTTAAAGTCTCGAGTGACCTTTGAACCAAATATCCAGCCAGCTCCTCTGTTGTTTCCTGCCCATCCCTCGATATCCTCTGGATCGGACCACATTAGATCACAAAAGGGACCTAACTTAGCAATTTTCTACCTTCATGAGGGATCTCCACCTTCCTGTCGATTGTTCGAATCTGGTCGATGAGTTTAATCTCCGGCGACAGTCCTCCGTGTATGCAAAGAATCTTGTTCTAGATGATTGCTCCCAACGGTAAGTAGTCGAATGCTTCGTTGCAGTACTTCCAAGGAGCGGAATTTCCATATTTTTTCATGATTTCATCGTAGAAGCCATACACCGTTGTGATCTGCCGACTCTCGTGGTTACCGCGCAGCAGAATTATCTACTTGGGGTACTTAATCTTATAGCAGAACAATAGTTGGATGGTTTCGACACTGTTAAAGCCACGGTCCACGAAGTCACCAATGAACACGTAACGGCTTGAGGGAATTTCTCCACCCACCTTAAACAATTCCATGAGGTCATAGAACTGTCCATGGATGTCACCGCAGACGATAACTGGGGCCTTCACATGCTGAACGTTGGACTCTTCGATGAGGATCTCCTTCACACGATGGCAGAGCAGCCTTAGATCGCGTTCCTCAAGACACTTGCAAGTCTTGAGTAGGCTGATCCACTTTTCCACATCGGCCATTTTCAAATTTCGGGATTATAATGTTTAAGCACAAACTGCAAGCAAAGTTAATCATGTTGCTAGCCAGTCCACAGTGGCATTCGGAACAATTACCCCCGAAAGATTGTCTGGTTGACTTCGGAAGCTCCATTCGCTTGGGCTTCGCTTTCATTTATTAATATATTCGTTATGGACAGCTACATCTCAAATTCAAATGGTCTGTCGTCGTCTGGGCAGCGCAGCAGCCAAATTCATCACACCATGCTTGAGAAGATGGATTACAGGGCACTCGGGGTGCTGATGCTGGAGAATACGCTCACACGGCACAAAGTCAGCTGGCTCAGCAAGCAGCTCTTCATTACAAGACTCAAGACAACCCACTAACCCGATACCATCGATGAGCCTGAGATCGCACCGCTAACAAGGAACTCTGAACCTAATGAATCGTCGTTTAGCTTTAAGAAGACAAGTGGCGATAGCCTAACCCGAGCAGTGACGACGTTTAGGTAGGCAAGCCACACCCTTACAAATGAGCAACTATTAAACCTGTACAAGCAACGCATTAATGAGGTGGATAGACTAATGCTCCAGGCACATTAGTAAAAGCGATCGGTAGAACAGAGAGAAAGAGAGCTCATCACTAAACTCAAAGGCCTGCGGTTCCAGTCAGTGCCGACATGTGAGTCAGGCTGTCAAACCGAGATTAAGCTGGAGTAGCTTACTCGTAAGTAGACTGAACTAAAGAGGCTGGAGATAGAAATGCGGGAGAGCTACATCGAACGTTCACAGACTCAAGAAGAACGGTAAAGTTACTTGAAATACCTGGAGGAAGCACTCGTGAAGAAGCAAGAGCAACTTTAACTACGCTAATCCGAGCTAGCTGCAATTCAAGAGAGACTGAACCAAGAAGACCTTCGGTATCGCACCTAGCCACTAAACTATCTTGCTGACTCCAAATCGCTGTACGAGTACTTTGCGCTACTCAAGGACCGTATCTATGAGGCTGTGTAACAGTTCGAACAGGGCAAGGAGTAGTCGTTACAGTTGCTCGAAAACCATCCACTGTACTAGCTGTTCGATCGGTACGAGGAGCTGAATGCTGGAAAGGATTGCCGGTTGAAGATGCAGATACTCAAGCTGCTGGAGGTGAGCAGTTTGGAGATAAGGTATAAGCTGGAGATTGCCGAAGAGTACTTCCGAAGAGAGTACGATAAGGTGGTGGAACTTCGATAGGCCCTTTAAAACAAAAATGCAAAGTTCATTGAACTCAATAGTTATGAGGGCTACTTGGATCGCTATAAGAAGTTATTGGATACCAAGGAAAAAGAGGTCGTTGAACTACGGAACACATTCAGACAGGAGATGAAGGGAACTTACGAGTTGCTGCTGTCAAGACAGGAATAGAGCGAGCGGACAATCAGTAACACCCAAAGTGAAGGGCTTTCAGGTATTAAAAGTTAAGGAGGAAAAACAGGGAACAGTCGCAACCGAATCTTCACTCGTCCTGGAAGCCATTGTGGTAATCCCAACAACGCCCACTCTGCGATAGCTCCTGATGACTCCAAGAGCAATTTCGATGAAGAACGTAAATTCATGTCCGTACGAGTAAACCAGATGAAAGAGGAATATCACAAGCGTGTTGAACTATTGCAGAACAGTGAGAACCCCTTGCTGGGACAGCTGAGAAGACTGCAGGAATAGAACGCTGGACTTCGCAACAAACTTGAATAGAAGAGCGTTTTGGGTGTCAGCAAGCTTGAGGCTAGTCACGAGAACATTGACACAGTACTGCAGAACGCTAAACGTAAGCAGCTCCTGGTAAAGTTCCTCACGCAATGGTTAGGCATGAGTCTCAGGAAAAACGTGAAGAATAGTCAACTGTCCAAAACTTTCGCGTTTGGGTTGTGGCGTATGCGTCAGTACGACCCCACAATATTTGGCAAAATCATTGAGCTTACCAACGAGTCTTATGACCCCTCAGTATAAAAACTGTGGGCTGTTAAACTCGATAAGGATAAGAAGGACAGGCTATACCCATATGTACGATCAATATTCATGCAGAAATCTCTATCGTTGAAGCGCAAGGAGTTCATGGAGGAGTTCTTCGATCTACAGCGAAAACAGTTCTTTAAAAACCGGCTACGGACGATGATTCGATCCATCGTTCGAAACAAAGTCAGGAAAGAACGGTTAGTTGTTGTGGTCGCCTTCCATCGGTTCCTTCGTAATTGTTCCATGGTCAAGTCTTGCGGTCCCAAGAAGAATCTACTCAAGGAGTTCAAGCAAATCTCCAATAATACTCACAGTTAAACCACCATAGCTCCCAAAGCAGCGAAAAAGTCGAATTGCAACAGCCGCACTACTCTGCAATACTAATCCATCAGAACAAGCAACGTCCGAGACCGGACCCCCTCTAAAATAATAAACGACAAGGAAAATTAACTGAGAGAACTCGCCGAAAAGCAGAGGATAGAAATGCAGGCCAGAGTTCGTCGTACCCTTGCTTGCTCAAAGATCTTCTCGTTCACTGCGAACTCTCACTGCCGTCTCGAAACCAAAGTAGATTCCTTATCGATTCAGAAAGCTTCTGCGTTCTACCGATGGAGCATCCTCACCTCTGCGGCTCGATAGCAAACAGTACTTCGCACACTCGACTCGAAATATGAGCAATTGGAATTCAAGATGAACCTGAATAACACCAAGCAGCGGTTGGCACAAAGCGGACTCAGCAGTAAGCTGGAGCTGCTGGAGGAACTATTATCGATAGCCCAGCCATGAACAAAACAGACTTTGAAATTCTCGTGCATGTAAATTGCGCTCAGATCAAAGATTTCCGTAATATCAACAGACTTTTCATATGGTTCGATAAAAGGCAACGATACTCCATTGAAGAGTGAGAAAGTGTAAGATTAGGTGGAGAGAGCAGACGAGGCTTGGATAAGAAATATCGTGATACTGCTTGAAGCAGCCATGAAAGAATTCGCTCATTATTATTGCTTAGTTGGTGCCAAAAGATGTAGCCGTAACAACTTCCTGCAAGGAGAGTACTCGTCCAGCTGTCGGTCACTCCTGAGTTCCGGTAGTTCGCCCTGCCAGAACTGAAGGCTATGCTAAGGCGAACAGGGCTGCCGATGGAGGAGTTGTTTCGATTGGAGTTTCCCGAACAATCATATCCCAAGTAAGAGCACCAAGTCACCGCTGATAGCCTTTCTCACTACCCGTTTCTAATCCTCAACGTCCCTGACTATGAGAAGCATGAGAAGTGTACCAAATGTCGTAACTGAGACCTCCAGGAAGCAGCGAAAAATTCGGTGATGGTTAGCAAGATAGTCCTGTTAATCGCTGAAGGCGCAACCTACGACGACCTAATCAAGGACGCTGATGAAGAAGTGTTGTAACGATACGCAAGGAATCCAGCAACCCTTGTACACTGTGACTTCTCAAGCCGCAATCGAACTATCAACCGTGAAGAGCAAGTTCCGAGGATACACCAAGTGCTAGGCAATTTAAGAGTGCTCGGGAAGGTGCATGCCAATGCTCCAGAGAGAATCTTTGATCTGATTGAAGACCACCGGTGGTTTGAGGGACACCACCGCGACCCATCTGAAAGTACATTGCGGCGAGTCTACTTTGGAGTCGAACTCAGCAACTTCCGCGATCTGAAGAACAGGAAATTCAACCTAAAATTCGAGCTTCCCCAAAGAATATACCTGGGACCCACATCGACTGACAACGACTTAGCCTTTTTAATGATCCACCAGTGCCAGATCGAAGCTGGCGACTTTGTACTGGATCCTTTCGTGGGTACTGGAAGCCTCCTAATACCTGCAGCCTACTATGGTGCACACACCTTTGGATCCGACTTAGACATTCGAGTGCTCAACGGCTACTCCGTCGGTAAAATCAACAAGAGAGCCAAGTATTACGACAAAGATAAAGGATTTGAGTTGTTCACTCCAAAGATTATGCTCCCGTTTCGGCAGTACGGTCTAAGCGAACCCGAAATCTTCCGAATGGATTGCTTGCATTCAAGGTTTCTGCAACGCGAGTTCTTTGACGCTATCGTTTGTGATCCACCGTACGGCATTCGAGCTATGAGCAGAAGCACTAACAAATAGGTGATGAAGCCCATATCCTAGCAATAACCTTCAGCAAACGAACTCGAAGTCTAGCCTCCAGAAACCAAAGTCTAATAGCAACCTCTAAGTAAATAGCCTGAAACTGAACCTGAGCAGTTACAGGAGGTACCCGATAATCCGTCCGAACGTACTGACGAAGAGAAGAAGCGTTGGAAAAAAGATCTACGTCGAAGAAACAAATAGTAACGGAAAGCAAACCAATCCAAAGAGGAAGTGGATGAGAAAGTCCGTCTGAACAACCTTCTCACTGCCGAGAAGAATGAAAAGTGGGAGAATGCGCGCATCGAAGTTACCAGCCGTCAATCGATATATGAAGGTATCCGCCAGAATTATGTAGGTTTGCTGAACTATGCAGCGGAGTACCTCCGACCCGGGCGTAACCTGGTGTTCCTCTATCCGATCATGGAGGATGAGGGGTTTAAGGGGACGGCAGCCGAACTACCTAGTCATCCATCGTTTGAACTGCTTGATTTTGGAGTGAACAAAATCGCTAAGGGGAATATCCGAGTGCTCGTTACGATGCGTAAACTGACCAAGCTAAGCTGATGATAAAAGGGGGTGTTGGTTTCTCTTGGAAGTAGCTCCCCTACTTTATGTTGTACCCTTGCACCAATATAGCAATGTTAGACGTATCAACGCGAACAAAAAGTAGGTTGGTAGGAATGCGCAAGGTCAACAGCAAAGGTTGTTGGTATGGTGGTTGTTGGTGGCTGCTGACGGTGAAGATGCCGCATTCAAAAGGCAGTTTCGTCACCCCTAATTAATATTTAAATTAGCGAGGATTTGCGCAGTGCTGCCAAGATGCTAGCCGAACTCGACTTTGTACACTCCAGCCAACCAAGTGGTCCGACCAGTAAGTGGAACAGCAGCTCGCTGCTTTCCGAAAATTCGACATCGGCAGCTGCAAGCTAACCACAAAGGCGACCGGGAGTGCCCCGCAGCCACCCGATTCACAAGCGGCCGGTCTGTCTGGCCGGACAACATGCCAACATCCACAGGGCAAGCAGCCGCATACAAGTATTGCCCACCATCAGCCTAGATTTCCAATCGAAGGTTTAAGAAATCCACGGCGAACTGCCGAGGTCGCCACTGCTCGAGGACCTCACCAACGACCGGTGAGTCAACTGATGAAACGGCAACGATCAGCTGCCACAAACTCGCCAAACACACCATTCAAATTTAAAACGATCAAGCGCCAGCCAACTAACGACAGGTAGCCCCTATCGGCTAGCTGTTGGATGGTGTGTATGGTTATGGTCGAGACATCATGCAGTACCTGCTGCAGAACTAAAGGAAGTATATGTGCGAGGTTGTTCGCTCTCCAGCCGAGCTACAGTTGGAGGCGCCAACCCGCCGCATCATTGTCCAGTGGCTGATACGCGTCCATTAGAAGTTTTAGCTATCGGGCAGTACCATCTTCCTCGCGGTTAACGTGATGGACCGTATGTTGAAGGGTCAGTGCTTCCGTCGGAGGGAATTACAGGTACTGGCGGCAGCAAGCCTCTTCGTCGCCAGCAAATATTAGGAAGTTGAATGCCCAAGGCTTGAGGCTTTTGTGAGGGTGGGATGTGGTGCCTACACTCGATAGGAACTTGTAGAGGTCGAGGGACGCATCATGCTCGAATTACAGTTCAACTTAGGATACATTTCACCATTGCTCTTCTTAGATGACCTTTCCGTTAGTCTAAGGTTATCGGGTGCAGTGATGGCTCTGGCCTACACCATCAGCTAGCTCTACCTCATGGAAGATCAGTCAGCAGCGGTACCACCTAGTGAGTTTGCACAATGCGTCCTCACCGTAACCAGCGACTATATTGATGAGTAGCTACAGCTGCCTGCTACCGAAACCAACAAGGAATGCCTAACGGCTCTCACTATCTTCATAAATGGACTGCGTTCCAACCCTGAACTGTCATTACTAACGGACTTGGTGCATCAACTTCACGCAAGCCGGTTCTGCTGACAATGCCCAATAGTACTGCTTGTTGAGCAGCTGCACAAGCTACATCACAAATATTATCGGTTCACTTCTTGCGGCAGAGCTCGCTAGAGGTGGTATTTAGCTCGGAAAATTTTGTCTCGTCCTAGTATGTATAGCCCTCAAAGAGCTCCTGGACCGTATCCTTGCGTAGCAGCAGGTTGTTCTACCGCACCAACGCCTGCATCTACTCGTCTTCGATAGTTACGTGATGACGTCCGTCGAAGTTGTCTTGCTTTTCATCCGGGACGAATGGCGGTACCAGCTCCTTCTTTGCGAGCTTTTCCCATGGAAAGTTCTTCAGCCATGGATGTTTCTTGATTTAGTCGCTGCCACCCCAACCCAACCGGAGCATTGGCTTGCGCTGGATAAGTTTATTCACGAAGTCAGCAGCCTCCATTGACCAACCCTCTGGAATATCTTGCTTCTTTATTATCGTCTGTTTGGAGAGTATTTGGTCGCGAATCTACTTCCGACTACGGCCTGCATAAGGTCGTTTGCCCATCATCAGCTCGTAGGTGATTACTCCCATGGCATAGTAGTCCACAACGAAAGAATGATTCTGTCTGCACATTACTTCAGGAGCCATATAACCGGGCGTTCCGCTGGTATCCGAAGAGTTCTCCTCCCGAAATTCCTTGGCGATTCCGAGATCAGTGATGCGTACATAGCCTATACTCAACTACTCACTACCTTTGGAATCAAGCACGAGGTTTTCAGGTTTGATATCCCGATGAATGATGCTTTGGTTGTGCAGGTACTCGAGCCCGGTGAACACGCAGGCAATGAAGAAGCGAGTCTCCTACTCATTGAACCGCTTGCGCTTGCATATGTGGTAGCGTAGATCGCCGCCTGGCATTAGTTCCATGACGAGGTAGAGTGTCTCCCTATCTTGAAAGGCATAGAATATATTGACTAGGAATCTAGCTTAGCCGGCAAGTTTACGGGTTCTTGAACTGTGTTAGCAGGTTTCTTTCGTAGAGAACTGAAGGCACGCTCTTCTTGGTGATTATTCTTCGTTAGGAGTGGTTGTTACACGGCCTTGGACATTTCCTTCATGGCGTAACCGCGACCTGTCTTCTTGTCCTCCACCTTCCACACCTTGCCAAAGCCTCCGCGGCCTATCACGCACTGGTAGTTGAAGTTTGAGCGACTGACCTTCTCCTTGCGCTTGTTGCTGGGTTCGAAGCGTAGACCGTTTTCCACCCAACTGGATAGACTCACCTTCTTGTCAGGTGGCAGACAGTCTACCGAGTGCTTCTTGGGTTCATAGTCGCGATAGCTGCCCTGAGAGCTCTTAGCCTTACTACGGTTGATTGTTATGGTCTTGCTGAAGGCAGCTTCCTTCGACTTGTTCTGCTGCAGCTGACTGTTTTTGTAGAGGAGCAGGTTAATCTGCTCTCGTTGCAGGGATTTCCGCTAGCAGCTCTTACTGCGATCTGAGTCCTGCCTCTGCGAGCTCATAAAATTCAATTTAGTTAATAATATTTCCTGTGGTGGCTGGTGGTTGCGTAGCTGCCAAGTGGATCCTCCTCACACTTTTTCTAGCATGCCCGGCAATGAGAACCACCTCCAAAAGATTTATTGTTTTTCTGCTGGGTACTAATTGGGTGGCTTTGCGGTGTTGCTATCCATATGCTGGTAATCAGATGCCCAGTTCCTCGAGATGAGGGCGATGACGGCTGTAAGGGCTACTGCCGAGCGTTTCTGGATGATACTTCTTAACCTTGGCGAAGTAGTTGTGCACATTCAGACAGTCGTCGAAGAAGGTAGCACTCTCAATGCACTCCACCCTCTTCATTGCTTCGAAGACACCAAACTGGTTGTAGCAGTGCGTCATCATCCTTTCGTAGATGTGGCAGGCGATTTGCTGGTGAGCCTGAATCAACACTAAACCACCTTGTACTCGACGAAGTCGAACTTCAGCAGTGAAAGCTTGCCCAAATGGTTCTTGGTGAGGTCTCGCAGGTTCACATGAGTGCTGGTCTGGTAAACTAAGTGGTGCGCGTTGTACGGTTGGGGTTCCAAGTATCGTCGTAGATGGGCATCCAAGCAGGGATATATATTATAGCTGATGGTGATGCCATTGCCAATAGTAGCAGATGCAGTTGTCAAGCATTATGTCAACCCAACCGCACTCCCTGGCCAGTGAAGGCAGTGAAAGTTGATGCGGGTTGTCGTGGGGCCTGTGGCTAGGCTCGTGGAGGTGGCATGGCTGCTCCAGCACCAGCAGGACGCATCGGTGGAGCCTCCTGTTAATCCTCCTGCGCAGCATAATTTGCACCTCCAGGCACTAAATTTCCGAATCCACTTGCCCCTTGCTGAGCATTTTTGAAGTGCCTATAGATGTAGTGTGAGACAAATATAAACGTGGTGTAGGCTGCGAAGCAGATGATGACGACTATGCTTGCGAAGGTATCCATTCCGCCGGGAAACCATTTGTGGTGTTCCGTCCTACCATCGACAAGATATGTTACATGCTGATAATGCCAAACAGAAACTGCACTGCTTGGTAGAGCGAGAAGACGAAGAAGAACAGTACTGCGCATGAATTGAACTGAGCCCAGCCAACATACAGAAAGTAGATGAGCAGCAGCGTATAGATACCACCAATGAACGACCCCACGATGAAGTTGAACACTGCAAAGATCAGCATCACCAGCGCAATGATCTTCAGACATAGCCTCAGCCGCTCGAACTGGGGTGTTGGTGCTGGTAGAGTTTACGGGCAGGAGCACGGTATACACATTCACAATTATTATATCGGAGCTACCGATGGAGGCATTGTTTGGCCAGCTCGTCCAAAATATATTTCTCATGCAGTGCTTTGCGGTGCTTTTGCTGATTGTTTTTCTGGCGGCGCCCTCACACTGCTAAAGCTTCTGGGACTACACCGATAATCACACCTTCAGCTGCCAGCAGACCGCATCACTCAACACCAACGATCTGTGGTACGCGGCTTCGCTAAGCTCAGGCACATGATGATTATGCACGCACTTGACAAGTGGTGGCTCTTGGTGGGTGGTAGCATCGTACTGCTCCTGCTTGTCCTGCTGCTCTTCAGCTTCTGCATTCCTGGCTCATTGACGCAACCTGTTGACATTCTGCTGGCAATGTTCGTCTTCGAAGTTATCGTGGTAGGATCAATGGTGAGTCAGGCAGCATACTTCACTGCGTATGACCCTGACAGTCAAGATGCACCCGACAACTTCGATGCATTCTGCCAAGCTTCGGGTCTGCTCAACATTCTGGGAGTATCGGGGCTCAACATCTACAACGTCATGTTCTGTCTGATGCTGGCTATCAGTGTGAGGAATACACTTAAGGGTAGCTTCTTCAATAAGCGTTACTACCATTGGATTGGATTCGTGCTGGCTGTGGGAGTAACTCTTGGAGTGTTCGGCCTCGGCATGAGTGGCAAGGAACTCAGTGGCATTTGTGGCTTCAAGTATTCATCGGTGTCTCCTTTCCTGTTCCTGATCATGGCGGTAGTGGTGATCATAATTGCTATCGTATCGACTGTCCTCTTTAGGAAGGCAATACCAGATAACTCCTTTTTTCGAGCGCAAGTGGTCTACCGCTACTACTACTACTACATCTCGTTTGTCGCAGCGCTTGAGTTTCTCATCAGTTTAGGCTATGTAGTCGGCGCCGCTAACTGTCTACAAGACCACCCTAATCCATTAGTCAACATCACAATGAGTATCTCCAACTGTATGGTGGTGATTAGGGCTGCTTTGTTGTGTATGTTGAGACTCACTCATCCTGCAGTCAGAATATACTTCTAAGATCTCTTCAAACCGAAGCCCATTTCTGAAGACTTAGATCCTTTAGAGGAACTTGAGTTGACCGAGCCGGAGTACAACTGGCTTGGATCATTGCTGGAGTCTATCCGAGCATCCCAAGTGCTCTCATTCCTCAGCGGGATGCTCATCTCCTATGTGTAATTCTACCCTCGAAGGATTGAAAGGCTAAAGGCTGTAGATTTCCACAGCCACTACACATTCAGCATCGATGAGTAGACAGCCAACAACTACCTCTAAAAACGGAGAAGCAAACGCTAGTCTTATCGCGTGAACCGCTAACTCGGCGGTTTGAAGCCTCTGAACTATGAAGTAACAAGCTACTGCCCAAGAGTATTCACGTTCTGGTTGCAACAATATTAGCCTGGCATCAAGCTCTAACATAGCTTGAACATCCAAAGCAACAATCAGATAATCAAGAACATCTCCGAGATCTCCGGTGGGAAGAGCGGATAGTTTTTCTTCTTCTCCCACGACCAGGTCATTCTCTTCAAGACCATCTCCAAGCAGGAGTGTGAGAGCTATTTGAAGAAGCTGCGCAGCTTTGACGAGCATTATCGCTAAAATGAAAAAAGTCTTATTGTTAGGGTGCTCGGGCTGTACAGGTTTCGGAGACGCGATCTCAACGGGGAGGAGAGTTACATGATTCTGCAGAAAAACCTTGCGGCATGTGATAGATTGTATCTCGAAAGGGTGTTCGATTTGAAGGGTTCCAGATACAACCGGGAGAAGCTCGCGTAAGTTAAGATCACCGATCTGAGCACAACAACTCTCATGGACGTCGACTTCCTGAAAACTGAGAAGAAGATACACATTTCGCATTTCATTAGCCAGGGCATCAGGAAGACGCTACGGAGGGACATCGAGTTTCTGCGGGTGATGGGTGTTATGGACTACTCCCTCCTCGTAATGAAGGTCAACTGGAAGATGATAGCTTTCAGTAAGTAGCGACCACTGTCAGAAGTGTTTCCGAAGAACAGCAATTACCTATAAAAGGTTGCCTCCGAGACTGAGTAAGGCATCTACTATCACTTCGGCATCATCGACTACCTGCAGGAATGGAGTGTAGTAAAGCGTACCGAACGGTTCATCAAAAAGATGGTGACAAGGGAGTTCAAAAACTCAATCGTTACAGCTGAAGAACCATAAGTCTACAGCTCTCGCCTCATCGAGTTCATCTAGACTATCTTCCCGTGATCCTTCAGCTGTACATTTCAGTAGACGCATAGAACTATCAGTGCTGCAACCAGCAGTCCCAGCAGCGCCAATAATTGGGGCTGTACCCTCACACTCTTTGGTTATGGGCGGCTTTCGGTTATGTTGGTGGACTTGCGGGTGCTTCCCGAAGCCGATGTGGTTTAGGATTTGGAGAACTACGAGCTGAAGGTGCCTTCATGAAGTCGCTCCAGCTTCATGCGTAGGGTGATGAAATCCTCGCGTTTGAACTCATCGTCCTCGAGCATTAGTTTAAGGGTACGGTTAAGGTAGCTCGGGTATCGCTTCTTGACAAATTTCTTGCGATTTTGCTTAATGAAGAATCTATGGTCCTTGCTGTTGGCTGCATAGTTGATTCGTTAGATGGGCAGGAACCTCCCCAACGAACACGTTACCAGCATCGTCAGACCAAGTGCATACACGTCAGCCTTGAACGGATCAAATGCCGTCTGTTGATGCGACTTTAGTTAGTTGAGCATAGCCAGCGGTGAGTACTCAATTGTTGTGACGTTGAGGTAGTCGATATGGGCCTCTACTGTTACACTGTCTTCGAAGTCACACAGCCGATAATTTGCTTCGTCCACAAGAATATTCTGCGGTTTGATATCACGGTGGGCTATCCCCATACCCTGTAGTTTCTCCAGTGCATCCAATAGTTGCATCAGCAGTTGCTGCAGCTACTACACCGTGAAATACTAGCGTCTATGTGTTCTCTCCACAATTAGCTACTGCAGGTTTCTCGGGTAGTAGTCCATAAAGATTAGCAAACTCCCTTCCTCAGGCTTCCCGCGTTTTATTAGTCGGGCAAGCCCCCTGTACTGCACGATGTTGGGATGAGCCAGCTGTAGCAAGCGATGCAGTAGCTGCACTCGAGACCGAAGTTCGTTTGGACCCACTTGCTTGAACTCCTTCACTGCAAGGAGCTCCTGTCCTCGCCTGTAGAGATAGACACAGGATTTACTTCGTTCGATGTTGCGGACGAACTCATACTGCCGGACATCCAGAAACGGAAAGTCCTATACTGGTTCGTAGCTCTCGCCCTACTCCATCGATTATATTATCCCATGGCGACGGTGACAAACTGTAGGCGGGAGTGGCATATAGCCACGCAACGTCGCCAATATCCAACAAGTCTGTGTAGCTCAATGGTAGAGCAGCGCCCTCCTAAGGCGAAGGTTGAGGGTTCGATTCCCTTCACGGATGATTTTTTTTGTCGAAGTGGTCCTTTATGAATAATCAAAGCCTTTCCTATCGTTGCTGTGCGATTGCTTGACCGCTTCTCGTAGCGCAAGTGCCCACCCCACCAACAATAATTAACATTTCGTTTGCAAATTAGCGCTCTTAGCATGCTACCTGAAACCAAAACGGTGGAGAGAAGCGATATGCTTAGCAAAGGCATTGACCTCACCAAGTTGGGCTTCAAGATCGAGGAGAAGAAGTAGCTGGTGAGCATATCGCAGTATGTACGAGTCACTGATTTCGCCGTTCGCCGAAGATCAAGACCGCCCACATCCATTCAAACTGATCATCCCCGAAAGCTTCTAGGCTCCTGAGTTCCAGATCGACAAACTCGACAAGAGCAAGCTTCCGTAGGATACGCTGTTCTACATCTTCCACAATATGATGGAGGATCGGCTGCAACTCATGGCGGCCGAGCTGCTGTAAGATGGTGGTTATGTCGTAGTATGGCTAAGGGTATGGTCTACCACCGCAGGCTGAAGATATGGCTGAAGACACCGAGTGGTTAGCACAATTACACGTACTTCAACATCCAGTCATGGAAGTTTGTGGACTTCAAGGGTGAGCTGCGAACCGACGATATCTGTACTTTACAGGAGCTTCAAGAATCGGTGAGTAGGTGATAAAGGTGCTGTTGGCTGTGATGATTGTCCCTGTGCTGTATGCTTGCGGGAATGGGTGGATAGTCTGGGTAGGTGACGACTGCACTGCCAGCTTGCTGTGAGCAATGTCCGTTTAACTACCTACGAATAAATTTTATATGTTGCTCAAGTAGCCGGTTAATGGTGGACACTTCACCTCTGGGAAGAAGTAGATGCGGAGCACTGCCCTGAAAGAATAGTGGGAGCGAAGCTGTGAGAAGACACTAAAACGCGACTCCCGACACAAACCCCACGAGAGAACCCCACCAAGGAAGCGCGTGCATTCCTAGCGAAAGCTTAGATAAGAAGCCCGCCCATCAATCGATTAATATGCGTATAGAAAGTTGTTAAGGAAGCAAACGGCTGATAACCCAGCAATACCGAGAGGCCGATCGCAAGAGATTCACATAGGCCTACCGATGTAAATCACGAATCGAAACACTTCGCAACCAAGTAGTCTCGGATAGCCTTCGTAAACTGTAGAGGAAGCATAATCGGCAACGACAGCGCATAAGGCAGGCTCACCTTGAGGAGGTGTAGGAACTGGATACCTTCTATAGTTCGGTGGTGAGGATGCATCGCAACCAAAGCAACGAGAAGTACCTGAAATGGCAGCAACGTCAGCGTAGGGATTTGCATACTCTGGAACGCAGTACTTTGGACCTTCCTCGAAAGAAAAGTTCAGCGGAAATTGTAACCCTGGATAACATCGAGCAAAAGTTGGTGGAGAAGGAGCTGTACATGTAGGCAAGCAGAATCCACCAATAACTGGTAAAGGCAAAGCGGCGTTGGCGTTGCAGTAGATAATAGACCCATCAGAACATGCATGGCGCCCTCCGAAAGAATCTGTTCCAGCAGCATCGCAAGCAGTATAACGTGCTGGTCGAGCGCATTCGGCACAGTAGTGAAGAGAACCACCTAAAGTACTGCAAGCAACGGGAGAAGTACACCAAATTGTTATGACAGGCTGGAAAAGCGATACGAGAACGTGATGAACCAGCTGCTGCGACACCAGATGCTGGAAGTGCAGAAGCTCAACCGTTCGGCAAGCATGCTTGAGAGTACATCGGTGCATAACCAAGGGTTTATGAACTCAAGTCCAAACAATGTGAGGTGGATCATCGAAAGCCAACAACTCTGACGGCTGGCGACGTCATTCAGAAGATCAATTTGTGTTCTCTCGAGCGGATGAACTTGTTGTAGCTGCGGATATAGGCATTGAACTGCCGCAAGCGCTCCGTTTTGAGCAGATAGAGTTCATGCTGAATTAACTGGTACAGCGAGTATTCCTGGTTCGGTTACAGCGGCTGAAACCATTCGGGTTCCAGATGCTATGTGTGAAGGCACAGTTGGAGGAGACGCTCAGTCTGCGGGGGAAGCTCAATCCAATCGGATCTCAGTTGGTCGTCCAGTTCCGGCTCGCCGATGGTGTGGTCAACTTGCTATTCGATATATTGGTGAAAGCCACAGTCAAATTCGCAAGGAGTTCGGTTGCGGATGTATTGACAGAGTTCAATGTTGATGCCTGTAGTTATCTGAGCTGCCTCGGTGAGGAAGTTGGCGGGTTCAAAACTTTAATCAGTCCAAGGTGAGGGTATTTCGAATAGTTCCAGAGGGCTATCAATTTCTGATGGTGAGAGTATCGAGTAATTCGACATTGCTGTCAGCTCTGGCAATTCTTCGAATTCGATATCCCGTAATTGGTAGCCCCCGAGTTCCCCAGCATCAAGAGTTTCCCGGTTGAGATCTGATGGTACAACGATGCTTCTCGCTTCGGTAAAGACCTCTGGAACAACTGCATTGGCCATTTCTAAGTTAGGATAAACCTTACTATCGTAACCCATCATCTCTTCGTAATTTTCACAGATTTCTTCCATCGGTATCCAATCATCGAATCCGATTCTCGGGTTCACTTCGTAGACGAAGCATGCTCCGTTGTACGGTGGTACCCCAAACTTGCCCAGTTCTACAGGCAATTCCTTCTTCTGCAGCATCTTACGATGAAACTCCAGTCGGCATTCCACCTTGATCTTTCGACTATTCTTACTCGCAAGTTCGATATCTTGGCGGATCCGATGCATAACTTCTTAGTGGCTGCCATTCATGTTCAGATACTTCTGCCACACTTTCTTTGCACGCTCCACTCTGAAACTCGTTATGTAGCGCCACACGCAGGCCAACAGCTTCTTGGTACCGTTCATTTTGATCTTATTCATGTCATTAAGAGATTCATTCCATCTGACTATCTTGTTCTGGCCACGGTCGATAATCGGGCACTCATCGGAATGGTATATCTTGAACCGGTTGCGAGTTCGGCACTGCAGGTCGTACTGTTCCTCTATGAATTACCAACTGGTGTACTTTATTATTTGACTCTTCGTTCAGCTAACACTTCTTCGATGTATGTCTTTGAAAGCGGTTCATTACCAGCAGACGTATGGATGAGAGTCTTGCGTTATTTCATGGATTCCCACAACTAACGGTACTTCTGAAGGAATTTCTGAGACATCTCGCTGCCGTCACTATGCCCATCATCCAATATCATCTCAGAGTCCGTGATAGTCTTTTGCAGACCCACTCTCTTCGCAGAGGTCAGTTTGGATGAGACCAACCTCTTCTTGAATGTCGTGTAGGGAGTGTTTTGATCATCCTCGCAAAGCACCAATGAAAATCTTCGAGGGTCTATTGGTGGTTTGGCAAATAATTCGATTGTGAGGGTTCCTCCATCGTAAACGAAGACTGCCTTGTCGTTGTAGCTGGTCAATACTCTCGTGCGCTGACTTTTGAAGTAAACATACACTTCAAGAGTCTACTCGCTCTCCAGCTGCAACTTCTGTTCGTATTTGACAGTAAAGACAGTTTGCTTCGGAGGTACAAGTTTGTAGTTGACAGGCCTGGCACTACAATTGCGAACCGTGAACTTGCTGATGTACAGCTGTTCGGGCTAGTAGTTTGCAAAGCTTACTACCGATGGAACTGCAGCCAGTGAGCACCCGGTATCCTCATGCAGTGGCTCCTGTCTGTCGAAGTTGACTTTCTTCTTGTTAGCTGACCCCGTGAAGCTACTCTTATCGTGAGAGAAGCCATTGGAATTCATATCGATTAAGGAAAGCCAATTGCATTCGATTGTATGTCACAGCTGGTGCCATTCGAACTACTTGTTCTTTAGGGACAGTTACTTGCTGTAGTCCTTGCGCATGCTCCCCATACGGTTGATGCTGATGATTTCTATCAACAGCCGCTCAGTGCTGTCGAGTTTGGCGGCTTCAATCAGATGTATCGATTGGTTTCGGTTGAGGCTCCCCTTAAGCTACTCGTTTCTATATTCGAGATACAAATGTACATGAAAACAAGTCTTGCTTTTTCCGTTGCGACCAAACTTCCAGGAAGTGTTTGAGAACTATTCTTCAAGCCGAGTTTTTGGTCGATCAGCAGATCAACATAATGTTTGGTCCTACGGAGCTTCAGTGGGGATTAACGTACAAACACATTGTACTAGCACTTCTATGTGTGGTCGTCCTTCCATCCTTTGGGGTCAGATACTACTAGCTCTCCAAGGTAGACTGCTTCACCCTAAGTATCATGTACTCTTACCTTCTGCTGCAGGTTAAGCTATAGTACCAGCGACTTCATCGTCGCATTCGTCGGTTCAACATCAAACACTACCTGAGTCCAAGTCGAATTCGAAACCGGTATTGTCTTGCCAGCGATATTCAACTTACTTCCTTCTTTAAGATTTACCGTCAGGTTGTACTTGTTACGACCTCCTTCCTTCACTTTCAGCATAACCGATAGACCATTGGAGCAACTGTAACTGAGGTTGAGTAGCTTGAACAGTCCATAAGTAGCATTGTCAGATAGGCACTCGAGTTTAATAGAGCTACCACCGACCCATCCTTATTCACCAGTAACGCTAGAAGTGGCTTGCTTACTATTGATAGCTAAATCCAGTGACTTGTCCTGGTATGGGAGATCGTAGTCTCGAAGACAGCTGTACTGACTGCGCTTTCCTCCTAGATTCTTGGTTTGGTGACCTCTCCAATAATAGTACTTGCCCTGCCCCGTATTGAAGTAGCTATGGTATGGTAGTGCTGTTAACGGTGCTTGTCCTAATACTGCCGATATGTCCATCTTCTCATCATAGGAAGATATGATAAGCCTTTCATTCTTGAATCGGCTACCATAGAAACCTCCCCAACGTTCCTGGTCTTTTCCAACTTCGGTTATTCTGACTTGCTACAGTTTGTTTGCAGATGAACCAAACGTCTTGAAGTGGACTGTGATGTTAATGAGCCTCCACTAGGAAGTTGCTGGACTGAACTGTTCGTAATTGCTCTGAGTTTTATTAACGAGAGACATTCCTCCCTCAAGGAACCCTTCCAGTGCTATTCTGAATGGATCATCCACCTTCGGTGGAGTTCCTTTGACCTCTGCAAGGAACGTCAATACAGTGTTGGAGTTACGAAGAGCTTTATCAATGGGAAACACCCATTATCGCTGACACCAATCAAATGAAGTTACCCAATCGTCGCCTTACTTCTTCCAGCCATTCCCACCTTGCTTCACAAGCTTCCACATATCGTCTTTCACCTTGACCTAGACGAACTTCTTTCCGAAGAACAGTGAGTCGTCCTGAAGTTCAAACAGTTCAAGAGAGTCCATGGCTCCATTCTAGTAGGTGAATCCCTGTGCGAAGAGTGCAACAGAAAATCCAAGTTTCCTAGCCTCTGTGACACCCTTGTAGGATTCGAACTTGCCACCGCCGAATGTTCCCCTTCCCCAAATATCCGTACCAACGAATACATCATTGGTTCTTTGTAGACTTTCCGCAAAGGCCCAACCCTCCTGCAACTTCTCCAAATTCCAGTGGTAGTCCGTGAAGAAATAGTCGCAAATCTCAAAATACTCCAGGTTCTTCTCATTGAGCTGGGACTGCCACTTGAGTTCACCAGCGTTGGTCACTGAATCGTAGAAGATGAGAATGGAGTTTGGCAATTGCGTATGCATCTCCTTCACAAGATATTTCAGCCATGACTTGAAGGCAGGGACATTTGCCAACTTATACTAGATGTTGATCAGGTAGCCATCGAATTCGTACTCTCTGGCTAGATATACCAAATAGTCTGCTGTTTCGTTTCTTACGTAGTCCAGCTCATGCTCAATTATAAAGGTTCCGACACATAGCACGTTGTTAGAGTGGCATGCTTCCACCCAAGCACGAGTTGGCGGAGCAAAGTTGTAGTGTGAGAAGTAGATAAAGATGTCCGTGACCCCGAAATGATGGAACCTATAGTTATGGGGGTTGCCGACAATGCTGTATTCGTTCACATCCTCACGGTACCCACCAGCCATATCGTGGCACACCAGCATCTTTGGACCAGTCCGTAGCTTGGGTATAAAATGTGCCTTCTGGCTTCTGAAACCTTTGGTTTGAGCTTGCACTAAAGACAGTTCTGTGAGTTCGAGAAAGTGAGATATCTATGGAACCACCAGTAAAGTAGTTGGTTTGACTGTCAGGGTCACTTTTGATTCGGAACTGTCGAAGAGTTGAACGGAAAGATTCCTCACGAGACCCTTGAAGCTCTTTTCCCAATCTTTGTCAGCGAATTGACATACTATCTTCAGAGTCCTTCCTGTTTCGAAGTGGGTGGCAATTGGAACGCGAATTTTGATTTCATTGTAGTGATGAATACTAAGTTCGAATGGATCCGATGTTTCTTTTGAGGTGCTATTGCCGGTATCTCCAACGACAATCGTCTCCACACTCACCCTACGACACCGCAGATAATTGATGGTCACCTTCGCCTAATACTTCCCAGAAGTAACTCTGCAGACCAGTAGGATATGCGACTTGGCATGATAGATTTCCTGCATGGCAACATGAATACTTAGAAGGGTAGCAACAGCAGACTAATGTCAAGACAAGCAACATTCACGTCGGCTTGAATGGTTGCGTTGTCGCTCAATACTGTCGGCGTGGTTGGTTTTATTCTTCTCTTACCTCGATGCCGCTCAAGCTGTCCATCCAGCCTGATGGTAGTTTGTGCTTCGAGCAACCTCATTCGACAATCTAAAATATCATAAACGACGTAGCAAATGGAACCCGCCAATAGCTCTAGCTGGTTTTCACGTGCCAAGCAGATGTTCACGAGGCTTGTGGGTAGTTAGTCTGTCCCTCAAGCTCCAAACACAGAACAAAAGCCACAGTAAAGTTCACCAGTGAATGCGGAATAGGAGAGCTTTGTGAACTAAGTGTTCAACAAGGTGAGCAATATGATCCGAAGCAGCCCCAAACTGACTCAAGAGCAGTTGCTTACCTTATATGGGCTCTTCAAGCAAGCCAAAGAAGGGGATAACGCCCGTAGCAAACCAGCATTCTACGAAATGGAAGCGTCAGCTAAGCATGAAGCTTGGGAGAAATGCAGAGGGCTTTCGCAGCATGAGGCGAAGGAACTATACATAAAGCATGCTAACCTCTATGACTCGACAATCGGCAAGAAGCTTATCGACCAAATGGAGACTCCACCTGTATAGGGAGAACCCATTCGTGACTAAAAAGGAATGTTAGGCACTCTCTCACGACCTCAGACTGGAGATGAACCCTCGTATAGCCATCCCTACATCGCCGCAATGGAGAAAGGCGAACCAATCATCAACCTCGACAAGAAGTTGCTACTAACAATGAATACTCAACCAGAGATCCTGCCCCTCCATTTCGCCATCGATAACGAGCTAGTAGAATACGTGAGACAGTTCGTCAAGGTGCTGGATAAGTCCGAAGTAAACCTGCCCGATGGAGAGGGCCTCACCGCTTTGTAATACGCCGAACTCATGGAAAACGAATAGATCCTGCAGATAATCAAAAGTGCCCTGTGACAGCTGCTTGTGTTCATGAGGATTCTCGAAAAGTCATTTTGCTTTCGAGCATATCGACGAGTTCGCTCCCACCCTTTTAGAAAGCAACGTTCATGGCTTCACAAAAGTTATTCTTGGTGGTGATAAGCTCTTCCTCAAGATGTTGGCTTTTCTCGCTCAAGACAGCATACTTTTATTCAAGCAGTCGATTGGTCTCCTTGAGTGTCTTTATTTACGTGGCACGTTATTTCAGTTGCTGCTCGTGCTATTTGCAGTTGTTTGGTGCTGGTGCGAACCGTTCCTTCTGTTCTATCAAGGCATTCAGTTCAGTATTGTGCTTCTGCAAAAGTTCAACCTGGTCTTTAAGCAATTTATTCTATGCACGAAGGGCTGAAGGATAGCCGTTCATAAACTGTGACTCTAATTCGGCCCGGCTTTCCTTCCTACTGATCGGCTGCTTATTTTCGAGTTTACGCACTTCCAACTCCAGTTGACGCTTCTCTGCACGCAATGACTCTTCGCTGAGCTTGGCAAATTTTAGCTAGTTTTCCTTAAACTTGATCTCTGATGAGAGATTAGCTACCTTTCTGCGTTCATTCTTTAAATCCGTCTCTAAATCGTTGGGTTTACGGGTGGACAGTTGAGCTCTCAGTTCGTCATTCTCCTTATTCGACCGGGAAAGCTACTGTTCTAGCCGATTGAGTTTTTCTTCGTGTTATTCTATCTGCTGTCTTCGCAGCTGTTCAGCTTCTTCTCGTTGCTTCAGTAACTTTTATTGGCATCCCTCGTATAGTTTGGTCAGCTTATCGATGAGCTTTTAGTTCTCTGCTCGCTCGTCTTCAAGCTCGTGGACTCTCCGAGTTTCTGATGCAAGCGTCTCCTCCAATTGTAAACGACGTTCCTTCTACCCACGAGTAATTTCCATCGAAGTAATTACCTCACAGCTCTACTGATTCCGACTGCCGCTCCTCCACTCCTCGGTTTCGCCAAAGGTACACACACTGGTTGGAGACAGTCCGTTTGGAGCACGAACTGATTGGTTGTTGTTATTATGGTGGGTATCAATGCTGACCTTCTCTCGCTGGATCTGTTGTTCGATTCGTTCAAGCTTCTCGGCAAGGTTTGCGTACCTGTCAACTGAACTGCTGTGGCTTCTGCTGCGGTTATTGCTTACGATATGCCCAGCGTCTAATGCAGGTGCAAATCGAACTCTCTGTGGACTCTCTTATGGCTCCGCATTTTGCCGCAGTCGTGGCGAAGCCTATTGCTGATGGGTCTGTGGTTCCCTCCTTTCTGGTTTCATTTAGCGGGTTTCATGGCGATTGCTAAAGAAACCTTCTTTGGTCTTCGGCTTAACAATTATGGGTTTCGCCTTGACCTCTTCGAACCTAATTGGCTAGGGTGTCTTTTGTCTGGCAACTGGCTCCTTTTCAGCGGGTTTCTTTCTCCCAAAGACTTTGAATTGACTATTTCGGTTGATAGGCGTTGTACTATCCAGTCTCTGCTGGTACTCGAACCTCTTCTTGTAGCTTCCACTACTGTCCTTCGAAGCTGATCGTTTGTCCTATCGCAACACCTCCGAGTGTTTCTACATCAACGGTTTCCTTACGAAGTTTCTTCGGCTTATTTCAATTGCTCGCTGCCTACCCTCATCGGCTTGAGTTCTGCTAGTGTTATTCCCAATTGATTGCGTTATATTTGGACTTGCGGGAGTGCTACCAGCTGAACGTTGGGTAGCTCGCATGTCAATATTGGCTGGAACCGCATTCCGGTCAATATCGAAAGTCTCCTGGCTGTCATTCTGCCGGTCGGAGAAACGTACACAAGCTGCCAATTCTGCTTTTGGGTCGTTGCACTTCTCCAACGGAACAGATAGCACAGTATGACTCAGGCTTGTGTTGATCTTTCGAAAGTCGATATTGCCGACTCCAAGCAGACTGATCTCCTTGCCTTTGGATGCCATCACTATTACGGTAATCTGCATATCCCACTACTTAGTACCTTGTTTTCGCGGAGGTACGCTGTTTCAATAGGCAGTTCAAACTGTTCGTTGATGTCGACTCGCCCGCCGCGTAGCACGAGTTCTTTGCGGGACTCCAGCTTGCCACTATCTACTGGCTGCTCGAACTGCGACTGTTTGAGGATGAGTTTGATAAAGCAGGGATCGAACGGACAGCTGGCACGAAGCTACCGTAGTTCGATAACGGCCTTCAAATCGGACATCTTAGACAGCATAAGAGTTAATTAGTAATTGCTTGGCGCATATGCTCATTCGAATACGTTTTGGCCATCAAAGCACCTTTCGGATGGGATAGTGGTGGTTCTGGTCATAGAAATGGATGTCCTAGCCGAAGGCACTGGCATACGAAGCCTGGCGGTCCTGACCTGTGAGGTTGTGCAACACGACGCCTCCAAGTGCATTTGCGATCACGAAGGGCAAGAAGCCTCGGTACACTCCCATCGGAAGTTTCTCAACAATGGGGGTGCTAATAACAGTGTTCTTCAGTTGATGAACTGTTTTGATACCGTTGAGCGGGTAGAAGAAGGCAACAGCAGCCCAAGAGAGTACTTTATCGATGAGGGGCGAATCGTTAACGGTTGTGTAGGCAGCGCATGCCCAAGGAATATTGAATATTAACTTTGCGCCAAGGCCAGCGTAAGCAGACTTGAGTCCCTTGACCTCACCAAAGGCCGAGAATTCTGAGTTTGAACATCGATTACTTTTGTATTCGTTGCGCGTATCCGCGTAGAGCACAGTCTTCACCTTATCCAGCGGGAACATTATAGCGTCGAATACGGTTAGCCAGCCCAAGAAGCCAGCGAGCTTCCCGAATCCAAAATCGTAGGTGTTGGAGAGATAGAGTGCAGGGAAGACCACGGAGCTGAACTGGAAGGTATTCACCAGCGCACCTCTGAACCAACCCCCGAAAATCCCGCCATTGGTCACCTCGGTGAAGGCGAAGCTCACCGAACTAGGCTTGAAGAACTTGGTGCGAAGCGCAGGGTATGCCTGACGGATAGTTGCGACACGGTCAAATCCTAACTAAGTTTGGGTCTACCGTTGAGGACGAGCAGTCGGAACCAGTTATCTTCGAGTAGATCACCGAGCACAACCTCGTTGAAGCGACGTTGCAGCCCGTAGAACCTGCGTAACGTTAATAGCCTCGTACTTGTCTTTGATGTGGTGGAGGTGAGTTTGGAAGTGTCGACTGACCCAGTCAGAACCCACAGAAGAACCACCCTTGTACTGGGTGACGTCAACCATGTATGGATCGTACAGGTAGCGGTTGTAGTAACGAACCACTGGCTCGAACACCTGTCGGAAGTTGTCCATTGGTGGATGGGTATTATATATATACAGTCGCCAATAAATCCAATCGCTCGTCATTACGAGTCTGTGAATTCCTTGTCGTTAAGCTGGGTGATAGCCTTACGGAGCTCTTTCTAAAGTGCGTTAATGGAATCCGTGATTTGAGAGCTCATCGATTCAGCGTCGAAATCCAAATCCTAAGTAAGAGAGAGGGTACCTGCTTGCATAAGCATTATCTTAACTTCCCAGGAAACTTTAGTACTCGGTCAGAATAGCAATTAAACTTCCGGGTTCGCTTTCCTTGTCGGTTCTTCAAATGAACGACTTCCTAGAATTAGTTGAGTTGTACGATGGCCTTTGAGTTACGCCGTGGTTTTCCCTCTCCTTTCAGCTATCCAATCTCTCGACGAAGCCGCTCGAAGGTATTGTCTGATTTGGGGCGGGACTGGGTGCTAACACAGACGGATCCCTCAGTAAAAGACTTATCGGTCCTTGTAGCAGCGGATTGTTTGATGCGACCCCTCGATGATGGCTCCTTGCGTTTCTGATTTTTCCTATTGCGACTGTCCACCTGGAAATAGGTGTCTAAGGTGGTCTGCCTTTCCCTTTGAACCGGTTGAGCAACTGGTGTGCGCCTGCGCGTCGACGAGTTTGGATTTTAGTCAATGCCATCCACCACTTCTTTCATTTTGTTTGTACTTGTATAATAGCGCAATTTCTTAGCGAGGCATTCGAAAGAGGGAAATTCCGGCTGAGAATTCAAACTTTTCGACCATCGCAAAATCTGTTCGTGGTTGGTGCCTGTTGTTGGCTGGCCAGTGCATCAAATACAATAATTATTTTTCAGCAAATATTTGAATGGGAAACCTCTGTCAAGGCGGCTGTACATATTGCTGCAGGGAACTCTGCTGCCGTGATTTCTACGCTCGACCGCCAATTATCCGGACTCTGCAACCAGTTGGTGGGCCTATGGGAGTACCGCCGACTGCGATGGCTTTCAGTCAAGCCAGGCCATCGACAATGGTGCAACAATCTACTACTATACACACGGGTGGGCTTGGACCTGGAGTTATGGTGGGTGCACCTCATATATCAGGGCTACCAGGCACAGGCGGTCCTTATGGCTACCCAACGGCAGTGAGCAGAGTCGGAGCCCCAGTGATGAGCAGTTCAATTGGCCCAAGCGGTGTAATGATGGGTGGGCCAGTTGTTCCCCGAGATCCCCGAGTACCGATGGCTGGCATTGATATGTATTGAGCAAATCTCAGTCATTAACCTTTCTTGTACGGTCAATCGATCCAAAAAATGAAGCCAAGTGCACCATTAATCGATAGCAGTTTGAAACATTCCCACGACATTACCAATTTGCGGAGGAGCTGATTAATACTGGCTCAAAGCAATAATCTGAGCCCTCTGCATATTATTAAAATATATTCGGTGAGCATGACCTACTACTATTAGCCCTACGGAAGGTATCGATATCCCCTGTGGGGCTACGAACCAGCCATTTCAAGCTATCGACTGGCTGCTGCTGAGCTGGAGGAAGCTGCTTACAGAAGGGCTGCTATCATCAATGCTGAAATCGAAGCAGAGAGTTCCCTCAGAAGATCAAGGCTTGCTGCTCGTGTGTAAGCTGACAGGATTGCTGCTGAGGAAGAATACAGGAGATCGCTGATCGAAGCTGATATCCAAGCCGCAAGGATCGCTGCAGAAGTGGAAACATCAAGACAACTATCACTAAATGCCCTTCGACGATCGAGAATAGCGGCCGAAATAGAAAGCGAACGCATTGACGCTGAAACTTCAATCCGCCGTTCACGACTGCAGGCTGAAGTAGCCGTAAACAGGATGGCCGAAGACATTGCCGTGCGAGACTCCCTAAGAAGGGCTCGCTTGGAACACGAACTCGATTTGATCTATCGTTACTGAACCTTAAAGTGCTGTATAGACTATCACGAGGCAAGATTCTCGTAGTACTCGTCTGGGTCGTCGTTTGGACAGCAACAGCAGCATATATAACGCCTCCAGCAGCTCTTTTTGGGTGGTGGCTTCCGGTTCCCCAGTGCCTCGTCATAGAATTTAATGAGGTTGCTGGTCTGACTTGTATTTACTTTCAGCTCCTTCTTTTTCATGCTGTCCCTATTCCTTTTTATCTCCCGTAGTCTTTCGAACTCTTCTGACTCAGCTTTGCTCTTGGGCTTAGTTGCAGTGACAACCGGTGCTGTATACTACGATAGGCAGTTACAGTACTATGTACGGTTCATTTTCACAGACTACCCATTCCCTGTAGTCCTCAGGCTTCCCCTCTTGCTTGATAGCCTGTGGCTCTGTCGCTTGCTGCTGGTTCTGCGGATCAATCGACCCACCTTCGTACTTCACGCTACAAACTTCAAAGTCACCGTTGAAATCATCCATCTTCTTCTTGTGAGTGTACAAGTAGTAGTTCTTGGCCTGCAAATTCACCAGTCTAAACATCTCTCCAACCCTCCAGTATTCGTCCTAGGTAAACACCTTTTTACCTGTGGATCTATAAGTTCCAACTTCCACACATCCTCCAAACACCCGTGACTGCCGGAACTCATGCACAGCGATACCTCAGCATTCTTCGAAACCGGGCTTTCGTACGCTGGTGAGGTATGCACATTCTTCTTGGACATCATATGCGTCAACACTATCTCATCGCCGTTCCGAAGGTTATGGTTGGGGTGGTTGAGTTCCTTATCCACTGCGCTCACAACAAACCTACATAGCTACTTCGAGTACCAGTCAGTGTCGTTGCGTGCCTTATGGCAACTCACCACTTCATTTAAAGATCCATCCCTGTAGTATTTGTTGTTGGCGTGCAGCCTCCAGCCCGTACCTTGGTGCACTACTTTCAGTTTGTCGTAGCATTTGATGTTTCGACCAGCAGCAAATATCTCCTTGTTGTCCATTTATAAAGCGAAAGGGTTAGGGATATAGAACGGTCAACTGTATCACTTTAAGTACTCACGGAACTTCACACCGATCGTCTTGTTGGGCTTCTTAGGGTCAGACGGTCGGTTGTCGGAGGCCTTGAAGGAACGTGGTGTTACCTCGCGTTCCTTCGAGTGTTCCTTCTGCTTTATGCTTTGAATTAAGGCAGTGAAATTTGGTGGCGGTGTGAGTTTTTGAGTGTTATTAAACGAGCTTTGGATAGGCACTGAAGGCTGGATTTTGAGGTGGTGCCCAGCAAGATCCAATTTGGTGTGGGATTGCTGCGTGGCAGTGGTCGGATGCTTTTTCGTCGGGACTTGACCAGGACTCTTGGATGCACTGGGTTTCTTAAGCGGAAGATATCCAGCCTCTTTAATGTACTGCTTGCAATCCTCCATCCTATTGTGAGGAGCTTGCTTGAGAAACTGTTTGAGAGCCTTTGTTGTATTTTCTTTAAAGGATTCACGCTGTTGAAGTGGCTCTTTGCTGCGACTGGTATGTTCATGATCCATAAAGTCATCGATATGGTATCGGACATAGTCTGTTTTGTTGTTGTTTTCTTTGCTCTGCTTCACCATCGCAGTTTGCGGCTTTCTGAACATGCTGCTATGCGTCTTCTCTAGCTTCTCCAGGGCGTTCACCATCAGCAGTCTCTCATTGTTCTCGTCGTTGTGCTTAAATGTGTATCCAATAAAATTGAAGTCCTTCTTGGCTGGTTTGTCGCAGTGCACTACCCATGGTTCCTACTCGTCGTAGTGGTCGAAGTTTGACACATCGGTCTCGGAGTGCACAAACGGCACGAACGGAGGTTTCATTTCCTGCACAGTTTTCCAGTTGAACCCTTTGAACCACGGATGGTTCTTGATTTCGGTTACTCCATTTCTACCCATTCGAACGTCCTCTTAGCACACCAACGACTGTATAAGATGAACGACTTCGTTGGAGAGTTCCACGTCGCTGGGAAACACTAAGTACTATTCGTGATGCTCAATCTTATAGTAGATCTATTCGTTGCTGTCACTGCTAAATGGGGCATAGCCTACTAACATTTCGTAGAGGATAACTCCAATTGACCACCAGTCCACTGTTTAGGTATAGCCAGACTGACGAAGCATTTCTGGTGCTATGTAGTCTGGAGTGCCAACAGCACTATATGCCAGCTGCCGAGTACGCAAGTGTCTTCTCTTTATCTCCGGGAGGTTCTTCAGATAATTCTCCGGCTTGGGTATGGCGAATTACGAGTCCTTGTGCTTTTTCTCTGGCCTGCGAATCTCTGTTTGTTTACACAAACCGAAATCGCTGAGCTTGATGTGCCCTCGGTTGTCAATGAGTATGTTATCAGGCTTGAGATCACGGTGGATGTAGCTCATTTTGTGAACAGACTCAATTGCGAGGATCTACGTGAGCCGACTCGTACCATTTAGGAGATGTAGAACCTCGACTCTTCTTCAGTAAGAATGTTGCGTTTGATCAGCAAGGTCATGAGGTCACCACCTTGGAGAAACTCCATCACCAGGTACAGATAGATTTCGTCTTGGAAGGAATACTTCAGACTAACGATCCACGGGTTGCCATGAACAAGCACATTTCTCTCCGCTCGGATGTGCGCTACTTGGTTCTTTTTTAGCATCTCCTTCTTCTTCAGTCGCTTGATAGCTACAATCTCGTTGGTCTTGTGCTATCTGCAGAGCCTCACCTCTCCGAACGCGCCTTTGCCAATGACTGCTAGGCTTTCGAAGTCTGCAGCAGTAATCTTGGCTCGTCTGTCTTAACCTTTGGGTACTTCTTCCGAAGCAGATCTGACTCCTGCTGCAGGATCTCCTGCCGGATACGTTACTTCTGGTCTTCACTCAACTGCATATCGTTAACCTTCTCTTCGAACATGCTCCAGTTGTTGCGACGATCTTCCTCGAGCTTGCGCAGCTTCGAATATCTACCCTCAAGCAATAAGTACTTGTTCTCAATGTACTCGCGAGCGGCATCGACCTTCTCCTTGAGCTGGGGAGTCATCCGCACTTCCGTCTTCTCAGCCATTTAAATTATAATTGCTAACGGGCGAGCAGGCAGCTGTCTATTTAAACACCTGCGCCCACCAAACTATAATTGCTAATTTAAAGTGATATGAATCTCGTTCCTATTATCCACAATGCTTTGCTTGGAGGGAGCAAAGAGTCACAGGAGCAGGGCGAGCGAGCCCTAATCTCATTACGGCAGAGCAATCCCGAACAGTTCTTAGTGGAGTGCAGCCGCTTAACCAAGGAGTAGAAGCTAGACGAGCTAGTGAGGCAATCGGCAGCCACCGTTCTGGGCCTCTCATTGATGATCAAGGTACAACAGTCACTTACATAGGATGTCAATGGCAACTATCTTTGGGATACAGTCTCCGCTTAATCAAAGAAAGAGATACGAAACAATTTGCTGAACACACTGGTGAGTCCAGTGGAGAAGGCCAAGCGAGGTGCCAGCAACGCTATCAGTCGCATAGCTACTATTGAAGTACCAAGGGGTGAGTGGCAGGACCTCATCGTCACTCTACTCAACAACACCACGAATGTCAACGAGGAATTCAAGCGAACTTCACTCATGACTGTCGGATTCATCTGTGAGCAGTTCAAGCAACACTCAGTAACGTTGCCTCAGACTCTGGAAAGCACTATGCTAGCAACACTTATCCAAGCCACTCGTGATCCTCAAGTAGCCACGAAACTCTCAGCCCTCAAGGCCATCCGTGAGAGTCTTGGTTTCATGAGCAACGTGCTAGCACAGAAATCGGTGCGCGATCACATCTTCGCCCTTCTACTCGATGCATTAAAAGAGCGGGAAACTGTGGAAGTGGCTCTTCAGGGTATCAGCGAGTTTGTAAAGATCAACTTCGAACACATGGATACATACATCATAGCTCTCTTTGACGCCACCTTCCCACTGCTCACCATTCCCAGCAACATCACTATCTCTGCTTTGGACATTTGGGATTACATCGGTTTCTAATATCTAGACAGGCTGAACAATGCAGTCCGGAGAACACAGAATAAGGAGGCAGGAAGTAACTTGCTCATGCAGGTGCACGAAACATTGGTGCCGGCTGTGCTATCAAACCTGATTGTGATTGATGGGGATGAAAACAGCATCAGGGAGGCAGCTCTCAAGGCGATGACAACCATAGCTGAGGCCTGTGGGAAGGTAGTATTTACAGTCGTCACCACATTTGTTTCTAATACCATTCAATCCCCCGACGAAAAGATCCGCCAAGCAAGTTCACTGGCCTTTTCCACTCTGTGTGAGTGTCGAGGAGCTGAGTAAAAGAAGGCAGTTTAGAACCTCCTCTCGATTGCGATTGACAAGTTCGTGGGATTACTGACTGACCAGAGCAGACTAGTGGTAGAGTCTACAGCAATAGCCTTTATCAAATTCAACGAATTCTATTCTGGAATATTCCTGCGCAGCGTAACATTTCCTCTTATTCAGATCAACTACGAAAGCTACATATCGACGTTCATGAACGCCATGTCCCGAGGCGAGAAGGTTCAACAATCTTTGATTTCAAGCATCTGCAACCTCACCGAAGGATTAAACCATCCAGATAATCGTTCGTGTCGGTTGATGCAGGATCCTTTCCCACTCCTCAATAAGCTCACCACATTGGGGTTTGCGTCACGTGTCAATGATATCATCTACGGCTCCTTCATGGCTGTCACTGGAATTCTTCAGACGTGCAGTGACCCCTTCCTGGCAATCAACTACATTGAACACCTCGTTCTCAAGTACCAGGAATTCATGGGGAGTGACGATATCAGCAAAACAGTTCGATCATCACTCTTAACAGCCCTCCATAGTTCGGTGTTAGTGCTACGCGACAAAAATCAACCCGCAGACGACGCCGTTATGGATAAGGTCTTCGCATTCGTATGCTACCATTTCGACACCTTCCGAGAAGTCGACGGAGATGGTTTGTACGTCATTTCCGGCTTGGCTACAACCTTCGAGAAAAAGTTCGGTAAGCATTTGGATAGATCATGGGGATACATAGTGCATGCACTCACTAAGGTACGCTACCCCGTTAATCTAGGAAAATGACATGGTGCTGGTCAAGAGTGCACTAATTTGTATCTCCGATCTGGCAAGATCCCTGGAAGGACGCTTCAGCAGCAAATTCGAAGAAGCCCTAACAATTTGCTTTGCTTTCATGCGCAAGAACATCGATCGGATGATAAAGTGCCAGATATTCCTGACGATGGCTGATCTCATGGTATCGGAACGCGAAAAGGCATCGAAACATAGAAAGGAAATTCTCGATGTCATTGATCTGGGATTCCAGGGTGTGGTGGACCTGCAGAACAGCTCGAGCGATGACTTCGAGTACGCCGAGCAGCTCAAGGAGAGCGTCATCGACTTCTACGAATGTGTGAGTGCATCCATCATCGACATCAAAGTAGGTTGCCCACTCTTCCGTGAGCACTTCAAGAAGCTGGTGTGGTTTGTTATTCTGACCACCAAACGGTAGATCAACCCCATCGTGGACTACCTGAAGAGCTGTATGTTCCTGGTGTTCGATGCAGCCAACTGCTACATGAACGATAGAAGCCGAGATAGAAAGGAAATCGACAATGAAGTGAGACGACCAGAGCTGAAGGAGGTGCTGCGTATATTGTAGAATTACTCTACAACCAACGAGGAAATTAAGGAACTGCTGGTTTATTCGCAGCGCATCTACGGCTGATGACAATGTGAAGGATGTATAATGTAGCAAATCATTTTGGGTTGCCGCGAATGGTCTCCAGTTCGGTGTTGCGGTAGTAGCCCTCATACAGGTAGTTACGCTCAATCCCATAGTACTACACCGCCAGGCAGTAGTATGTCACTTCCAGAAGGTGGGTCAGCTAGCTCTTGAACTGGCTGTAGTTCTGGCGGAAGCATTGCTGAAACTCAACGAGTTCCTTTAAGTGGATTGACCTGTTAAGCAGCGTTATGTTCAGGTAATTGTCGTTGATCCGAAGAAACTCGCCTTCTTCCGATTCCACTACCATGAACCAATACAGTTCGGCAGCGAAATCCCGACTCGCCTTCTTGAGAGCCTCCTCCTCAATCTAGCGGCTGGTGTGCCTTGCATCCTCCCGAATGATCCTCTCAAGGCACTGAAAGTACACTAGGAAGCTCTACTTGGCGAACATAATATTCTTGCTGGAAAGCATCTTCACAAAGAATTTTCGGAGGTTGTGACAGCGCTTGCTGGTTCCCGTTGCGATAGCTTGCCATAGTTCATGGTACTCACAGGGGACAAGTTCCGCAGTGACCGTTTCGGTAAAGATATTGAGTTTACGATCGTTGAAGAGAAATCCACTTTTATGGCGTGTTAGTGCCTCCACGAACTCTATTTCCTTGGCGAGCATGACCAGCACCGTATCGCTGAGGCAGAGATCGTCCTATATGGTGTCGCTGCCTGGAAGTTGGTTGATGGTACGGTCGTTGACCTTAGCCTGTTCAAGGTTCTCCTTGCTGTACTCCTTCAATACGGTTAGAATTTCGAGATCCTACTAGTCGTAGTCACAAGGCACTGCCTACATCGACGATTTAAATAAATATTCTAAACCACACGAATTTAATGATTGGATTGCCGGTGTTACACTCAAGTTCGCGCCAATGCATAAAGGCGGTGGCTTACTCGAGCTTTGTCGGGACCAAGGATACAGCCATGCTGTCCTGCTACTTGTCATTATTGTGATCGGTTCTAAAATTCTCTGGAAAATAATTTTCGAAATTAGAATGAGCATTGGTCCTAAACTGGCTTCTTAACTTCATCAGTGTTGCTACCAATGGGGATTGGGGCGCCAGAAGCACAGCCTTGGCTTGTTGCTCTCAGCGGTTAGGAAAAGCTATTGGCTGAAGCTTATGTCCTTCACAGCTGAGGTGTGGTGCAGATGTACAAAAAGAGGGTTTTCTTGCCATAGTGTCACTGTTCCACAATCGCTTCCGGCTGCGAAGGAGACTGAGCCTTCGGCGTTCGTAAGTGTTAGCAGTCTTCTTATCTCATTTGGCTGGCGAGGGTAGGCAAAACACTTATCCTTGCGGGTATCCCACAACCTCAGATCTTTGGATTTATCGGAGGAGAGGATGAAGCTTTCTTTGCAAGTGGCTAGTGCTTGAATGGAACCTACTCCGCCACCGCTGTACCTCTTGATTGGCTTGCTGATGCGAACATCCCAGCTGAATTAAGAATTTTCTACATGTAAATATTTCCACAATTTGTTCCTGCAACGATTTCGTTAGGGCTCAACCATTCCAGCTCCCGAATGTCATCGCCATGACTCTCAGGAAAGCGTTGGGCTGTGGGCTTTTCCTCTAAGTTCCACAGCACTAGACAGTTGCCACTAGAAGCAATAAGAGAGTAGTTGATAGACCATCGTAAGGTCTCGCCTTGGCGAGAGAGTTATGTCAGCTAAATCGGTTTATCCGGCTTGTCGATAGAAACAACCAGAGGATTGTATGATCCCTAGTGCCGATAGGCTACCAATCTACCATCATTTGAGCCCCTACATGAGAGAATCTTGGAAGGAAGTGAATATTGCCCGACCTCCTTTGAGCGAAGTGGCTAACTTCTGTAATAGTCACGGTTAGGAGTGAGGTCAATCTATCTTACATGTTAGCTAACCTCCTGAATGTAGATTCGTCCAACTCCAAGTCGATCTCCGCTTAGCAAATATCTTCCGTTGTTCGTGCTGAATTGAGAAGTGGAGATACGCCAAAGGTTGCTTGATCCACTATGCTGTGCGGATCGAGTCAAGTTTATCCACCTTTTCCGACACGAATGTTTCATAGAGGAGATTAGCAAGTCCGACCGGAACGACTTCTTGCATACAATAATTTACTCGATTTCATTTAACCATCACTTCTTGACTGTTCCTTCATAGTGCTGGCTCAGCTTGGCAAGGATCAGAGCCATGCTAGTGGTCAGCTTCTTGACGTACGGGATATGCAAGAACTCGTTGGGGCCATGAGCGTTGGACTTGGGACCAAGGACTCCTGTGACAATGAACTCGGCCTTCGGGAACATTGTCGAGAAGAGACCCATCAACGGAATGCTTCCACCTTCACCCATAGCGAACTTTGGCCGACCAAATACTTCCTTTACCGTCGTGTTGATGATATCTGTTAGGAATTGGCTATGAGGTGGGATGACCCAACCTCCAGCACTAGCTGCGATCGTGAAAGTTGCTTTTGCTCCATAAGGAATGTTTGTGGTTAGCCTCTCTTCTAGAACCTTAACAGCCTATTCGTTCGATTTGTTAGGAGGAATCCTAATAGAAAGTGCCAAGGTGGTTCTTGGACGGAGTACGCTACCTGCAGTAGAGGCTGGAGGAAGATCAGCGGCACCAATGGTGGAAAGCTGGGCCTTCCACCAATTATTGATCAGCACGGTGAGAGGATTTTGAGATGTTGTAGTAGCACCCTCGACGAAGGGGAAGTAAGGAATAGCATCGGTTCCAAGGGCTTGTACAACTTCGTAGATTTCTTGATATCTTTCAGGAGGGATGTCTGATTGCAGTTCTGGGATCATCTCACCGGTAGGACCATTCTCAATCCTGTCGAGCATCTGGCGCATGATTCGGAAGCTCGACGGTACGATACCTGAAGCCACCCCAGAGTGAACTCCTTCATTGAGAATATCAATGGTGTAGATAGCATTAATTACACCACGGAGGCTGGTGGTTAAGCAGAAGCTCTCGTAGTCAAGTGCGCCTGAGTCCAAGCAGAAGATCATATCGGGGGTTCCGATTCTATCTTTCAGCATCCTCACATACTCCACCATGTGGTCGCTACCACTCTCCTCATCGCCTTCAGTGATCATCACACATCTCGGAAGCTTGATACCTTGTTCCTGGCAGGCCTTGATTGAAACCATGGTGCTGTATGTTGAGTAGCCATCATCGGCTCCACCTCGACCATAAAGCTTACCATCC